>Ga0136617_10001108_pt1 | contig 23529 bp, 19 predicted proteins | sample AntDrymUQ3222106_2_FD_129672 | JGI IMG/M metagenome (GOLD analysis project Ga0136617, IMG submission 129672) | Polar desert sand microbial communities from Dry Valleys, Antarctica - metaG UQ322 (21.06) | ecosystem: Environmental > Terrestrial > Soil > Desert | place: Antarctica: Dry Valley...
AAACATTCCGCCGTTCCGGAACGACGCGATTTCCGGGGAAGCAGAATGATCGGGCGGGTGTCCGTCCCGGTTTCTGCGCCTGTGGCTCGCGGGAGGTCCGCGAAAGACGCCGTCCTCGCCTAGATCAACCCCTGGATCTCGTCCGGTCGCGCGTACTTCAAGTCCTCGAGCGCCGCGATCAACGCCCGGGCGCACTCGCGGCAATGCTCTACGGCCGCGTCCGATCCGCCGGTCTTGCGCCCTCCACCCACCGCCCATAGCCTCGCCTCGCTCTGGCTATGCGGCACGAACGCGCCGCCCTCGACGCGATGCGGAGGGCGCCGCTCGTACTTGAAGCCCGACACGCCGGGAAACGCGTACTCCAATAAATGGTCGATCACGGAGACGATCCGCTCGCGGTCCTCGCCCAGCAGCCGGCTGTCCGCCCGCACCGAGACCTCGGTCCCGCGCTGCGTCACCGCGACGACGATCGCGATCGACGTCCCTTCGATCCGCAGCAGGTCGTTCGCGACCTCCGCGATCACGTCGCGCTGATCGTCGCGTACGTATCCCACGGGCGCGATCCGCACCCCGCCGCGCGTCTCCAGGTTCGCGAAGGCGGCATTGCGATATTCGAACCACTCCGGCGGCACGCGGTAGTCGCGCAGGTCGTCGAGCAGCTCCTCCGTCGCCTCGTCACGGGTGAGCAGCTCGAACATCTGGAAGTCGAGCGGCGTCGTCGCGTGCAGCAGCGCGCTCGTGTCCGTGTAGATGCCCAGGGCCGCCGCGGCACGCCCCTTGGGTCCCACGGTGTCGAGGAGTCCAAAGGCGGCGGCGATGACAGCCATGAACGTCGACGTCGACCCGACGGGAAGGCCCACGTAGGCGAGCTTCACGCTGCGCACGCCCTGCGCGCGGCACGCCTCCTCGACCTCGTCGGGGTCGGCGTGGTGATCGGCTACGAAGAAGTAATCACGCACGGGCTCGACGGGAGCCGTATTCGACATCCCGAGCGGCGGCGAGGTGTCGACGGTGCAGTGCAGGCCGCGCGCCACGCGCTCGTGGTTGGGGTGGCGGAGGACGATCCCGCACTTCTCCACCAGGTTGCGGTTCTGCGGGTGGCCGAGGCTGCCGGTGAGGATGCGGACGTCGTTCGCTCCGAGCTCCCGGAGGATGGCCTCGAGCAGGACCGCGCTGCCCAGGGCGTCGGGGTCGCCCGTCCACTGGGTGTAGATGTTCGCGCCGTGGCCGCGAATCGCGGTGGCCGCCTTGCGAAGAGCCGCATACGCGCTCGCGGCCTGCCCCAGCAGACCCAGGTTCTCGCGGGAGAATTTCTTGCCGAGGACCTCGCCGAAACGCTCGACGATAGCGACTTCGTTCGGGATCTCCGGCTTCTGGAGGATCGCGAGGGGCTTGTTCATGCCGCCGCGGGCTCCGGCCCCGCGAGATGGAACGACCGCCCCTCGCGACCCATCTCGATCAGGATCGGCGCGGGGGCGAAGCGATCACCGTGCCGCGCGGCCAGGCGCTCCAGCACTTCGGCCGCGAAGCGGGGACCGAGATGATCGAGATATCGGAAGGGACCGCCGAGAAAGGGCGGAAATCCGAGTCCGAAGATCGCGCCCACGTCACCGTCGCGCGCGGACCGGAGGATCCCCTCCTCCAGGCAACGGGCGGCTTCGTTCAGGAACGCGAACACCAGCCGCTCCTGGATCTCGCGCTCGACGAACGCCGTGCGCGGCAAGCCGCGCGGCAACAACGCGTACACGGACTCGTCCACCCGTTTCTTGGCGCCATCGTAGACATAGAACCCGCGGCGGCCCTTGCGCCCCTGCCGGCCGCTCTCGATGACGGTCGCCATCGCCGCCGGGGGACGCATGCGGTCCCCGAAGGCGCGGTGGAGCACGCCGGAGACGCGCGCGCCCACGTCGAGGCCGACCTCGTCCAGCAGCGCCAGCGGACCCACCGGAAAGCCAAAGCGCTTCATGGCTCCGTCCACGTCCTCGATCGCGGCGCCTTCCTCGACCAGGCGCGCTGCCTCGCTCATGTACGGCGACAGCGCGCGCGTGGTGTAGAAGCCGGGACCATCGCGCACCACGATGACGTGCTTGCCGAGCCGCCGTCCGAACACGACCGCCGTGGCGGTGGCCCAGGCGTCGGTCTCCGGGGTGACCACGACCTCGAGCAGCGGCATCTTCTCGACGGGCGAGAAGAAGTGCATGCCGAGGATGCGATTGGGATGGCGCGCGCCACGGGCGAGGTCGCCGATCGGGATCGACGAGGTGTTGCTGGCCACGACGCATCGCTCGCCGACCGCTTCTTCCACCTCGGCGAGAACCGCGCGCTTCGACTCCGCTTCCTCGAACACGGCCTCGATGACGAGGTCGGTGCGGCCGAACCCGGAGGTGTCGACGGTGGCGGACAACCGGTTCGCACGACGAATGGATTCCAGCCGGGTCAGGCTCCCGCGGCGGCGTCGCTCGTCGAGCCCCTCCTGCACGTGGCGCAGCCCGCGGGCGAGCGCTTCGAAGGAAGTGTCCTTCAGCCGCACGATGGCGCCCGCGTCGACGGCCGCGGCGGCGATCCCCGCCCCCATCAACCCCGCCCCGACGATGCCCAGCTTCCCGACTTCGCGCGCGTCCGTCCCTTCGGGATAACCCGCGTCCTTCTTGATCTCCTGCGTGGCCAGGAACACGGAGACCAGCGCTCGCGAGACCTCGGACACCGCGAGAGCGCCGAACTGGCGGGCCTCGATCTCCAGGCCGCCCTCGAGCGACGACGCCGTCCCCTGCTCGACGACGTCGATGGCGGCGGGCGGGGCGGGATAACGTCCGCCCGTCTTCTCGCGCACCGACTCGCGCGCCTTGCGGAAGATCATCGGGCGGATGAGCCGCTCCGTCTGCGTGATCCCCAGGTGCGAAGGGGGCGCCTGTCCTGCGGTCAGCCGCGAGGCCGCGGCGCATGCCGCTTGCACCAGCACCGCCGCCGGCACGACCTCGTCGACCACGCCCGCCCGCAATGCGCGGGCGGCCTTGAGCGATCGCCCGGTGAGGATCAGGTCCAGCGCCGCCCGGAGGCCGATGAGGCGCGGCAGCCGCTGCGTGCCTCCCGCACCGGGGATGAGGCCGAGCATGACTTCGGGAAGGCCGACCACCGTCTTCGCATCGTCGCTGGCTACGCGGTAACGGCAGGCCAGCGCGACCTCCAATCCTCCGCCCAGGCACGGGCCATGGATGGCGGCGACCACGGGCATGGGCAGCTTCTCCAGACGCCCGATGAGCGCCTGCCCCTCCCGAGACAGCGTCTCTGCCTCCAGCGCGCTGCGGATCTCGGCGAAGTCCTTGATGTCCGCCCCGGCGATGAAGCCATCCGGCTTCCCGCTGCGCAGCACGACGCCGCGCACCTCGCCGGCGCGCGCCTCCAGCCGGGTCAGCAGATCGTCGAACTCCGCCATCATCTCGCGGCCGAGGGTGTTCACCTTCTCGCCCGGGATGTCGAGGGTGAGGATCAGGATGCCGTCCGCCGCCATCTCCTGCGTGAAGGCGGACACGCTCACCGCTCGAGCACCATCGCGAAGCCGAGCCCGCCCTGTGCGCAGACCGACAGGAGGCCGTACTGCGCCCCGCGTCGCGCCATCTCGTTGGCGAGGGTCGTGGTGATGCGCGCGCCCGTCGCGCCGAACGGGTGGCCGATGGCGATCGAGCCGCCGCTCAGGTTCAGCCGGCTGCGGTCGACCTTCCCGACCGCCTCCTTGCGTCCGAGCTTCTCCCGCGCCCAGTCCTCCGACTCGAGGGCCTGGATGTTGGACAGCACCTGCGCGGCGAACGCCTCGTGCATCTCGATGATGCCGATGTCGGCCAGGGTCAGGCCGGCCCGAGCGAGCGCCATCGGAATCGCGAGCGCGGGGCCCATCAGCAGCTGGCCGCCCGGATCGACGGCGGCAAAGGCCCAGGACTTGATGAAGGCCAGCGGCTCCATCCCTTCGCGGGCGGCACGCGCTTCCGACATCAGGACGACCGCGGCCGCGCCATCGGTCAGCGGCGAGGAGTTGCCGGCGGTCACGGTGCCGTACCGGCGGTCGAATACCGGCGGCAACGCGGCCAGCGCTTCCATCGTGGTGTCGCGCCGCAGCAGATTGTCGGCGACGATCGCGGGCTGGTACGAGGGAGGAGGCAGCACCGGCACGAGCTCGCGGCCGACACGGCCGTCGTCGGTCGCGTCGGCCATCTTCTGGTGGCTCTGGAACGCGATCAGGTCCTGCTCCTCGCGGCCGATGCGGTTCTCGCGGGCCATCTTCTCCGCGGACTGTCCCATGCTCAGCCCCGTGGACGGCTCCGCGATGGCCGGCGCGTCGGGTGCCAGGTCGCGCAGGCGAACGGATGAGAACGCCCGCACGCGGTCCCCCATCGACTTCGCCCGCGACGCTCCCACGAATGCCCGCGCCATGTTCCGGCTGTGGAGAATGGGCACGTCCGACAGGCTCTCCGCGCCCCCGGCGATCCCGATCTCCGCGTTTCCATTCAGGATCTCCGACGCCACGTCCACGATGGCCTGGTTCGACGACGCGCACGCCTTGTTCACCGTGTGGGCGGGAATCGAAGGCGGGAACCCGGCGGCGAGGACGACCTCGCGGGCGAGGTTCGGCGCCTTGACCGACGGCACCACCTGCCCCATCACCACGATGTCGATGCCGCCGGGATCGAGCTCGGTCCGCTCGGCCAGCTCGCGGACGCAGATCCGGGCCAGGTCGAGCGCGGTCAGCTCGCGGTAGGCGGTTCCGGCTTTCGCGAAGGGTGTACGGCACCCCGCGACCACGGCCACGCGGCCGCGGCTGGTTGAGGCGGTTGCCACGTGCCTGATCTTACGTCACCGCGCGGGGGCGCTCCCGAGTTCGGCCAGGATGCGATCGTAGAGCGCGGTCTGCTTCGTACGGACGGCCGGGGTGACGCCGTGCAGGCGCTGCGTCATCTCGTCCATCCCGCCCAGGTATGCGCGCAGTGCCGAGACCGTGGTTGCGACGGTCTTCGCCGAGCCGGCGATCATCTCGATCGGGTAGGACGGCTCGTAGGACGGGGCGAAAACCACGACCCGGTCCCCCGCGGAGAGCTTGTAGAAAAGCTGGCCGGAGAGGCCGTGTTCCGCGCGCGCGAGGCGCCGGTACCGGACGGTGGCGTTGATCGGCGGGGGCGGAGGCGCGTCGGAGCGGAGCATGCGCTCGATCACGAGCGACGCGCGCATCATCGAGATGGCAGGGCCGGTCTCGTCGGTCCCGAGATCTTCGACCGCCGCCACCGTCGCCAGATAGACCACGGGCGCGGAAGCCCGCCGTGACTCGAGCGTGCGCCCGGGATGTTCCGCGGAAGCCGCGCTCGCGACGAGCGCAACGGCGAGCGCGCCCGCGGGCAGGGACGCCGTTACTGGAACGCCCCGAAGTTGCCGAGCAGCCACCACAGCAGGATGAATACGAGGACGGTGCTGAAGCACCCGCCCCCCAGCTTCTTCGCTCCATAACCGGCGGCAACGCCGCGCAGCAGCTTGCTCATTGAATGGCCTCCGTACGATGAACGTAGCACGCGCGCAGGCGGCGGGGACGTTTGGCGCGCCCGGAGGGATTCGAACCCCCTACCCCCAGGTTCGAAGCCTGGTGCTCTAATCCGAGTGAGCTACGGGCGCGTCGGCGATGATAGCGTGGATCGATGGCCCCTTCCCGAGTCCGTGGCGTGATCCTCGACGTGGACGGCACGCTCATCGACAGCAACGACGCGCACGCCCGCGCATGGGTCGATGCGTTCGCCGAGTTCGACCACGACGTGCCTTATGAAAGGGCCCGGGCGCTGGTCGGCATGGGCGGCGACAACCTGCTCCCCGAGGCCATCCGGATCGAGAAGGACAGCCCCGAAGGCGAGGCGCTGTCGAAGCGCCGCAGCGAGATCTTCAAGGAGCGCTTCCTGAAGACGATCAACCCCCTCGCCGGCACCCGCGAGATGGTGCAGCGCATGCGCGACGAGGGGCTGGAGATCGCGATCGGCACCTCGGCCAGCAAGGACGAGCTGAAGCCGCTGCTCGACATCGCGAAGGTCGCCGACCTCATCGACTCCAAGACCTCCGCCGACGATGCGGAGAACTCCAAGCCCGATCCCGACATCATCCAGGCGGCGCTGAAACGGCTGAAGCTCCCTGCCCCCGAAGTCCTGATGGTCGGCGATACGCCCTACGACATCGAGGCCGCGGCCGGCGCCGGCGTGCGCACGGTGGCCTTCAGGTCGGGGGGCTGGACGGATGCGGGGCTGAAGGGGGCGATCGCGATCTACGCGGGGCCCTGGGACCTTCTGGATCGCTTCGACACGTCGCCGTTTGCCCGCGACGCGAAGAAGAAGGGCTAGAACAGACCCGGTGAAGCAGTGATCGCCGGCGGGCGCGATGCCGCCGCGCCCCAAACGATACTTCTCCAGCGGCGGGGGTTGTAATCACGGGCCATCCACGTTCATTGACGTTCAATTCTCCAACGTGTTAGCCTCCTCGGCCACTCTCGATCCACTAGCAACGGACCGTCGCGCGGGAACCTTTCTGTCACCCAATCAGGAGATGAAAGCCCATATGACGAAAGTCTGTCGCATCCTCGGCAATGCCGTGGTCGCTGTCGCATTGCTGGCCAATCCGATCCTCGCCCAGGCGGCGTCCAACACGGCCGCAGCTCCGGTCTCCGAGCAGGCCCAGGCCGCGGCGGAGATCGAGGCCAACAAGGCCGCGGTGGTCGGCGAGCTGGTCGCCCGCTGGCAGGGCGCCATCGCTCTCGGGGAAGACGGCTATGCGGAGCGCATCACCGACCGCCTCATGAAGATGAGCGGCGAGGAGCTCCTCCAGGTTCGCTCGGCTACTACGTGGGAGGCCGTGCAGCCCCAGGTGTTCGGCGACCTCACGACCGACCTCGTGTACACGCCCCTCGCGTCGTGCCGCCTCATGGACACCCGCTTCGGCACCGGGAGCTACGCTGTGCCGCTGGCACCGAACACGAACCTGGGCCTGAGCGTCAACGATGGGCTCGCGGCCCAGGGCGGGAGCGCGACGGGCTGCGACCCCGGGAACCTCGGGCTCAACGACGATCCGCCGGCGCTCGCGATCATCATGCACGCTGTGCCCGTGAGCGGCTCCGGCAACCTCCGCGCCTTCCCGGGCGACGGAAGCGGCGCGCCCGTGCCCTCCGCGGCCTCCCTCACGTACGCGACCCCCACGGTCGTGTCCTCGGGCGTGATCACCCAGTCGTGCACCGGGTGCTCGGAGGAGCTGAACGTCCGCAACCAGGGCGGCGGGACCACTCACGTCATCGTCGATATCGTGGGCTTCTTCCATATCCCGAACGCAACGGCGGTGGCGTGCACCACCGTCTCGACCCAAGAGTCCCATACCACCTTCTTCTCCATGACCAGCGGCGCCTGCCCGGCAGGTTTTACCTACACGGGCGGCGGACACGACTGGGTGGCAGGCAGCACCGACGTCTGGTTCTTCCAGGTCAGCCCTAACGTGACCACGGGTGCGGCGTCGGCGACCACGTGCCGGGGTAATGTCAACAGGGGCGGCGCGGCGTCATTCATCAGGTGCTACGCGACGTGCTGCAAAGTACCAGGGCGATAGACAGTCAACCGGCTCCACAGGACGGCCCCCGGGAAACGGGGGCCGTCCTCGTTACTTTTCCGGCGCCGGTGTTCTCGGCGATGGTGCGCTAGCAAGCGGGCATACCGGCCCACCTCCTCGAGCGTCTTCAGCCGGGCGCGGTGCCCGAAGAAACAGGCTAGACAGCGTCGTCTGGACGGGTGCTTCCGGCGGCTCGGCGATGCGCCGCTCGCATTCGGGATCGTCCACGGCTGCGCTGTTGACCCGTGGCGAGACCGGCCACGCCGTCATCAGCTCCGCGGGATATGGCCGCAGCACGCGGTGCAGCTCGTCCTCGGGCGCGTCGGGATCCAGCCACAGCTCGTAGGCGTCCCGGTCGAGGATCACCGGCATCCGATCGTGAATCTTCGACACCAGCTCGTTTGCGGCCGTGGTCAGGATCGCGCAGGACTCCAGCGGAGCGCCGGCTTTGCTCCAGCGGTCCCACACCCCGGCAAAGGCGAAGGGCTTCCCGTCCCGCCGCTTCATCAGATACGGATCGCGGACACGGCCCACGCGGCGCCATTCATAGAAGCCGTCGGCGGGCACGAGGCAGCGGCGCTTCTGGAACGGCTCCCGGAAGGCCGGCTTCCGCGCGACCGTCTCCGCCCGCGCGTTGATCATCCGGTTCCCGACCCCGGGCTCTTCCGCAAAGGAGGGCACGAGCCCCCAGTGGAGCAGGGACGCCCGTCGCTCGCCGCCGGCATCGCGCCGCACGGCGACGATCTCCTGGGTCGGCGCAATGTTGTAACGTGGTGGCAGATCGGGAGGCTCCGCGACCCCGAAGGCTTCCATCCAGTCCTGGTCGGACTTCAGCTGGAATCGTCCGCACATCTCTTTTCCATCGTAACAGGCGGCATGATGGTTGCACCGCTCCCTGCGGCCGCGGGACGGTCGAAGTGCATCTTGGAGGGCTCATGAAGGTTCTGGTCACGGGCGGCACCGGGGTCGTCGGTGAGGGCGCGATCGCCGCCCTCGTGCGGCACGGCCACGAGGTCCGCATCCTCACCCGCTTCGGCGACCGCGGCGTGCGGCGCTGGCCCACCGGGGTCGAGGCGCGCGCGGGGGACGTCGGCACCGCGGCCGAGGTGAACGGCAGCGCGCGCGGCTGCGATGCCATCGTCCACATCGCCGGGATCGAGGAGGAGACCCTCCCCGACCTCACCTTCGACAAGGTCAACGTGCTCGGCACCCGCCACGTGGTCGCCGAAGCCGAGCGCGCGCGGGTGCGCCGCCTCGTGTTCATCTCTTCCCTCGGCGCCGACGCCGGAACCTCGGACTACCACAAGTCCAAGCGGCGCGCGGAGCAGAACGTGCGCGGCTGCTCGAGGCCGTGGGTCATCCTCCGCCTCGGCGGCGTCTACGGCCCCGGGGACAAGAATCTGTCCCTCGTCCTGAACATGGTGCGCACGCTGCCCGCGATCCCGGTGATCGACGGAGGCGGGCAGCGCTTCCAGCCCGTCTGGCACGAGGATGTCGGGGAGGCCATCGCGCGCTCGCTGGAGGCGCCGGACATCGCGGGCCGGGAGCTGGAGCTTGCGGGTCCGGACCAGACGACGATGAACGACCTGCTGGACCGCCTGGAAGCGCTTTCCGGCCGCCACCCGCGCCGCGTATCCGTCCCGGGCGGGATGGCGTCGCTGGGCGTGCAGTTCGCGGGGCTGCTCGGCTTCAAGCTCCCGGTGTCGGAAGCGCGCCTCACGATGCTGCGCGAGGAGAACATCCTCGACGACGGGCGCGAGAACGCGCTCACGTCGGTGCTCCGCGTGGAGCCCACGACACTCGACGCGGGGCTAAAGAAGCTGGTGGGAACGCTCCCCGAGCAGCTGCCGTCCGAGGGGGTCGGTCCGCTCGTGCACAAGCGCTACTGGGCGGACATCGACGGCAGCTTCCATCGCGCGGACGCGTTGCGTGACGTCTTCCGCCGCAACCTCGCGCAAGCCATGCCGTTCGAGCTCGCGCAGGAGCGCGGCCCGGCCACGAATCTCAAGAAGAACGACACCTTCACCGTGAACCTGCCGCTGCGCGGCGCGCTGGCCATGCGCGTCGAGGACATCACGCCGGGGCGGGTCGTCTGCGCCACCCTCCAGGGCCATCCGCTTGCCGGCCTCCTCACCTTCGACTTCGTCGAGCGCGGAAAGCAGGTGCGCTTCGAGGTCGGAGTGCATGCCCGCGGCGCCGACGTCGGGGACGCCGTGCTGATGGCGATGATCGGAGAGTTCCTGCAGGACATGAACTGGATGGCGGTCGTCGAGCGCGTGGTCAAGCTGAGCGGCGGCCGCGCGCCCGCGGGACCCCAGTTGCTCGTGATCACGCTCGACGAGGAAGAGGCCACGAAGGTGGAGGAGTGGGCCGAGGCCCTGATGGTTCGCCGCCTGCGCGGGCGCGTGCCGCCCGGTCCCGCGATCGACGGACGGCGGCGGTCGGTGCGGACGCCGCCTACGCGTCCCCGAAGTCGACGTCCTGCGCCCGGTACTGGCAGTGCGCCCCGCAGCCGAGCTGGTAGCGGTTCCGCGCGAACCAGCGGTAGAACCGCTCGGCCAGTGGCCGCGCGAAAGGCAAAGAAAAAATCCACCCGAGCCACGCCCCGCGCGGGAGCAGGTCGAGGATCCGCTCGATCGCCGAAGCGCCCTGCAGCGTCCGCCCGGAAGCGTCCACGAGCTGCAGCGACTCGCGGTACGCGCGCGGGGGGATCCACGGGAACCGCGCGGCCACGCCGGGCGCCTGCGAAGGCACGAGGTCGAAAGTAGCCCGCGTGTCCCAGCGCTTCAGCACGCCGGCGAGCCGCGTGCAGACCTTGCAGTTGCCGTCGTAGACGACCACCCACGGGCGGCCGGTGAAGACGGTCGCCGGCTGCGCGGGGTCCGCCTGACCGGCCACCGTGAACTGCACGATGGGAACGCTCACGACTGAAGCCCGCCACGACTCTGATCGGGTCCTGGTACCGCCATGGCTGACAGGTGCTCGATGGTCAGCGCGGGCGGATGCTCGAGCGTCTTGTGCACGGCGCAGAGCGCGGCCGCCCGTTGCGCCGCCGGCTTGCGCTCCTCCGGCAGGCCCGGCCACCGCAGTCCGACCGTCATCGCCCCCACGCGATGGGGCCCTTCCGCGAACGTCCAGCGCACCTCGATCACCAGAGGCGCGGCGTCGATGGCGGCATGCCCCGCCCACGAGTGCAGCACCGAGAACGTGCAGGCGGCCAGTCCGCTGGCCAGCATGTGGAACGGGGTGTACTGCTCGCCCGCGGTCTGCGCCTCGATGGTCAGCATGCCCGCCGAGTCCTCGAGGCGGATCCCGTCGTCGCCGAGGAGCGTGATCTTCACGAGCCTGCCGGCGGGCGCACGTGGACGTGGGTCGAGGCCAGGCGAGCGAGGTTCTCGCCGTCGATGCGCACCGTGAGCCACTCCTTGAGGACGCTCGCCCCCATCGCCTCGTAGAAGTCGATCGCGGGCTGGTTCCAGTCCAGCACCTGCCATTGGTATCGCCGGCACCCCTCCGCCACCGCGATCTGCGCCAGGTGCACGAGCAGCGCCTTGCCGATGCCGTACCCGCGATAGGGCGGCTCCACGAACAGGTCCTCGAGATAAAGCCCCGGGCGGCCGTGCCAGGTCGAGTAATTGAAGAAGTAGAAAGCGAACCCCACCGGCGCGCCGGCCCATTCCGCGAGGACGACGTGGAACATGGGCTTCGCCCCGAACCCGTCGCGGACGATGTCGGCCTCCGTGGCCAGGACCTCGTGCGGGGCCTTCTCGTACTCGGCGAGCCCGTGGATGAGCCGCAGGATGACCGGCGCATCGGCAGCCTCGGCGGGACGCAGCGTGAGCATGGTCTAGCCTACCGTGAGCAGGAGCTTGAGACCCGCCACGACGAGGACGGCGGCCAGCAGGCGGCGCAGCATCAACGCGGGCAGCCGCGTCGATCCCAGCCAGGCGCCGATGAGGCCGCCGGCGACGGCCACGGGGGCGAGCCCGAAAACCTCCGAGGGGATGCCGCGGCCGGCGGCCAGATGCCCAGCGAGGCCGGCCACCGAGTTGGCGAGGATGAAGGCCGCCGACGCGCCCGCGGTGCGCCGGGTCTCCTCCCAGCCGGTCAGGATCAGCAGGGGCGACAGGAAGATGCCCCCGCCCACGCCGGTCAGGCCGGAAACGAGACCGAGCGCCGCGCCGATGAAGAAGCGCGCGAACGCTGCCGGCGGTTGACGTGGCGCGACCAGCCGCTCGTCGTGCATCCACAGGCGCGCCGCCGCAAATAGCAGGACCACCCCCAGCAGCGTGCGATGGATGCCCATCGGCAGCGAGATGTACCCGCCCAGCGCCGCCGCTGGTATCGATCCCATGCAGAGCGGGGCCAGCAACCGCCAGGGGACGAGACCGCGGGCGCCGAAGCGGATGGTGCCGATGGCGGCGACGGCGATGTTCATGACCAGCGCGGCGGGCTTCGTCACCGGGGCCGGAACGCCGAACAGCGCCATTGCCGCGAGGTACCCGGAAGCGCCACCGTGGCCGACGGAGGAATAGAGTATGGCGGCGATGAAGATCAGCGCGGCCAGGCCGGCGACGGACTCCAGGTCGCCCAGCATCAGGGCTGCCGTGGCACAGTGGGTTTCATGATCATTCCCGGCCTGATCCTAGCGTCGATCGTCGCCGCCGCGCAGCCGGCCGAGCGGCGCCTCGAGGTCCAGACGTACGATCTCGGCCTCACTTCGGTGAGCGCCGCCGCGGAGGCGGTGCGGCCCCTCCTGTCCCGCGACGGGCGCGTCGTCGAGGACGAGAAGAATCACCGCATCATCGTGGTCGACGTCGCCGAAGTGCACCGCGCGGTCCGCGCCGCCGTCCGGCAGGTCGAGGTGACCTCGCGCAACATCCGCCTGGCGGTGACGTTCCACTGGCAGGCGACGAGCGACCGCTCCGGCATCCGGCTGCGGCCGCGCGCCGGGACGGTGGTCCTCGACGGCGGGGCGAACCAGTCGCAGTCCACGACCACGGCGCGGCAGGAGCTGCTGGTGCTGTCGGGAAGCCGCGCGTCCCTGCGCATCGCGGACGAGGTCCCCTACGCCGAGTGGTTCTGGACCTGGGGGCTTGGCCGCGGCTTGTGGGTCGAGGGGGTGCGCTGGCGCGACGTCGCGTCGGGCATGGAGGTCGAGCCCCTGGCCCTCCCCGACGGCCGCATCCGCGTGCGGCTGACCCCCTACTTCGAGTACCTCCTGGGCGATCGCCGCGAGACGACGCGCATGCACACCCTGACCACCGAGGTCATCGCCAACCCCGGAGAGGAAATTGCCCTCGGCGGCGTCCCCAGGGAGGACCGCGAGTTCCGCGAGCGCTTCCTGATCGGATTCGACCGCGCGCGGGGAATGTCCCAGGCGTCGATTCGGCTGCGCGCCACGGTGGAGTGAGCTTGCGATACCGGCTCGTCCACCTGAGCGGAAGCCTCGCCGGGCGCGTTCGCGATTTCGACGAGCACGAGGTGGTCATCGGCCGCGACCCCCAGGACGCGCAGGTGGTGTTCGGACCCGACGACCGGACGGTGAGCCGGCTGCACGCGTCGCTGTCCGCCGCCGACGGCGTGCTCCTGCTGCGCGACCTGGAAAGCAGCACCGGGACCTTTCTCGAGGGCGCGGACATCGAGGAGGCCGAGCTCGTCGACGGCGACGTCTTCGAGCTGGGGAGCGGAGGGCCGCGCATCCGCGTCGAGATGCAGGACGGGGCGACCATCGTCACCGCGATACCGCCCGCCGCACCGCCTTCCATCGCTCGCGGGGCGCCGCCGCGCCCGGGATCCAAGCTTCGGCTGACCTTCACCTCCGGCACGCGGGAGGGCTCGAGCATCGAGCTGGCGGGGTCGGTGTTCCGTCTCGGCCGCGACCAGGAATGCGCGGTGTGGACGCCGTCGGATGTGATGGTCTCCGCGCAGCACGCCAAGGTCGTCCGGCTGCCCACCGGCTACGTGCTCATCGACCTCGAGAGCACCAACGGGACCTACCTGAACGGGCGTCGCATCCAGCGCGCCATGCTTGCCGGCGGCGACGTCGTCGGCCTCGGCGCCGGCGGGCCGGAAATCCGCATCGACATCCTTTCCCCCGATCGCGCCGCGGTCGCGTCTCCCGCCACCGTCTCGATCCCCCGCTTCGAGGAGCTGGCCGGCCGCAAGACGGAAGGAGCGCGTGTCAAGGAGCAGCCGCTGGCGGAGGGCGTCTCGATGGTCGGCAGGGACTCCGCCGCCGAGATCCACCTCGACTCGCCCATCGTGAGCCGCCTGCACGCGCGAATGATGCGGCAGGGCAACACCGTCACCGTCGACGACCTGGACAGCGCGAACGGCACGTTCCTGAACGGCCGCCGCGTTGCCCGCACCGAGGTCGCCCCCGGCGACGTCCTGGTGGTAGGCCCGTTCCAGCTCCTGATCGACCGGACGACGTCCCCCATCGTGATCGTGCGCGACACGCGCGATCGCGCGCGGCTCGATGCCCGCGGCGTCACCGTGCACGCGGAAGACCATCAGGCGATCCTCCAGGACATCTCGCTGTCGATCGCCCCCGGAAGCTTCGTCGCCGTCATCGGCCCTTCCGGCTCGGGCAAGTCGACGCTGCTTTCGGTCCTGAGCGGCATGCGGGGCGCGACGCAGGGAGACGTGCTGCTGAACGGTGGCGACCTCCACCGCGGGTTCGAGGCGCTGAAGTCCCGCCTCGGCTACATCCCGCAGGACGACATCGTCCACCGCGAGCTGACCGTCGCGGAGAGCCTCGGGTACACCGCTCGCCTGCGCTTGCCTCCGGATACCACGGCGGCGGAGCGGGCCAAGCGGATCGGCGACGTCCTGGCGACGCTCGAGCTCACCGAGCGGCGCGACGTGCCGATCCATCGCCTCTCCGGCGGCCAGCGCAAGCGGGTGTCCATCGCGACCGAGCTGCTGACCGAGCCCAGCCTCATCTTCCTCGACGAGCCGACGAGCGGCCTCGACCCGGGGCTCGAGGAAGCGCTGATGCTGCTGCTGCGCGAGCTGAGCTACAAGGGAAAGACGATCGTCCTCGTCACGCACACCCTGGACCACATCGATCTCTGCGACGCCGTCGCGCTGGTGATGGACGGGCGCCTCGCCTTCTTCGGCACGGCCTCCGCGGCCAAGGCGCATTTCGGGATAGATCACATGGTCAATCTCTACACGCGCCTCAAGGAAAAGGCCGGCGAGGCGTGGAGCGCGGACTTCGAAGCCCCCGGCGGGCGCGATCTCGCCGGCGATGCGCAGGCCGCCCCCGTCCCCCCGCCGCCGCGGCGCCAGGGGGCGGGCGCGCTGCGGCAGCTGGCGATCGTCTCCAGCCGCTATTTCCGCACCGTCTCCCGCGACGGCCGCAACGCCGCGCTGCTCATCGCCCAGGCCCCGCTCATCGCCGGGCTCATCGGCCTGTCGCTCCTCTACGGCGGCAGCGACGTCGCCTACACGAAGCCGAAGAACACGATCCTGTTCCTGCTCGCGATGACGGCGGTCTGGTTCGGCTGCAGCAACGCCGCGCGCGAGCTGGTGAAGGAACGCGCGATCTACCTGCGCGAGCGGATGGTCAATCTCGGGATCGTCCCCTACGTCCTGAGCAAGGTCGTCGTCCTGGCCGCATTTGCCTTGATCCAGTGCGTCCTGCTGCTTTTCATCCTCGACACCTGGTTCGGCGTGCCCGGCTCGATGGGCCTGCTGCTGGCCGGGATGTTGCTGGCGTCGCTGGTCGGCATCCTCCTCGGGCTCGCGTTGTCGGCCCTGGTGGGCAGCGCGGATCGGGCGATGACGCTGCTGCCGATCCTTCTCATCCCGCAGGTGCTGTTCACCATCCCCGCGGTGCAGATGGACATGAAGGGGCCGGCGGGGATCGTCGCCCGGGCCATGCCGACCTGGTGGGCGTACGACCTGCTGCGCCGCGTCGCACTCGAGCCCGACACGCACGCGTCCGACGAGGCGATCGACGCGCGGACACAGGCGGGCGATCCGGTGCTGATGACCCGCGATCGATTCCAGGACATGGTCCAGAAGGGGTACATGCTGTTCCAGCAGCGGGGGTCCATCGAGACAACGTGGACCGCCTCGCTACCCGATGCGCTGGGCCGCCGCCTGCCGGAGCGCCTTGGATACTGGCGGCCTGCGGTTGCCGATGCGCTTTCCCTCTGCGCGTTCGGCCTCGCCCTGCTCATGGCCGCCATCGCGCTGCAGCGCCGTCACGACCGCCGCCCCTGACGGCGGCCGGGCCGGCGAGCTCGTCAGCGCGCGGCGGGCCTGGCGGCTCCGAAGAAGGGAAGCCGGTCGACGCGCCGGTAACCCGCGGGCGGAATCCGGAACAGCGCCGCGTCGAGCTTCGCCTCCTTCTTGAGGTCGGACACGGTGGCGTGCAGCGATCCCGGTTGCGCGGTCCCCGCCCTGGGGCCTGTCCCTTCCTGGGTGACGACCATCTTGACATCGAGTGGAAAGCCGATCTCCTGCGCCATCGCCCGGCGGACCTCGCCCGTCTTGTCCCGCTGGAACTTGAAGAAGAAGTGGTCCATCGCCGCGGCCGAGGACAACCCGGCGGTGTGCCACACCTCGATGGCGTTTTTCTGCTGCACGAGGATGCGGTCGTTCTCGAGCGGCATCGAGGTCACGTAGTTCACGGTGACGATGCTCTTGCGGGCCGGGAGCCCGGCGATCGTGCGCCGGTCGTCGGTATGCTGGATCGTCGCCGCGTACTGGTTGTTGACGATGCCCGCGCCACCCTCGAGCGCGCTCAGCAGCGTCTCCGCGTCCATGATCGCGTAGGTCTTGGTCGGCGGATCGGCGATCACGTAGGCCTTGTCGCCCGCGCGATGCAGGACGACCGTCCCCGCGGGAAGGGTGAAGTCCGTGCTCACGATCTCCTGGCGTGACAGCTCCTGCGCGAGGTAGAAGCGGCTCACGATGGCGGTCGGCGCCTTGAGCGACCCCAGCATCGCCTGCGCCTCGGGAGCGGTGGCCCCGGTGGGGCGCAGGTCGCGCGCGATGGCGTTGATCGTCACCGTCGCGATGTAACCGGGGACATCGACGGGCGTCTCGGCTGCCGCCATGCCCTGCCGCGGAGATGCGGCGGGCACCTGGGCGACCGCGGACGCGGCGACGGCGGCGGCCGCGATCACCAGGAAACTGCGTGCTGCCGAACGCATGGATTGTCCTCCTCGCAGGAAATGCTCGTCATTCTACTCCGGCCGATACAATGCCACCGATGCCGCCCAGGCCGCTGGCCGCGCTCGTGATCGTGTGCCTGGGACTCGCGACCGGGTGCCGGCGTGACCCCGCCTTCGAAGGCCCGCGGTCGCTTCTCCAGCGCCAGGGCGCGGGCGGTCCCCGGGTCGGGCCCGTCACCCTCGAAGGTGATGCGCGACCGGCGCTTCTCGAGACCGCGTCGTTCGACACCGTGTTGCCGGCGCGGCCCCTGCTCACTTTCGGAATTGGCTGCTCGTTCCCCGCCGGCACCGAGCCGCCGGGATGGCTGCGCGTCCACGTGCGCGCCGGCGAGCGCGTCCTCGCCGAGCGGACGCTCAATCCGCGCGCGCTGCGCGGCTGGCGTGATCTCAGCGTCCCGCTGGAAGGGCTCGGCTCGCGAGCGACGCTGACGTTTTCGATCGCGCTCACCGATCGACACGGACAGGCGATCCCCGTTCCCCCGGACATGATCCTCGCCATCAGCGAGCCCGTCATCCACGACCTCGGCGCCTACGGCCGGTCGAAGGGCATTGTGCTCGTGTCGATCGACACGCTGCGACGCGACCACGTCGGTGCATACGGATACGGGCCGCCGACGACCCCGCGCCTCGATGCGCTGGCGCGCGAGGGGATCGTCGCCGAGGACGCGGTCAGCGTCTCGTCCTGGACGCTGCCTTCGCATTTGTCCATGCTGACTTCCGTCGACCCCGCCATTCACGGCGGCACGGACATGCGCCACGGGTCGGGGCGCCGTGTGCCCACCCTGCCCGCGCTGCTGCGCGCCGCGGGCTATGCGACCCGCGCCGTCACCAGTCATCTCTATGTCTCGAGAGTGTACGGGCTCGACGAAGGATTCGACGGCCTCGATTTCCATCAGGATCGACGGGCCACGGACGTCGCCGATCGCGCCATCGATCTCGTCGACCGCTTCGGGGACCGTCCGTTCTTCCTCTTCCTCCATTTCTACGATCCGCACTGGCATTACGATCCCCCGGAGCCACAGCGCTCGCTCTTCGCGAAGCCGTACCGCGGGACGATCACCGGCCGGTGGGGTGATTTCTCGGGGCGCGATGCGGCCTCCGTAACGCCGGCGGACCTCGATCACCTTCTCGCGCTGTACGACGGCGAGATCCGGTACACCGACGATCAGGTCGGGCGCGTGCTCGATCACCTCGCCGCGCGCGGAGCGCTGGCCAACACGCTGGTGGTCGTCACCTCCGATCACGGCGAGGAGTTTCTCGAGCACGGGTCGTGGGAGCACCAGAAGACGCTGTACGACGAAGTGATACGCGTGCCGTTGATCGTGCGCGGACCAGGCGTTGCCGCTCGCCGCGAGCCGGCTCCGGTCTCCCTGCTCGACGTCGCGCCGACGGTCTTGTCGTGGGCCGGCATGCCGCTGCCGTCGTCGTTCCAGGGCAAGAGCTTGCTCAGCGCATTGCCGGGCGAGCGTGAATCCTACGGGGAGACCGACCACACCGTCGACGGATCGCACAAGCTGTTCCTGCGCGCCGGCGCAGCGCGGTGGAAGACGATCCTGTCGCTCGATTCCTCCGGCGAATCCGTGCGCGCCGAGGAGTGGTTCGACCTGGCCGGCGATCCCAGCGAGAAGCGCTCCGCGATGCCGGCGGCGACGGCCGCGGACGCCATCCGCGCCCGCGCCATCGCGCGATGGAAGGCCGGACGGTCGGCCGGGACGGCGGCGGGATCGAAGCCGGTGTGTCTGAGCGCGGAGCAGAAGGAGCGATTGCGCGCGCTGGGATACGTACACTCGAGCGGCGATGCGCCGTGCGGCGCGGAGGCGGAGCGTTAAATGAAAGGATCAGGGGCAACATGTCGACGATGAGATGGGGCGCGCCACCGCCGCGCGGTGGGGGCGGGGGGGGCGGGAGCTACCGCGTTCTCGGGATCGACATCGCCCGGCCGATCGCGTGGCTCATCGCCACGATCATCGTCATGTCGGCCTTCGGTGCCCTGCTCGAGCGCATGGGCATCCCCGTCCTCAGCTACAGCATCCTCTTCGTCGGACGCGTCTGGGAGGGAGAGGTCTGGCGGCTTCTGACATGGGCCCCCCTCGAGCTGAGCCCGCTGGGACTCGTCTTCGGCTGCTTGCTCCTGTACTTCATCGGAACGGATCTGCTGCGACGCTGGGGCACCCGGCGTTTTTTCGCGATCTACTTCGGCGGAGCCGCGATCGTGGGCGCCGTCACCTGCATCATCGGGCGCTTCGTGTGGCCGGCGGTGTCTTCCATTCCATACTTCGGCGTCTGGCCGATGAACGAGGCGCTGATCATCGCCTGGGCCACCCTGTTCCGCGACCGGCAGATCCTGCTCTTCTTCGCGCTGCCCGTCGCGGGCCGAAACCTCATCGGCTTGACGATCGCGATGACGGTGGTCTTCGCCGCGCTGAACGGCTTCCAACTATTCGTTCCCCACTTCCTGGCCGAGCTCGCCGCGCTCCTGTACATGGACGTCATCCCCGTGCAGCCCTGGATCGCCCGCACGCGGCTGGCCTTGTTCCAGCATCGTTACAAGCGACGGACGGCGAAGCTGACCCGGATCGACCGCGATTCCGGGGAGCCGCCGCGCTGGACCCACTGAGGCGCGACGTCCGGAAGTCGCCGTTTGCTGCGCTATACTGCCGATTCGTCGTCATGCGCCCGTAGCTCAACTGGATAGAGCGTCGGCCTCCGAAGCCGAAGGTTACAAGTTCGAGCCTTGTCGGGCGCACCAATAGAATCAACAAGTTATAGACTGTGCCGCGAAAGACGGAACACGCGCAAGCGGTCCCATAGCGGCTCACGATCCCGAGCCCTTCCGTCCGGGCAGTCATCGTCGCGGATGTAAAAGGCCTATCACTAACGGATACGTTTCCGCGAGGGCTCGTTGCCTGGGTGTGTCGTTGTGTTCCCGTACCTCTCGAGGGACGGATCGCAAAAGGAAACATCATGCAGTTAGGTAGGAGGCCACTCACGGCCCGGGAGATGAAATCCATGAGACGCCTGTTCCTCGTGTTCGGCTCTGTGGTCGTCGCCACCGCCTGCGGCGGCGGCGGTGGTACCACTCCCACCCCCCCCGTCGCCGGCCTCCGGGGATGGAGCGGCGCCGTGACGTACTCGGGAGTGGTCTCGACGCAAGGGGCGTCGAGGACGATGAAGTGGAATGGAAATTTGGACTGGCTGAAGATCACGGATACCAGCCTCATACCGCTCGACGCTCCTCTCCCCCCCGGCGCTGTGAGCTACACCATCAAGTCCGGATCGCTGAAGCTGACCGGCTCGATTGTGGCCGGCGGATGCTCCGGCAGCAGGGAAATCATGCACCAGGTGAAAGCCGGAGAGAGCTACCTGGAGGTGCAGGCGGACGGTTCCTACATTGGCAACCTCGAGCCCACGGGACTGTTTGACGTCCCAGTATCCTGCCCCGGGGGCGGGGGCAGCGTTCCGGTGCCCTTCGACCCGAGTGAGTTGGGGTCCCTCAGAATCAGTGGCAAGCTGAATAACGAGCGCATGAAGGGCACGATGCTGCCCCCCCCCGGCGCCCCGGGCACGTTCACGGGCGACTGGGACCTCCTCGCCCTGTACGGAGCCTCGTGACCCCCAGCTGTTAGGCCACGTGGTGCGGAAGAACCGGTCACGTTGGCGACGGCGCTATCGATCTGCGGCTGCGAGTCGTAGTACTCGTAGTGCGTTGCGTCGGCCCACACGAGATCCTTCTTACCCTGAAGCTTTGAATAGAGCTTCCTGGCCTCGTCAGGGAAGGCGCACCCATCCGAGTGGACGACCATCGTCGGCGTCTTGATGGCGGATGCCTTGCTGACGGGGTTGAACTCCAAGAACTCCTCCAAGCTCATTAGCGCCGACTCGTTCCGGTACTCGGGAACCTTGCCCCGCGCCTCGCTCAGGTAATAGTCGAAGGAACGATCCGTCCGCGCTGGACGTCGGGCGCTGCCTGCGCTTCACTGTGTTCTGCCGTGCGCGTGCGATGTCGGGGACCCGACGTGGTCAACGGCACCTCATCCGCACCTGCGCTTCTCAGCGTACCGCTGAGCTGCTGCGGCTCGGCATGCGGCCTAAAAGCTCCGGGATCGGGTTCTTGACCGGATCCACCCGCTGAAGTTAGAGGAGGTCGCGGGGGCACTCCGGTGGAGCGACGCGCCGGCGTCGGCTCCGGAGCCGCAGGTTCGAGCCCTGCCGGTCGCACACCAACCCTCCTGGGCTCGCCGACTCGAGTGAAGCCCCGAAAGCGCGGTCGTAAAGAATTCCGACGCGACCATTCCCCACCATAGGCCGCGACAGCACAGAAGGTTGCGCGGTCCCGAAGAATCGCAGTTGTCGGCGGACGTTACGGTCTGCCTTCCGCAGCGCGGATCCACTCGCGTGGGCGGATACCTCACTTGACGGCCGAGTCCGTCACGCAACTGGTCGCTGCACCCGACGTGAAATCCCGAAGCCTCCATAACTTACGCGCGCACGACCTCTCGAGCGTCAGACGCCGTCGTACCGCGGACAGCTAGCCCAATCGAGGCGAGTTGTGATCGGGCACACACGTTGCTCCTGTGTGTGACGTGGATCACAGCGAAAAACAAATAACTGCGGTGCTGGAAACCAGCGTCGCGATTTGGAGGGCAGCATGAACCGGAATTGGATCGTCGGCTTCGGACTTTTCGTTGGACTGACTGCCGTTGAAGCGCGCGCGGACTTGATCATCCAGGTCGGTCGCAGTGTCGTGCAGCCGGCCGAGAATCTCCTCTACAACGAAGACGGCCTCGCGGACGACGGCAACCCGGTTCAGGGCGCGACGAACAAGACCAAAGAGATCTACAACATCTACGGGAACGAGAACCTGACCACACCATCCGGCGGACAGGCGCGCGTGGAGGCCGTGGACGGCGGGTTCAACTACGCCCTTCTGGATGCGCTGCGTCCCGAGATCTTCTTCACCGAGTACGAGGCGAACCTGAAGCTCGCCAGCGGAGCGTCCGGCTCCGCAACGGTCACCGCCTGCAATCAGTTCGGCGAGTGCGAGAGCCTCACGTTCGACATCGGTAACGGCGAGAACACGTTCACGGTCACTTCACACGATGGCCAGCTCATCAACACCGTCGCCGTCAGCACGACCGTCGACCTCCACGACATCCGGCAGATCCGGCTCGGCGGCGTACAGCGGGGCGGCAATGGCTCGCACAACGTACCGGAGCCGGCTACGACGGCGCTGATGGGCCTGGCCCTCGTCGGGATGGCGTGCTACTCCCGCCGTCGCCGCTCGTCCTAGGAGAGGTCGACCTCCGCGGGAAGATGAGACGGCGAAGATGAATACCGCCCTACCGACCCAGCAGCCGCGACAGGAAGGACTTCGACCGCGGACACTGGCAGCGTTCGCTGGGCGGGATGCCGGAAAGCGCCTGCTCGACGTGCAGGCCGCATCCGATCCAGGTCGGCTTACCGCACTTGCGGCACGTGATCCGGTGACACATGACGATCAGCTCGGCGCCGTCAGCGCCGCGGCGCGATCCGCCACAGCTCGCCGTTCTCCTCGTCGGTGACGACGTACAGCGCGCCATCGGGACCCTGACGAACGTCGCGCACGCGCTGCCCGCGGTCGGTGAGGAGCCGTTCCTCCCCCGTCACGCGGCCGTTGTCGACCACTAGCCGCACGAGGTTCTTGTCGACCAGGCTGCCCACGAACAGGTTCCCGCGCCAGGCCGGGAAGGCATCCCCCGAATAGAACTGCGCTCCGGAGGGAGCGATCACCGGGTCCCAGTAATACACGGGCGATTCGTAGCCGGGCCGCGAAGTCAGCGTGCCGGGAATCGGCTCCCCGGAGTACTCCTCCCCGTAGGCCACGATCGGCCAGCCATAGTTCTTCCCCTTCTCGATGCGGTTCAGCTCGTCGCCCCCCTTCGTCCCGTGCTCGATCTCCCAGAGCTGGCCGCGCGCGTCAAAGGCCGCCGACTGCACGTTGCGATGGCCGAGGGTCCAGATCTCGGGGAGCGTCCCCTGCTGGGAGACGAACGGGTTGTCCCTGGGCACCGAGCCGTCGGGCGCGATGCGGATCGTCTTGCCCATGTGGCTGTCCCGCTGCTGCGCCTGCGGACGCATCGGCTTGTCCGAGCGCTCGCCGAGGGTGATGTACAGCATCCCGTCGGGGCCGAAGGCGAGCCGGGAGCCGTAATGCAGGGTCCCGTCGTACGCGGGAAGCGCGCGGAAGATGACCTTGACGCCCTCGACCTGGCGGCGATCCGCGCTCAGCGTGGCGCGGGCGACACTGGTCGCGTTGCCGCCCTGACGCGGCTCGCTGAAACTCCAGTAGATCATCCGATCGGAAGCGAACGACGGGCCGAGGGCGACGTCGAGCAGCCCGCCCTGCTTGCGCGCGTCCACGGCCGGCAGCCCGGTGATGGGCTCCCCGATCGCGCCCGCGGCACTGATGATGCGCAGCCGACCTTCCTTCTCGGTCACGAGCAGGTCGCCGCCCGGAAGCGGCTCGACCGCCCACGGCTTCACGAGGCCGCGCGCGACCACGGTCACGTCGAAGGGCGCGCTGGCCGGAGCCGCGCAGGCGCGCTTCTGGTCGGGGCGCTCCGGGCGCTGCTCGGACGCATTCTCTGGGCGCGTCTCCAGCGGCTTGCAGCCCGCTGGACGTGACTGCGCCCCCGCACTGGATGCGACCTGCACGACGGTCGTGACGATGAGCGCCGATGCGATGCGA
>Ga0136617_10001109_pt1 | contig 23525 bp, 30 predicted proteins | sample AntDrymUQ3222106_2_FD_129672 | JGI IMG/M metagenome (GOLD analysis project Ga0136617, IMG submission 129672) | Polar desert sand microbial communities from Dry Valleys, Antarctica - metaG UQ322 (21.06) | ecosystem: Environmental > Terrestrial > Soil > Desert | place: Antarctica: Dry Valley...
TCTCCCCCAAGACCCACAACATGCACGACGTCGTGGGGATCATGACCGGAGCGGTCGTCCACGACAACGAGCACCCGGATGACAGGAAGGGCACCGGCGGCGACGCCGAGGTACAACCCGAGGGGCCTGAGGCGCCCGGCGCACGTCCGGCAGGCTGACGTCGCGCCCGAAGAGCACTGGTCACAGGCGAGGTCAGACGACGGGATCGACACCGCTCGGGCGGCCACCGGCTGGAGGCAAGCAAGTGTCACAAGCTTGTTACAATCTCCGGTGCGGACCCTGCCACTGACCGGTCCGACTTTTGTAAAATGCTTTTGGAAGGACTCGCAATGACCCGACGCCTACTCGCCGCCATCGGCAGCGTCCTGCGTGACGACTACATGGAGAACGGGGTGCACTTCCACTCGGGCGCGAGCGGTCGGCCCGCCGTCTGCCACGACCCCCGCTGCACGAGCCCTCATCTGCAGGTCAAGGGCTAGCAAAGCAGTGCCCGTTCTCGCCGCGTTTGACCTGACCGATCGCGTCGCCGTGATCACAGGCGGCAATCGAGGTCTGGGAGAGGCGTTCGCCCACTCCCTGGCGCAGGTGGGCGCCCAGGTGGTGATCGCGGCCCGCGACTCGGAGCGTTCAACCGCCACCGCCGAAGCCATCGTGGCCGCCGGGGGCCGTGCCGGGACGGTGGACGTCGACGTCACCGATCGTGAGTCGGTTCGCGCCATGCGCGACGCCGTCCTCGAATCTCACGGAGCGATCGACGTCCTGGTCAACAACGCCGGTGTCTGCTTCCATCGCCCCGCCCTCGAGGTCCCGCCAGACGAGTGGCGAGCCGTCATGGACGCCAATCTCGACGGGCTGTGGCACTGCTCACAGCTCGTCGGCGAGCACATGGTGGCTCGGGGTCGCGGGGTGATGGTCAACGTCGGCTCGATCTCCGCGCTGATCGTCAACCGACCGCAGATGCAGCCCGCCTACAACGCGTCAAAGGCGGCCGTCCACCAGCTCACGAAGTCGCTCGCGGCCGAGTGGGCGCCACACGGCGTCCGGGTCAACGCGCTCGCGCCGGGCTACGTCAAGACGGACATCGCACCTGTGGACGAGCCGCAATTCCGCCGGCACTGGATCGAGGACGTGCCCATGCTGCGCTACGCGGTTCCCGAGGAGCTCGGGCCGACGATGGTGTATCTGTGCAGTGACGCCTCGAGCTTCATGACCGGCTCCGTGGTCGTCCTCGACGGCGGCTACACGCTGTACTGACCCGCTCAGCCCGGGAGGCCGGGGCGGCGGGGCGGCGGCACCTCCCGCCGCGGGAGGGTGACCATCACGCTCCGGGCGGCGTGATCGTCCTCCGCCAGCAGGGCGGACGCAGCGTCGAACAGGGGCACGGCATCGAGGCCGAGGAGTCGCAGGCTGCGGTGCACCACCACGACCTCGGCCTCGAACGCCGCGGCGTCGCCGCCCGAGCCCGCGACAGCGAGGGTGACGAGCGCGCGCCGCGCATGAGGCGGCGAGTGCTCACGGGCACCGAGTTCCGCCAGACCGCGAGCATGACGCCAGAGCTCGGCGACGGTCTCGGTCCCGAGCACTACTCCCACTCGATGGTTCCCGGCGGCTTCGACGTGATGTCGAGCACCACACGGTTCACCTCTCGTATCTCGTTGATCATGCGCGAGGCGATCTGCTCGAGCAGGTCATACGGCAGGCGCGCCCAGTCGGCGGTCATCGCGTCGTTGGACGTCACCGCGCGGATGGCGATCACGTAGCCGTAGGTCCGCTCGTCGCCCTGCACGCCGACCGTGCGGATGTCCGGCAGCACGCAGAACGACTGCCAGAGCTCGCGGTAGAGCCCTGCCGAGCGGATCTCGTCCTGCAGAATGGCGTCGGCGTCGCGCAGGGTGTCCAGGCGCTCCTTCGTGGCCTCTCCTCCAACGATGCGGATGGCCAGTCCCGGCCCCGGGAAGGGCTGGCGCCACACGAGACGTTCGGGAAGGCCGAGCTCGGCTCCGACCGCACGCACCTCGTCCTTGAACAGGGCGCGCAGCGGCTCCACGAGCTCGAACTCCAGATCGTCCGGCAGCCCGCCCACGTTGTGATGGGACTTGATGGTGGCCGCACCCGTGCCGCCCCCGGACTCGATGACGTCGGAGTAGAGCGTTCCCTGTACCAGGAAGGCCGCGCCCTGGAGGCGGGTCGCCTCCTCCTCGAAGACCCGGATGAACTCCGCGCCGATCGCCTTGCGCTTGGCCTCGGGCTCAGACAGCCCGGCGAGGCGTCGCAGGAAGCGCTCCTCTGCGTTCACGGCCACGAGCGGCACCTTGAAGTGATCACGAAAGGCCGAGATCACCTGCTCGCCCTCGTTCTTTCGCATCAGTCCGTGATCGACGAACACGCACGTGAGCTGATCGCCCACCGCACGGTGCACCAGGAGTGCGGCCACCGAGGAGTCCACCCCGCCCGACAGGCCGCAGATCACGCGCGCCTCCCCGACCTGGGCTCGGATGCGCTCGATCTGCTCCTCGACGATCGACTCGGGGCTCCACGTCGACGCACAACCGCAGATGTCCTGCAGGAAGCGCGTGAGAATCTGCTGCCCATAGGGCGTATGCACGACCTCGGGGTGAAACTGGATGCCGTAGATGCCTCGCTCGGGATCCTCGAGCGCCGCGACGGGCGACTCGCTCGAGGACGCCAGGGCGGTAAAGCCCGGGGGCGCGGCGAAGACGGTGTCGCGATGCGACATCCAGCAGCTCTGCTCATCGGGCAATCCCCCGAGCAGGCGCCCGCCGTCCCCGGCCAGGGTCAACTTCGAGCGGCCGAACTCCCCCACTTCGGCGCCCTGGACTTCGCCACCGAGCGTCAGCACCAGCGCCTGCATGCCGTAGCAGATTCCCAGCACGGGGATTCCGAGCTCCAGGAGCGCCGGATCCAGTCGCGGAGCGCCAGTCGCGTATACCGATGCGGGCCCGCCCGAGAGGATCAGGCCTTTCGGCTTGCGGCGACGCACCTCCTCCACGCCGACGTGATGCGGAAGGAGCTCGGAGAAGACCCCACACTCGCGGACCCGCCGAGCGATGAGCTGCGAGTACTGGCCGCCGTAGTCCAGGACCACGACCTCATCCGTCGCCAGCGCGCGCTCGGGTGCCAGCTCTGAGACCGTCTGATCGGCGGGCAGAGCTGAACCCGGCCCATCCGATGACACACCGCCCGGCTCCGCGACCAGCTCGCGAGCGCGGGCGGGCGAAGGATCAATCGCCGACAAGGGCGATCGTGCCGCCGCGTGACGCCATCCCCACCTGCTGATCACGTTGCAGGTGCTTGCCCTCCGTCTGCAGCGCCGGGGCGATCATGAGCTCCGCCCGGTTGAACTCGGCCATGTCCCGGTATCCGCAGGTGGCCATCGAGGTGCGTAGCCCACCCATCAGGTTGAACGTGCCGTCGTTCTCGCGCGCGGGGCCCACCAGTATCTCCTGCAGCGTTCCGTTCTGAGTGGTGGCGACTCGTGCGCCGCGGGGAAGTGTGGGGTGGAAGGTGGCCATCCCCCAGTGAAAGCCGCGGCCGGGCGCCTCGTACGCGCGCGCCAGCGGCGAGCCGATCATCACCGCGTCCGCTCCGCAGGCGACCGCCTTGGCGACGTCCCCCCCGTTGCGCATGCCGCCGTCGGCGATGACCCGGCAGTAGTCGCCCGTCTCGAGCATGTTCTGCGACCGCGCGGCGGCCACGTCGGCGATCGCCGTGGCCTGCGGCACCCCGATGCCCAGGACTCCACGCGTGGTGCACGCCGCCCCGGGCCCGACGCCGACGAGCACGCCGACCGCTCCCGACCGCATGAGATGCAGCCCGGTGTGATAGCTCGCGCACCCGCCGGCCACCACCGGGATCGGCATCTCCGCGATGAACTCCTTGAGGTTGAGGACATGCCCCTGGGTGGACACGTGCTCGGCCGAGATGACGGTGCCCTGGATGACCATGATGTCCAGGCCGGCGTCAAGTGCGACCTCGTAGTACTGCTGGACGCGCTGGGGCGTGAGCGACGCCGCCACGACGACGCCCTGCCGCCCGATCTCCTCTATGCGCTGGCGGATCAGCTCCGGCTTGACCGGCTCCGCGTAGATGTCCTGCATCTCGCGGGTGGCCTCGTCGCGATCTAGCGTGGCGATGCGCTCGAGCTGGGCCTCGGGATCCTCGTAGCGACACCAGATGCCCTCGAGGTTGAGGACCGCCAGGCCCCCCAGGCGGCCGACGGCCACCGCGGTGTCGGGAGACACCACGCCGTCCATGGCCGAGGCCATGAGCGGGAGCTCGAAGCGGTACGGGCCGAGCGTCCACGAGATGTCGACGTCGTCAGGGTCCCGCGTGCGCCTGGACGGCACGATCGCGATGTCGTCGAACCCATAGGCCCGGCGCGCCTTTTTGCCACGGCCGATCTCTACTTCCATAGCTCAGTCCTCGTGTCGATGCGGACTCTGCCCGGGCGGGTGGCGCGGGGTCCGAACGGTGGGTTTCAGCGGTCGTTTACGCGGTCCGACGAGGCTACCACCGGCACCGGCAGGACTTTTCCCGTCGACGTCGACGGGCTCAGCCCACCTCGGCCGCCGGCATCCCCGGACGCTCGAGCTCGACCTTGTCCACCAGGCGCTCGAGCTTGCCCGGATCGACGATGCCGGCCCCGAGATGCTGGGTGGACTCAGCGCCCGCCGCCACCGCGTAGGCAAGGCAGTCGGCCACGCTCTTACCCTGGTACCGGGCGGCGACGAAGCCGGCCAGGAACGCGTCACCCGAGCCGACCGTCGAGCGGGGCTCGAGCGCCGGGCCGCGCACCCGGTAGAGCACATGCTGCGCCCCCGGGCTCACGCCGTCCTCGGGCGCCATCATCGCGTAGCAGCCGTCGGGAGCGGTCATGATCGCCTCGCGGGCGCCCAGCTCGACCATCTCCCGCACGGCGATGACGTGATCCTCCTCGTCGTTGAACTCATGGCCGACCAGCTCCTCGGCTTCGAGGACGTTGGGGGAGATCACGGCAGGCTCGGCCCGCACGGCGCGCCGAAGCGGATCGCCGTCCGTGTCGACCACCGTCGCCACGCCCATGCGGCGCAACTCCGGGATCAGCCGTGCGTAGACGCCGATCTCGACCTGACGCGGCAGGGAGCCTGCAAAGACGCACATGGAGGCTCCCTGGGCGAGATAGAGCAGCTTGTCGATGAACATCTCGACTTCCGCCTCTGACACCGCCGGGCCCCGCTCGTTGATCTCGGTCTGCTCGTTGGTGGTGGGATCGATCACCGCGGTGTTCGTCCGCGACTCGTCCCGTATGCGAACGAAGTCGGAGAGAACGGAGAGCTGGGTGAGCTGTTCGACGATCCGGGTGCCCGTCGCACCGCCGGCCATTCCCGTCGCGATCACGGGCTGTCCGAGGGTCTTGAGCACGCGGGCGACGTTCACGCCCTTGCCGCCGGGCATGGTGGTCTGCTCGACCGTGCGATGCCGGCGCCCGAGCCGGAAGTTGGGTACCGCGAGCGTCTTGTCGACCGCCGTGTTGAGCGTGACGGTGATGATCATGTGGCCTCCACCTCACCTCGCCGAGGGCGCGGGAGATTCCGCGCCGCCCTTCGACGCAGGACTACGACCACGCTAGCGCCCAGCACCAGAACGGCGAGCGCGAAGCCCAGCGGGCGCGTGAAGTAGTCCTTGCTGCGCTGGGTGACCCCGGCGGCCGGGACCGCTATCGCCGCGACGAGCGGGACGGTCGCCACCCGCTGGCGGCCGACCATGATCTCGACCCGTCCAAGCCGCTGACCCCTGCGGATCGGGCCCTCCACCTCGCCGGGTGGGGAGATCACCCGGCGGCGCAGGCGCTGGCCGCGGCGCACCACGTGCGTGAGCGTGCGGGGGGCGACCAGCGCAACTTCCGCTCCGCGCCGATAGCGGATCGGGGCACGCGCGTAGACGCGACCGCGCACGATGCCGCGCGAGCGCCGGTAGCGCGCGGATGCGTAGCGCAGCAGGGCGAGCGTGTCGGCGTTGCGGGCCGTCTCGCTAGACGCCCCGAGGACCACCGAGACCAGCGTGACCTTGCGGCGCGTGGCCGATGCGACCAATGCGTAGCCGGCTCGCGTGGTGTGGCCCGTCTTCACGCCCGACACCCACGAGTGATCTCGCACGAGCGTGTTGCGGTTGGCGATCGCCCTGCGCCGGTCGCCAGAAGCGAGAGTCGCGTCCGGGCGGTCGACGGTTCGGCGGAAGAAGGCGAACCGCCGTAGCTCGGACGTCAGTCTGACGAGGTCGGAGGCGCTTGACCGGCTGCCCGGATCGAGGCCGACGGGATCGCGGAAGCGCGTTTCGCGAAGACCGAGCGCGCGCGCCCTCTGATTCATGTCGCGCACGAAGGCGCGGCGGGATCCGCTCACGGCAGTGGCGAGGGTGGCGGCCGCGTCGTTGGCGGAAGCGAGCAGCAGGCCCCGGAGGAGGTCGGCGACGGTGAGGCGCTCCCCGGCACGGAGGTTGATCTGGGACTCGACGGCGGCCGCTCGATAGCCGACGGCCCTGACGCGCTTCGAGAGCTTCGGGCCCTCGAGCGTCAGGAGCGCGGTCATCAGCTTGGTGACCGAGGCGATCGGCCGCGAGTCGCCGGCCCGCCTGGAGTAGGCGACGTTCCCGGTCGAGGTTTCGACGACGATGGCGCTGGGTGAGCTCACCGACGGCCGGGTGGCCCCTCGGGCAGCGGGCGCCCACAGCGCGGCGGCGGTGGACAGCAAGAGCACGAGCCCGACAGCCGCCAAGACCTCGAAGCGGCTCACCTGAGCTTGAGGCGGTCGCCGGGACTCAGAGCCTCCGGGCTCAGGTCCGGGTTCAGCTCGAGCAGCTTCTCGACGGACACTCCGGTCTTCTCCGCGATCCCCCAAGGGGTATCGCCGGGTCGCACGGTGTACCGGCGCCGACCGGTCGAGCGCTTGGGCTTGGGGCTTCCGTCATCCGACGCCTTGTCCGTGCGCGTCTCGACGGCGCTGGGCGCGACACGCTCGCCGGGATCCGAAGTGCCGGCGCTCACGACGAGGTAGAGAGCCACGGCCACCGCGACCAACGCGAGCGGCGCCAGCAGGCGAGCAGGCGTGATGCGGGTCATCGCGACCGATGATAGCCCTGCATCGAGCGCTTCAACCGAGGCCCCAGGCGAGCTCTCGCAGGCGCTCGGCCTCCCGGCGAGCGCCCGTGGCCGGTGAGGCGCCGCCGAACTCGTAGGCGTTTACGATCGATCGCGAGGCAGTGACGAGGCCGGCCGCACGGCCCGGTGCGAACGCGGCGGCCAGCGCTCCGACGTCACCTCCCTGGGCGCCGACTCCGGGCAACAGGAACGGGGTCGACGGCATGAGGTCACGCATTCGTTCGAGGTGCTGTGGCGCCGTCGCGCCTGTGACCGCGCCCACGTCGGCCAGTCCTGAGACGGCGCCTCGGCCGGGCCTGCCGAGCTCATCGACCAGTTGGGCGATGCGCTCCCACAGCGTTCCACCCGCTTGGAGCCGGAGGTCCAGCAGGTCGGCGGCTCCGGGGTTGGAGGTCCGCACGAGCACGAAAACCCCAGCTCCCTGCGCACGAGCGCCGCCGATCAGCGGATCCAGCGAGTCCGTTCCGAGAAGCGGATTGGCGGTCAGAGCGTCGACTCCCAGCCCGGGAACCTCGGCGGCGGGCGCGGGTGTGGCCCCGACGAGCGCTTGCGCGTAGGCGGAGGCCGAGACGGGCACGTCGCCCCGCTTGCCGTCCGCGAGCACGAGGAGGCCCTCTTCCCGCGCGGCGGCGACGACGACACCGAGAGCGCTCCAGCCCGGCGCGCCGAGGCGCTCGAAGCACGCGAGCTGCGGTTTGACCCCGACGCACGCCGGGCCCGCGGCGGCGATCACCCGGCGACAATGGGACGCGACGGCGAGCGCCGCCGCCGCCGCCGGGTCCAGCTCGTTCGACGTGTCAAGTCCGGTTGTGGAGTCGGACGCCCACAGACGCGCTGGATCGGGATCGAGCCCGAGGACGATCTGCGACTCGCGCCGGGCGACCGCCGAAGCCAGGCGGTCGCCGAAGAGGATCGACGCCGACGCGGATGCCCGTCCGTCGGCGCCGGAGGAACCGCTCGGTCCGATCAGCTCTTGACGGCCTTCTTGAGGCCAGAGCCCGCCGTGAATCGGGGAACGCGGCTCGCGGCGATGGTCATGCTCTCGCCCGTCCGTGGGTTGCGCCCCTCACGAGCACCGCGCTCGGCAACGTGGAACTTCCCGAAGCCCGTGAACGAGACCTCTTCGCCCGACTTCAGGGCGTCTTCAAGCGTTCCCAGCACGGCGTCGACGGCGGCGCCCGCATCCTTCTTGTTCAGGCCACTGGTCGATGCGACCTTCTCGACGAAGTCCGACTTTGTCATATCTCCTCCTAGCTCTTGGCAGAGATCGTGATTGGCGGCGAAGCTAACAAGGGCCTCGGACGCCGCATGCCGCCGTCGCCGAAGATTCCCGCATTTTGCGCAGATTCGACTGGGTGGACGGCTCGTTTGTCAGTCGCCGGGCTCGCGGCGGGTCTCGGCTATGAGCCGCTCCGCCAGCCTCGTGGACACGGTCGCGCACGCGGCGTCGGGCTCGGCCGGTGCGCCGAGATCAGCCAGCACGAGGCGAAGGTCGTGGCGTCCGAGAGCCGGCATCGTCTGCGTGCCGCAGACCAGCACGATCGCCAGTCCGCCGGCACGCGCGGCCAGGATGACGCCCGCCCGTGTGCGACCTTCCGCTTCCGTGGCGGAGCCCAGTCCGGCCACCAGCTCCCGCGCTGCGGGTACGAGCGCCGGCTCTCCCGCAAGCCTCCCGCCCGAGGCATCGAGCACGACTCCATCGCGGATATCGGCGGACAGCTCGCGGAGGTAGTCCAGCGCGAGCACGGGGGTCAACGCAGGCGACATTCGGGGCGGCAAGAATACTGCGGGAGTGTCGTTCTCCCGTCTCGCCTGGCTCGCCACCGTCGCCGTGTGTCTCGCGGCCTTCGTCCTGCTGCTGGTCTCGGGCTACCTTGGGTACTCCTTCGTGCTGCTCGCGGTCGCGCTGTCGGCAGCGATCAACCTGCGGTGACCGTTACCGCGACCGTTGCCGGTGGCCGTTGCCGTGTGACGTCGTCGGAGGCCGCAACCCCAGCTCGTAAGGGGAAAGTGACGTCTCCGGGTCAGCGATGTGACCGAAGGTTCCGCCCGAACTCCCTTCCCCATCACCAGCTGGGATTGACGTTTCTCGTGGCTGAACGCGATGCCTCTGGCAGCGTGAACCCCGGCCAGTGAAGGAGTGGCTCGTCTGTCACGCGTCGTGGTCAGCGTGGATCTGACGTCCACGGCGCGCCTAGCTTCGGCCTTCCAGCCAGGCCCGATAGCCCGCCACAGCCCGCCCGCGGTGCGAGATCGCGTCCTTCTCGGCGTCGGATAGCTCGGCCATCGAGAGCGGTCCCGGGTGGTCGACCGGTACGAACACCGGGTCGTAGCCGAACCCGCCCGCTCCGCGGGGAGCGTTGGCCATGGTGCCCCGGCAGCTGCCCGTGAAGCAGCGTTCGCCGCCGGGCGTCACGCTCGCGACGACGCAGACGTAGAGCAGCCCCGTCTCGGCCGGCACCTCGGCGCAGAGCTTCGCAAGGTTCTCGGCGTCAGATGCGCGAATACCGGCAAAGCGGGCCGAACGCACCCCGGGCGCCCCTCCGAGCGCCTCCGCCTCGACCCCCGAGTCGTCGGCGATCGCCGGGCTGCCCGTCGCTGCGGACGCCGCTCGGGCCTTGATCAGCGCGTTCTCGGCATAGGTGCTTCCCGTCTCCGGCGGCAGCTCGACCTCGTCGGGGAGCGGATCGATCTCCACCTCACCCCTGAGCAGCCGTTCGAACTCGCGCAGCTTGTGCCGATTGCGAGTCGCGAGCACCACGCGCATCGCTCCACCCTCTCAGGCCGAGGCCACGGCCGTCCGCTGGGCGGACCGAAGCTCCTCGATGCCCCGCTGCGCAAGGGCGAGCAGATCGTCGAGGTGAGCGCGCGAGAGGGGCGTCCGCTCGGCGGTGGCCTGCACCTCGATCAAGCCCCCCTCCCCCGTCATGACCACGTTGGCGTCCACCTCGGCGGAGGAGTCCTCGGGATAGTCGAGGTCGAGCAGCGCCACGCCGTCGACCATCCCGCAGGAGACGGCCGCCACGCTGCCGGTGAGGGGCAGAGCCGAGAGCCGGCCCTCGGCGACCAGCCGGCGGCAGGCGAGCTCGAGGGCGACGTAACCCCCCGTGATCGAAGCGCACCGTGTTCCCCCGTCGGCCTGCAGGACGTCGCAGTCGATGTAGACCGTTCGCTCGCCGAGCGCGGTGAAGTCGATGACTCCTCGCAGGCAGCGCCCGATCAGACGCTGGATCTCGACCGTCCGGCCGTCCGGACGCCCCTTGGATACGTCCCGCGCCTTGCGATCACCCGTCGAGGCAGGGAGCATCCCGTACTCGGCGGTGACCCAGCCCCGCCCCTGGCCCTTCATCCAGCGCGGAACCGATTCCTGCACGGAAGCGGTGCAGATCACGCGCGTCTCACCGCACGAGATCAGCGCGGAGCCGGTGGCCGGGCGGACGAAGCCCGGTTCGATGCTCACCGGTCTCAGGGCGTCGACCGCCCGGCCACCGCTGCGCTCCGGCGTCATGCCCGGCTGCCGGCGGACACGGGCGCTTGCAGCTCGATCCGGGCCACGTCACCGAGTGGCATCTGCAGAAAGCGGGTACCGGACGCCCGGAAGGCCTCGGGATCGCCCGTGCAGAGGAAGTCGTAGGCGCCCTCGCCACCGTCCCGGCCGAGCGATTGAAGGCCGCGGGCCGCCAGCGCACACTCGACCCGTCGGGCGATGGCTGCACCGGGCGTCACGAGCGTGACCCCCGGACCGAGCATCCGCTGGAGCATGGGGCGCACCAGTGGAAAGTGGGTACAGCCGAGGATCACCGTGTCGACCCCGGCGGCGCGGAGCGGCCGGCAGTACGCGCGTACGGTCTCGACGACCTCCTCGTCGAACGGGAACCCGCCCTGGATGATCGGGGCGAGATCCGGGCACGCGACACTCTCGAGACGCACATGAGGATCTGCCGCCGCGAGCGCGCGTTCATAGGCACCGGTCGCCACGGTCGCCGGCGTGGCGAGAAGGCCGACGCGCCCGGTCCGTGTCGCGACGACGGCCGCCTGTGCTTCGGGGCCGATAACCGCGATGACGTCCACCGCTTCGGGACCTCCGTCCTCGTAGCGGGCTCGCAACGCCGACACGGCCGCGGCCGCCGCCGAGTTGCACGCCACCACGAGCAACTTCGCGCCTCGGGCGACCAGGGCGTCGGCGATCTCGAGCCCGAACTCCTCCAGCTGATCCGCAGGACGCGTGCCGTAGGGGAATCGGGCCGTGTCACCGAGATAAAGGAAGTCCTCCTGTGGCAGGGCGACAAGGAGCTCGTGGAGCACAGTGAGGCCGCCCACGCCGGAGTCGAACACCCCGACCGGGCGCGATCGACGATCGGCATTGGTCACGCGGCCAGTCTGTCACGGCGGGGGGCGCGAAGCCCACCGCCGGTGCCTGACCGGGTCACTTACGACCTCCGCCCACGTCCCCGATCGCGTCCTTGAGCTTGGAGACGATCTCCGTGGCGATCGCCTTGTCGGAGAAGCCGCCCGACGCCTTGACCACCCCTGCCAGGATCACGGCGATGAGCAGGATCAGACCCACGTACTCCACCGTCCCCTGTCCGCGCTCGCGCCCGGCCGCCACCCACGCCGCGTGCATGCGGCCGATCAGTTCGTAGCCCATCTCGAGCAACACCTCCACACATCGCTTCCCCCGCCATCGCGGAGCCGGAAACCAGTCTCCGGCTCATGGCGCGACGCCTCTAGACCTGTTGGTGACGGATGTGCGACAACCTCGTGACAACTCGTGCGCGTCCTGGTCGTCACCAACCTCTACCCGTCCGCCGAGCGCCCGGCGGTCGGCCCGTTCGTCCGGGACCAGATCGAGGCACTGCGCCGGCGCGGCGATGTCGAGATCGAGCTCTTCACCTTCGCGCCCGGGCTCCGCGGGTATCCGGCTGCCGCGCTCGCGCTCCGCCGGCGTTACGGCAACGAGACCTTCGACGTCGTCCACGCCCACTTCGGGCTCTGCGCATGGCCCGCCCTCGCCGCGCGCGCCGGCCCGGTCGTCGTCACCCTGCACGGCAACGACCTGTTTGACCCCCGGTCCGCCCGGATAACCCGCGCGGCACTGCCACTGCTAGCGCTCCCGGCCGCGGTCTCGCGTGAGTTCTCCCGTCTTGTGCCCGGTGTCGCCCGCAAGCGCCGCGTCGCGGTGCTTCCCATGGGCGTCGATCTCGCACGCTTTCGCCCCATCCCTCGCGCCGAGGCACGGGCCCATCTCGGTCTGGATCCAGCGGGCCCCTATCTCCTGTTCCCTCATGACCCGGTACGGCCCCTCAAGCGCTTCGACCGCGCGCGCGAAGCGGCCGACGGCACGCCGCTGCTCAACCTGGGTGGAGTCGACCCCGCGGACGTCCCGTACTGGATCAACGCCGCCAATGCCGTGCTCGTGCCCTCTCAGGCCGAGGGCTTCGGCCTGGCCGCCATCGAGGCGATCGCCTGCGGCGTGCCCGCCTTCGCCACACCGGTCGGCATACACCGCGTCGCGCTCGACGGCATTGAAGGCGCGCTGTGCGCTCCCTTCGACGCGGAGAAGTGGCGTGCGGGGCTGCGGCCACACCTCGAGCACCCTGACCCGCGGGTGGATGGAAGGGCGCGCGCCGGGCTCTTCAGCGTCGACCGGATGGCCGGAAGGGTTGTCCAAGCGTGGCGCGAGGTGGCGGCTTGAGTCAGCTGACCGATCAAGCCGCCGATACCCTCAACGCACCATGAGGGGCCCGTTGCGACGTTTCCGACCCGACCGCGCGGAAGAGGCACCTGCCACTTCGGTCATGCCCGCGACACTCGATGCGCCGACCGGATCGCCAGTCGTGGATGAGCCGGTGCCGGACACGACGGTCCCCGATGCGGGTCCGCCGCTGCCGGCCGGCGTGGCTCCCGAGGAGCTGATCGGCGAGCCGCCCGACACGCGTCGACGCGGTCGACTCCGTCGGCGGCTTCGCCATCTCCGCCAGGTTCGGGAGCTCATGTTGCGTGACGTGGGAGGGCTGACCTACGAGTTCCACCGGGCCGGAGCGGGCAGCGGGCCGGGCGAGCCCGGAGCCGCGCTCGTCGGCCGCAAGCTCGACCTCCTCGCTCGGCTCGACCTTGAGCGGCGCGAACTCGAGGGGCTGCTGGACGACCACCGCGCCGAGACCGTCCTGCGCGAGCCCGGAGTGGGTGGGACCTGCGCCGCCTGCGGCGACTACTTCGCCTCCGACGCCCACTTCTGCGCACACTGCGGCGCACCCGTCGACGGCCGCGCAAGCGGGATGGCACCCCTTGAGAGCACCAGCACAGCTTCCTCCACCGAGCCGCAGCCGCAGCCCTCGCGCGAGGCGGAAGGGGACACCGGAGCGCGAACCGTCCAGGCAGGGAGGACCGGCACATGAGCCAGCCGCGCTCGATGCTCGAGGACCCGGTCAGCTCGCCGCCGATCGAGGTCTCCGATCCGGCCCGGCCGGCGGATTCCGCCTGCCCACGCTGTGGTGCGCCGCTGCGCGGAGATCAGGAGTGGTGCCTGAACTGCGGCACGGCGGTCACCACGCGGGTGGCTGGAGCGTCCGGCTGGCGGACGCCAATGGCGATCCTCGCGTCCTTGATCGCCATCGCCCTCGTGGGCCTCGTCGCCGCCTTCCTGGCCGTCTCCAACGATCCCGACGAGGTAGCCCAGGCCCCACCACCGACGGCTTCGCAGCAGGCCGCTCCGACCGCCCCACCGGCCGCGCCGACCCCGGAGCCGGACCCGATCACGCCGGAGACGATCCCGCCGGCCACCGACGGCGACCAGCCCCCCGCGACCGACGACGACCCGCCGACTGCCGGCAGCGACACATCCGCGGTGAGCACATGGCCCGCGGGCAAGAGCGCCTGGACCGTCGTGATGCTCTCGAGCCCCAGCCGAGCCGAAGCTGACAAGAAGGCGAAGGAGCTCCAGAGTGGGGGCACCGACGTCGGCGTGCTCAAGTCGGACGAGTTCAAGAGCCTGCGCGCCGGTTACTTCGTCGTGTTCTCGGGCGAGTACGACACCGAGGGCGCCGCCGAGAAGGCCCTGACGAGCCTGCGGTCGAACGCTCCCGAGGCCTACGTCCGGCGCGTCACGCCGCGCTGAGACCCTCGCCGACGCCGGGCCAGAAGGCCTGGAGGCGTCCCAGGGCCTCCGTAGCGAGCGGATGCACGGGAACTCCGGAGCCACCGGAGGGAACGGCCGCGTCTCCCAGGATGGGCAGGACGGCGGCGACGGAGGAGGCGAGCGCGTCAAGGGCGTATCCGCCTTCGAGCACCATCCCGAGCGGCGCCTCGAGCTCTGAGCTCGCGCGGCGGAGCAGAGCCGTCATCGCGGCGTAGCCGGCCTCGGTCACCCGGCAGCGGGCGAGTGGGTCCGCGGCGTGGGCGTCGAAGCCGGCCGACACGAGGATCAGCTCGGGTGCGTGCTCAAGAGCGAGCGGCAGGACCACGTGCTCGACCAGCGAGACGTAGCCCCCGTCGCCCGTGCCGGCGGGCACCGGCAGATTGACCGTCGCGCCCCGGCCGGCGCCCGAACCCACGTCGCCCGCCGGCCCCGTGCCGGGATACAGGGGCGATTCATGGATGGACACGAACAGGACATCCGGATCGGGATGGAAGATCTCGTTCGTCCCGTTGCCGTGGTGGACGTCCCAGTCGAGGACGAGGACCCGGGCGATCCCGTGGGCGGCGATCGCGTGCCGGGCGGCGACCGCCACCGAGTTGAAGAAGCAGAAGCCCATCGCCCGGGCCGTCTCTGCGTGGTGGCCGGGTGGCCGGGTGGCCGAGAAGGCCGCGGGGGAGCCCGCGAAGAGCGCGTCCACTGCGGTGACCGCTCCGCCTGCCGCGCGGCAGGCGGCACCGAACGTCCCGGCCGTCGCCATGGTGTCGCCGTCGATGACGCCGCCGCCGGCCGCCGACAGCCCGGCGACGAAGTCCACGTGCGCCGCCGGATGCACCGCTTCTAGCTGCTCTCGTGTGGCTTCGGGCGCCTGCGCCCGAGCCCAGCCGAAGTCGTCGTGGCGCTCGAGCATGCCTTCCAGCGCGTGGATGCGCTCGGGGCGCTCCGGGTGCCCGGGCACGTCGTGCGCGCCCACATCGCCGTCACTCACCCAGAGAGGATCTTGCGCCACGGCGGTACCGTAGCCCTTACATGAAGGCCGAGCCCGACCTGATCGTCGTCGGAGCCGGCGCCGCCGGATTGTTCGCCGCGTTGACCGCCGCCGCCGAGGGGGGCCGTGTCCTGCTCGTGTCGGCTCGACCGCTGGCCGAGACGGCGTCCTACTGGGCGCAGGGCGGTATCGCCGCCGCGCTGAGCCCCGAGGACTCCCCTGAACGACACCTCGAGGACACCCTCACGGCCGGCCGCGGCCTGGTGCGGCGCAGCGCGGCGAAGGTCCTGTGCGCGGAGGCGCCCGCTCGCTTCGCCGAGCTCGGAGACCTCGGCGTGCGCTTCGACGCCGACCGAGAGGGCAACGTCGCCCTGGGCCTCGAAGGCGGCCATTCCACCCGCCGCGTCGCACATGCCGGAGGCAGCGCCACCGGCCGTCGGATCCTCCGTCAGCTCTCCGCGCAGGCGGCGCGGCACCCACGCATCGAGGTTCTCGAAGGCCGGCGGGCCTCAGCGCTGGCGATCGCCCCGGGCGGACGTTGCGCAGGACTGGTGCTCGACGACGGTCGCGCCCTGCGTGGACGAGCGGTGATCCTGGCTACGGGCGGGGCCGCTGCGCTCTGGTCTCGCACCACCAACCCTCCCGGTTCCTACGGGTCTGGCCTTCTACTGGCGCGGGCGGCGGGCGCCGAGCTGGCCGACCTCGAATTCGCCCAGTTCCATCCAACGGCGGTGGTGGGCATCCCGGGACGTGAGGGCTTTCTGATCTCCGAAGCCGTCCGCGGTGAGGGCGCGACGCTTCACGCGGCCGACGGCACCCGCTTCGTCGACGAGCTGGCGCCCCGCGACGCCGTCGCGCGTGCCATTCACGCCTACATGACCACGACGGGTCAGGAGGCCGTGCACCTCGACATGCGGGAAGTGGATCCCGGACGTTTTCCGAACATCGTCGCCGCCTTGCGCGAGGCCGGGCACGATCCGATGACCGAGCTGATCCCGGTGGCTCCGGCCAGCCACTACGTGATGGGCGGGGTCGGCACGGACCTGCAAGGTCGCTCGACGGTCCCCGGGTTGTACGCCGTCGGCGAATGCGCCGACACCGGTCTGCACGGCGCCAACCGCCTGGCCTCCAACTCTCTGTCCGAATGCTTTGTGTTCGGTCGCCGCGCCGCGCTCGCGGGGCTGGCCGAGCCCGGTTGCACGCCGGCTCCGATCGCGACGGAGCCGATCGCCGCGCCCCCCGATTGCGAGACGCGCGAGGCGCTCTGGCGATGGGCGGGTCTCACTCGCGACGCGGACGGGCTCTCCCGGCTTCTGGAGCTCGAGTACCCGCTCGCCCGACTGGTCGCGCGGTGCGCCCTCAAGCGAGAGGAGAGTCGCGGTGCTCATGACAGGGCGGACCACCCGCAGCTCGATTCAGCGCTCGACGAACGGCACACGGTCATCTCCGTGACCGCCGATGAGCCGATCCTCACCCGCTGGACCTGAATCCAGCCCTGCTTAACGTCGCGCTAACACGGCGGACGTGACGTTCTTCACAAGCGAGACGCACACTCGGTGGTTAGAGCCGGGGAGAAGGTCGGGAACGCGGACGTTTTCCGCCTCACGGAGTCAAGCGAGGGGAGTGCACAGAGATGTACCGCTTCAGCCGCTCGATCTATCGCGAGCTGGCGAACGAGATCGTCGAGGACCGCCACGGAGGGTGCGGCAATCACGAGCGGGTCCTCCGAGCGTGCGAGGACGCGATCCGGCGCCTGGCGACCGATCGTCACTACTTCGCCAAGCCGTCCAAGACGCTGTTCAACGACATCCGGATGTACTTCCCGATGGCCCAGCAGCATCGGGTCTATCGCGTGGTGGACTCGTACATGTGCTTCGCACGGGAGTGGCTCGATTCGCAGCCCCAGCAGGGTTACGACCTGCTCGGAAATCGGTTGGAATGCCGGGCGACCACGCGGAAGGGCAGGCCGTGCCAGCGCCTGCCGCTGCCCCGCAACGGATACTGCCCGTCACACCAGCATCTGTCCGAGCCGACCGAGGTGCTGGCCGCAGCCTGAGCCGTCGCAGGTGATCATCTAGTCTCCCGGCCGATGGAGGTCGGCTTCATCGGACTCGGCATCATGGGCTCGCGCCAGGCCGCCAATCTCCGGCGCGCGGGGCACGAGCTGACGGTCTTCAACCGCACCCGCGCCACCGCCGAGAGCTGGGCGACCGAGCACGGCGCGCGCGTGGCCGGCTCGCCGCGCGAGGTGGCCGAGCACTGCGACGTGGTCATCAGCATGGTGGTCGACGGCGATCAGGTCGAGCAGATGCTGCTCGCTGAACACGAGGGCGCGGTGAGCGGTGCGCGCGAGGGTGCCCTGTTCATCGACATGACGACCATCGCGCCGTCCCAGACCAGGGCGATCGGAGCCCGTCTGGCGGAGCGAGGAGTCGCGTTCCTCGACGCGCCCGTGACCGGCTCTGCCCCCAAGGCGGCCGATGGGACGCTGACGATCATGGCCGGCGGCGAGGAGGCGGACTTCGAACGCGCGCGACCTCTGCTGGAGGCCATGGGCGCGCTCGTGCTCCACGTGGGCCCGCTCGGTCAGGGCGAGATGATCAAGCTGATCAACAACGCGGTGGCGGCGGTCAACTGCGCGGTGCTCGCCCAGGCCCTCGTCGTCGGCCGGGCGACCGGGGTCGACCTCGAAAAGCTCATGGAGGTCATGGGAGCGGGAGCGGGGGGCTCGACGATGCTCGCGCTCAAGGGTCGCCCGATGCTCGACCACGACTACGCGCCCCTGTTCAAGCTCGCCCACATGCTCAAGGACGTCCGTCTGTGCCTCGAGGAGGGCCAAGCGGCCGGCGTACCGTTTCCGGCTGCGGCAGCGGCGCGCGAGCTCTACACCGCCGGCCTCGGTCGCGAGCTGGCAGACCTTGACTTCGCGGCCGTCCTCGAGGTTGTCGAGGGCCTCGCCGGAACGCGCCTCTGAGATTTGCGAAGGCGTCCGACAGCGGACTTGATCGTCGATCCTTGCACGGCAATTATGACTTTGAACGACTTTGTGCATAGTATGTGCGCCCCGTCGGGCGGGCTCCGTTCGCTCCCCGGATAATCGACGCACCCGACCTCCCGCCCCACTCCCTCCTCTTATGCCAATCGCCTTCAAAGAATGGGCTGTCACCGTGCGCGCGCTCGCCGAAGGTGAACAGTTGATCACGCTCCGCAAAGGCGGCATCCGCGAGCCCGACAAGCACTTCTCAGTCGAGCACGAACGATTCTTCCTCTACCCCACCTTTGATCATCAGCGGTCAGACCTGGTCCGCGAGTCTCACCGGCCCGAGCTGCGTCGTGCGCTCGAAGAGGGCGTGTGGGCGGACGGCGAGCCGCCGGAGCACGCCCTGACCGCCGACGGAGGCATCGCTCAGCCCGACCGGGTGCGGATCCGCGCCTGGGCGGAGGTGGCCGGTTCCTTCACGGTGACCGATCGCCGGTGTGTCGACGCCTTGTCGCCTTTCTACGTCTGGACGCCGGACTATGCCGAGAAGCGGCTTGCCTGGAAGCGTCGCCATCCGCTGCACGTGCTGCTCCTGCGCACCTATCGCATCCCGCGGCCCGTGACGGTCAAGGTACGCGACGACTACGGCGGCTGCCGATCGTGGCTCGAGCTCCAGCGTGAGCTTCCCTTCGAGGGCACACCCGTACTCTCGGACGAGGAGTTCGACCGCGCTGCGGAGGAGATCGCGTCCATCGCCGACACGAGCGGGACGCCCGTCTACGCCTGAACCCCGAGTCGGCGGACCCGGCCGGCGGAACCGCGTCCATAGGTTGATCAGTGGCCTGGCTTGAGACGACGTCTCGAACCTTCTCGGCCCGTCACGACGCCAGGGACGCCGACGACGCCGCGGCCGTGCTGTCCCAGCTCGAAGCCGCCCGTACGACCCTCGAGCGACTCTTCGAGCAACGGGTCGAGGAGATGGCGGTAGTGCTCCACGGGTCCGTGGCGCAGCTCGACGCGGCCCAGCCGTGGTTGCCGCTGCACCGGCGCCTGACGGCTCCCGCCGGACGCCGCTACCTCGTGGGCTGGACCACGGAGACCCAATTGCACGTGCTCGCACCGCGGCTCCTGGCCGGCCGGGCATCCAACGTCGAGGGGTCGGTCGAGCTCCTCATGCTCGCGCCCGCCGCCCTCTTCGCCCGGCGGGTGGTCGGAGCGAACAACGCCCGGCTGCCGCCGCCGTTCGGGCCGCGATCGTTCAGGCGCTATCTGCGCTGGGCGTGGCTCGTGGAAGGCGCAGCGCAGTACTTCTCCGGGCAGACCCGCCACGTGCGGCCGGCGATCGCGCGCCGGATGCGTGAAGGGGCACCTCCCGCCTTCCCACCGGCTCTCGGCGACGCCGCGCTGCTGGGCGGGACGCTGTTCGATCTACTCGGGCGCGAGGAAGGCCACGCGGCAGCCGTCGCCCTGGCCATCGCGGCCGACTCGCCAAGCCCCGAGGCCGCGCTCGTGCACGCGTTCAAGGGGCGCCCGCTTCGGCATACGGAGGGAACGTGGCGGGCGCATCTCGAGCGCCTGGCAGGCTCGGCCTAGGCCAGGGCTCGCGGCGGCCGGCCTAGCCGAGGACGGCAAGCATCACGCCCGCCGCCGTCGCGGCGATGACCACGGCGATCATCGTGACCGCGAAGGCCTGCACCCAGAGCGGCCTCCCGGAGCGTACGGATCTGACGGCGCCGCCGTTCGCCGGCGGCTCGACCCGGAGCACGTCGCGAGCGACGTCGACACCGGACTCGGCGACCATGATGTCGCGCGGACCCGCCGCGAGGAAGTCGGGCACGTCGAAGCCGCCCGAGCGTCGCACCACGCTCGCGACACCCTCCTCGAGCAGCATCTGGGAGAGCATCTCCGCCTCCGCCTGGTGCCGAGCCGACGCGACTCGAATCAGCCGCCCCTCGGAGTACTGGCGCTTGACCTTGCGCGCACGTTCGCGGCGCTCGGTCAGCGGCGCGACTCGCTCGCCGTGCCCACGGGCGAACACCAGCGGGATCCCGCATGTCGGGCAGAAGCGCTCCGATCCGGCATGACGGCTCGCGCACTCGCCACACATCAGTGGCGCCTTGCCGGTCACCTCAACCTTCGATCTCGAGCGACGCCTCGGAGACCCGACCGTCGACGATGTGGAATCCCCGTATCTCCGCCTCAGGCTCCGCAACCCCGACGATCACGTACAGCGATTCGGGATAGAAGGCCAGGTTGATGTCCGTCTGGGACGGATAGGGCGCCGAACGCGTGTGAGAGTGGTAGATGGCGCCAAGTGCGTGGCCGGCGTCCTCGATCTCCGATTGGATCCGGTACTGCTCCATCCCCTCGATCTCGTAGCGCAACGGGCTCACCGCCGCGTTGCGGGCTCGATGAACCCTGACCGCTCGGCCGGCCGCGGACTCGATCATGCCGCAGCATTCGTTCGGCGCGTCAGCCCGAGCGTGCTCGATCAACTCGTCGAGGAGGGAGCGGGCGATCCTCACCGTTCCCGTGCCTTGCGCGGGACGCGGGCGCTACTTGGCAGGAGTGCTGCCGGTGCCGGTGCTGGTGGTGGAGTGGATGGCGAGGTCTTCGTCATCGTCGTCCTTGCTGTTGCCGGAGATCGAGTCCTTGAACTCGCGCATGCCGTGGCCGATGGAGCGACCGACCTCGGGGAGCCGTTTCGGCCCGAGGATGATGAGGGCGATGACGAGCACGATCACGAGCTCCATCGGTCCAATTCCGCCTATACCCATGATTCGTCAGTCCTTCCGGTCGGAGTGCACGTCATGGTACCTGCGCACACGGGATGTCCGCAGATCACCACCAGACGGTGGAGTCCAGCCGCTCGATCTCCTCCACCGGTCGCGTGTAGATGCCCGACGACAGGTACTTCCAGCCGTCGTCGCAGACGATGAAGACCACGTTGCCCTCATCCATCTCGCTCGCGATGCGCACCGCGATCGATGCGATGGCCCCGGAGGACACCCCGGCGAAAATGCCTTCCTCGTCGAGCAGCTTGCGCGTCCACACGACCGCATCGTGGTTGGTGACGAAGATCTTGCGGTCGAGCAGCGAGATGTCGATGATCGGCGGGATGAAGCCGTCCTCGAGGGAGCGCAGGCCCTGCACCGGGTCACCCTGCATCGGCTCGGCGGCCACGATCTTGATGGCGTCGCCCCATTCCTCCTTCAGGCGCCTGCCGACTCCCATCAGCGTCCCGCCCGTTCCGAGCCCGGCGACGAAGGCATCCACTCCGTCCTCGAGCTCGGCGATGATCTCGGGCGCCGTGCCGTGATAGTGGGCGGCGGGATTGGCCTGATTGCCGTACTGGTATGGCATGTAGTAGGACGCGTCGGCTTCGGCCATCTCAAGCGCCATCGCGACGGCGCCGTTGGAGCCCTGGTCACCCGGTGAGTAGACGATCTGCGCGCCGTACATCAGGAGGAGCTGGGTGCGCTCCGGGGTGACGTTGTCGGGCATGACGACCTTGAGCTGGTAGCCCTTCCGCGAGCAGATCATCGCGAGCGAGATGCCCGTGTTGCCGCTCGTCGGCTCGAGGATCGTCTGGCCGGGCCGAATGGCGCCGCGTGCCTCTGCATCCTCGATCAGGGCGCGAGCGACCCGGTCCTTGATCGACCCCGTCGGGTTGTGGGACTCGAGCTTGGCCCAGATCCGCACGCCCGGCTTGGGCGACAGGCGCTTGAGCTCGACCAGTGGGGTGTTCCCGATGGCCTGCACGATGTCGCCGTATCGTCCGCCACACGGACGGTTCTGAAGGTTCTGCTCCATACTTCAGTAAGTATAGCCTTGGAGATGCGCTTGAGTTGCAGCCGCGGCTGGGTAGGCGCGTCGGCGATGAGTGCGGAGGGCGGCGACCATGGGAGCAACGGCGCCATAATGGCGGCGTTCCTGGCCAACGTCGGCATCGCGATCACCAAATTCGTCGGCTTTCTCCTCACGGGCTCCTCATCGCTGCTGGCCGAGTCGATCCACTCGGTGGCCGACTCCGCCAATCAGGGTCTGCTCGTGCTGGGCGGCAGGAGTGCCCGCCGCGATCCCACCACGCTGCATCAGTTCGGCTACGGCCGGCTGCGGTACTTCTGGGCCTTCATCGTCGCCGTGGTGCTCTTCTCGGTGGGCGGTCTCTTCGCGATCTACGAGGGCTATCACAAGATCGCCGATCCGCGCGAGATCGACTCACCCGAGATCGCGCTCGGCATCCTCGGTCTTGCGATCGTGTTCGAGGGCTTCGCGTTGCGCACGGCCGTCAAGCACGCCCAACCCGAGCGGCGCGGGCGTTCCTGGAAGCGATACATCCAGGAGTCGCGAAGCCCGGAGCTTCCCGTCCTCCTGCTCGAGGATTCGGGAGCCCTCCTGGGGCTGGTGTTCGCAATGCTCGGCGTGATCCTCGCGACGGTGACCGGCAACCCGATCTTCGACGGGATCGGCACCCTCGCCATCGGGTTGCTTCTGGTGTCGATCGCCGCCGTGCTCGCCGCTGAGATGAAGAGCCTCCTGACGGGCGAGTCGGCTTCTCCAGACGATCAGCAGGCGATCGAACGCGAACTCGCGTCGGGACCCGGGGTGAAACGGATCATCCACGTCCTCACTCAGCACCTCGGCCCGGACGAGCTGCTGGTGGCCGTGAAGCTGGAGTTCGAGCCGAGGCTGACGACTCACGAGCTCGTTGAAGCCATCAACGCCTGCGAGACCCGGGTGCGATCGGCGACGCCCGTCAAGCGCCTCAGAATCTACGTCGAGCCCGACCTCGGGCCTAGTGAGGCTCCTCGCGAAGCCGCGCCGGTCGCCCCCGGAGCCGGCTGACCCCTAGCCCACCGCCGGCCATGGCGGGAAGTATCACCAGGGTGTCCGATTCGCCGACCGCGGTGGTGAGACCGCCGAGCACCCGGACATCCTCGTCGTTGAGGTATACGTTGACGTAGCGGTTGAGCTCGCCGTCGCTCGAGAAGAGCTGCGACCGGGTCGCAGGGTGCTGCTCGGCGAGCGCCTGCAGGACGGTGGCGACATCGTCGCCCTTCGCCTGCACTTCCTTCTCGCCGCCCACGGAGGGACGCAGGACGGGTGGGATCTTGATCGTGGCCATGTCGCCGTGACCCTAGCCCGCCGCCGCGCAGAACGCCTCGTAGTCCGGGAAGACGCCCATTTCGTCGTCGGAGATCTCCTCCGGCGGTCGCGAGCAGATCGGGCAATCGGGATCGCGGCGGACCTTGAGCTCGGTGAA
>Ga0136617_10001110_pt1 | contig 23501 bp, 23 predicted proteins | sample AntDrymUQ3222106_2_FD_129672 | JGI IMG/M metagenome (GOLD analysis project Ga0136617, IMG submission 129672) | Polar desert sand microbial communities from Dry Valleys, Antarctica - metaG UQ322 (21.06) | ecosystem: Environmental > Terrestrial > Soil > Desert | place: Antarctica: Dry Valley...
CAAAGATCGCAGCGCTATGCGGTTTTCGGTCAAGACACCTGGAAAATCCGCCAGAATTTTACTTTGAATTACGGTCTGCGTTACTTTTTGGATAAACAACCCGATCCGCTGCCGCTCGACAAAAATAATTTTCAGCCGCGCGTCGGTTTTTCGTGGGATGTTTTCAATAATGCGAAAACCGTCGTTCGCGCCGGAGCGGGAATTTATACCGGAACGGTTGACAGCCAAATTGTCAACGTCGTCAACGTGCTGGCTTCGGGAAATGAACCTTTTCAGTTAAATATCATCACTTCCTCGATTCAAAGTCCCGCCGCCATTAGCGCACCGACGATTTATCAAACCTTGCTGGCGCAAGGCGTTATCGGCACTCGTTCAATTACTCTGGCTGATGTCGCGCAGTTCGGGCTGAATAGAAGTCCGGGCAGACCGCTCGAAGCCCGAATTCGGCTTGGCGAAGATTTCCAAAACGGCGAAAGTTACCAGGCGAGCGCGGCGGTGCAGCAGCTCTTGCCCGGCGGTTTCTCGGTTGAACTCAGCTATCTGTTTTCACGCGGTCTTCACCTTGTTCGCCCCGCCGACAACCGCGCCTATCGGCTGAATCCGACACCGGTTACATGCGCCAATGGTGCTGTCCAGCAGGAAAGCTGTTTTTCGAGCCAGCCGCGTGTCCAAGCTATCAATCCGCTGATTGTTCTCGATGCGGTTTATCAATCATCGGCGAATTCCTTTTATCACGCCGGAACGCTTCAGGTAACAAAACGCCTTTCAAATAACTTCAGTCTTTTCGCAAACTATACGTTTGCCAAAACGATTGATGAATCAACCGATTTCAACACCGACTTCTTGGCGCAAAATCCGCTCGACAGAAACGACGACCGCGCTTTGTCGGCATTCGACCAAAGGCATAAAGTTATCGTCAGCGGGATTATCAACAGCCCGTTCGAGAATGCGGTAGCGAAGGACTTTGTTTTATCTCTGATTTATAACTACGGCAGCGGTCGTCCGTTCAATCTGGTTCTCGGCTCTGATGCCATCGGCAACGGCGACGGGCGCACGTTGAGCGACCGTCCCGCAGGACTGGCTCGCAACACGGGCAAAGGCGATTCTTTTTCCAGCTTTGACGTCAGATTAGGACGACGCTTTTTTGTCAGGGAAGGACGCTATCTGGAATTGACGATTGAAGGATTTAATCTTTTCAACACTTCTAATTTCAACGGCGTCAACAATATCGTCGGAGCAAGCTGCGTGGCAAATCTGGCGACGAATCCGAATTGTCCGGCATCGGGCAATCCGGCTGCCGCCAACAATTTCATAATTCCGGCAAACGCCCGTCCGATTAGCGGTCGCCTGCCGACCGAAGCGCTCGGCTACACTTCGGCAGCCGCGGCACGCCAAATCCAATTCGGCATTCGGTATAATTTCTAATCTGAGATTAGCCACGAACAAACACGAAAAGACACGAACAAGAAAATGCAAATAAATAATTTTGATTTCTTGTTCGTGTTCTTTCGTGTTTGTTCGTGGCTAATTCTTACTTTTTCTCGTAAATAATCTTGCCGTTAAAAATCGTATAAATCGGCTCGGTTGTCAAAATCTCTTTTGGTTCAATCGTCAGCAAATCCTTTGACTGCACAACCAAATCGGCAAACATTCCAACCTTTATTTCGCCTTTCTCTTTTTCTGCAAATTCAGCATAAGCCGATTCAAAAGTATGACAGCGAATCGCCTTTTCAATCGTTAATTTTTCCTGCGGCTGCCAACCGCCGACGGGAATTCCTTCCGCGTCCTGGCGCGAAACGGCGGCGTAAAGCGTGTTGTAAGGATTGATTGATTCGACAGGAAAGTCTGTCCCGAACGGAACGTGAACATTGTAAGACTGCATCAAATGCCACGCATACGCGCCCAAAACCCGATATTCGCCAAGCCGCTCGCCCGCCCAACGCTTGTCGGAAATCGCGTGCGAAGGCTGCATCGAAGCGATAATGCCGAGTTCTTCAAAACGCTTGAAATCATTTGGATTGACAACTTGCGCGTGTTCGATGCGATGACGGCAAGAACGATTAAAGCTAATAAATTTTGGTGGATTTTCGGGTTCGCCGGTTATTGGAGAACCGACGATTGCTTTTACATTTAAACTACAAGGGATATTCATATAAATCTCACCTTTTTTCATCTTTTTCGTCATCTGTTCAAACTCATCTTTTTTATTTCTTATTGACTCCGCAAAACCATCCAAAGCCATTCGATTCGCTCCGTCGCCAATCGCGTGAAGCGTAATCTGCCAGCCTTCTTTATCGCGCTCGACAATCATCTTGGTCAATTCTTCCTGCGAACGGCGCGGAATTCCCGAATTTCCCGTGTCATCGGAAAAAGGCGCGAGCATCGCGGCGGTGCGCGAGCCGAGCGTTCCGTCAACATAACCTTTGAGCGCGGTTAATTTCAAGCGCGTCGGATTGTCTTTGAAAGAACTAAACTCGGCGCGCTGCGCTTTTAATTTCTCGACCGAATCTTCAAAATTCTGCCATTCCGAGACGCGCACGGTTAATTTATCCTGCTTCAAAAATGCGCGGTAAAGTTTCGTCGTTTCGTAGCCGGAATTGTCCTGCACCGAAGTAATGCCGTAACGCCGCGCCATATCGAGCGCGAGTTCCAAGCCTTTTGCTTCCATTGTCTGGTTCGGCTGCGGAATCAAACCGGCAATCAAACCTTGCGCGGTTTCCTTCAAAATTCCCGTCGCTTCGCCGCTTGCGTCGCGCTCGACTTCGCCGCCTTCGGGATTTTTCGTGTTTTTGTCAATCTTCGCCAATTTCAAAGCCGCCGAATTTACCCAGGCGACGTGACCGTCCACGCGCACCAGATAAACCGGATTGTTCGGCGCGATTTGGTCTAAATCTTTTCTGGTCGGGAAATTCTGTTTCCAAATCGTATGATCCCAACCGCGTCCGTTTATCCATTCGCCCGCTTTGGTCGTTTTGACTTTTTCCACGATTTTACCTTGCGCTTCCGACAAAGATTTCGTGTCGGTCAAAACCACATTCAAGAGCGACAACGCGCCGCGCAAAAAATGAACGTGCGCGTCGTTAAAACCGGGCGTAACGAGCCTGCTTTGCAAATCAATTTCCTTCGCCGCCTGATACTTCGCCTTCAAATCTTTTGATGTCCCGACCGCGATTATCTTCTCGCCGTCAACGGCAACCGCTTCGGCAATCGAATAATTTTCATCAGCCGTAAAAACTTTTCCGTTATACAAAAGCAGGCTGATTTTTTGTTTCACCTGCGCCGCAGCGGAAAGCGGCAAAAACAACAGATTTGAAATGAGCGTTATTATTAAAATTTTTTTCAGCATTTATAACTTCCTTCGGATGATTTTGAATTTCGTTTGATTATAAACCCAAATGCCAATCTTTTGTAACTTGATTTAATCCACCGAATCGTTAAAATCCTTTTGCACGTCAAATTATAAATACACTGCAAAGAAAGTTATGTCATTTTTTTGCCACAGAGGACACAGAGGACACAGAGAGTAAAGAATAAAGGAAAATCTCCGTTTTTTCTCTGTGTCCTCTGTGGCAAAAGAATTTTATAATATATTACTAAGGTCAACCGATGAAAAAAATTTTAACAATCTGCTTTGCCGTTCTCATCTGTTTTACGATTCAACTTTTCGCGCAAATCCCGACAAATGTTCTGGTGCAAATTTCCAAAGCCGAAGACCAACTTCGTTTTGATAAAACTTTGGAAAATTTGATGAGCAGCACAAACGCGAAGATTCGCGCCCGCGCCGCGCTTGCGTCGGGAAGAATCGGAAACGAAAAAGCCGTTCCCGTGCTGACAAAACTTTTGGAAAGCGATTCCGATGTTTCGGTTCGCGCAACGGCGACATTTGCGCTCGGCGAAATCGAATCAATCAAAGCGGCGGACGCGATTTTGAAAATTTTGCAGGACACAAAAAACGCTGAACGGGTTCGCGCCCGCGCAATCGAAGCGGCAGGGAAAATCGCGGCGGCAAACGCCAAAGACGCGAAAGCAAAAAACCTGGGCGAAGCGATTCTTGCCGGGCTGCAATTTGAAGACAATCGCGGCAACCGGCAAAATCGTGAAGTCGTTTTGCTTGGAATAACCGCCGTTCTGCGTGCCAAACCCGAAGACGGCGATTTGATTACGGGAACATTTTTGACCAACGCGGATGGGCGAATCCGCGCAGACGCGGCAAATACTTTGTCCAGACTTCGCTCAAAAAACTTCAACGAAAAACTTCGCGCGATGCTCCTTTCGGAAACCGACCCGATTGCCAGAGCAAACGCGGCGCGCGCGCTCGGCGCGGCGGAAGACAAAGACGCTTTCAATCTTCTGCTCGAAGCCGCTGTTTCCGACGAAGATTCGCGTGTCCGCGTGTCGGCGATTCGCAGCTTGGGAAGTTTGAAGGACGCTAAAGCCGCCGATAGATTGCTGGAACGCGCCGAAAAGCTGCTTGCCGATTATACAAAATCAAAACTTGCAAATCCGATTGAAAAAAGCGAACTGCTCGAAATTGCGACGACTTTGGGCAGAATTTTGCCGAATACGAATGATGAAAAAGCACTGACTTTTCTTGACCAAATTATCAGATTGGATAATGTCCGTTCGCCTGAATTCGGGATTGCGAGAATAAAGATTTCACAGTCTGTTTTTCGTAAAATTTACGATGCGAAACCCGAACTAAATGCGTCCGACGCTTGGCAAATGAGTACGCTATTTCAGCTTCTCGGAGAGTTTGCCGCCCTTGAAGAAACCGAATCGGGAAAGAAAACAAAGAAGGAAACAGAAAACATTGTGCGAGCTTCTCTGGTGGAGGCTTTACGTTCTGACAGAGAAATTTATAACAAAAGCGAGATTATAGCTTTACCGAATTTACTTCGCTCTTTTGCCGCATTTAAAACCGATGATTTATCAGATGTTTTAAGGAAATATCTTGAAAACAGAGATTTATTTGTCCGCACCACTGCTGCCGAACTGATGGGCGAGCAGCCGACGACAAAAGAAAACGTCGAAGCGTTAAAAACCGCTTTTCCCAAATCGCTCGAAACCGATAAACAATACAACGACGCGCAGCTTGCGATTCTTTCGGCTCTCGTCAAGTTAGATAAAAAAGAAGCGATTGATTCGTTAAAACTCGCACTCGACGCGCCGGATTTTCTCGTCCGTCGTCACGCCGCCGCTCTCATTAAACAAAACGATTTGACAAAAGATTTTCAGAACACCGATGGAAAAGTCGGAACGGTCAAATCTTACAATCCGAAAACGAAAATGAAACTCGGACAAATTCTAAATGCAAACGCCGATTACGTTCGCGCCGTTTCACGCAAAAATGCAAAGGCAATTCTGACAACCGAAAAGGGAACTTTTACAATCGAATTTTTCCCTGAAGCCGCGCCTTTGACAGTTGATAATTTTATCAAGCTCGCCCGCAAAAATTATTTTAACGGCTTGGCGATTCACCGCGTCGTGGCGAATTTCGTGATGCAGGACGGCGACCCGCGCGGCGACGGCAACGGCGGACCCGGCTGGCAAATCCGTGATGAAATGAACACGATTCCATATGAGCGCGGCGCGGTCGGAATGGCTTTGTCCGGCAAAGACACGGGCGGCTCGCAGTGGTTCGTCACGCATTCGCCTCAGCCGCATCTGGACGGCGGCTACACTGTTTTCGGTCGCGTGAACGAAACGGATATGAAAATCGTAGATAATCTCGTGCGCGGCGATAAAATTTTGAGCGTGAAGATTGTTGAAGGAAATTTGCCACAGAGAACACAGAGAAAAACTGAGTGAAATCGCAAATGCACACAGATAGATTCTCAATAAACTCTGTGTTCTCTGTGGCTAAATAAATTTATGAAAGAATTACAAACGATTGAGAATCGGTCGCGTTTTGGAATGGCGCAGGAAGAACGCAAGAAAATCGAAATTGAAGAAAGCCTCGAAAGTCTTTCAAAATATCTCGACGATTGGGTAAAAATTCCGATTGTCGGCTGGCGATTCGGACTCGACGCGCTTATCGGTCTTGTGCCGAATGTCGGCGATACGCTGACTTCGTTTGCTTCGTTTTATATTTTAATTGCGGGCGTGCGTTACGGCGTTCCGAAAATAACTTTGGCGCGGATGGCTTTTAATATCGGGCTTGATTACGCTGTCGGAGCGATTCCTTTTCTCGGCGATGCGTTCGATTTTGTCTGGAAGGCGAATAAGCAAAATATAGATTTGATTCGAGAACGCGCGACGGGAAAAGGCAAAGGCACGACTTCGGATTATTTGTTTGTCGGGTTGATTATTATCGGTTTGATCGTGTTGCTAATCGGTTCGATTGTGGCGAGTTTGTATATTTTGAGTTTGTTTTTTAGAGAGATTCAAAATTTGTTTTAGTCGCAAAGCATTATAAAGAACACAAAAATTTTATTTTTATATTTATGTCTTTTGTAATGCTTTGCGACTAAATGACTATGCTGCTGCGTGGCTTGCCTTTTCGGGAAACATCTTTTCCAGAGCCTTTGTCAAAACTCCGATTCCAAATTCTCCAGCCGCGCGGGTTTTTAACTTTCCTTCCGCGTCGAACAAATAATAAACCGGCACCCAACCTTGTTCGTTCAAAAAAGCCTCTTTCAATTTGTGCTTGTTATCAACGGCGCAAACGTCGTCAATACAGAATTCTTCAATCGTCGCTTTGACCGTTTCCAAATTTGTGTCGATTTCGTAGCGCGGCATATGAATCGCCACTGTTTTTAAACCGTTTTCTTTATATTTTTCTTTTAATGTTTTGAGCTTCGGCATATTTTCCTTGCAGATGCCGCAGCTTGTCGCCCAAAAATGCACGAGCGTCGGCTGACCGTTGACGTAATCGTCGGCTGTTTCTACGAGTTCGTTCAGCCATTCGGTCGCGCCTTCAAATTTTGGGATGCTGTCTCCAATTTTCATTGGCATAATAATTTTACCTCTTTGTTTTATAATTTATTTGTAAATAATTACCGTATGTCAAAAGCCTTTCGTGCTGCACTGTTTTTAATGCAATACGAAAGGCTCCATTTTTCTTGTTAAACGATTTTTAGGTCGCTTGCGCTTCTGATTTTTCGGCTTGCATTTTCTTGATTCCGTCGGCGACGCGCTGTCCGTATTCTTCGTCGCATTGGCGAAGCAGTCCAAGCATTCGGTTTTGAATGTCTTCGTTGCAATGCGAAAGCATATCCGACATATTGAAAACTAAGTCGTCGCGTTCCCATTGGTCAATCGTGCGGTATCGTTCGCCCGCTTGACCGAAATTGTTCTCGCGGTCTATTTTTTGCCGGACGAGATTTCCCTCGACATACGGCGTGTGGTCTTTGTTGCCGCCGCGATCTGCTTCTTTGAGTCCGCCGAGACTTGACGGCTCATAATTGACGTGCGGATTTTCGCCGCCCGTGTCAACGAAATATGTCATCTGACCGTCGCGCTGATTTGTTCCGACGCGCTTTTTCGGCGAGTTAATCGGCAGTTGCAAATAGTTCGGTCCGACGCGGTAACGCTGCGTATCCGAATATGACATCGTGCGTCCCTGCAGCATTTTATCGTCGGAAAAATCAAGACCGTCAACTAAAACGCCGGTTCCGAAAGAAACCTGTTCGACTTCGGCAAAATAATTTGCCGGATTTCTGTCCAAAACCATTCGTCCGACGGGAAGCAGCGGAAACATTTCTTCGTCCCAAGTTTTCGTGTCGTCGAGTGGGTCAAAATCCAATTCGGGATGATCGTCGTCCGACATAATCTGGACGCACAACTCCCATTCCGGGTATTCGCCGCGCTCGATGGATTCATACAAATCCTGTGTCGCGTGATTGAAATTCGTCGCTTGAATTTCGCTCGCCTGCGCCTGTGTCAGAGATTTGATTCCTTGTTTTGTTTTCCAGTGGTATTTGACTAAAACGCCTTCTCCCGCGGCGTTATACCATTTATAAGTGTTCACACCGAATCCGTCCTGGTGACGATAATCCTGCGGGATTCCGCGCGGGCTGAACAAAAACGAAAGCATATGCATTGACTCCGGCGTTAGGCTCATAAAATCCATAATGCGTTGCGGGTCTTGGCGATTCGTTACCGGGTCTGGCTTGAGCGAGTGAATGACATCGGGAAATTTAATAGCGTCGCGGATAAAAAACACCGGCAAATTGTTGCCGACCAAATCCCAATTGCCGTCGTCGGTGTAGAATTTGACAGCGAAACCGCGCGGGTCGCGCAAGGTTTCCGGCGACGTGCCGCCGTGAATCACCGTCGAAAAGCGCGTGAAAACCGGCGTGCGCGTTCCTTTTTCTTGAAACAGTTTGGCGCGTGTAAATTTGGAAACCGGTTCGTCACCCGCTGTGCCGTAGGCTTCAAAATAGCCGTGCGCTCCCGCGCCGCGCGCGTGAACGACCCGTTCGGGAATTCGTTCACGGTCAAAGTGTGTAATCTTTTCGAGTAGCGGATAATTTTCCAGCGTCGTCGGTCCGCGGCTTCCCACCGTCCGTGAACTTTGGTTATCGTAAATCGGATGTCCCTGCCGGTTTGTCAAAACTTCATTCGCACCCTTTGTTTCCATCGGCTTGTCAAAATCGCCGCTGTTTGTTTTATTGCCGTCGTTTTCTATCATTGCTTTCCCTCCAAGTTTGTTTTTTAGAAAAAAAAGTTCGCTAAGTTGTATAACTTAGCGAACTCGTTTGAATTATTAAACTGCTAAATTTTCCTGTCCCGGTGTCCAGTCAGCCGAGCAAAGTCCGCCGGTTTGAAGCCCTTGCAAAACGCGCAATGTTTCGTCAACCGAGCGTCCGATGTTCATATCGTGAACAACCGAATAGCGAAGAATACCTTCCGGGTCAATGACGAACGAGCCGCGCAGAGCGATGCCTTCGTCTTCAATTAAAACGCCAAACTGACGCGCGAGTCTGCCGCCGGTATCCGCAGCGAGTGGATACTGCAAGCCTTCGACACCGTTCTCCTCACGCGGCGTTTTTATCCAAGCACGGTGTGAGTGAACCGAATCTGTCGAAATGCCGATTACTTCCGCGCCGATACCTTCAAATTCTTCGAGTCTGTCTGAAAAAGCCGTCAATTCCGTCGGGCAGACAAACGTAAAATCGAGCGGGTAAAACATCAAAATCAGCCATTTGCCCGCGTAATCGGAAAGTTTGACGTTTTCCGCCAAAGTCTCCATATTTTTAGTTGAAGCCAAATTAAAGTCGGGCGCAGGCTGCCCGATTTTTGCGATTGCGACGGTTTTTTCCATCGCTATTCCTGTTGCTGTTGACATAAAAAATTATAACTCCCGAATGTATATATATGAATTATTTATTGCACTCAGGACACAATCCGCGCAAAGTAAGTTCGATTGATTCGAGTTTGAATTTTGAAAACTTCGTCGCCAATTTGACGATTTCTGCGGGAAGTTCGATTTCCATATCAACCAGCTTGCCGCAGTTTGTGCAAATAGCGTGGTCGTGCCGCGAAGTCAAGCTGTCGAACCGGCTCGCGCCGTTTCCGAAACTGATTTCGCCAATCAAGCTAGTTTCCTTCAAATAGCGCAGAGAATTATAAACGGTTGCGAACGAAATGGTTGGCAAAAGCCGTTTGGCTTTGTCAAAAACTTCATTCGCCGTCAAATGCTCATCTTCATCGCGGATGACTTGCAACACGACTTCGCGCTGTTTCGTCAAACCTAACTCTTCAATTTTTACGTTTGCGTTTTTCATTGTCCCAAAGTTAGATTTAGAATAATTCTAAGTCCGGCAGTTGTCAAATCTGAAATTTTGCAAGTTGAAATTTCCGGTTTTGAGATGACGAAGTTAAGAATCCTGGCTGACAGCTTTCGATTCGGGTTCGGGCGCGATATATAAAATTCTGGTGCAGCTTTCGCACGTCATAATTTTATCGCTGATTTTTAGTTCGAGCTGCATTTGCGGGCGCAGTTTCATAAAACACGCGCTGCACGAACCGTTGACGACTTCGGCGACGGCGATTCCGTCGCGGCTTCTTTGCGCGAGGCGATTGTAAATCGAAGCCATCTGCGCCGGCAGAGTGATAAAAACTTCATGACGTTTTTTGGTTTCGATTTCAAACTCTTTTTTATTCGCGCCGACTTCCTTATCGAACTTTGCTAAAATTGACTTTTGATTTGATTCCAGACTGTCTATTTCTTCGCTGCGTTCTGCTAAAACTTTCTCGACTTCTTCGGACTCAGTCAGTCTTTCCAAAACCTGTGTTTCGAGTACGGAAATCTGTTTTTGCAGAGCATCGGTTTCGCGCATTGCGGTTTCGTATTGTTTTTGGTCCTGGGCGGTTTTTAAGTTTCGGTTGGCGCGTTCGAGGTAAGTTTTATTTTCGGCGATTTGCCTTTCCAACTCCGTGCGGGCGGTTTGTGCCGTGTCGCGCTTTTGTTGTATTTCACGAATAGAAGAGGCGTGCTGTTCAAACTCTTGTCCGATACTTGCACGCCTCTCTTCTGCGGTTTCGATGGCTTTTTTTAATTTGCGGAGGTTGGTGTCCGTCTTTTGTAATTTGACTAGCTTTTCAAGTTCTGATTTCACTTGGGGAAAATCTCCTGTTAGAACAACTTTTGTAAAGGAAATTTTCACACATTATTAAATTGCTTGCAACAGGTAGAACAGTGAAAAACTAAAAACTAAAAGTGAAAAGTTAAGAAATTTTTAAATCTAATTCCTTAACTTTTCACTTTTCACTTTTCACTCTTAGTTTTTCAGTTCTTAAAATCTGACGGTTTCTTCCGGTGAATCGTTTCCTTCCGCCGATTTCCAATCTTCCGCCGTTTCATAAAAGTTGGCATCGAACTCGGCTAAGGATTGAATTTTGACTCCTTCGACCTCGCTCGGCGCATCTTCAAATTTTACAATCGTGCCGCAGCCGATAATTTCCACGCCAAGCTGTTTGACTAATTCCGCCGTTTCCTGAATCGCTATCCCGGTTCGGATCAGGTCGTCAACGATAATGCACGGATAAATATCGCCTTCTTTTAAATACTGACGAAATTGCCGTTTGCCGTTTTCGATTTCCGCCCAGTAGATTTGGTCTGCGCCGAGTGCTTCGCGCACGGCAAAGGCAACGGGAATGCCGCCCGGACTCGGACTGATTATCGAAATTTTCGGCAGGCGGCTGGAAATCGCTTTTTCCATCCGAAATTTGCGGCTCAAACCAACCGACAAAACCCGCGAATTGTCGTAGTAACGAAAGGCAAGCGGCATCTGAAAATAATGTGAAGCGTGTTTTCCGCTCGGAAAGACGAAATGTCCTTGACGATACGCGCCTGTGTTTTGTAAGATTTTCATAACCGATTCAGACGAAGGAATTAAATCTATCATTTATATTCTCCTGTTCTATAAAATTCTAAAATAACTTCAAAATTATATGATAAATATCATAAATTTTGAATTCGGGAATTCAGTCAATCAGGACTTTAGTATTCGGAATTTAATACTTTCTCGACAACCTGTTTTTGAATGTTGCTCATTTTTTCGGGCATTTCATCAACTTTAAACCAACCCAATTCGTTTATTTCGAAGCTTTGCGCACAAGCGGTGCCGACCGGAGCGGCACGAAAGAGAATTTCTATGTGACGGTTGAACGTCCGCACCCAAATCATTTTTATGTCTTCGAGTTCTAAACCTGTCTCCTCAAGAATTTCGCGCCTGACACCGGCTTCGGGTTGCTCGCCGTGCTTGATGAACCCGCCCGGAATGCCCCAACTCAAATCAGAACGCAGAACGTGGTCAACCAGCAGAATTTCATCATTTTCATTGATGACGATTGCTACCACTGAAACCGTGAACTTTTTTTGCGCGGCGCGAATAATTTTCTGTCCCATCGAGGGATTTAATTTTTTCCAAATTATTTTGATAAATTTTTTTATCATTAAACGAAACCCTCTAAAAAGCTGCTTCATACGAAGAAGTAAATTGTGGAAATTTAACGACGTTAAAAATATATTAACAATGGTAGGTTAAAAATTAATCTAACATTCTTTTCTATCATTACAAAAATACAATTGGTTGGTCGGGCGATTTAAAGCCGGAAATCTTCGATTATATGCGAAATATATTTTTTACAGCATTTTTTGTATTCGTATCTACTGTATTCTCCTTTGGACAAAGCAGTAGTTTACAAATTGATTTGAACGATTCGTTCAAGAAATTTGACGTTGTTAAGTTGAATAAGCAAAGAACTCGCGTGCAAGTCGAAGCCGGGCAATCGCTTTTAATTCCAACCGCCACAGGAAAATTTGAACTGATTTTGACGCCGCACGATTTGCGCTCCTCCGACTATCAAGCGCAGGATGTTTCTGAAAATGGTATCCGAACATTACCTAGAAGTGAAGTTACGACATTTAAGGGGAGAGTAGCGGGCGAAGCCGATTCTGATGTTCGGATGACGGTCAGCAACGCGGCAATCGAAGGTTATGTCGTGGTTAAAGGCGAAAGATTTTTTGTCGAGCCGGCGAAAAATTATTCGCGTTTTGCAGGTGCGGAAGACGTGGTTGTCTATCGTGAAAAAGATTTGCTGAAACATGAAAGTTTCGCCTGCGACACGGAAATCACGGAGAGAATCCAGCGCGGAAAGGAAATGGTTGCCGCAAACGATGTCAAAAGCCCGCAGGAACAGCGGGTTATCGAACTTGCAACCGAAGCTGATTATGAGTTCGTTGTCCAATTCGGCGGCGCAAATCTAGCCAATAGCGGAATCTTGAGTACTTTGAATATGGTTGAAGGAATGTATGAAAAAGAACTCAATCTATCAATCAGCGTTACATATCAACATACGTGGTCAACGGCAGACTCTTTCGATAGCCTAACATCCAAAACGCTGCTTGATTCTTTCTTAAATTACTGGAATGCGAATCTTCCGCAATCGCAATATCGGCGTGATGCCGCACATTTGTTCACCGGAAAGCCAAATGTTTCGGGCTTTGGACTCGCATATATCGGTGTCGTCTGTCTCAACCCCAATTTTGCTTACGGTCTGGGCGGTAAAACGATTTCCGCGGCGGTCAATAATTTAATCGCGTCGCACGAAATAGGACATAATTTGGGCGCACGGCACGTTGATGCAACCCAGAGTTGTGCCAATACAACGATGAACGCTGTTTTCAGCAACCTTACTCCGCCGATTTTTTGTCCTTATTCGCGTGATGAAGTATCGAATTATATTACAGCGAATGCTGCTTGTTTGAAGTTAAAGCCCGCTACTCCCGTTACTGCTCGTACGAAATTTGACTTTGACGGCGACGGCAAATCTGACATTGCCGTTTGGCGGCAATCAAACGGCGTTTGGTATATCACCAACAGTTCGAACTCATCCTTTAACTTTGTTCAATTCGGCACAGTCGGCGATCGGTTTGTTCCCGCCGATTATGATGGTGACGGCAAAGCCGACATCAACGTTTATCGCGCAGGCACTTGGTACAGACTTAAATCCGCTACCAACACTTTCGATTCAGCCGGTTTTGGGAATTCAACCGATATACCCGTCGTGGCTGATTTCGACGGCGACGGTAAAGCCGACCTGACCGTATTTCGTTCCGGCGAAGGCGTTTGGCATCGCCTTTTAAGCGGCAGCAATAATGCTTACTCGGCAATTCAATTCGGCTCAAACGGAGATGTGCCGTTGCCCGCCGATTATGACGGTGACGGTAAATCCGACATCAGCGTTTGGCGACCGTCAAACGGCGTTTGGTATCGTCTGAACAGCTCAAACAATTCATTTTACGCGGCGCACTTCGGGGCATCCGGCGATAAACCCGTAATGGGAGATTTTGACGGCGACCGCAAAGCCGATTTGGTTGTGTGGCGACCGTCAAACGGTGTTTGGTATCAATTAACCGGCAACGGAGTATTTTCGGCGGCTGGTTTTGGAACGGCGGGCGACATTCCGGCGGCGGCGGATTATGACGGCGACGGGCGTTCGGACTTGTCAGTGTTTCGCCCGTCAACCGGCGTTTGGTATCGTTTGAACAGCTCGACGGGCGCATTTGCTTCGGTTCAATTCGGAGCAGCCGGCGATGTTCCGATTTCATCTTTCTATAATCAGTAAAAACTGAGAACTTTATAAAGAAAAAAGGAACGGCAAAGTTGTCGTTCCTTTTTTCTTTTAGTGGTAAAGTTCAAAAAGTCCTGTGATTAAATTTACTGAAAAAAATGTCGGGGAAATTTTTAGTTGGAGCGACGTTGGCGAAATTCACAAATTACGACACGGAATTTATCAGCGCGGCGGGCGACTGATTTCTCTGTTGACCGATTTCGGCAAAATAAATCCGTGCTATCCTGATTTTCAAGGCGACACGCAGGACACGATTTTCTACACGGGCGCGGGCAGACGCGGCGACCAAAAACTCGATTCGTTTAACCGGGCGATGTTCGATGCGATTGAAACCGCACACGCCGTTCCGCTCTTCAATAAATTAGCCATCGGACGTTGGGAATTTTTAGGCTTTTGGCGCGTGGTGGAAGGCAAATATATTTTTGACGAAGCGCAGAACAGAATGGTTTGGAAATTCAAACTCTGTAAATTTGAGGAGAATTTATGAAAGGAATGTTGATTTCAGTATTAATATTTTCAGGAATAATTTTTCTATTTAATTTCCCCAAAACTTCAAATGGTCAAAACCAAACGACAAGTTGTAAATGTGTCACCGATGCCTTAACCGATATTGGAAAAATTAAAGCCGGGATGAAACGAAAAGATTTAGACAAAATGTTTTTTGTTGATGGAGGAATATCATCAATAACGGAGCGATTTGTTTATAAAAAATGTAACTTCATAAAAGTTGAAGTAAAATTTAGATTTATTGACGAGAACAATAAGTTTCCAAAACAAAATCCTGATGACGAAATTATTGAGATTTCCAAACCTTATTTAGAACATCCGTTTTATGACTGATATTTATGACAATTGACGAACAGATTGCATTTTTGAAAAAAGGCGCGGTTGATTTAATCCGCGAAGAAGATTTACGCGCAAAATTGGAAAAATCTGCAAAAACCGGCAAGCCTTTACTCGTAAAATACGGCGCAGATCCGACCGCGCCTGACATTCATCTCGGACACACGGTTGTTATCCGCAAATTAAAAGCATTTCAGGAACTCGGACACACGGCGATTTTTCTTATCGGCGATTTTACCGGAATGATTGGCGATCCGTCGGGAAAGAGCGCGACTCGTCCGATGCTGACGCGCGAGGAAATTTTGGCAAACGCGGAAACTTACAAAACGCAGATTTTCAAACTGCTCGACGCGGAAAAAACCGAGATTCGTTTTAACTCCGAATGGATGGACAAATTCGGCGCGGCGGATTTTGTCAAACTCGCTGCTAAAACTACCGTCAAACAAATCCTCGAGCGCGACGATTTTGAAAAGCGTCTGCGCGAGGAAAAACCGATTGCTCTGCACGAGCTTCTCTATCCGCTCGTGCAAGGCTACGATTCGGTTGCGCTCAACGCCGATGTCGAACTCGGCGGAACCGACCAGAAGTTTAATCTGCTAGTCGGACGAAACTTGCAAAGAGAATATCAGCAAGCGGCGCAAGTCGTTTTGACCACGCCGCTTCTCGAAGGCACGGACGGCGTGCAAAAGATGTCAAAATCTTTGAGAAACTACATCGGCATTGCCGACGCGCCGAACGAAATGTTCGGGAAAATAATGTCAATTTCCGATGATTTGATGTGGCGTTATTTTGAGCTTTTAACTGATTTGAGCGCAGACGAAATTCTTGCTTTAAAAACAAAATGTGAAAGCGGCGAAGAAAATCCGCGCAACGCAAAAGTCGAATTAGCTAAACGTATTATCGAAGATTTTCATTCTGTTTCGGAAGCAAGCGAAGCTGAAGAAAAATTCAATCGTCGTTTTGTCAAAAAGGAAATTCCCGACGACATCGAAGAAATGTCTCTCAGTTCACAAGTTTATAAACTCGCAGACCTTTTGTTTCAAACGAATCTCGCCGCTTCAAAAGGCGAAGCGCGGCGGCTTGTCGAACAAGGGGGCGTAAAAATTGACGGCGAAAAAGTTTTAAACTCGCAGGCGGAAATTGAGTTAAACGCCGGGGAAAATTTTATGATACAAGTCGGCAAGCGAAAATTTTTGCGTGTCAAGGCAAAATAAATCAGCAGCAAACTGAAAAGACAGAGATAAGTCCTCCGTTAATTTCTCTGTGTTCTCTGTGGCGAAAATCTTTCACAGAATGTCTCAATCAATAATCGAAACCCAAGAAACCTTAATCATCGAAACGCCCGAAAGAGTTTTGCTCGCCTTTGCGCTGGCTTCTATCGGCAACCGGTTTCTGGCAGTGGCGATTGACCATTTTATTCAATATTTTTCGATTTTTGTCATTGCCTGGACGTTAATCAGTCTGTCTGGATTTGACGCATACAGCGCGGAAGCAACGGCGAGCGAGCTTTTCCAGGAAATGCCGAAATGGACGATGGCGATTTTAATCGTTGTCGTATTTATGATTTTCGCCGGTTACTTCGTCGTTTTTGAATGGCTCTGGAACGGGCAAACGCCCGGCAAACGCCTATTAAAGCTGCGCGTTATCCGCGAAGACGGTCGTCCGATTACGTTTTGGGAAGCCTTAGCCAGAAACCTTTTGCGAATTTTCGATGCCTTTCCGGGTTTTGTCATTCCGGTTTATTCGGTCGGGTTGATTACGATTTTTTTGAGCGGACGCGACCAGCGAATCGGCGATGTCTTTGCGGGAACGGTCGTCGTGCGCGAGCGGCTCGACGAAGCACCGACCTTTGCCGAAACCTTTTCAAATCCGGTGAGCGATGCGGCGTTTCGGCGCGTGCAAAAGCAGATAAATTTTCAGGCAGACATTAATTCGATAACCGAAAGCGAGATCGAAGTGGCGGAAACCTTTCTGCGCCGGCGTTGGGATTTGACCGACCGTCAGCGTCTCTGGATGGCGTGGCGCGTGGCACTTCCGATTATGTATAAACTCGAGCCGAGCTATGATTTGCAGGATTTTACCTATGAAGGATTTTTAGAAGAACTCGTTCACCGCTTTCACTCGCGGCAGCAATTTTCAAAATAAGAATTCCGACAAACTCTTTTTAATCGGCTTAAAAAAAGCGGTCGGTAGTCAAAGGTCAAAAACTTCAAGTTTGCGATTCGGGTTCGATTTGACTTTGGACGTTAGACTTTGGACATCCGCGTCTTTTGCGTAAAGATTCGGCGCACCGGGCGGGCGCGTGTTCCAACGCTTGTGAATCCACATCCACTGGTCTGGATACGCGCGGACAAATTCCTCGATTTTCGCCGTCATCGCCTGCGTCAAAACTTTTATATTTTCCTCCGCATCGTCACTCGCGGGAATTTCAAGCGGCTCGCAAATTTTCAGCAGGTAACGCTTTTTATCCTTTTGCCAGACGGCAAAACCGGGCAAAACCGTCGCATCGGTTCGCAAGGCGAGTTTGGCAAGTCCGGTTGTCGTCGAAGACGGAAGACCGAAAAAATCAACAAAAACTCCTTCGTGTTCCTGCGTGTTGAGGTCAACCAGAATGCCGATAATCGCTTCGTTTTGCAGCAGCCGAAGCATCGTCCGCGCCGAAGTCTTTTTATCAATCGTCCGGCTGCCGAGTCCGGTTCGCATATTTTCCACCAGGTTATCAACCAGCGGATTGTCAATCCGCCGCGCCACCACATTCATCGGAAACCCGCGAACAGCCATTGCCAGATGCGACAATTCCCAGCCGCCGAAATGCCCCGTGAAAATAAACTTTCCGTGTTTTTCCTCCGCCTCTGGTCGGCAATGCTCGATGCCTTCCACCTCGATTATTTTGCGCACCTTTTCAGCCGACAAACGCGAGAGATGACTTAAAATTCCAAGTTGTCTGCCCAAAGATTCAAACGTGCCGCGCAAAATTTTTGCGTGTTCGCTTCTGGAAAGTTCGGGCAAAGCCAACTGCAAATTGCGAAAGCCGACAAAGCACAGGCGTTTGGCTAATTTGTAGGGGATTACGGAAATCATTTCGCCAATTTTTATTGACCATGCGAGCGGGAAAACTCCGAGCGTGCCGAGCGCGATGCGAACAGCATAATACTCCGAATAAATTTGCAGTTTTCCTTTCTGTTTCGCCATTTTGAAGGTTTCAGCCCCAACGAAAAAATCTTCTCGTAACCGGCAGCAGGCGATGTTTAGCAACAACCTCACGGAAAAAATCTTCGTGTTCCTGTTCGACCCGCGCCATTTCCATCATCTCGTCAAAGCATTCCGGCATTTTTAATTCTTTTGCAAACTGCGCTGCGTCTTCATATTCTTTGACGTTGCCGCTCTCCAATCTGCCCGCGAAATACATCGGGAAAAACCAGCCGGAAACAAAACACGAAACGCCCAGAGTTTTGCCGATTGTCCAAAAAATCATATCTCTTAGTTTTCGCGGTTTCGCGTCTAATTTCTCAAGCCATTTTCCGACGCATTCCCGGTGCGTCCATTCTTCGTTTTCAATTTCCCGTATTCTGTCTTTTTCCTTTGAGTCTTTCAGAGATTTCCAATGTCCGCGATAAGCGTAAGCGGCGGCAAGTTCGCCCGAACGAGCGTTCTGCAAAATACGAATTAAATTACGCCGTGCATTATTCATCGGAAAAATTTACTTTGTCGAAAACTTCACTCAAAGCTATTTCGCAATCAATCGAATCAAGTTTGATTTTCGCGTCCAAGCCGAACGCTTCCGATAAAACCCAAAAGCCGTCGCCTTGTTTGATATATTTTTCAATTCCGGCTTCATCTTGCAAAACCAAAACGTATTCCTGCAAACTTTCGATGCTTCGATAATGCTGAAACTTTTTGCCTCTATCATAGCTTTCAGTTGATTCTGAAATAACCTCGACGAGCAAAGTCGGGTTCAAAAGCGTGTCAAAAACTTTGTCTTGAAATTTCGGCTCGCCGCAAACCACAACTAAATCAGGGTAAGTATAAAGACCCGTCTTTGGGACAAACACGCGCATATCGTTCGGATAGAATTCGCAATCTTTGCCTTTCAAATGCTGCCAAACTAAGCCGGTTAAATTTCCGACGATTTTATTGTGCTTTCGATTTGCGCCAGCCATTGCATAAATCTCGCCGTTAAAATACTCGCTTTTGTATTCGGCTTTACGTTCTTTTGCCAAATATTCTTCGGACGTTAATTTTGTTTTCGGAATTGCGCCCATAAATTTTTACCAAATTTCAGTTAAATCGAGTTCAAATTCTTGCAAAATATTTTCGCCCGAAATCGTCTGCGGATTCTGCAAAATTTCCATTTCGCCGTTGGCGCGATAAATATGAACCTCGTTATCCTTCGGATCTATCAACCATCCGAGTCGCGCGCCGTTTTCAATATACTCTGCCATTTTCGCCTTCAGTTCTTTCAGATTATCTGAAGACGAGCGCAGTTCAACTACAAAATCGGGACATAAGGGCAGAAACTTTTTCTTTTGTTCAGCCGAAAACTTTTCCAGCCTTTCGTTTCTCGTCCACGCAGCGTCAGGCGCGTAAGTCGCGCCGTTCGGCAAGACAAATCCGCCGTTAGAATCCGTAATCTTTCCGCTTTTATCCTTTCTCGCCCAAAGTTTTAGTTGAAAAATAATTTCTGCATTCCTGTCACTCGTTTCAAATCCGGTCGGCGGCATAATTATCATATCTCCATCTTTGGTCAGTTCGGCGCGAACTTGAAGATTTTCCTGACAAAATTCCCAAAACTCTTCGGGTGTCATTTTGTCCGGCTCGTTTTCAAACTCGATATGCAGACGCACGGATTTGGTTCGTTTAGGAAAACGAGTCGGAACAAAAGTGTCGGCAATAGTTGTCGTATTCATTTGCTTTTCTCCTCTAAAATTCTTCGGGCGTTAATTTTGTTTTCGGAATCGCGCTCATAGTTTACTGTTTGATAATTTGCTGATTTCGTATTTCGGAAAGATGTTTCAAAAAAATTATCTTTCTCATTTTTCCATTGTTTCAATGAAATTAAAAGACAATCTCTTGACTTTCCATACACGGGTTTCTCATCCGAAATTTCTATTGCCCACGCCTCACGTCTTGTTAATTCAAAATCTATCGGAAAAGTTACATAAGCAAGTGTGCCAATCGGCGACCAAATGGATTCAAGCAACCAAGTTTCTTTTGACCAATTTTGAGCGTCATAATTATCTAGCTCAGTCGCCTTCCAACCATTTTTCGCGGCTAATTCTATTAACTCATGTCTCTGCGCTTCCATTTTCTAATTTGCGCTGACCGTGTTCACACGATTATAAACCGTATCGCGTTCGACGGCTTCAAAACCCGCGTTTTCAATCATCGTAATCAATTCCTGCTTCGACATTTTCACTTCACCGTTTTCGACCGCGTAGCTTTCCGTCAACTCGCCGCCGTCGGTAATCGTGCCGTCAACGTCGTTCGCGCCGAAATGCAGCGCGGTTTGCGCCGTCGCTTTGCCGAGCATTACCCAATACGCTTTGATGTGGTCGAAGTTGTCAATCATCAGGCGCGAGACGGCGATTGTTTTCAAATTATCAATCGCGTCCGGTCCCGGAAGTGATGATAAAGCCGTGCCGTTCGGATAGAACGCGAGCGGAATAAAACATTGAAAACCGCCGGTTTTGTCCTGCTGCTCGCGCAATTTTACGAAATGGTCAACGCGGTCTTCGGTCGTTTCGATATGCCCGTAAAGCATCGTCGCGTTGGTTTTGAGTCCGGCGGCGTGAACTTTCCCGGAGAGTTCGAGCCAGCGCGCGCCGTCGCATTTGTGGTCGCAAATCCGCGAACGAGTCGGCTCGGCGAAAATCTCCGCGCCGCCGCCCGGACACGAATCCATTCCCGCCGCTTTCAACCGCTGGATAACTTCTTCATCCGCCATTTTATAAAAACGCGCAAAGAAATCCAGCTCAACCATCGTCAACGCTTTCAAATGCAGTTTCGGGAATTCGCGTTTCAAAGCCGAAAATAAATCGGTGTAATACTCAAACGGCAATTTCGAGTTCAAACCGCCGACGATGTGCAGTTCGGTCGCGCCTTCGGCAACGGCATCGCGGGCAATCTGGATTCCTTCGTCAATCGAATGCGTGTATGCGCCTTCCTGCCGGGCGCGTTTGTAAAAACCGCAGAATTTACAATCGGCAACGCAGATGTTCGTGTGATTGAAATGCCGGTTGACATTAAAATAAGTCGTCCGCCCGTGTTTTTTCCGCCGCACAAAATCGGCGAGTTTGCCGAGCGCGTTCAAATCGTCGGTTCGATAAAGCGCGACACCTTCGTCAAAGCTAAGCCGCTCACCGCGCTCGACTTTCGAGTGGATGAAATTTAATTTTGTATCAAATGAAAATTGCATAAATCTATTTTGTAGCAAGTTGTTAGTATGAATTTTAACAAAAAACTTTGTATTATTTCATTTTGTTTAAGTTATATTCTAAATAGTTAAATTATCTCAATCTCTCGTTAGAAATTAATATGAAAAAAATTATAGGAGTAGGATTTTACGTTCCATCTGACGATGTTGATTATGTAACATTTGACAGTAAAGCATCATTATCAGATTTTGATATTGCTATTTTTTATCCTTCATTTGTAAATACAAATTATTCAAGAGATTTTCCATCCTCAACATATTTAGGAAGAGATAAGTATGATCATGACTCTTCCTTCAAAATATCGGAAGATTCACTGCACTGGGCAAATGAAATAAAATCTGTGCTCATTAATGGTAAAAATGTTTATATAATTCTGTGTCCAAAAAAAGATTTCTATATTCATACAGGACAGAAACAATTTAGTGGAACAGGTAGAAATCAAAAAGTAACGAATATTGTTACAGGATTTGATAATTACAAATTTTTTCCGAAAAATTTAGGTGAAATTCTTAATTCTTCTGGTCAAGTAGTAGTTCCATCTCATCCATCCGTAAAGCAATTTTATGAAGCATTTCAAGACAATATTGATTATGAGTGTTATGTAAAACCGACTGATTCAAACTCAACCATTTTATTCACTACAAAAAATAAAGATAAGGTTTTAGGATTAGCGCAAAAAATGGACAAAGGCTCAATTATATTGCTACCTAATATAGAACTAGACAGTTCAACTTATTTCGACGAAAAAAAAGAGGAAGAATTTTATACTAAGGATGCGCTTAAATCAGGAAAAATTTTTATAGACCATCTTATTAAAATTGATAAGGTGATTAGCGGGGAATTTTCTAAAACGCCAGCTCCAGACTGGGCAAATAGTAAGAGCTATGAAATTAAAGAAGCTGAATTAACTAAAGATAAAATTCAACAAAAAGAATTAAGCATTATCAAAATTCAAGATGAAATTGGAAAATTAAAAACAAACCTTGAAAATCAAGAAAACTTGAAAGGATTACTGTTTGAAACTGGAAAGGCTTTAGAAAATTCAGTTATTCAAGCATTAAAACTACTTGGATACACAGCCGAAAATTTTAACGACGGCACATTGGAATTAGACCAAGTTATAAATTCTCCCGAAGGAAATAGATACATTGGAGAGTGCGAAGGTAAAGATAATAAAGATATTGACATTACCAAATTTCGACAACTTCAAGATTCCCTAAATGAAGATTTTCAAAGAGAAGAAATTTCAGAAAAGGCTTATGGAATTTTATTTGGTAATCCACAAAGATTAATTTCTCTAACCAAAAGAACTCTTGATTTTACAGAAAAATGTAAAAGTGGAGCTGATAGAGAAAAAATCGGATTAATCAAAACAGCCGATTTATTCAAAGTCGCAAAATACCTTTTAGAAAATAAAGATGAAGTTTTCAAAGAACTGTGTAGAAAAGAAATTCATAATCAACTTGGGAAAGTTATTAAATTTCCCGCAATACCGAAAAAATCCGCTTCAACCAAATCACGCGGCTAAAACTTCGACATACTCGCTTTTCGACAAAGGTTGCGGAATCTCCGCGCCTGAATCCTGCAAATCTTCAAGATGAAACTCGATTGCTTCTTGAATCAACCGCTTGACTTCCGCTTCTGTTTCGCCAACCGCGACGCAGCCCGGCAAATCAGGAACATACGCGCCGAAACTTGTTTCGCCTTCTTCGATGACAATCATATAACGCATAATTTTTACCTCGTTATTTTTTCAATCTCGCTTGTTTCAAAATGCTGTTCAAAGTTCCGGTTGGAATATCAATACTTTCTTTTCCCGCAATTGTAACTGTTCCGCTTTTAGTTGGATGATGAAATTGGCGATGGCTACCTCTAATTCTGATAAGAAACCAACCGTCTTTTTCAACTAATTTTATCAATTCTTTGACTTTCACTTAGATATTAGTTTTAACCTTTGCGGCGATTGAATTTAGTTTTGTATCGAATGAAAATTGCATAAATTCAAATTTTAAGTTAAGTCGAAACTCGGCGCACTGTGCCATTCGTGCGCGATATTTCGCATTATCAATGCGTGGTCAAATTCAATTGAATTTTTCGGAAAAATCGTTTCATCATCGTAAAAACTCGATTCGACAAAATCCA
>Ga0136617_10001111_pt1 | contig 23495 bp, 17 predicted proteins | sample AntDrymUQ3222106_2_FD_129672 | JGI IMG/M metagenome (GOLD analysis project Ga0136617, IMG submission 129672) | Polar desert sand microbial communities from Dry Valleys, Antarctica - metaG UQ322 (21.06) | ecosystem: Environmental > Terrestrial > Soil > Desert | place: Antarctica: Dry Valley...
CTTCTCGGTGGCGGGCATTGCCATCTCGGTGCTGCTCATCTTCGTCATACCGACCTTCGAGAGTATGTTCGCCTCGGCCAATATGGAGCTGCCGCTGCCTACCCGGGTGGTCATCGGCCTGTCGCAGCTGCTGCTGGGCTACTGGTGGGCCATGCTGCTGGCCATCGGCGCGGGTGTCTTTGCGGTGCGGTCGTACTACGCTACCGATCCCGGCCGCAAGCAGATTGACGGCATGCTGCTGCGGGCGCCAATCCTCGGCGATCTGCTGCGGAAGTCCGCGGTGTCCCGCTTCACCCGGACGCTCGGTACCCTGGTCAGCTCCGGCGTCTCGATTCTCGAGGGCCTGGAGATCACTGCCAAGACCGCGGGCAACCGGGTGGTCCACGACGCGGTGATGGCCTCCCGGCACTCCATCGCGGGCGGCGAGACCATCGCGGCGCCGCTGGAGCGGTCGGCGGTCTTCCCGCCGATGGTCATCTCGATGATCGCGGTCGGCGAGCAGACCGGCGGTCTGGACGAGATGCTGAGCAAGATCGCGGACTTCTACGACGAAGAGGTGGACGTGGCGGTGAGCGCGCTGCTCTCGCTGATGGAGCCGGTGATGATCGTGGTCCTGGGCGTGATTGTCGGCGGGATGGTGATCGCGATGTATCTGCCGATCTTTGACATGATGAACGCGGTACAGTAGTCGCCCGATATTGAAGTCATGAAGCGGCGGCACCTGGACTTCGGGGTGCCGCCGCTTCGTTGTAGCAAGTTGTCGGCGCCGGTCGCGGCGAGGACTCCGCCGGAGGCCGGCACGATCTGGCTCCGGGGCCGTGAGTGTGCCGTAGAATATCGCTATGCCTGGGAGTCTCCAGCAGGGCTGACCGGTGCCTCCAGCAGCGATCGCAGCAGGTCGGAATCAAGTACATGCCCGCCGGCGAACCTCGTCACGGTCGCCTGGATGCCCAGCTCGGCGAGCTCGCGTCCCTGCGCCTCCAACGCGTCGCCGCTGACATACTTGTCATCCTCCCCCGCCACCAGCCTGACCGGCACTCCCGCCAAGCGGGCCCGGAGCGTCTGCGAGGTGAGTGTCTTCGGGACCAGACCTGCCCACAGCACGAGCTGCGACACCGGAGGAGCGCTGCCCAACACCGCCCACCGGGAGGCCGTGGCCGCGCCTTGCGAGAAGCCGAGCAGACGGAGCACGTTCGCCCCTCCGCACCCTCTCAACACCCGGGCGTGTACCTCGTTGAGGTAGGCTATATAATCGTCCACTTCGCTGGGCGCTGATTCCGCCGTCATCCACGAGGCGCCCACGCGTTCCGGCGGGTGCCGCCCCCCTACCGGTGCGTCCAGGTAGAAGCGGGAGAGCCCTTCAGGAGCGACGATCAGGCGGTCGGGGCGGGCCAACCCCGCGAACCCCTGCAGAAAAAGCCCGGCGAGCTGCCCGTAGCCGTGCAGCACCAACCACACCTCGTTGACCGCGGGCCCGGGAACCCCAAGCAGGTAGTATCGGGCCGTGCGGCGCACGCTCACGGCGTGCGCGGTAGGGGTGAGTTCCGCGTCTGCGGGGTGGCTCCCGGCACGATCCATCTCCATCGCGATCCTCCTCCAGGATGTGGACACAAGGTAACCCGGGTCTCTGCCAGCGGCCGCTGTTGACTTGCTTCAACCCGGGTGGCACTATGGCAAGGCAACGCCGTTCCATATGGTCATCAGGCAGTCTCACGCGCCTTCAGTGCACCATCGGCAGTGACGCAAGTGATGCCGCGACGGATGCCGGCGCACCAGCCCCGAGGCACCGATATGCCCGTTCTCTTGTCCAGGCCCTCCTCGTTCGCCCGTCTACGCGCAATGCTGTCGTTCATCCTGCTGGCCGCCGCCGGTGCGGTCGGAAACGCCTCGGCTCAAGGCGGCACGATTACCGGCTCCGTCGCCGACCCCAGTGGCGGGCCGCTCTCATCGGCCCAGATCCTCCTGGTGGGCACCGGCGTGGCGGCCGTCACCGGCTCCGATGGAACCTACCGTCTCACCAACGCCCCGGCGGGCAGTCACACCCTCCTCGCCCGATTGATCGGCCGGCGGCCCGACTCGGCGTCGGTGACGGTGGTCGAGGGCCAGACGGTGACGCACGACTTTACCCTGGTCGAGGATCCCCTGACACTCGAAGCGCTGGTGGTGACCGGCACGCGAACCCCCGAGCGGAAGCTCGAGTCGAGCACGGCGATCACGACGCTCAACGCGGAAGAGGTTCGCGAGCGGGCCCCCCGGAGCACCGCTGACCTCTTGAGCGCGGTGCCCGGCTTCTACGTGGAGAGCTCGGGCGGTGAGGTCGGAGGCAACCTGTTCGCCCGGGGATTGCCGGCCGACGGATCGTACCGCTATGTGGCGCTGATGGAGGATGGCATGCCGGTTTTCGACGCGACCGAGCTGTCGTTCGTGAATGCCGACATCTTCGTGCGGGCCGATGAAAACCTCGACCGGATCGAGGCGCTCCGCGGAGGCAACTCGGCGCTCTTCGGGAGCAACGCCCCCGGCGGCGTCATCAACTTCATCAGCAAGACCGGCGGCCCGACATTCGGTGGGACGCTGGGGGCCACCGGCGGCACTAGTGGGATGAACCGATACGACTTCAACTTCAACGGCCCGCTGATGCAGGACTGGGGCTTCAGCGTCGGGGGCTTCTATCGCTTCGACAACGGTGTCCGGGACCCCGGCTTCCCCGCGTCACGGGGCGGGCAGCTCAAGGCCAACATCACCCGCGAATTCGACCGGGGATTCGTGCGGCTCTACACCAAGTATCTCAACGACCGAAACGTGTTCTATCTGCCGCTTCCCATCGAGGGCGTCTTCGACGCCGACGGCGGACTGACCGAGACCGACTTCGTGACCGGCTTCCCGGACGACGGCACCCTGACCTCGCGCGAAGGGGTGGATCTGCGGGTTCCCCTCCCGCGCAACAACGGCGATCTCCTCCTGCGGCTGGACGACGGCCAACGGCAGCAGGGCGGCAGCGCCCAGTTGGAGGTCGGACTCGATCTGGGCCAAGACTGGTCGGTAAATAATCGCCTGCGCTACATGAACATGGACCACCAGTGGAACGCCATGCTGCCCTTCGAGCTGGTGGACGCGGACCAGTGGGCCCAGGGCTTCGTCGGGGGAACTCCCGGTGCCACCGGCTACCGGCTGTCATGCACCAACGTGCGGGACGCCGCCGGAGCGAAAGTCGCGTTCGGGAGCACCGCATGTCCTACCGACAACAACCTGCTGACTCTGGGAGGCGAGTGGCACGTGGAGGTGCCCATGTCGAGCCTCGCGAACCAATTCCAGCTCACCAAGTTCGTAGATGCCGGCAGCACTCGGCACACCGTCACCGTGGGCAGCTACTTCAGCCACTACACCGCCGACAACCGCTGGTTCTTCAACGACATCGTCACCGACGTCAAGGATCAGCCGAGCTTCGTGGATCTGGAGGTGCTCGACGCGGCGGGAGCCCCGCTCCGGGCCGTCACCGACAACGGGTTTCGCCAGTACCTGGGCCTGTTCGTCAACGGCACCGGCAACGTCACCATCGCGTCGGCCTTCGCGGGAGATCAGATCGAGCTCGGCGACCGCTGGCGGCTGGACATCGGCGGCCGGTACGAGCACAACGAGGTCGAGTCCGACGTCGAGAACACTGCGGTCTTCGACGTCAACACCACCGACGCCGGCACCGGCGCGAGCTTTGGAGACGGGACTTTCCGGCGGGTGAGCGTGGACTTCGACGAATGGGCGGCCTCGGTGGGTCTCAATTACCTGCTCACCGATCAGGCGGCACTCTACGTCCGCGGTTCGCGGGGCTACAAGATGCCGATCCTCAGCAACTACCTGTTCGCCACCGACCCCGCGGCAGAGTCTTTCCCCGACGAGGCCGAGCAACTGGTGCAGGCGGAAGGCGGTATCAAATTCGGGTCCCAGCGGGTCGGCCTTACGCTGACAGGGTACTGGCTGCAGATCAAGGATTTTCCCAGCCAGGACGTCCAGGTGGTGGATGGCGTCACCCAGTTCGTCACCGCGTTCGTGGGCCAGGCGCGCACCATCGGCGCCGAGCTGGAGGCGGTGGTGCAGCCGGTGGACTACTTCAGGATCAACGCGAGCATTACCGCGCAGGATCCCAAGTACACCGACTTCTTCGAGGGCGGCGAGGACAACTCGGGCAACCGGATCCGGCGGATTCCCCGCTTCGTTTCGGACCTCACCGGAACGTTGACGTTCGGCGGGCTGAGCCTGCGGGGAAACTGGAGCTACGTGGGTGACCGCTTCTCCAATAACTCCAACACCATTGACCTGCCCGGGTTCGGGGTGGTGAACGTCGGCGCGCGCTACCGGTTGGAGAACGGCCTGACGTTTCAGGCAAATGCCCTCAACCTGCTCGGCGGCTCGGGGCTCACCGAAGGCAATCCGCGGGTGGATGAGTCGCTGGGCGGTCTGTCCAATATCTTCCTGGCCCGGCCAATCCTGCCGCGTACGTTCACGGCGGGGGTGCGGTATGATTTTTAATGAGCGTCAGGCGCCGGCTTGACTCGCCTACTTCATCCCGAGCGCAGCGAGGGACCTGGCCGGGGTGTTTCCAGAGACCTGCGGAGAAGATCCCTCTGTCGCTGCGCTCCCTCGGGATGAGGTAGCTTAGCCAAGGTTCAGGGCGCCACCCGACGCCCGCTCTCCGCCTCGAACCAGTGCAGCCGCGCCCGGTCGAATTTGACGCCGACGACGCGTTCGACTTCGACCGGCGGCTCGGGCGCCGCGATCACCCGCAGCTCGGCGCCGGCGCGATCGGCGCCGAGCCGCAGGTAGAGCAACAGCTCGCTTCCCCGCGGCTCCACCACGTCCACCCAGGCGTCGAGGTCGCCGGCCCCGGCCGCTACGATCGCGAGATCATGGGGCCGGACGCCGAGTGTGAGCCCGGGCCCCGGAGCAGCCGCACCCAGAATGTCCCCCGGTAGAAAATTCATCTCGGGCGACCCAACGAAGCCAGCCACGAAGCGGTTGGCCGGGCGGCGGTAGAGCTCCATCGGCGGCGCGGCCTGCTGAAGATCTCCGTCGCGTAGCACCGCGACGCGCCCACCCAGCGTCATCGCTTCTTCCTGATCGTGGGTCACGTACACCGCCGTCGCCTTGAGGCGGCGGTGGAGCCGCGCCAGCTCCGCGCGGGTCTCCACCCGCAGCTTGGCATCGAGGTTGGAGAGCGGCTCGTCGAAGAGGAACACCTTGGGCTCCCGGACGATCGCCCGTCCCAGCGCCACCCGCTGCCGTTGGCCTCCGGAGAGTTGGGCCGGCTTGCGGTCCAGCACCGCGGCCAGTCCCAGTACCCGGGAGACCTCCTCCACTCGTTCTTCGATGACGGGTCGGGCCGCTCCCCGCATCCGCAGCCCGAACCCGAGATTCTCCCGCACCGTCATGTGCGGGTAGAGAGCATAGCTCTGGAAGACCATGGCGATGTCGCGCTCCTGAGGCGGGAGGGCGGTAACGTCGCGATCGCCGATGAGCATCCTGCCGCCGGTCGGTGTCTCCAGACCCGCGATCATCCGAAGCACCGTGCTCTTGCCGCACCCCGACGGCCCCACCAGGACCATGAATTCGCCGTCGTTGATCTCCAGATCCAGCCCCCGCACGGCGACGTGGCCGTTAGGGTAAGTCTTGGAGATGCCCTCGAAGCGTACGGCGGCCATGGCTATCCCTTTACCGCGCCGGCGGTCAGTCCCTGCACGATGCGCCGCTGGAAGGCCAGCACCAGCAGGGTGACAGGTGCCGTGGCGACGATGGCGGCGGCGAGAATCTGCCCCCAGGGGACCTGGTACTGTCCCCGGAATAGCGCGATGGCGACAGGCACCGTCTGCCGCTCCGGGCCCAAGGTAAACGACAGGGCAAAGAGAAACTCATTCCAGCTGTAGACGAAGGTGAGGATCGCGGTCGTGGCCAACCCGGGCAGCGCCAGGGGCACGATCACTTCGCGGAAGGCCCGGAGCCGGCTCGCGCCGTCCACCATCGCCGCCTCCTCCAGCTCGGCTGGGAGCTGGCGAAAGAACCCGACCAGCAGCCAGATGGTGAGCGGCATGGCGAAGGTGAGGTAGGGCAGGATCAGCCCGGGAAAAGTATTGATCAGGCGGAGCTGCCGAAGCACCAGATAGAGCGGCGAGACCACCGAAATCTGGGGAAACATCCCGACGGCCAGAATGACGCCCAGGAGCAGGCTCTTGCCACGGAACTCGAGTCGCGCGAGCGCGTACGCGCAGAGGCCGCCGATGGCCACGCAGAAGGCCGTGGTGGTTCCCGCCACGATAAGCGAGTTGCGCACCGGGACCCAGAAATTTCGCTCGTTGAACAGCGTGCGGTAGTGGTCGAGGACCAGATGCGCCGGAAAGAGCGAGGGAGCCTGGAACAGCCGCGATTCGGGAGTGAAGGAGGAGACGATGGCCCAATAGAACGGGAAAGCGCTCGCCACCACCAGGAGAATGAGCGCCACCACCGGCAGCCATCGGCGGGGGCTCAACGCTTGCCCCCGGTGAGCTCACCGCCCAACAGCCTGATGTAGATCAACGCCAGGCTGAAGGTGATGGCGAACACGATCACCGAGAGCGCCGATCCGTAGCCGAATCGCAGATTCTGCAGCAACGCGTTGAAGGTGTAGAGGGCGATCGGCTCAGTGGAGGTGCCCGGTCCGCCCCCAGTCAACGCGTAGATCAGGTCGAAGACGCGAAACGCGTCCAGGGTGCGGAAGATGAGCGCCACCAGGATCGCGGGCTTGAGCAGCGGCAGCGTGACGTGACGGAACTGACCCCAGGCCGACGCGCCGTCTATTCGGGCGGCCTCGTAGAGCGAAGCGTCTATGTTCTGCAGTCCGGCCAGCAAAAGGAGGGCGACGAAGGGTGTGGTCTTCCAGACGTCGGCCAGAATCACCGGAACCCAGGCGGTCTCCGCCTCGATGAACCAGACCAGCGGCTCCCGGAGCAGGCCCAGGTCCAGCAGCGTCTGGTTCACGATGCCTCCCTCGCCGGCGAACATGAAACGCCAGAGCAGGCCCGCTACGACCGTCGGAATGGCCCACGGCACCAGAATGGCGGCCCGCACCAGGCCGCGCCCGCGGAAAGCGCGATTCATCGCCAGCGCGAGACCGAGACCCAGGATCAACTCCAGCCCCACACTGGTGACGGCAAAGAAGGCGGTGTGCCCGAGCGCGCCCCAGAACCGCGGATCGCCCAGGGCTTCGACATAGTTGGCGGCCCCGATGAAGGGGCGGCCCAGCCAGGGCATCCGGAGATCGTGCAGGTGCACCGATTCCCAGGCGGTCCAGGCCAGGGGAAAGAGGGCGACGAGCAGGATGGTGCCGATGGCCGGCAGCACCATCCCCCAGGCGAGGCGAGCCTCCTGCCGCTCCACGCCGCGGATGGGATCAGCGCCGCGCACTGCGCCCCTCGACACCGAGCCCGACACGATTCAGTAACCGCTGCATCTCGGCCTGGGCTTCGGCCAGCGCGGCGGCGGGCTCCCGCTGCCGGGTGAGGGCCCGGTGCAGATGGACCTGCAGGATATCCGAGAGCTGGGTGTAGATCGGCGTGACCGGCCTGGCCACCGCGTGCTCGATCACCCGCCGAGCCTGTGCCGGCGGGATGGAGAGGGCAGCGGCCAGCTGGGGGTCGTCATAGACCGCCGCGCGGGTGGGAAACTGGCCCACCACGCGCGCCCGCTCCAGCATCTGCTCGGGGCGGGTGAGATAGTCGATCACCCGCCACGCGGCCTCGGGGTGCTCGGTGTTGCGATTGATGGCCAGCTGCGCCCCGCCGAGCGCCGCTGTGGGGGTGCCGTCCCGAGTGGCCGGCATCGGTGCCACGGCAAAGCGGCCGGCCACCCGCGACTGGGAGCTGTCCTGCATCAGCCCGTAGGCATAGGGCCAGTTGCGCATGAACGCGGATTCGCCGTTCTGGAAAGCAAAGCGGGTCTCCTCCTCGTGCCAGGTAAGCGCCGCCGTGGGAACGATGCCGCTCTCGTGGATCTCGCTTCGCATCTCGCGCAGCGCCTGGCGTCCCGCGGCCGATGCCACCACCACCCGGCCCTCCTCCATTATCCGGCCGCCGTGACCGCCCAGATACTCGAGGAAGGTGGTGACCAGACCCTCGTATCGGGCGCCTTGCCAGACCAGCCCGTGACGGAGCCCCTGCCGCTGTTTGGCACTGTGGGCCGAGCGGACCAGGGCCTCGAACGTGGTGGGGGGAGAGGCCATGAGATCGGTACGCCAGTACAGCATCCCCACGTCCACGAACCACGGCAGGGCGAAGAGACTGTCGCCCCAGCGGTTCGCCGAAATAGTGGTGGGGAAGAAGGCGCCGGTGTCGGGCGCGAACCGATCCAGCGGCAGTATCCATCCAGCCGCCGCGAACTCTGGCGTCCACACCACGTCGAGCTGCAGAATGTCGGGATCGCCGGCGCCGGCATTGAGCCATTGCACGTATAGCTGGTGCCGCTGGTCCGCCGCGTCCGGGGTCTCGCGCTGCACCACCCGGATGTCCGGGTACTCCTCCATGAATCGGCGCAGCTGCCGGCGCAGCACCTCCGCTTCGGCGCCGAGCACGCTCACCGGCAGGGTGACCTCGACGACACCGGGCGTTGGCGCTCCTCCACAGGCCGCCAGGAGGAGTGCCCCGGGAAGGAGAGAGCCGGCGAGACGGCGGAGATCGGGGAGCACTGGCTCCCAATGTATCTCCCCGCTGGGTGGCCCTGCTATTGCTAACTCTGGGTCACCTCCGCTCACTCGAGCTCCCCATTCCCTGGTTCCGGAGGCGACATAATGGCTAATCGGCTGGCAGTTCTCACGTTGGCGATATTGGTAGGGTGCGGCGGCGGCGGTGAAGACCGCATGGCGGCCGACAGCCTGAGCCGCGATCTGCAACGGCTCCCGACCGACTCCTCGGTCTCCCTGAACGACGGGCCTGTCAAGGGCGGCGGCGGAATGGACCACTCGGTCAAACCGGCGGCACCGAAGCCGGTCACCCGCAAGCCGGCGGCACCCAAGCCCGCCGCTCCGGTAGTGCGTACCCTCGCCTCCGGCACCACCATGGCGACTACGATGGATCGGGAGATCAGCTCCCACACCGACAAGGCCGGCGATACGGTTACGACCACCGTCACGGCCGATGTCACCAATGCGCGTGGCCAGGTGGTCATCCCCGCCGGCTCCAAGGTGACTTTCTCGATCGCCGAGCTTCACGAGTCGGAGAACAAGGGCGACAAGACCGGGAAGCTGACGCTGACCCCGACCCAGGTTGAAATCAGCGGCCGGAGCTATGCCATCGAGGGTTCGGCTGAAGCGCTCGACCGGATGCTCAAGGATCGGAAGACCAATGCCGGCGACGTGGCCAAGGTCGGCGCGGGCACCGCCGCGGGCGCGATCGTGGGACGGGTCCTCGGCGGCAACACCAAGGGCGCGGTCATCGGCGGCATTCTCGGTGGCGCCATCGGCACCCAGCGCGCGGTGGAGACCCAGGACCGCGACGTGGTCGTTCCGGCCGGCTCGCGGGTGGAAGTCACGCTCGGCAGCAGCTTCAACCGCTGAGAACCGGTGGCCGGGGCCTGAGCAGGTCCCCGGCCACGGGCGTATACTGAGGGATGTCCAGGGCCTTCGTCAACGAGGATGCCGCGGCGGATGACGCCCCGGGCCGCTACCCGGTCCCACCGCCGGACGATCCGGGGTTCCGCCTGGCGGCGGCGCGCGCGCTCCTGCGGGGCGCGGATCAAGCAGACACGGCGGGAGCCGAGGCGGCCACGGGGCTCTTCTGGGGCGACCCCGATCTCGCCCCTGAGATCGAGCGTCTCCTGGCGGAAGCTCGGGAGGACGGAAACGACCGGCAGGAACAACTGGCCGAACGATTTCTTCGGGCCATAGCGGGGCGGGGCGGCGATATGGATTGACAACGCCGGTGCACCAGTCTACATTGCTCGCGCGCAGGGAATATCCTAAGGTACACCGCGGACAGTGGCGATCCCAAGGGACCTGGCTCTTTTCAGGTCCCTTCTCGTTTCACCCCAAGGGGCTTCAGGTACTTTACCCGCGCATTGACACAGTCGGCAGGTACGGCATCACCGGACTCCGACGACCACCACATAAGCAGGAGTACGACATGCGTACCACCGGCACCGTGAAATGGTTCAACGACGCCAAGGGCTTCGGCTTCATCACGCCCGAGAATGGCCAGAAGGACTGTTTCGTGCACCACTCCGCGATTCAAGGCAGCGGCTTCAAGTCGTTGTCCGAGGGTGAGCGGGTCGAGTTCGACATCGTGCAGGGCCAGAAGGGTCCGGCGGCGGAGAACGTCACCAAGCTCGCCTAAGCGCTAATCCGCTTTCGTGGAGTAGACGGCGGGGCCGTCCGGGAAACCGGGCGGCCCCGCTTGGTTTGTCGGTCACCCTGAACCCAGTGAAGGGGCATACCCCGACGCACGGCCCCTTCGCTCCGCTCAGGGCGACAGAGACCGGCGCAGGAGCGGGTTTCGCCGGTAGGGAAACACGTCGAAGACCTCACCCTCTCCGAGCCGCCGCTGCGTCTCCTGCCAGAACTCCACTTCGAGCAAGTTGCCGTGCTGGGCCAGGAACGCGTCGCGCAGCTCTCCTGAGGGGACCAGAAACGCCCGAAACTCCTCGGGAAAGACGTCCTGCTCGCCCACGTAAAACCAGGGCTCCGCGGAGAACTCCTCCTCGATCGAGGTGGGCTGGGGCAGGCGCCTGAAGCGGCACTCGGAGAGCAGGCAGAGCTCGTCGTAGTCGTAGCAGATCACCCGGCCGTTGCGGGTTACGCCGAAATTCTTGAGCAGCATGTCACCGGTAAAGATGTCGGACGCGGCCAGATCCTTGATGGCGTTGCCGTAATCGAGGGCGGCGTCGCGCGCCGCATCCTGGTCCGCGTCACGCAGGAAGATGTTGAGCGGCGTGACCCGGCGCTCGGTGTACACCTGTCGCACCACCACCTGGTCTCCCTCGATCCGCACCGTCCCGCCCGCAACCTCGAGCAGATATCGTAGCAGATCGTCGGGAAAGCAGCGGCGGGGGAACTCGAGGTGCTCGAACTCCTGCGCGTCGGCCAGGCGCCCTACCCGGTCGCGCACGAAGACGAAGTGGTACCGGTCCATCACCGCCTGGCGCGTGGTATTCTTGGGCGCGCCGAAGCTGTCCTTGATGATCTTGAACACCACGTTGAAGGCGGGCAGGGTAAAGACCGCCATGACCATGCCTTCCTCTCCCTCCGCGAAGTCGAAGCGCGTATCGGGCTGTTCCAGGTAGCGCATCAGGCTGCGGTACAGCTCGGTCTTGCCGTGCTTGTTGAAGCCCACGGCGGTGTACAGCTCGTCTATCCGCTTGTACGGCATGATCGAGCTGAGGAACCCGACCAGGGCCCGCGGATGGCGGACCTCCACCCGGAAGTAGGACCAACTGAAGCCAAACACCACGCTGGCCTCGTTCTCGGTCATGAGCACGGCATCCATCACGAGGCCTCGCTCCGCGTGGATGAGCGGAATGACCAGGGGGATCACGGTGCCCCCCCGGTGGATCCGGCCCACCAGGTAGGCTCCCTTGTTCCGATAGAAGACCGATTCCAGCATCTCCACCGCCAGGGGCCCGGTGCCGGCCGCTTCTCGGGCGCGTGCCTCGATCAGCCCGGCCACCACCTCGGCGTCCCGGTCGAGCTGGGCATACGGCACCGACCAGGGGTAAGCGCCGAGAATACGGCGTACCAGAGCGGCATTCGCCACCTCGGCGCTGTAGCGTTGGAAGAGTGGAGGAAGGTCTCCCGTCGTATCCGCCGGGTCGGGGTCGAAATACTCGATGGCCGGGTCCACCCCGACCGTGCTGAAGACCCGCCGAGTCACCGAATTGAAGAACGTCTGGGTCAGCTCGGCGTCGTGCCTCCCGGCTACCGCGGCGGCATGTCGCGACTTCATCGCGGCCCAGAGGCTCCGCTCCATCACCGCATCCTGCAGCAGGTCGGCGACGCCGGACACGGCGGCATCGAGATGGACCCGGTAAAGCGCCAAGCGCTCCGAGGCATCGGCCTGGGCCCCGGCCCAGTCGCGCCGCTCGAAGCGGGTACGAGCGCGCCGGGTGATCTCCTCGAAGCCCTCGCGGTAGCGATCCCCCGCTTCCTGGATAGCCGATACAGCCCGCTCGGCTTGGTTGCCCTCCGTGGGGCTTTCGGTGAGATTGCGCGTCCACTGCCGCCCCGTCATTCTGGTCCTGTTCGAGCCGAAGGAAACGCTTCCATGTCAGCCTCCACCACACCGGTACATCGGAACCCGCCGGCCCCCGTCCAGGGGGACCCGATCACCATGCGAAACGGGAAATTACAGGTGCCGGCCCAGCCTATCATCCCGTTCATCGAGGGGGACGGAACCGGACCCGACATCTGGCGCGCGTCGCAGTATGTCTTCGACAACGCCGTCCAGCGCGCCTACGAGGGGAGTCGGCGGATCGCCTGGCTGGAGGTGCTGGCCGGAGAAAAGGCCAAGGATCGCGTCAATAGCTGGCTGCCGGACGACACCCTGGCCGCCATTGACCGCAACCTCGTTGCCATCAAGGGACCGCTCACCACCCCGGTGGGCGGCGGATTCCGGTCGCTGAACGTTGCGCTGCGGCAGAAGCTCGATCTTTACGCCTGTGTCAGGCCGGTCCGCTGGTTCCAAGGGGTGCCTTCGCCGGTAAAGGCACCTCAGGACGTTGACATGGTGATCTTCCGCGAGAACACGGAAGACATTTACGCCGGCATCGAGTACCGCGCCGGCAGCGCCGAGGCCCGCCGGGTGGTGGAGTTCCTGCAGCGCGAGATGGGAGCCCAGTCAATCCGCTTTCCGGCCACCAGCGCCATCGGGATCAAGCCGATCTCCGAAGAGGGCTCTAAGCGGCTGGTTCGGTCGGCCATTGACTACGCCCTCATCCAGAAGCGCTCCAGCGTGACCTTGGTGCACAAGGGCAACATCATGAAGTTCACCGAGGGCGGCTTCCGCGATTGGGGTTACGCGCTCGCCCGGGAGGAGTATGGCGCCACCGAGCTCGATGGCGGGCCCTGGCTGCGGCTGCCGGGCGGCGTGGTCATCAAGGACGTGATCGCCGATGCCTTTCTGCAGCAGATCCTGACGCGGCCCAAAGAGTACGGCGTGATCGCCACCATGAACCTCAACGGCGATTACATCTCCGATGCGCTGGCGGCTCAAGTCGGGGGCATCGGCATCGCGCCCGGCGCCAACATCAACTATCTCACCGGTCATGCCATCTTCGAGGCCACCCATGGCACCGCACCCAAATACGCCGGCCAGGACAAAGTGAATCCCGGCTCGCTCATCCTCTCCGGCGAGATGATGTTCCGCTACCTCGGCTGGCACGAGGCGGCCGACCTGATCGTCGCGTCACTGGAGAAGACGATCGCCCAGAAGCGAGTGACCTACGACTTCGAGCGGCTGATGAGCGGGGCGACATTGTTGAAAACCTCGGAGTTCGGGCAGGCGATGGTAGAGAACATGACCGCAAGTGACAAGGGGCAAGTGACAAGTGACAAGTGACAAGGTGCAAGAGGGGAATCGGAGTCGACTTGCGCACTTTCCCCTTGTCACTTGTCACTACTCTGTCATCCCCTTCCCTTCAACCGCTCGATCTCCCGCCGATGCTTCTTGGTAGGCCGGCCGCGTTCGGGCACAAACGCGGCGTGCACGCTCTTCATCTGCAGCGCCAGCGCCTCGCGGGCCGCACGGCTCTCCGGTTTCTCTTCGTACAGGCCCGCTGCCAGCGCCGCCGAGCCACGGCGGGCCGAGAGCTGACGAACGACCACCAGGTGTTCGTAAGGCCCCTGGCGTACCCGTACCTCATCACCCACTTGTAGCGGCCGCGCGCGTTTGGACCGGTCGCCGTTGACCTGGACCTTTCCACCGGCAACAGCCTCCGACGCGAGCGAGCGAGTCTTGTAGAATCGCGCTGCCCAGAGCCACTTATCGAGCCGTACTCTGCCGTCTTCGTCCGTGCTGGTCATTCCTCAATAGTAATCCAGACAAAGTGCAAGAGGTGAGGCGAATTGTCGCCCAGTGAAGGGGGCCATGCTTGGCTATGCCCCTTCGCTCCGCTCAGAGGTGACACGACCCCGAAAGGCGCGGCACTTGCATGGGTTAAGCGCTTCTCCTCTCGACGGCGACTCTACCCGATGCCCCTCACACAGCTCTGGCTTGTTGCGGCCCTGGTGAGCCCGCCAACGCAATTCCTGGCGATGGCTCATGGCGGTGATATGGGGAGTGCTCCTCGCGCCGAGGTGGATTCGGTGCTGGACGACGCCCGAGGTGCGCTGGCGCGGGGTCGTCCCTGGCAGGCCAGCCTTCTCATGGCACCGGTGCTGGCGGATTCCGCGCAGCGGAGCCCCGCGGCGGTTTACCTGGCGGCGACGGCGGCCAGTCAATGGGGTGGGTGGCCTGAGGTGGCGCGGCTGCTCGATGGCGAGCCGTGGCTGGACACCCTCTTCGAGGGCCGCGGCCGCCTCCTGCTGGCCCGCTCTGCCCTGGAGCAGCGCCAGGATTCGATGGCCTTGTACCACGCCCTGGCGGCCCGCCCGGGCTCGGAGTCAGTGACGGCGGGAGAACGGCTCTTCTTTCTGGCCACGGCCTATGACCGACTCGATGCCCGGGACAGCGCCGCGGCCAAGTACCAACAGGCGGCGGAGCGGCTTCCTCTCATCGGCGACTGGCTGCGTATCCGGGCCGCGTCCGTCACCGGCGACAGCATGGCCCGCGCGCAGCTTTTTGGTACAATCGTCAACCAGCTCGCGCTGGCCCGGATTCCCTGGTCCGAGGCCGCCGCCGATCAGCGCGCTGGCGATTTGGCCCGCGCAGCCGCGAAGTACGACACGCTCGGTGCCCGGCTGACCGCTTTGCGGCTCAGGCTGTCTATGAGCCCCGACAGCGGCTCCCGCGCGGCTGCACGGGCGGATCTGCTCGCCCTGGCCAACGGCCGGAGCGGCGCGCGCGAGGCGCGCGAGGTCATCGCGTTGCTGGACAGCGCCTTTGCGCCGCTCTCCCCGGAGGAGCAATTGATCGTGGCCCGCGCGGCGGGTCAGTCTGGAATGGGCGCCCGGGCCGCCGGCGGGTATGCCGAGGCCTTCGCAGCCGGACTGGGCACCTCGGAGGACCGCTTCGGATACGGCTCGGCCTTCGCGCGGCAGGGCCACCACGGAGATGCCGCCTTCCAGTTCAACCTGGTTCGCGGCCCACTGGCCGGGTCGGCGGCGTATCTGCGCGCGCGGTCGCTGGTGCGGGACGGACAACTCAGCGAGGGTCGCCTGGCGCTGGTTGAGATTGGGCGGAAATTCCCCCGCGATACCACGGCCGCTGCCTCCGCCCTCTTCCTCCTTGGTGATCTGGTGTCGGACGATCGGGCCGACCGCAAGGCGCGCGACTTCTACCGGCGCTCGGCCCTGGGATATCCCACCAGCCGTTTTGCGGCCCCCGCACGATTCCGAGCCGCCATGATTGAGTTGTTGACCGGGAAGGCCGCGACCGCCGCCCGGGAGTTCGACTATCTCGCCAAACGGTACCCCAAGAGCGACGAGGCGCCGGCCTCCCTCTATTGGGCAGGGCGAGCCTGGGCAGCTGCCGCCGACAGCGCGGCCGCCCGGGCTCGGTGGGAAAAGCTGCTGGCCGAAGACCAGGTTTCCTACTACTCCAGCTTGGCCGCCCGCCGACTCGGCCGGCCAGCCTGGACTCCGGCGCCTGCCGCGGATTCGTTCGTGTCCATTCCCGAAGTGGATAGCGCCGTGGCCCGTGCCGCCCTCCTTTCGCGATTGGGCCTGCTGGCCGAGGCTCGCTGGGAATACGAGCGGCTGAGCGCGACGACCGATACCTCGTCCGAGCGGCTGCTGGCGGTGGCCAACGCGTTTCGGTCGCAGGGGCTCGCCTCACAGGCCATTCAGTTGGCCCGACGCGCGCTGGCCCGGGGTGCCCCAAGCGACGCGCGCACCTATCGCCTGCTCTATCCCGTGGTCCTGGAAGATGCGCTGTTGGCCGCGGCCTCAGAGCAGCGGCTCGATCCGAGCTTCGTCGCGGCGCTCATTCGCCAGGAGTCAATGTTCAACCCGGCAGCAACCTCGCCCGTGGGCGCCCGGGGGCTCATGCAGGTCATGCCGGAGCTCGGCGCACGCCTGGCGCGCTCGTTGGAATACCCGGTTTGGGATCCGGTCCTGCTCTACCAGCCGGACGTGAGTCTCCAACTCGGGTCCTATCACCTGCAGGAATTATCGGGGCGCTACGCCCAGCCGGTTCACATCCTCGCGGCATACAACGCCGGGGCCAGTCGGGTCGAGCGCTGGTCTCGCCGGGTGGGTGTGGACGATCCGGAGGTTTTCGCCGAGCGAATCCCCTTCGCGGAAACCCGGGGCTACGTTCGGGCGATCCAGCGAAACCAGGAGATTTACCGTATGCTGTACTCCTGGAGCAGCGAGCAGCTCTGATCGCGGTTCCCCCTCCTGCCCGCAGAAGTCCTCTGCCATAGATCCCGGACCCTCCTCTGGGTGCGGACACCTGCACCTGAGTGGGTCCCAGGTCACAGCCGCTGCCAGAGGGGGGAGGCATGTTGCCTCCTCCCTATCTCCGAGGATCAACCTCTATGCGTTCAGCGACATTATCGGCCTTGGCTCTAGCCGCCCTGATTGGTTGTAGCCCCGGTTCCAACGATCGCCAGCAGGGTGGCGCCGCGGGGGAGAGTGGGATGGGAGACACAATGGGTGCTCCCCTGGGCGATACCGCGTCGGCCACCGGCAGTAACACCCCCGTCACCCCCGCGGGCATCCTCAGCCAGCTCAGCACCTCCAACGCCGCCGAGATAACCATGTCGCACCCGGCGGCAAAGAAGGCGCAGTCGCCCGCGGTCAAACAGATCGCGAACCAACTGGTCAAGGAGCACACCCAAAACCAGAAGGAGCTCGAGGCGCTGGCCCGGCAGGTGGACGTTGATCTCACCGCGGCGGCAGGCGGATCCGCCCCGGACAGCGCCGAGATGGCCGGGCTCAGCGGCGCGGAATTCGACCGCGCCTTTGTGGGCAAACAGATAGAGGCGCATCAGGCGAACATCAGTTCGGTGCAGAACCAGTTCCTGCCCGCGGCGCAGAACGCGCAGGTGCGGAGCTACCTGCAGAAGACGCTCACCTCTCTCCAGGGCCATCTGGCCAGCCTGGAGAAGGTCCAGCAGCAGCTCGGGACCTGATCCCGAGTCTACCCTTTTGACCGGCCCCAAATCGAACAAGATCCACGAGGTCCTGTATGGAAAGCAGAGCCAAAGTCGCGGGGCATGCGGTCCATCCCATGCTCATCGTCTTTCCCCTCGGACTGCTGGCAACGGCAGTGGTGTTCGACCTTATCCATCTCATCTCCGGTGACGTCCGCTGGTCCGAGGTCGCCTATTACCTGATCGGGGCGGGAGTGGTCGGCGGGCTCGCCGCCGCGGTGCCGGGGTGGATTGATTGGTTTGCCATTCCGCATGGCACCAGAGCCAAACGGATCGGGCTGATCCATGGCGTGACCAACACGGTGGTGCTGGTGCTCTTCATACTGAGTTGGCTGCTGCGACGCGAGAACCCCGGGGTGCCGCCGACGGAGGCGGTTGTTACCGGGCTGGCCGGCGGCGCGCTGGCGGCATTAGGCGGCTGGCTTGGCGGGGAGTTGGTCGAGCGTCTGGGCGTCGGTGTGGACGACGGCGCCCACCTCGACGCTCCCAGCTCGCTGTCGGAGCTGCCGGCGGCGGTCGAGCGGGGTGTCGTCTCCCGCTCGGCGATGTCGTCGCAATATCAGGGCGTGGAGCGTCGGGCCTTTCCCCAGCCGGCCTACGCCGGCGTCGAGCGCCGCAGCCGCGGCTCGCGCTAGGTCAGGCGGTCACCAGCCGCTGCGCCTCATACGTTGCGCTCGGGCCGGAGATTCGAACCTTACCATTTGGCCGCTAGCCGCGTGTGGCTGATGGATCTCTATCCTGGCCCCTCATCCGGACCGATGCGAAGCGCCGTACCCCAGGGATCCTCAGCCGTCCCGCTCGGGCCCTCCGTTCGGGTGCCGTATCCGGCGGCGTGCAGGTTCCGGATGGCGGCTTCCGCGGCCTCCACGCCAGGCACCACCAGCGTCCACTCGAGGAGCCGCGCGTCGCCGGCGTCAGGTGGCTGGGCGTGAAGCCCCGCCCAGGTGTTCACTCCGAGATGATGGTGGTACCCGCCGGCGGAGAGAAAAAGCGCGCCAGGGTAACTCCACACCATGGCGTCGAGGCCTAGCGCCCGATGATAGAATCCGGCCGCGGCTTCCAGATCGCCGACATGCAGGTGCATATGCCCGAGCGTCGTTCCCGGCGGCATTCCGGTCCAGCCGCGACCACCCGCCGCACGTATCAGGTCGTCAAGGTCGAGCGGCTCGGTTCCGATCACCAGCTCCCTCCCTTGACTGACCTCACGCGTCCGCCAAACGCTGCGCGGTCGGTCGGCGTAGACTTCGATACCCAGCCCGTCGGGATCGCGGAGGTACAGCGCCTCGCTCACCAGGTGGTCGGCTGATCCAGCGCGCAGTCCCAAAGCGCTGAGATGCGAGGTGAAGCTTTCGAGGGTGACACGGTCGGGAACCAGGATGGCGAAGTGATATAATCCGAGACGGCCCTGATATGGAGCCGGGGCGGCACCACTCCGCTCATGAAGCTCAACCAGCACAGCGTCATCGTCATTCGCGCCGAGCGCAGCACGTCCGGCGGCCCGCCGCAGCACCCGAAGCCCGAGCACCTTCTCGTAATAGCTGAGCGACCGCGACAAGTCTCCGATCTGGAGCACCACCCGGCCCAGGCGCGTCGCTGCGGGCAGGTGCTTTCCCGAGGGGATGCCGTAAGCGGCTCCGCCGCTCGAGGCGGCCGTGGACTTGAATTCCACTTCAGCCGCTCGCCGGCGGGGCGCCTTTCGCGATGAGTCCACCTATAATATCGAGGAGGATATCGGCCGGCACGGGCTTCTGCATGAAGGGCTGGCTTTTGGCCAGCCGAGCGAAGCTGTCCCGCGGGTACCCCGACATCCACACCAGGCGCACCGTGGGGTACTCCGCCGCGAGTCGCTCACTCAGCTCGTGTGCGTCGAGCCCAGGCATGACAACATCGCTCAGGACCAAGTCGATGCGCCCACCCGACTGGGCTAGACACTCGAGCGCTTCCCGGCCGTTGCGCGCCTCGAGGACCTCATACTGCTCGGACTCCAGGGTGCGGGAGACGATTGTCCGCACGAGGTCCTCGTCGTCTACCACAAGGATCCTGGCCCGCCTGGATGAACCTGGCTGGCGCACTTTCGGCGCCTCGAGTGCCGCGGTTGGGCCTGCGGCGCTCGGGAGGAGCACTGTGAACGTCGTACCCTTCGCTGGCGCGCTCTCGACCCAGATGTGGCCCTGACTCTGGCTCACTATGCCGTGTACCGTCGCGAGGCCCAGCCCGGTGCCCTGGCCTACCTCCTTCGTGGTGAAGAACGGCTCGAAGATGTGTGGCAGGTCCGCTGCCGGGATGCCCACCCCCGCGTCGGTCACCGTGAGCACGGCGTACGACCCGGGTTCGATCGTGCCTGCCGCCGCCGCCACCGGATCGCCGGCGGTCACCTCGCGCATCCCCGTGTGCAACGTCAGGCGCCCGCCGTTCGGCATCGCGTCGCGCGCGTTGATCGCCAGATTCATGAGCACCTGGAGGAGTTGGGACCGGTCCGCCCTGACCCATAGTGGATCCGGCAGCAGCTCCAGCACCATTTCGACGTTGGTTCCGATCAGCCGATGCAGCAGCGAGCGGCCATCGGCCACCGCCGCATTAAGATCCAGCGTTTCGAGAGTCAGGAGCTGCTGGCGACTGAAGGCGAGAAGCTGGCGGGTGAGGCCGGCCATGCGCTCGGTGGCCTTTTGGATCTCCTCCAAGTCCTGTCGAGTGCGGGCCCCCAACCCGGGGTCGCGGCTCACGAAGGTGGCAAAGCCGCTCACGCCGTGCAGTTGGTTGTTGAAGTCGTGGGCGATTCCACCGGCGAGCCGTCCGATCGCCTCCATCTTCGCGGCTTGCCGGAGCCGCTCCTCGTTCTGGCGATGCGTCGTAACGTCGCGGGCAATGCTGATGACCGACGCGACAGTACCATCGCCGTCACGCTCCGGTACGAGGCGGGCGTTGTAGTGGTGGATGCCACCCGGCCCAGGGAACTCGAACTCCAGCTCGGCCGTGGCCCCCCCGAAGAACACCCCGGCGACAGCCTCGCCCCAGCGCGCCATGAGCTCGGGCGGCCCTTCGCTCTCAGTCACGCGGCGGTCCAGGAAGTACTCGGCGCTCTTGCCGGTGAGCTCGGTGATTGCGCGGTTGACGTATACATGGCGCAGCTCGCGGTCATACCGCGCGATCAGGTCGGGTAGGTTCTCCGCGAGCGAGACGAACTGCTGCTCGCGCCGTCGGAGCGCCTCCTCGGCCTCTTTGCGCTCGGTGATATCCTGGGCCACGCCCACCAGCGCCACCGCCCGCCCGTTCTCGAAGAACACCTGGCCGCGTGTGGCCACCCACCTCAGGAAACCTTGGCGCTCACCACCGACTCTATATTCGGCCTCATAGAGTCCATCGCCGCCTGGATCAGTGGCCCGGGCCAGCCGCGCCTCGACGAATGTGCGGTCGTCGGAGTGGATGCCGTTGCGCCACACCTCGTAATCCACGGCGGCATCGGCTGGTAGACCCCACATCGCCCTGAGGTCGGCGTCGCACCGCAGAACACCGGTCACCGGCTCCCATTCGTAAGGAACGAGCCGCGCCAAGTCGAGCGCCGACTGGAGCCGTGCCTCGCTCTGGCGCAGCCGCTCTTCCCGTGCCTCGGCCTCTGCGCGCAGTCCCCGCTCCACCTCCGCGACCTCGCGGCGGAGCCGTGCCAGGGTGAGCGACGACTCGACGCGCGCGACGAGCTCGCGTGCCGAGAACGGCTTGACGAGGTAGTCATCTGCCCCTCGCTGGAGCCCCTCGACGCGCGAATCCTCGCCGGCGCGCGCCGAGAGCAGAATGAACGGCAGCTCGCGCGTGCGAGCGTCAGCACGGAGGGCCCGGAGCAGCCCGAATCCGTCGAGGCCGGGCATCATGACGTCGCTCAGCAGCAAGTCGGGAGGATCGGTCATGGCCCGCGCGAGGGCGGCATGGCCGTCGGCGACGGTTTCGACCGACCAGCGCGCGCCGAGCAGTCGCCCGATGTACTCCCGCATATCCTCGTTGTCGTCGGCGACGAGAATGCGTGCCGGCACGGCCTCAAGGGCCCCCGGGCGCCGCCCGACAGGCGCCTCCGGCAGGAGCTCGTATCCTCCGGTGCCACTCTCCGTCGGCGTTGCGGCAGGCAGCCACCGTAGCGCCTCTTCGACGAACGGCGCCGCCCCTACACCGCCTCGCATGGCCGGGCGGGGCGGTACAACCTGGCCGGCCGGCAGGTGCGCGCTCCCGGCCCGCAGAGTGACCTCGAAAGTCGTGCCTCGGCCCACCTCGCTCATCAGGGCCACCTTGCCGCCATGCAGCTTCACCAGCTCGTGCACCAGCGCGAGCCCGATTCCGCTGCCCTCATAGGTGCGCGCCCGAGCGTTCTGCACCCGGCGGAACCGCTCGAAGACGTGAGAAAGCTCGTCTGGTGGGATGCCGATGCCGGTATCGCTCACCGTGAGCGCGACCCCGGCTTCCTCCTGCCGGAGCGCGACCGCGATCTCGCCCTGGAAGGTGAACTTGAAGGCGTTGGAGAGGAGGTTGAGGACGATCTTCTCCCACATGTCGCGGTCCACGTAGGTCGGTTCGGGGAGGGCGGGGCAATCCACCACCAGGCGGAGGTCGGCCCGCTCGACCGCGGAGCGGAAAGTGCTGGCGAGGTCCGCGGTCAATGCGGCGAGATCTACGGGCTCGTACTGCGCCTCGACGCGGCCCGCCTCCAGGCGAGAGAAATCCAGCAGCGAGTTGACCAGCTTGAGAAGCCGGAGCGCATTCCGGCGCGCCACCGTGGCCTGGTCCCGAGCGGCCGCCGGGACGTCGGGTGCATCGAGCAGATCCTCGAGCGGCCCAAGCATGAGCGTAAGCGGCGTACGGAACTCGTGACTGACGTTGCTGAAGAAGGTCGTCTTCGCGCGGTCCAGCTCCGCGAGTGCATCGGCACGCTCCTGCGCTTGGGCATAAGCCCGCGCGTTTGCCATGGCGGTCGCGAGGTGGCTTGCGGCAAACTCGGCAAAGGCTCGGTAGTCGGCGTCGAGCGCGCGCGCCGGGCTCACGCCGAGTACCAGCACTCCGAGCGGCTGGGCCTCGGCCGCGCCAGTGAGCGGCACCGCGACCGCGCTCGTCGCCGGCTGAGGCCAGCGCCCGCCGGGTAGGGCTCCAATCCGCTCGGCCAGGTTCTCGACGACTACTGCCTGCCCGGTACGAACCACTGCGGCGATCGGCCACGGCGCCGACTCAGGCGACGTATCGCGTACGGAAACAGCGCGGGGCGCCACCGCCGTCCCGGCCGAGAGCCGCACCGCCTCGGTGAGTTCAGCGTGCCCTCCTTCGGCGTCGAGCGTGTACAGGAGGGCGAACGGAACGTCCGCATCGTTGTCGGCGAGGACGGTTGCCGCTCGCGAGCACGCCTGGGAGACCGACTTGGCCTCGCTCGCCTGTGCGGCGAGACGCCGCAGCGTCTCCCGCCGGCGCTCGCCGAGGACTCGTTCGGTGGTCTCGTTGACCGCCGCGAACACGCCGCCGACTTCGCCCGAGTCGAGTCGGATCGGGCTGTACGAATAGGTGAAGTACGCCTCTTCCAGGTACCCGTACCGATCCAGCACGAGCAGCTGGTCGTCCTCCCAAGTCGCGCGTCCTGTGGCGAGCACCTGCGCGAACATGGGACCGATGATGTGCCAGATCTCGGGCCAGACCTCGTGCCCGGGCGACCCCAACGCCTGCGGATGCTTGGTGGCGCCGAGGACCGGCCGCCACGCGTCGTTGTAGAGGAGTCGGAGCTCCGGACCCCACCAGAGCACGATGGGAAAGCGGGAGGTCAAGCAGATGCGGACGGCGGTTTTGAGGCTGGACGGCCACTCAGCGGGAAGGCCGAGAGCAGTGGCGCTCCAGTCGTGCCGGCGCATGAGCTCTCCCATCTCACCGCCGCCGCCGAAGAGGTCGGCGTCGTCGGTCAGCGGTGCTGGACGGGCAGGTACGGTCCCGGGGGTTGTCATTGAGCTGAGCCCCAAGCTGACCGCCCCGGCGGAGGCGGTCAGGCATGCAGTGAGATGAGGGTAGTAGCTGCCTTAGGGGCCCTTACCTGGCATCTTGGAAATACCAGGCCCAACCACGAATTGCGCATGCTCGCGCGCGGATCGGGCGATACCGAAGTACAGTAGTTCTCTGGCGAACGATGCAACGAGGCGGGCGACCTCCGCAGTGCTATCGGCCCGATGCAACCTAACGACACTTCGCGATCTACCCGCGAGCAACTGATACCCCTCGGA
>Ga0136617_10001113_pt1 | contig 23481 bp, 24 predicted proteins | sample AntDrymUQ3222106_2_FD_129672 | JGI IMG/M metagenome (GOLD analysis project Ga0136617, IMG submission 129672) | Polar desert sand microbial communities from Dry Valleys, Antarctica - metaG UQ322 (21.06) | ecosystem: Environmental > Terrestrial > Soil > Desert | place: Antarctica: Dry Valley...
GGAAACGGGGAGCGCTCCGACCGCCCGGCGCGCCGCGGCGCGCGGACGCGCAGCCCGTGCGCGGCGAGCACGCGGCGGACCGTCGACTCGGACACCCACACGATCTGCTCGTAGCTGCCGCGGTGCGCGAGCTTGCGGTGCGAGCGGTCAGTCAGCCGCGCGCCTCGAACACGCGCACGATCGCGGCCTCCTCGTCGGGGATGATCGCATGCACCGCCTGCCCGCCCGGCGGGCGGTCCTCGAGCGTCCCGGCGGCGCGGCGCTCGCGCCAGCGCCACGCGCGGGTCTCGCCGAGCTCCAGGTACGCGCACACACGGCGGTAATCCCAGCCCTGCTCGACCGCGCGGTCGAGCAGCTTCAACAGCTCGTGCTTGGTGGCCGCGTCAACGCGCAGCGGGACCCGGCCACTCAGCCCCAGCGCCCTTTTCCCTCCGCCAGCATCAACCGCACGCCCATCTCCTTCAGCGCCTCCGTCAACCTGGCGATCTCCGCTTTCGCCGCAGCCAGCTCCAGATCCGGGCCGCCGGGCCGCACCCCCGGCTTGGACGCCGCGAGCGCGTCCAGCGAGCCTTGGCGCGCAACCGTGCGCAGCTTCATCACCGTCGAGCGATCCACCCCGGCCCGATCGGCCGCCTGGCTGATCGTGTACTCCCCACCGACCAGCGCAAGCCAGATCTCATACTTCTCGCTCGGCGACAACAACCGCTTCAGACGACGGCCCGACGGGCCGGTACCGTTGGACTGCACAGTCATCAACGACTCCTACTGGACAGGCCCGACAGCCTCCCAGATGCGGACTGATCAGATCGCCGAAGTGTGGCGCGAACTCAGACGCAAACCACCATCGTCTAGCGGTCGCGCGCGAGCACCCAGACGCTTGACCCGTCCTCGCCGACGTAGAGACCGAGCTGACCGGGGATGCACGAGATGAAGCCGGCGCCGCCGGGCGTGAGCGCCTCGACCGCCTCGCGCAGCGAGACCTCGCGCCCGTCGAGCCTGCCGTCGCTGACGACGAAGCACGTCGCGGGAGCGCCGGCCTCGACGAGCATGAGGTAGACGCTGTCGAGGTGGCGCTCCTGCTTCGTGCGCCGCGTGCGCGGCCGCGCGTGCCGCGGGTCCAGCCGTCGTTCGAAGTGGGCAAGCTCCTGCCGCAGGGTGCTCCGCGTGCGCGGATGGCTCAGCATCTCGAGAAAGCGCGCGCGGCGGTTGGACCTCAGAAACCGCGCCAGTCCCTGTTCGTGCGCCTCACGTGAAGTCGTGTCATTCGAGCTCATGTGAGCATCATGGGCATCCGTAGCCCGCCGATTCCTCCGGCGGCTCTGCGAGGATCGGACCTACGCGCGTGGCGAACACCGCGAACAGGGCCGGTCAGTATCGTAGGAATTCTCTGCTTCCTCAGTAAGGTACGCCTGGGTGTCTATAACTCTGACGCAGCTGCGCAGCTTCTTGGCGGTCATGCGCGGCGGGTCGGTCACCGCCGCAGCCGACGAGCTCGTCGTCACGCAGCCGTCCGTGTCAGCCGCCGTCGCCGCGCTGTCGCGCGAGCTCGGGACGCCCGTCACGGAGCGCGAGGGCCGTGGCATCCGCCCCACCGCCGCCGGGACCGCGTTCGCGCCATTCGCCGCCGACGTCATCGGCCTGCTCGAGGAGGGCCGCCGCGCCGCCCGCGAGGCGGCCCACCTCGCCGATAGCCGCCTGCGCCTGGCCGCCGTCACGACCGCCGCGGAGTCCTTCGTCCCGCCGATGATGCGCGCTTTCGGGCAGACCAACGACTCGATCGGCCTGACGCTCGCCGTCGGCAACCGCGAGCAGGTCCTCGACCTCGTGCTCGACCACCGCGCGGACGTCGCGATCGGCGGCCGCCCGCCACGCGACCCGCGCATCCAATCCATCGCGATCCTCACCAACGACTTCGTCCTGATCACCGCTCCAGACGACCCGCACGCCGGCGCAACCGTCGACTCGGCGGAGCTCGAGCGGCGCGTCTGGCTGCTGCGCGAACCCGGCTCGGGTACGCGCGTCGTCAACGAGGAGTTCCTCGCCGCCTCGGCGCTCGAGCCGCAGACGCTGACGCTCGGGTCCAACGGCGCGATCAAGCAGGCGGCCCGCGCCGGCCTCGGCGTCGCCTTCATCTCCCGCCACGCCGTCGCGCTCGAACTCGACAACGGCCTGCTCGCCTCGCTGCCCGTGCGCCACCGCCCGGCCGCGCGGCGCTGGTATGCGATGTGCTCGACGGTCGGCCCGCGCCGCGCGGCCGTCGAGCGCTTCATGACGTTCGCCGCGTCGCCCGCCGCGCGCGAAGCGCTCGGCGAGGGCGCCGAGCGCCCCACCGCCAAGCCGCGCCCCAAGTAGCGGGCGTCCGCGCCGCGGACGCTGTGACGCCGCGGTTGCTGTCGATAGGACGTCAGGCGGCCGGCGCCGGATCCACGGAGCTCGCCTGGGGGTTCGCAGCGTCGCGCCTGAGAACTCCGGCCTGTGTCCAGCAGCGGACGATGTCGCGCATCGAGAGGATGCCGACGACCTCCGAGCCGTCCAGCACGACGACGTGCCGGAAGCGCCCCTGCACCATCTCCTCGGCGGCCTGCTCCAGTGGCCAGTCAGCCACCGCGTAGGTCAGCCGCTGCGTCATGTGGCCGCCGACGCGCTCGACGTCGAGATCGTCGCCGCGGCCGCACGCGTGCAGGAGATCGCGCTCGGTGAGGATGCCCGGTCCCTCCCCCTCGGGGTCGAGCACGACGGCCGCGCCAACCTGCGCCGCCGTCATCCGCCGCGCGGCCTCGCGCAGCGTGTGGTCCGGACCGACGGTCACCACGACCCGGTTCATGCCATCGCGTACGTCCATCGTGCCTCCTGCGCCTCGTATCAATTGACACGACCTTACTGCGGTCGGCCTGCCCGTTCAACGCACGACGGCCCGCGTGCGGGCCCTCGTGAGAAACTTTTCGGCGGGCGCGCGAGCGCCCGCTACGGCGCGGCCGACGCCGGCGCGCGTCCCTCCGCAGCCGGCTGATCGGTCCGCGTCCCCTCGCCGCCGAGCGCGACGGTGGCGCGCGCCGTCACGAGGTGATACAGGACGAGCACCTGGACGATCGCCAGCGACTCCGAGCGATGCAGCTCGGTGCCGACGGTGAACTCGCCGAGACGCTCAGAGCGCAGGTGCGACGCGAAGTGCATCCGCTCCCAGACGGCCTCCTCGATCTCCGAGCCGCGCGCCGGATCGATGTCGCCGGGCACGAACAGGCGATGCTCGGTGTCGCTCTCGTCGACCGTCACGCCCTTGCCGCCGTCCTCGGCGAACTCGCTCAGGTCCGGGTGGACGAGCCCCTTGCGCAGGACGATCTCCGCGTCGAGATGATCCTGATCGCCGCGGTTGCCCGGCTTGAAGGAGACGACGAGATCCGCCCAGCGCTGCTGGGGGCGGATGAACAGCTCGGAGTCAGGCTCGCGTCGGTCGAGCTCCTCGAGCACCTGATCGGTCGTGTAGCCGCGCCGCGAGCAGTCTCGCTGGACCTTCCACGCACGCCGCAGCTTCTCCGGCGGCGCGAGGAACACACGTACGTCGTAGCTGTCGCGCAGCTCGGGCGTGTGGTAGCCGAGCAGGCCCTCGATCAGCGTGAACTGCTTGGGCTTCGTGTAGACCGGGGGCCCGAACGTGCCGTCCTTGTGCTGATACACCGGCTTGAGGATCGCGTTGCCGGCGCGCAGCTCGGTGAAGTGGCGCTCCATGATGTCGATGTAGTTGCAGTCCGGGTGCAACGGCGTGATCTGGTGCTCGGCGCGCTGGCGACGGTCATAGCGGTGGTAGTCGTCGGCCGCGACGTGCGTGACGTTGTTCTCGCCCAGCATGCGGACGAGGCCGCGGCTGAGCGTCGTCTTGCCGGTTGCGGAGTCTCCGACGACGCCGAGGATGATCGGTCTGGGCACTGAGGCTCCCCGCGCTAACTCTCGTTGCCGCGAGCGGTCGGCGGCTTCTTGCCGTCAGACGATCCCTGCTCGTCGTCGGGGGACTCGCCCTCTTCGTCGGCGAACAGCGAGCTCGCCAGGATGTCTTCGGCCTTGATCGTCATGAGGACTTCCTTCGTCAGGTTGTCCCGGTTCGCGTACAGCCGGCCGGCCTGACGCATCCGCGCACGATCGATCGCGTTGCGGATGCTGCGCCCGTAAGCGAAGCGCGGACGCTCCAGGCGCCGCATGATGTATGCCTCGAAGGCCTCACGCGCGTCGTCGTCGAACTCGTACTGCAGCTGCTTCATCATGAGATCGCCGATCTGCACGAGCTCCTCGGGCGTGAAGTCCGGAAAGTGCAGGTGATGCGCGACGCGCGAGCCCATGCCCGGATTGGACTTGAAGAACGTCTCCATCCGGTCCTTGTAGCCCGCGAGGATGACGACGAGGTCCTCGCGCTCGGTCTCCATGACCTGCAGCAGGATCTCGATCGCCTCCTGCCCGTAGTCGCGCTCGTTCTCCGGCCGGTACAGGTAGTAGGCCTCGTCGATGAACAGCACGCCGCCCTTGGCGCGCTTGAGTACGTCGCGTGTCTTCGGCGCGGTGTGGCCGACGTACTGCCCGACGAGGTCGTCGCGCGTGACGGAGACGACCTTCGGCTTGTCGATGTAGCCGAGCTTGTAGAGGATCTCGGCCATCTTCAGTGCGACCGTCGTCTTGCCGGTGCCGGGATTGCCGGTGAACGTCATGTGCAGCGACGGTCGCGAAGACTCAAGGCCCGCGTCGCGGCGCAGCTGGTCGATGACCAGCAGCGCCGCCATTTCGCGGATCCTCTCCTTCACCGGAGCCAGCCCGACCATCTCGCGATCGAGCTGGCTGAGCACGGCCTCGACGGCGTCGCCGCCGTCGGGGACTTGTTCGTCGAGCTTCTCCTGCTCGGTTTCGAGGGTCTGGGCCACGGTCTAGTCCGTTGACTTGCCGTTCGACTTCGCGTCGTCGTCCGGCGTCGGGTCGTCCGGCTTCGCCTTGGACTGGCTGATGATCGGCGCCAGTTCCCCGCCCTTGCCGCCGTACCGCTCGCCCGCCGGCGTGTTGAGACCGGCGTACGAGTGGATCGTGTAGCGGATGACGCGGTCGTGGGTCTCCTGGCGCTCGAGGCGGAAGCCGGGCTCGTACTCCGGGCGGTTGACGATGAACGACAGCGCCGAGGTCTGACGCCCCTTGGAGCGGTCGTACGCGACGACCTTCACGTAGAGGTGCGAATGCGCCTCGCGGCACGCGTTGACGTCGCGCATCACCACGTCCGCTTCGTCCTCCTCGAGGTCGAACATCGGCGGCGACCACATGTCCCACAGCCCGTTGCGCGGGTGCGGGTCGTCGGTGTACTCGACCATGATCGACCAGCCGTTGGAGAGCGCGTAGGAGATCTGCGCCTCGATCTGCTCGTCGGTGAAGTCGGGCAGGAAGGAGAACGTTCCTTGTGTGAGTCTCATGTCTATCTCCTCTACGCCGAGGTCGGCGTGACTTCGACGTCAGCCGTGTCGGTCGAGGTGTAATCGAACGTGATGTCCTTCCAGACCTCGAGCGCGGCGTTCAGCTCGGGGCAGCCCTTGGCCGCCTCGAGGAGGATGTCGGGACCCTCGGCGTAGTAGTCGCGACCCTCGTTGCGGGCTTGGATGATCGCCTCGACGGCGGTGCGGTTGGCGCTGGCGCCGGCCGCGATGCCCATCGGGTGGCCGATCGTGCCGCCACCGAACTGCAGGATCGAGTCCTCGCCGAGGTAGTGCAGCAGCTGGTGCATCTGGCCGGCGTGGATGCCGCCCGACGCGACCGGCATGACGCCCGGCATCGAGGCCCAGTCCTGGTCGAAGTAGATCCCCTGCTGCAGGTCCTTCTCGATGTAACCGTCGCGCAGGATCTTGTAGTAGCCCATGATCATCGCCGGGTCGCCCTCGAGCTTGCCGACGACCGTGCCCGCGTGGATGTGGTCGACGCCCAGCAGGCGACACCACTTCGCGATCACGCGGAACGACACCCCGTGCGTCTTCTGGCGGGTGTACGTGCCGTGGCCGGCGCGATGCAGGTGCAGGATCAGGCCGTTGTCACGGGCCCACTTCGACATCGAGCTCATCGCCGTGTAGCCGACGGTGAGGTCCTGCATGACGATGATCGAGCCGAGCTCCTTCGCGAACTCGGCGCGTTCGTACATCTCCTCCATCGTGGCGGCAGTGACGTTGAGGTAGTGGCCCTTGACCTCGCCGGTCGCGGCCTGGGCGCGCTGCACGGCCTCCATGCAGTGGATGTAGCGGTCGCGCCAGCGCATGAAGGGCTGCGAGTTGATGTTCTCGTCGTCCTTCGTGAAGTCCAGGCCGCCGCGCAGCGCCTCGTAGACGACGCGGCCATAGTTCTTCGCCGACAGGCCGAGCTTGGGCTTCGTCGTCGCGCCGATCAGCGGGCGGCCGAACTTGTCGAGGTACTCGCGCTCCATGACGATGCCGTGCGGGGGGCCCTGGAACGTCTTGACGTAGGCGACCGGGATCCGCATGTCCTCGAGGCGCAGCGCCTTGAGCGGCTTGAAGCCGAAGACGTTGCCGATGATCGACGACGTGAGGTTGGCGATCGAGCCCTCTTCGAAGAGGTCGATGTCGTAGGCGATCAGCGCGATGTACTGGCCCGGCGTCCCCGGGACCTCCTCGACGCTGTAGGCCTTGGCCTGGTAGTGCTCGTAGGGCGTCAGGCGATCGGTCCAGACGACGGTCCACGTGGCGGTGGAAGACTCGCCGGCGACGGCTGCCGCGGCCTCGATCGCATCGACGCCCTCCTGCGGCGTAATCCGGAAGGCGCAGAGGACGTCGGTGTCCTTGACCTCGTAGTCGGGGTTCCAATAACCCATCTCCGCGTACGGCGTGACGCCGGAATCCCAGCGGCTCTTGGTCTTCTTCTGTCCGTCCTTCTCGGTGGTGCTCATTCCATCCTCTCTCGGGGTGCGCTGTGAGACACACTACCCTCTTGATCCAAAGGTTCCAAGCAAAAGATCGCGGCTTTTAGATAGTGGTTGGGTTATGTGAGCACCGCGCTCGCGGCCGTGGCGGGCGCAGCGCTCGGCGCTCGCGTCAGCACCGCGACCGAGTCGATCGTGGCGCTCAGCCGCGGCACGACCGCGACGATCGACTCCTGCGCGCAGAAGGCGAGGTCGGATTCGAGCCCCTCGCGACGCAGACCGACCGCGCCGGCGCTCGCCTCCAGCGCGTCCACCGCGCGCTCGTAGGACGCGGCGACGGCCTCGGCGATCTGCGCCGCGTCGCTGCGGGGACCTTCCAGGGCGGCGCTCAGCCGTCCAGCCAGGTAGACGTCCTCGATGCTCACGCGCCCGTCGGTGCCGGCGCAGACGAGCAGGACGTCCTCGGCGCCCGCCAGGTTGGCCAGCACTGCATCGAGGTTCAGCAGCGACGCCGCGATCACCTCGTCGGCGACCTCCGCCGAGGCGACGATCGCGGGCGCCCCGTTGGTCGTCGCCAGCACGAGTTCCGGGGTTCGCGGGCTTGCCGTCTCCTCGGGCGAGTTGCCAAGGTCGAAGCCCGGCGCCCGCGCGCAGCCCACCTCGCCGGCGAGCGTGCGCTGCGGGGTCCGCAGCGCGCTCGCCTCGTCGATGCTGCCGGCGATCAGCACGCGCTCGTAGCCCGAGGCCAGCGCGAGCGTGATCGTCGACGTCGCGCGCAGCACGTCGATGACGACCGCGGTGGCGGCCGGGCGGACGTGGGTGCCGAGGAACGCGACGTCGATCATGCGTGCGCCCTCGGCTTACCCGGCGTCAGGCGCGCGTCAGGCAGCCGAACGCACCCCTGAGGCGTAGCGCGCGGCCATGTCCTCGAGCGTCAGCGGCTCGTAGTCGCCGGCGTGGCCGGCCATCCCGAGCTCCTGCATGCGCTGCATGCAGATGAGCTTCTGGCCGGCGCGCGCCGCCTTGCCGGCACCGCGCGGATCCCAGTCGTCCGGATTGTCGCGGAAGTGCTCGCGCATGAACGCGGTGATCGCCAGGCGGCCGTCGGTGTCGATGTTGACCTTGCGCACGCCGTGCTCGATGCCGCGCTGGATCGCCGAGATCGGCACGCCGAAGCCGGCGTCGACCTCGCCCCCGGCGGCCTTCAGGCGCTCGACCATGTCGGCGGGGACGCTCGAGGAGCCGTGCATGACGATGTGCGTGTCGGGCAGGCGGCGGTGGATGTCCTCGATGATCTCCATCGCGAGGATGTCGCCGTCGGGCGCGCGCGAGAACTTGTAGGCGCCGTGGCTCGTGCCGATCGCCACCGCGAGGGCGTCGACGCCGGTGCGCTCGACGAACTCCTCGGCCTGCGCCGGGTCGGTGAGGCAGATCTCGCCCGAGCCGACACCGTCCTCCATGCCGCCGAGCGTGCCGAGCTCGCCCTCCACCGTGACGCCGCGCTCATGGGCGTAGTCGACGACCTGCTTCGTCACGGCGATGTTGTCCTCGAAGCTCAACGGCGTCTTGGCGTCCTCGCCCAGCGAGCCATCCATCATCACGCTCGTGAAGCCGAGCTCGATCGCGCTGATGCAGGTCTCCGGAGAGTTGCCGTGGTCCTGGTGCAGGGCGACCGGGATGTCGGGGTAGGTCTCGGCCGCAGCGAGCATCATGTGGTGGAGGAACTGGTCGCCGGCGTACTTGCGCGCACCACGCGAGGCCTGCACGATCACGGGCGACTGCGTCTCCTGCGCGGCCTCCATGATCCCCTGGATCTGCTCGAGGTTGTTGACGTTGAACGCGGCGACGCCGTACCCGCCGGCGGCGGCCTCGTCGAGCAGCTGTCGCATGGTCACGAGCGGCATCTGGTCATCCTCCTACGGAATGGATTCTGGGGCGGGTGTGCTCTCCACGATCCGGCGGTAGGAGCCGGGCCGGACGATCAGCGACTGGGTGGAGACCCAGCCGGCGGTGTAGCGGGGCGCGCTGAGCATCGTGCCGCCGGTGATCCCGCAGGCCGCGAAGATCGCCGGCCCGCGGACAAGGTCATCGGCGCCGAGGATCTCGTCCAGCGAGATCCCGGCCGCGACGACCGCCTCGCGCTCGTCGTCGCGCTGCGGCGCAAGGCGGGTCTGCATGCCGCCGCCGAGGACCTTGACGGCACAGGCGGCCATGATCCCCTCGGGAGTTCCGCCCACGCCCATCAGCATGTCCACGCCGGTGCCGGGCAGCAGCGCGAACATCGCGCCGGCGACGTCGCCGGCGCTCGGCATGATCACGCCGACGCCGAGCTCGCGCAGGCGAGCGGCGAGCTCCACGTGGCGCGGCTTGTCGAGGATCAGGACGCGAATCTCGTTCACCGGCTTGCCGAGGGCAGCCGCGACGCTCTTGACGTTGTGCTCGGGCTCCTCGCGCAGGTCGATCGCATCGCGCGCGGCGCGACCGACGACGAGCTTGTCCTGGTAGAGCCCGGGTCCGGGCGACCACAGGCAGCCGTCGCCGGCGAACGCGATCGTCGTCAGCGAGCCGGGCAGGCCGGCCGCGCACAGGTCGGTGCACTCGACGGGATCGACGGCAATGTCAAAGCGCGGGCCGTCGCCGTCGCCCAGCTCCTCGCCGTTGAAGAGCATCGGGGCGTTGTCCTTCTCGCCCTCGCCGATGATGACGGTGCCCAGGCCCTTCGTCTCGCCGAGGACGATGCGCATCGCCTCGGTCGCGGCGCCGTCGGCGGCCTTGCCGTCGCCGGAACCGGCGTGCTTGGCTGCCGCGAGCGCGGCGGCGCGTACAGCGGTGAGCGCGAGCGACTCCAGGCTCGCGGCCAGTGCATCCGGCGCGCTGCGGGCAGCGTCGACCGACTCCTCCACCAGGGACATGGCGACATCCTCGCGTTCTCTGACTTTGGGTTCAAGCGAAATGTCAGGCTCTTTCGTTAGAACTCTGTCTATAGATCCCCGGCGGATCTCGGGGATCTGGCTTTGTATCGTCCCAGCATGCTCTTTCGCCAGGTCACCCACGATGACCTCGGCTGCGCGTCCTACCTCATCGGCGACGACGACGCAGGAGTCGCCGCGGTCGTCGATCCGCGCTTCGAGATCGATGTCTACCTGGACCTAGCACGGTACATGGGTGTGCGAATCGAGCACATCCTCGAGACGCACAACCACGCCGATCACGTCTCGGGCCACGGCCGCCTCGCGGTCGCGACCGGCGCGACGATCCACATCCACCGGCTCGCGGCGCCCGACTACGAGCACGCGCCCTTCGACGACGGCTGGGAGCTCGAGCTCGGCGATGTCGTGGTGCGCGCGCTGCACACGCCGGGGCACCGGCCCGAGCACACCGCGTTCACGCTCGTCGACCGCGGGCGTGGCGACGAGCCGTGGGCGGTGCTGACCGGCGACACGCTGTTCGTGGGCGACATCGCCAGACCGGATCTCGCGATCGAGCGTGAGCAGGGTGCGCGCGAGATCTTCGCCAGCCTGCACGACCAGCTGCTCTGCCTCGCCGACACGTGCGAGGTCTGGCCTGGCCATCTCGGCGGCTCGATGTGCGGCGGCCCCGGACTGGACATGAAGGTCTCCTCCACGATCGGCTACGAGCGCCTGCACAACGCGCTGCTCGCCGAGCCCGACATCGAGCGCTTCGTCGAGCGATCGCTCGCGTCGCTGGGGCCGCAGCCGCCGAACTTCCGGGCGATCGTCGCGCTCAACCGCGGCGTGCTGCTGACCACCGGCGTCGAGGCGCAGCCGCTCGCGCCGCGCCAGGTCGACATGAAGCACGCGGACGGCGCGCTCCTGGTCGACGTGCGCAACCCCGAGCAGTTCGACGAGGCGCACATTCCCGGCGCCGTCTGCCTGACGGCGCTGAACGCCGGCTTCGGCACGCGCCTGGCGTGGATCACCGATCGCGCGCAGGAGATCGTGCTCGTCGGCCGCGACGACGCCGATGCGCTACACGCGGCGAAGCTCGCCACCGCCGTCGGGATCCGGCGGATCGCGGGGTTCCTGCACGGCGGGATGACGAGCTGGCGCGAGGAGCGACGGCCCGTCGCCCACATCGAGACCCTGACGATCGGCGGCCTGCACGCCCGCTGGCCGCAGCTGCAGATCCTCGACGTGCGTGAGCGCGCCGAGTGGGACGACGGGCACGTTCCCGGGTCGGTGCACATGCCCTACCACGACATCGACGACATCCCCGCCGGGATCGACCCCGCGCGGCCGGTGGCGGTCCTCTGCGCGTCCGGCCAGCGCGCCGCCGTGGCGGCGAGCCTGCTCGCGCACCACGGAGCGACGGACGTGGTGCACGTCACGCCCGGCGGCGTCGGGACCTGGCAGCGGGCCGGGCACCCGATCGAGCGCTCGGACTAGCGTTGCTCGTCATCGCCGCCGCGCTCGGCCTGGCGATCGGGCTCGTCGTGGGCTCGGTCGGCGGGGGCGGCGCAATCCTCGCGCTTCCCGTCCTCGTCTACGTGCTCGGCGAGCCCGTCGGGCCGGCGGCTTCCGGCGCGCTCGTCGTCGTGGCCGTCGCCGCGGCGGTCGGCGCCGGGTCGCTGGCGCGCAGCGGGCAGGTCTGCTGGCGGATCGCGCTGACGTTCGCCGCGCCGGCCGCCGTCGGCGCCGTGGTCGGGACGCTGGCCGGCAGCGCCGTCGGCGCGGCGTTGCTCGTGCTGCTGTTCGTGCCCGTGATGCTCGTCGCGGCGCTGGCGACGTGGCAGCGCGCGCGCGGCGGCCTGGACGACGGCGACGGCGGATGTCCGCGGCCCGCGCGCGCGCCGGTGCTGGCGGCCGGCCTCGCCGTCGGGCTGCTGACGGGCTTCTTCGGCGTCGGCGGCGGGTTCGTGATCGTGCCGGTCCTGACCCTGTGGCTCGGCGTCGGCTTCCGCCGCGCGGTCGCGACGTCGCTTGTGATCATCACGCTGACGGGGATCGTCGCGCTGCTCAGCCACATCGCGGCCGGCAGCGACATCGACGTCGGCGTGACGACGGCGCTCGCGCTGCCGACGGCAGTGGGCGCGTTCATCGGCACGCAGGTGTCCGAGCGCTTGCCCGCCGCCGCGCTGGCGCGTGCGTTCGCGGTCATCGTGTGCGTCGTGGCGCTGCTGCTGCTGGTGGATGTGCTGGCGCTGGGTGGCCCGCCGGGCGCGTAGGGCGCGCGGGCTTGGGCGCGGCGACCGCGCCGCGCGGCTACGACCGCCCCTACTCCCACCAGTTCCCGCGCCTGGCCCGGAAGCGCCGCAGGCGCATGAGCAACCACTCGAGCAGGTTCTCCAGGCGCTCGAAGCACCACCTCCTTGGCCAACGCGATCGCGTCGATCGGCTTGTGCTCGACCGGTGGCTTGCCGTCCGCCTGGTCGCCGGCGGTGGGCTCGCCCGTCATCTGCGCAGCTGCTCGAGCGCCTCGGGCGTGTCGACGTCGGCGGCGGAGCACAGCTGCGAGCACTCGATCGGGTGCGCGCCGATCGCCTTGAGCACCTCGCGCGCGCCGACGTCGCCCTGCAGCGCGGCGATCTGCGCGAAGTACTCGCGCCCGAGCACGACCGGATGACCCGGCATCCCGTCGTAGACGGCCCGCGCCCGCGCCTGCGACCCGTGCTGGACCGCGAGATCCGCAAAGCGGGCGATGACCTGCGGCGTGATCCGCGGCATGTCGCCGAGCGTCAGCACGGCGGCGGCGGCGTCGGCGACCGCCGCGATGCCGCAGCGCAGCGACGCCGCCTGCCCGTCGGCCCAGTCCGCGCAGACGACCGGCTCGGCCGCGCCGAAGTCGACGCCCGCGCGGATCTTCTCCGCGCGGGCGCCGAGCACGACGACGATGCGCTCGATCGCCGGCACCGCCTCGACGGCGCGCAGCGCGTGCTCCAGCAGCGGAATCCCGTCGAGCTCGGCCAGCTGCTTGGCGCTGGCGCCGAAGCGCGACCCGGACCCCGCGGCCAGAACGACGCCTGCGATCACGCGGCGCTCGCCGTGGTCAGCGCGCGCTTGGTCAACACCCGCGCCAGGTGGCGCTTGTAGTCCGGCGACGCGTTGAGGTCGCCCAGCGGGGAGGTTCCCTCCGCCGCGAGCTGCGCCGCCGCGGCGATGCTCTCCTCGCTGAGCGGCTGGCCGCGCAGGGCGTCCTCCGCCGCGCGGGCGCGCAGCGGCGTCGAGGCCATGTGCGTCAGCCCGATGCGGACGTCCTCGCAGACGCCGCCGTCGGACTTCACGAGCGCCGAGACGCCGACCATCGCCCAGTCCTCCGAGCGGCGGTTGAACTTCTCGTAGCCGTAGCCGTAGCCCGTCAGCGCCGGGATCCGCACCTCGGTGAGCACTTCGCCGGATGCGACCGCCGTCGACAGGTAGCCCTGGAACAGGTCCGCCGCGGCGATCTCGCGCTCGCCGTCGGCGGAGCGCACCACGACCGAGCCATCGAGCGCCAGCAGCACCGCCGGCAGGTCGGCCGCGGTATCGCCGTTGACGAGCGAGCCGCCGATCGTGCCGCGGTTGCGAACCTGCTGGTCGGCGATCTGCTTCGCCGCCGCCGCGATCAGGCCCATGTCGTCTCGCACCTGCAGGTCGGCATGGCGCGTGAGCGCCCCGATCCGGTAGGAGTCGCCACCGTTCTGAATTCCGCGCAGCTCGCTGATCCGGCCGATGTCGACGAGCAGCGACGGCGTCGCGAAGCGCAGCTTCATGAGCGGCAGCAGCGAGTGCCCGCCGGCCAGCAGCTTGGCGTCCGCGCCGCCCTCGCCGAGCAGCCCGATCGCCTCGTCGACGGAGCCCGCGACCACGTAGTCGAACTCGCCCGGGATCATGACGCACCGCCTTCCGGGATCGTCGGTCCGGAGCCCGCCGAGCCCTCGCCCTGCGGCGGCAGCGACACCCCCTGCTCGCTGTCGCGCGGGCCCTCGCCCCGGCCGCGGGCCTCCTCCAACGCCTGCCACACGCGCATCGGCGTGAGCGGCATGTCGATGTCGGAGATGCCCTTGTGGCGCAGCGCGTCGATGACGGCGTTGACGATCGCGGGCGTCGCCGCGATCGTGCCGGCCTCGCCGATGCCCTTGACGCCGAGCGAGTTCGACGGCGACTTCGTCTCCGTGCGGTCGGTCTCGAAGCTCGGGATCTCCTCCGCGGTCGGCAGCGCGTAGTCCAGGAACGTACCGGTGATGAGCTGGCCGCGCTCGTCGTAGACGACCTGCTCGTAGAGCGCCTGGCCGATGCCGTGCGTGACGCCGCCGTGCACCTGCCCATCGATCAGCATCGGGTTGACGGCCGGCCCGCAGTCGTCGACCGCGACCCAGCGCACCACGCTGACCTTCCCCGTCTCCGCGTCGACGTCGACGACGCAGACGTGCGTGCCAAACGGGAACACGAAGTTCGACGGGTCGTAGATCAGCGTCTGCTCGAGGCCGAGCTCCATGCCCTCGGGCATCTTCGTCGCGTCGATGTACGCGCAGCCGGCGACCTCGGCGAGCGTCATGCCCTGGTCGGGGTCGCCCTTCAGCGAGAACTTGCCGTTGCGCACCTCGATGTCGCCGGGATCGGCCTCGAGGTTGTGCGCGACGATCTCGCGGCACTTCGCCGCGATCCGCTCGGCCGCGTGCGCACACGCGACGCCGCCGATCGACAGCGACCGCGAGCCGTACGTGCCCAGCCCCATCGGGCCCGTCGCGGTGTCGCCGTGGACGACCTCGACGACGGCCGGATCGACCCCGAAGCGGTCGGCGACGATCTGGGCGAAGCCGGTCTCGTGACCCTGGCCGTGCGGCGACGCGCCGGTGTAGACCGTCACCGAGCCCGTCGGGTGCACGCGCACGAGCGCCGACTCGTAGAGGCCGATCCCGAGGCCGAAGCCGCTCGGGCCAACCGCGCGCGACGGCGCCAGGCCGCAGACCTCGGTGTACGTGGAGAACCCGATCCCCCGCAGGGGGCGGGTGGGATCTTCTCGCAGGGAGGCCTGCTCGGCGCGGAAGGCGTCCATGTCGACGATCTCCAGCGCCCGGTCCAGCGCCGCCTCGTAGTTGCCCGAGTCATACGTGATGCCGTAGGGCGTGTCGTACGGGAAGTCCGCCTCCGGGATGAAGTTCTTGCGCCGGATCTCGATCCGGTCCATGCCGAGCTCCTCGGCGAGCTGGTCGATCGTGACCTCGAGCATGTGCGTCATCTCGGGCCGTCCCGCGCCGCGGATCGCGTCGGTGATGTACTTGTTGGTCAGGACGCCCGTGATGTCCGTCTGGACGACCGGGATCTTGTAGCAGCCGGTCATCACGAAGGCCCCCAGCTCGGGGATCATGGGCCCCAACAGGCCGAAGTAGGCGCCGAGGTCCTGGATGATGTTCGCGTGGAACGCCGTGATCCGTCCGTCCCGCGTGGCTCCCATCCGCACGTAGTCGACCTGGTCGCGGCCGTGGTGGGAGACCGCCATGTTCTCCGAGCGCGTCTCGATCCACTTGACCGGCCGGTCGAGCTGCTTGGACGCCCAGGCGCACAGCGTCTCCTCGGCCATGATCTGCAGCTTGCCGCCGAAGCCGCCGCCGACCTCGGGCGCGATCACCCGCACCTTGTCCTCGCCGATGCCCATCTGGACCGCGAAGAAGAGCCGCACGAGGTGCGGCACCTGCGTCGAGGACCAGACGGTCAGCTGACCGGCGCGGTACTCGGCGATGCAGCCGCGGCACTCGATCGCCGCGCCGGCGGTGCGGTGGTTGACGATCCGCCGCTCGACGACGACGTCGGAGGCGGCCAGCGCCTGCTCGATGTCGCCGCCGCCGCCCATCGACCACTCGTGGGTCTTGTTCGTGCCGAGCGACGCGTGGACGAGGATCTCGTCCTTCAGCGCCTCCTCGACGTCGACGACGACCGGCAGCGGCTCGTACTCGACCTGAACCTGCTCCGCCGCGTCGACGACGGCGTACCGGTCCTCGCCGATCACCATCGCGACGGCGTCGCCGACGTGGGCGACGTGGCCGCGTGCGAGCGGCCAGCGCTCAGGCGTCTTGATCTCGACGCCGGGCGGCGCCCAGGCCATCGGCAGCGGCGCGAGCAGGTCGCTCATGTCCTCGCCGGTGTAGACGCCCTTGATGCCCGGACGCCCCAGCGGCGACGATCCGTCGATCGAGACGATGTTCGCGTGCGCCTCCGTCGAGCGGACGACGGCGGCGTACAACATGCCCGGCAGGACGATGTCGTCGACGTAGGTCGCGCGGCCCGTGATCAGGCGCGGGTCCTCCTTGCGACGCAGCGACTGGCCGACCGACCTGCCGGCGGGAGTTTGGACGACGCTCATCGCGAGAACCTGCCTTTCAACTCCACGCAGGCGAGGGTCGAGCAACGGTGCGCAGTCATGCCGCCACCCCCCGCTGTGCCTCGGCGGCGGCCTGGACGGCCTTGACGATGTTCTGGTAGCCGGTGCAGCGGCAGAGGTTGCCCTCCAGGCCCTTGCGGACCTCCTCCTCGGAGATCGGACCGTCGCCGGTGCGGCGCGCCAGCAGGTCGGCCGCGGCCATGATCATGCCCGGCGTACAGTAGCCGCACTGCAGGCCGTGGTTGGCCCAGAAGCCCTCCTGCAGCGGATGCAGCGTGCCGTCGTCGCCGACCATTCCCTCGATCGTCGTGATCTGGGCGCCGTCGCACTGCACGGCGAGCAGGGTGCAGCTCTTGACGGACTCCCCGTCGACGAGGCACGTACAAGCCCCGCAGTTGGAGGTGTCGCAACCGACATGCGTGCCGGTGAGTTTGAGCTCGTCGCGGAGGTAGTGGACGAGCAGAAGCCGCGCAGGGACCTCTGACTCATATGACTCCCCGTTGACGGCCACCTGAAGAGGCACCGTCCGTCCCATGCTGATCCTCCTTCTATCGATCCGCCTCTATGAGCCCACGGCGCCGATCGCCATGTTGCGCCTGGGCATGCTTCAAGATCCGTCCGGGTATGGTCGCCCGGCGTGCTACATACCCGCCGCTGTTTCAGGCAACCACTTTTGCCGGAATCCGGCGCGTAGCGATCACGATGCCGGCGAGGATCGCGGCCACGCCAGCCAGCTGCAGTGCCGCGGGATCCTCGCCGAGCAACACGATCCCGAGCAGCACCGAGCCGACGGGCTGCACCGTCAGCACGACGGACGTCAGCGAGGCCGGCAGGCGCGGCAGCGCGACGGCGATCAGCAGCCAGCCGAGCACCTGCGACGTCAGCGCGAGCGTGACGAGCCAGCCGTGCCCGGGCCAGCTCGGCACGAAGTCGGCCTCTCCCAGCAGCGCGCCCGCGCCGGCGGCGACGACCGTCGCCGCCAGCGTGGCGGCGAACAGCGGGCCCGCCGGCCGGCGCAGGTCGCGGCCCATCTCGCGCAGGACGAGGATGAACCCGGTGTAGGCGACGGCGGTCAGCACGCCGTAGACCGCGCCGCGCGCCGGATCGTCGCCGTAGGCGCCCTCGCCCACCACGCCGGAGATCAGCACCGCACCGGCGAACACGAGCGGCACCGCGAGCACGACGCGCGGCGACGGCCGCTCGCCGAGCAGCGCCCACGCCGCGACGGCGACGAGCACGACCTGCAGGTTGCCGAGCGTCGTCGCCAGGCCCGCGCCGACGTCGTCGATCGCGTGATGCCAGAGGATCAGGTCGGCGGCGAAGAACGCGCCCGCGGCGGCCGCGTAGCGCCAGTGGCCGGCCGATGGGGCCCCGAAGCGGCGGCGCTCGCGCCGCGCGAGCAGCGCCAGCACCGGCAGCGCGTAGCCGCAGCGAAAGACGGCCGCGGTCGAGGGGCTGACGTCTGCGAGCTCGACGAGGATCGCCGAGAACGCGATCGCCAGCGCGCCCGCCAGCGCCGCCAGCGCCGGGCGCCGCGTCAGGACGCTACGAATGGCGTGCTGCGTCGAGCGCCTGGTTGACGAGCGCGTCGGCCGCGGCGTTCTGCGCCCGCGGGACCGAGCGGATGCTCCAGCGTTCGAAGTCGCGCAGCGCCTGCAGCGCCGCAGCGTGCAGCGGCTTCATGTCCGGGTGCTTGACCTTGTAGGTCCCGTTGACCTGCTTGGCGACGAGCTCGGAGTCGTTGACGACCTCGATCTCGCTGGCGCCCAGCTCGCGCGCCTTGCGCAGGCCCAGCAGCAGCCCGCGGTACTCGGCGACGTTGTTCGTCGCGACCCCGATCGGCTCGGCGGCGTCGGCGATGACCTCGCCGTCGGGGGTCGAGACGACCGCGCCGGCGGCGGCGGGGCCGGGGTTCCCGCGCGCGCCGCCGTCGACGTGGACGACGACCTTCACCGCGGTTCGATGCGCGGAAACTCCCCGGCCACCCGCGGGCGGCGGCGGTCGCGCTTCTCACGCTGCTCGGCCGCGGCCGCGTCGTCGGTCGGCCCGCGCCGCTCGGACTTGCGACGGTCGACGATGACGGTGACGTTCTTGTCATCGGCGTAGTAGACCGTGAGCTTGTCGAACAGCTCGGTCTCCAGGGCCTCGGGCACGACGCAGTAGATCATTGCCTCACCCTAGACAAGCCCGAGCTCACGCGGCAAGGACAAGGCGTCCGCGCTCGTCGGCGGCCGCGTTGGCCACTTGTTCGACTTCGGTCAGCTCGGACAGCTCGGCGCCTTGGGACGTGACGCGCACGCCGGCTGCTTCGTCGGCGAGATCGACCTCGTAGCGATACCAGCACAGCTCCCAGCCGACGACGATCGTCACGATCGCGCCCTCGACGTCGGAGGGCAGCACGGCGACCATCGGCGTGCCGAGCGAGCGTGCCACGCCGGCGATGCGGCGCGGGTGCGCGCTGTTGTTGAAGACGTCGAGCGCGCGCGCCATCTTCAGGTCGGCGTTCGTCGGGACGGCGTGCACGTGGCGCGGCTCACGCGAGGGCGTGTGCGGCGCGCCCGCCGGGGGCGGCGGCGCGCCCGCCGGGGGCGGCGGCGCGGCCGCGGCCGCGGCGCCGGCGCCGTCGGCGCGCACAGGCGCGAGCCGCTCCTGCGGCGCGGGCTGAGCGTCGGCCCCGCTGTCGGTCTCGATGCGGTCGACGTTGGAGGAGATGCGGCGGTAGGGCAGCTCGACGGCCGGCGGCTCGCGGCGGTGGGGCTTCAGCCGGCTCAGCAGCGAACGCGGCCCGCCCCGCGGCCCGTTGCGCTCGCGAACGCCGAGCGCGTTGTCGGCGCCCTCGCGGATCCAGCCCTCGTTGGCGGCGCGCGCCGTGCACAGCTCGCAGACCATGCGCCGCGAGCCGTTGGCGATGAACGCGTCGGCGTGCTCGCCGCGCAGCAGCGTGCGGCCGCACACGTGACATGCGATCGCGGCACGGCTCGTCGTGATCGACTTTCGCTCCATGCTGGCGCTCAGGGTACCGGCCGCGGGCGGACCGCCGCCCGCCCGTCAACCGCCGTTCGGCGGCCCGACGTGGCTGGCCAGCCACGCGACGAACGGGCGCGCGGCCTCCAGCTGCGCGCGCACCTGCTCGCGGCAGCGCTGCTCGTGCAGCCAGGACTCGAGCGGATGGCGGGCATACAGCGTCAGGTTCTTCAGGCGCAGCCGCTGCACGCGCGGGTGGTCGACCGGATAGCCGCGCGGCGCGCGCTTGAGGACCGGCTCGACGAGCGTCATGCCAGCCTCGGCGGCCTGCGCGACGGCGCGCTCGAACGCGGCGGCGCGGCGCCCGTCGTCGATCGCCGCGCGAAAACGCTCGAGCTGGTCGGAGGCCGGGTGGTGCAGCCCGGCGCCGATCAGCAGCCCGTCGAGCGACAGCTCGACGTAGTAGCCGCCCGCGCCGCCGTAGCCGATCGCGATCCCCAGCTGCTCCTTGATCGGCGGGCGGTGGTGAAAGCGCGCGTCGTTGTAGGGCCGAAAGAACCGGGGTGGGCCGAGGTGCGCGACGCTCTCCGCGAGCGCGCGGCCGGGCGCCACGAGATGCTCGTCGTAGCGGGCGCGGTTGGCCTTGAACCAGTCGCGGTCGTTGTTGGCCTCGAGCTCGCGCAGGAACTCGAGCGCGGCGGGCGGCCACATGGCGCTACTCCCCGCAGAGCGCGTCGAGCTTCAGCAGCTCCTCGGCCGTCATGCGCTCCACCACCGGCATCGCCGTCATCGTACCCGCCCTCCTTCGGGTCGCTCACACCTCGTCACAGGCACGAGCGACCCGAAGTTCGCCCCCTGGATTACGCGCTGACGGCCTCCTCCGCGGTCGCCGCGACGATCTTCTGCTGCAGGTGCGCCGGAACCTCCTCGTAGCGCTCGAACTCCATCGTGTAGTCGCCCTGGCCGCCGGTCAGCGACCGCAGGTCGGGCGCGTAGGTGAGCATCTCGGACATCGGGACCTCGGCCTTGACCTCCGTCAGGCCGCCGCCGACGGAGCCCATCCCCTGCGGTCGTCCGCGACGCGAGTTCAGGTCGCCGATGACGTCGCCGACCGACTCCTCCGGGATCGACAGCGTGACGAGCGTGATCGGCTCCAGCAGCGCCGGCGACGCGTTGCTCATCGCCTCCTTCATCGCGATCGAGCCGGCGAGCTTGAAGGCCATCTCCGACGAGTCGACGCTGTGGAAGCTGCCGTCGAAGACCGTCACCGCAACGTCCTTGACCGGGCAGCCGGCGATCGGCCCGGCCTGCATCGCCTCGATCACGCCCTTCTCGACGGCCGGGATGAACGACGTCGGGATCACGCCGCCCTTGATGTGGTTGATGAACTCAAAGCCGACGCCCGGCTCGCGCGGCTCGATCGAGATGTGGCAGTCGCCGAACTGGCCGCGCCCGCCGGACTGCTTCTTGTGGCGCCCGTGGGCCTTCGCGGGCTTGCGGATCGTCTCCATGTAGGGCACGCGCGGCGGCTTGAGCGTGACCTCGGCGCCGAAGCGCTCCTTCAACCGGTCGACGATCACCTCGACGTGCATCTGCGACAGGCCCGCGATGATCTGGTCGCCCGTCTCGAGGTCGCGGTGCAGGTCGATCGTGGGGTCCTCCTCCTGCAGGCGGCGCAGCGACGTGAAGACCTTGTCCTCGTCGCCCTGGGCCTCCATCGCGAAGGCCATGACCGGGGCCGGCAGCTGGATCTGCGGCATCGAGATCGGCTCGTCGCGCTCGGCGAGCCAATCGCCCGCGCGCGTCTCCTTGAGCTTGGCGACGGCGCCGATGTCGCCGGGGCCGAACTCGTCGGCGTGGCCGGACTCCTTGCCGCTGAACACGAGCAGCTGGCCGACGCGCTCCTTGTTGTGGCTCGTCGTGTTCATCACGTGGCTGTCGTGGCGCATGACGCCCTGGTAGACGCGAAACAGGTTGATGCGACCGGCGAAGGGGTCTGCGCGGGTCTTGAAGACATACGCGTACAGCGGCTTGTCGTCGTCGGCTTCGAGCGTGATCTCGGGCAGCCGCAGGGAGCCGTGCTTGACGGGCGACGGGAGGTCCTCGACGATCGCGTCGAGCAGGCGGTTCGTGCCGAGGTTGCGCGTTGCGACGCCGCACGTGACGGGAAACAGCGAGCCGTGGTTCGTGCCGTCCTTCAGGACGCCGACGATCTCGTCGTGGGCGATCACCTCACCCTCGAGGTAGCGCTCCATGAGCGAGTCCGAGACCTCGCAGATCTCGTCCATCATCAGCTCGCGGTACTCCTCGGCGATCTCGCGCATGTCGTCGGGGATCTCGATCTCGGTGGCGTTGTCGCGCGTGTCGCCGTCGTAGCGGTAGGCCTTCATGTCGACGAGATCGACGATGCCGCAGATGTCCTGCTCGGAGCCGATCGGGATCTCCGTCGCGACGACATGGGCGCCGAAGGCGTCCTTCAGCGAGTCCAGCGCGCGAAAGAAGTCCGCGCGCTCGCGGTCGAGCATGTTCACGAAGATCGCCCGCGCGAGGTCGAGCTCCTCCGCGCGCGCCCACAGGCGCCGCGTGCTCACCTCGGCGCCCATCACGCCGTTGACGACGAAGACCGCCGACTCGCACACGCGCATCGCGCCGAGCGCGTCGGCGATGAAGCTCGGCTCGCCGGGGGTGTCGACGAGGTTGATCTTGCGCCCGTCCCACTCGAAGGAGCTGAACGCCAGCGAGATCGACATCTTGCGCGCCTGCTCGTCGGGCTCGGAGTCCGAGACGGTCGTGCCTTCCAGTACGGACCCGAGCCGGTTCGTCGCGCCTGCCTCGAAGAGCAGCGCCTCGTGCAGCGAGGTCTTCCCGCTGCCGCGATGACCGATCAGGGCTACGTTGCGAATGCGGTCAGCAGGCTTGTGCATGCCGCGGCTCCTCTCCTCGGGGATCGCGCGATGCTAGTCGTTCGGCGCGGCTCTGGCGACCCCAGAAGGACGTTGTCGGGGCGGCGCCGGCACTGCCGCGTCGGCGCTGTCTGCTGCGGGGCGGCAGGTGGCCCGCCGCGCGGCTTCAGTCGTCGCCGATGTTCTCTTCTGACATGCGGCCGCGCAGGCGCAGGACGGCCTTCGTGTGCAGCTGCGAGACGCGCGACTCCGTCACCCCGAGAACCTCGCCGATCTCGCGCAGGGTCAGGTTCTCGTAGTAGTACAGCGCCACGACGAGCTTCTCGCGCTCGGGCAGCCGCGCGATCGCGTCGGCGATCCGGTCCTTGAGGTCGGTCGCGTCGATCACCTGGGCCGGATCGGGCGCGCCGGGATCCTGCAGCGTGTCGAGCAGCGAGACCTGGTCGCCCGAGGCATCGGACACCGTCCACAGCTCGTCGAGCGCGGCGACGGTCGAGTTGGAGATCTGCAGGAGCGCGTCCTGGAAGTCCGACACGGACATCTCGAGCTCGCGGGCCATCTCCTCGTCGGTCGGCGCGCGCTGGAGCTTGTGCTCGAGCTTGGAGTTGGCCCGCTCGATCGCCCGGGCGCGGGCGCGCACGGAGCGCGGCACCCAGTCCAGCGAGCGCAGCTCGTCGATGATCGCACCCTTGATGCGCGTGATCGCGTAGGTCTCGAACTTGATCTCGCGCTCGAGCTCGAAGCGCTCGATTGCCGAGATCAGGCCGCCGAGGCCATAGGAGATGAGGTCGGCCTCCTCCACGTGCGCGGGCAGGCCGGAGGCCATCCGGCCCGCGACGTACTTGACGAGCGGGGAGTAGGCGACGACCAGCCGTTCGCGCGCACGATCCTCTCCGTCGCGCTTGTAACGGCGCCACAGGTCCCTGAGCTCGATTGACTTGACGTTGGTTTCCATCCACTAGGAGGGTTTGGCGAAACGCTGCGGGCCAGTAACGGCGGGGGTTTTCGCAGTCGCGGGGAGCACCGCACCCCAGTCTAATGGGGCCGTTACCCCATGCAAGGGCCGACCCCGCCGTGTACGTTCCCAGCCCGGTGTACCTCTGCTACATGGACGAGTCCGGCGATCCCGGCGCATACCTGCCTCCCGCAAGACAGGGACTTAGACCGCCCGCTTCTCCGATGCCGACCTACACGGTCGGGGCCGTGCTCGTGCATGACTCGCAATGGGTGGAACTATTCGAAGACCTGCTCGACTTTCGTCGGCTGTTACGCAAGCGATTCGGGCTGTATGGCGTGACCCCGGCGGTTCGGTCCGGTGCTTGTGAGAGTTCTATGCGCCCGCGAAGATGGGCGAGCAAGGACGGTCACGATGAAGCGCACGAGGCACACCCCCGAGCAGGTCATCCGCAA
>Ga0136617_10001114_pt1 | contig 23479 bp, 39 predicted proteins | sample AntDrymUQ3222106_2_FD_129672 | JGI IMG/M metagenome (GOLD analysis project Ga0136617, IMG submission 129672) | Polar desert sand microbial communities from Dry Valleys, Antarctica - metaG UQ322 (21.06) | ecosystem: Environmental > Terrestrial > Soil > Desert | place: Antarctica: Dry Valley...
CTCAACTACGCGGTCGACGCCCAGGCAATCGTCGACGCATTGCTCGGCGGACAGGGCAACCGATTGGCCTCCCTCTTCCCGGACGAACGCGCCCTTGGGTTCGATCCTGCCTTGCAACCGTTCGCCTTTGACCCTGACCGAGCCCGTCACTTACTTTCCGAGGCTGGAGTGGATGACGGCTTCGAGGCGGTCCTCGAGTTTGCGACCACGGAACGGCAAGATGTCATGGAGGCCATCGCCGCGATGCTTGGCGAGGTCGGCATAGGCGTGACCGTGCGGGCGTCGGATGATGCGACGTTCAACGAGCAGTGGGCGGACCCAGCCGCGCCTCCACTTCGATTCGCGACCTGGCGGCCGCTCTACGATCCGCACACGCTGCTCAGCCTCGTGTTCGCCAGCGAGGGGTTTCTGTCACGCCATAGCAACCCGCGGGCCGATGAGCTGATCCGTGGCGCGGCCGCCGAGGCCGACCGGGCGCAACGCCACGCTCGCTACCAGGAACTCGGCCGGGTTTTGGCGGACGAGCCCGCCGCGATCTATCTCTGGAACCTCTCGTCGCTCTACGGGGTGGCGACGAGCGTCGCTGATTGGAGCCCCCGCGGCGACGAGTACATCATCCCAACTCGAGGGTATGGCCAATCGTGACGAATGCTATTGATCTGGTCCCGGTGCAACCGCGCACTCCCGATCTCTGGGAGACGCTCCTCGGGCGTCGTTCGGTGCGCGCGTTCTCGACGCAATCGATCCCGCGTGAACTCATCGAGCGGGCGATCGAGGCTGCCGGGTGGGCTCCCTCACCGCACGGCAGCCAGCCCTGGCGCTTCGTCGTGGTCGAGTCGAAGGAGCGCCGCTACGCGCTCGCCGACGCCATGGCGGCGACCTGGCGCAATCAACTCACGATGGACCGGCAGGACCTTGCTGAACTCGAACGCCGCCTGGCGCGCAGCATGGAGCGCCTGCAGCGTGCGCCGATCCTCGTCTTGGTCTGCCTCTACATGGAGGATACGCAGGACTACCCCGATCCGGACCGCCAAGCTGCCGAGCAGACGATGGCCGTCCAGAGCCTCGGTGCGGCCACTCAGAACCTGCTGCTATCGCTCCATCAACAGGGCCTCGACGCCGGATGGATGTGCGCGCCGCTATTTTGTCCCGATGTCGTCCGCGACGTACTTGGCTTAGGTGTTGACCATCAACCCCACGCGCTGATTCCCGTCGGGCGGGCGGCGGCAGATCCAAAGCGCCGCCCACGACGACCGATCTCGACAATCATCTCGGACTGGCAATAACGGGGTCGGCCCTCGTCATAGGGTCAGAATATGAGCCAAGCCGCAATCAATCCCAGGGCGAGGACAAAAAAGACCGCTGTGGCGATACCCAGACTTAACACCAAGGCGAGCGCCACGCCGACGATCAGCAAGATCGCCAGCCCGATCACATAGTTGCGCTGGAGCGGGCTCAACGTCACTCGTCCGTCCGCGCCACCCCATGGGTCGGGTGAGGGCCGCACGGCGTCGCCTGCCAATACCTGACGAGCAGAACGTATCCGGGCGATCCGCTCCTCCTCGGGCAGGTCATCCATGAACACTCTCCATGACGCTCAGAGAATTGGGTGCGTTGAGTCTCCGAGTTGGTCCGAGTCCTGACTGTCGAGTCCGGCGACTTGCGACCAGATCGCGACGACCGCGATCTTTACGATGCCCGCAAACGCCAGAAGGATGCCGGTCAGGACGAAGCCGGCACCGAACCCCGCTGCGCCGATGAGCGCAAGCACGATGCCCACGGCGGTCAGCAGGTATGACATCCAACGAAGGTGCCGCACGTTCCGTTTCCTTTCCGCCGTTGCGGTGTGACGATGACGATGCTTCCGCCAGAAGGGCGACTGTCAGGTGTGGAGCGTCCCAGGAACCCTAGGACAAGTGTTTCCAGAGAGGGGTGTACGTGGGTTCCATTGACGCCTAATCCGCGGCTAAAACCGCTCCATCGGTGTTCATTGTTTCCACTGTTTACTGCTCAGTTGGCTGCAAGGTGCAGCCAAAGTGTGAAAGACCCCGGCGATGCTCCACGCTGCCAGTAGCCATCGTCCAGCATCCTACCACGGGGGCCTGTCGAGTTCGCGGATTCCACTACGAAGTACGAAGAAAACGAACAAAACGAAGAAATAGGGTATTATGAGGGTACCCCGCTTGAGACAAAGTCTCAGTAAAAGTGCCCTGCGCCGGCTTGCACCCGGCCAGGGCAATGGCGACGACTGAAAGGAGTCAGCGCACGATGAGTGTACCGGCAAGCCGTCAACCAAATCCAGCGTTTCATCGGACGAAGCTGCAGCATTTCTTTATCTACTTCTTGATTCGGCAGAAGGCTTACCAGGAAGCTTGCGACGAGCTTGGTCCTCTGTGGGCTGCCGCATGCAAGGACCACGAGAAATTGAACTCCAAGCCTCAGTATCAGCATCTCCCGCACCTTAATGACGGGACCGACTCGCTCGTTCGCTATCGGGTCCGCCTAGATGTTGTTGTAGCTGAAGAATTGCGCTGTCGCGCCAAGGGGCAGCCGGCAGCGTGGGTATGTAACGCGGTGCATGGAGGGGTCACCGGTGGGGTCATTTCTCCCAAGTTTGACGTTGAGGGAGCCCTGATCCGAGGAATACTTGATATTCCCGTATTCACATTCGGCGGAGCTGCGATCTCACACCGCATTTGGCCTAGTCCATACGCCGAGGAAGAAGCAATCGAAACGCGGCCAATGGAGCCGTTTAGCGGCTGGAAGCGATTGCGCAAGAATGCCCACCGTCGACTGGACGCCCTACTCGACGACATGCAGCTTGCCCAAGATAACTACGCGCGTGATTGGCCGCGGCTGTATGAGCGGGGCATCAATACAAGGATCTTTACCACGATGCCGAAGCTCGTGGATTGGATTGTTGGCGGGGAAGAGATGTTTTTGGGTGATCGCAGTGCCACCCATGATCTGCTTAAGGAGTTAGGCCTCGATCCTCCTGTTCGTCCGAAAATCGCAGCGTAAATCCACCGAACTTTTCGGATAACCGGCCATTGCGGATTCGCTAGATTCTCTCCATAGACGCTCGTCTGATACGTGTGTATCGAGCGACGACATGGAGAGCGATGCATGGTCAGCGCGGTTTCCGAACTTCCAAAAACCAGAGAGGCGTTACCGGCATCTGCGGATGACCTTGCGCGTCGGTATTATCGGCCGCGGGAAGTTGCCGAGGTGACCGGCCTCGCAGTGTCGACAGTGTTCGAGGCGCTCTATTCCACCGAGTTGGAAGGATACCGTCTCGGTCGCGCCTGGCTTGTTCCGGTCGACGCTGTAGATCGCTGGATTCGCGGCGAGGCCGCATAGCAGAGACCTCACGGCGCCAACCGTGAGGTCTCTTTGGGGTGGAACGATGAGCCTGTTTCCCTTCGATTATCGCAGGTTTCAACTTGGGCGACTAGATCGCTCGGTCCGCAACGATTACCAGACGCTTGATGAGATGCGCCGCGAGCGCCAACTCATCGCAGAGCTCTTGGCAGAACAGGTCGGCGAACTCCCGACCGATGCTGCGACGGCCGATGAGTCGGTGCGGTTCCGACTGGTGCAACTCGAAGACCTTGGCGCTGCGATCACACGTCGAGAGCGGGTCATCTCTCGTCCGCCCGAAAGCGACCGACACTATGATCAACTGCTGAACTTTGCTCGCGACCTTAAGGCGTTGTGGCCGGTGGAGCGCTTCTGTCGTGAAATGCTCCTGGTAGAGCTGCGACAAGTTGGCAAGGAACTCGTTGGTCGCTGTCCATTCCCCGACCATCAGGACTCGACTCCCAGCTTCAAGGTCAATTCTGAGAAAGACTGTTTTAAGTGCTGGGGCTGTGGGAGGGGCGGCGACGTCTTCCAGTTGGCTGGCTGGCTCCGTGGTGAGGAGCGATTCGCCCGGCAAGTGGACCTCCTGGCTGAAGTGGCCGGCATCACCCAGGATGCGGCCTGATGGCCACTGTGGCAGAAGACCAGCTCGGGGATCTTCGGCGCCAATGGGAGAGCCTCAAGGGCGGCAAGGATGCTGCCTCGGCTCCCGAGCCACCACCCTCGCAGCCTTCTCAGTCTCGGAAGCCGCCTGTCTTGGCATCCGAAGCACTGCACGGGCTCGCTGGCGACATCGTTAGGGCCATCGATCCGACGACTGAGGGCGACCCTGTTGGTGTGCTGGCAACGCTGCTCGTCATGTTCGGGAACGCGGTGAATCGCGGTCCGCACACGATGGTTGGCGATGATCGCCACGGGACAAACGAAAACGCTCTACTCATTGGTGACACCGCGAAGGCGCGAAAAGGTACGACCCAGGCACCCGTCCAGCGGCTGATGTACCTGGTCGACCAAGACTGGACGGGGCTGAGAGTCATGGGCGGCCTCGTGTCCGGTGAAGGGCTCGTGTGGGCAATTCGCGACCCCATCACACAGTTCAATAAGAAGACCGGTCAGGAGGAGCAGATTGATCCTGGTGTCGCGGACAAGAGGGCCCTTGCTGTCGAAGAGGAGTTCGCCAGTGTCCTCAAGGCAGCCGCGCGACCAGGAAACACATTATCGGAGACGATGCGCCGGGCGTGGGACTCGAGGGCCTGGCTTCGCTCACTCACCAAGAACAGCCCGGCGAAGGCAACGAATCCACATGTCAGCATCCTGGCACATGTCACACGCGAGGAGTTGAAGGACGTCACGGCGTCCGTAGACATCGCGAACGGCTTGCTGAATCGGTTTCTCTTCTTCCATGTTCAGCGGTCAAAGCTGCTTCCCGAGCCACAACGGTTGGACGACAAGGAAGTCCAAGAATTGGCGGATCGACTTTCCGCGGCGCGCCGTCACGCGCTCACGGCTGGGGAGCTGCGCCGCAATGGACAGGCACGCGACGCGTGGTACTCGGTCTATCCCGAGCTGAGTCGAGATCGTGCCGGCGTCGTCGGCATGCTGGCCGCGCGCGCTGAAGCGCATGTCACTCGTCTCAGCCTCATCTATGCCCTGCTCGACTGCGCCAAAGCAGTCCAGATTGAACACCTAGAGGCAGCCCTCGCGGTGTGGGAGTACGCCGAACAATCGCTGCTTTATATCTTCGGCGATTCGACTGGCAACCCGCTCGCCGACCGGGCCCTTGCCGCCTTGCGCACATCGGGGGCGATGACCCGAAAGGACTTGTTCGACCTGTTTGGTCGCAATGTCAGTGCGGCGCAGCTAGATCGGGCCATCGAGACATTAGTTACGCAAGGAAAAATCAGTGTCTCCCAAGCTGAGCCTGATGGCCCTGGGCGACCGGCAACCGTCTACGTCGCGAAGGGGGGCGCAGAGTGAGTAGGTACCTGGAGATCACCAAGCGGTATCGCGCGAGGTCGGGTGCCGAGCCTCTAAATGAGCAGCAACTCGACGAGACCGTGTGCAACCTACTGGCGCTCACTCCCGAGCAGCGTGAGCAGTATCGCCGAGAGCTCGAATTAGCCACTCCTGATGATCCTTGGCTGGAGCACGACGTAGAGGCACTGAGACGCGCCGAGGAGTTAGCAAGCGCAAAGGAGGCCACCAATGTTGCATGAGTCCAACGTCACGACCCTCACCCCGCGCCAAGCCCGAGGCGGCAAGGCAAAAGGCCAACCCCTGACGACGCTCCGGCCCGGTGAACGGGTGATCGTGAACCTGCGCGGACGGGTAAGCGACCGAATCCACCAGTGGGCCGGCGAAGTAATCGACGTCGACGCGGTTGCGGTGCGCCTGCGCCCGACGTGGTATCGCTTCGGGCTCTCGGCATGTGACGCATCTGGCGAGGACCACGTCATTCCGTGGTCGCAGATCGCGGACGTCAAGGTGGTGAGCCGAAAGGGGGATGGCAATGCAACTTGAGCTTCACTGTCGCCGCTGCGGCAAGGAGTACGTCATCGAGCGACGCGACCTCATCGGGGGCAGCTGGCGCTTCTGCCCGTCGTGCCGTCGACCGCCTGGTGCCTTGGCTGATCGTCCGACCCCGACGCCGCCAGCGGGTGAACTTGTACCGGAGGCAGCTGCATGAACCGACCGCGGTCTGAGATGGTCTGCCGCCCGCCGCCTGCGCAGCCTGAACGACGTCGACGCCAATGACCAATGACACGCAAGAAGGGACGAACCATGGAAGTCGAAACTGCAGACCAGAACGGCACGTTGCACGACAGCGAGGACGTGCTCACCGCCGACCAGATCGGGCACGTGCTCGACAATGACGAATCTCGACTCACCGCGGCCAACGCGGCCTACCGCCGGCGGTCAGACGGCTTTCGATCGATGACGGATCGAAGCAAGTTCAGCACCGATGTTGGCTTTGAGGCATTCCTCAAAGACCAGCAACCGATCCTCGAACAGGCCGAACGTGACGCCCTCGGCGTGGCTGAGACGGTGCAGCGCAACGCGCAAATGGTGCGATCCTCGCTGGCCATTGCCGACCGACCGCGCTTGAGCGACGACGAGCAGGCGCGCGCCAACATCCTGCGGCCCGAGATCGACATTGACGCTGCCGAACTCGACGTGCCTGACCTGCGGGACGCGGTCAGAGCTGCACTCTTCGGTGCCGATCGGGCGGCGCTCGCCTGCTGGCTACGTGCCGGTCGCCGTCGTCTCGCACAGAACGACGACCGCGGCCTCGATCGGCTTGGCGCAGGCAACGCTCGCATCGAGCTGACCCGGATGCTCTGCCAGATCCAAGCCAGTCTGCGGGACGCGACCCTCGACCCCTTACGGCAACGCGCCTTCGACGTGTTGACCAAAGCGCAGGATCTCGAGACCGAGGCCGGACGGCGCCAGCGAGCGACCCAGGCGTACACCTTCCTGCCGCAGGGCGGTATCCCAATTCCCGGCGCTGCGGTTGGGCCGATCGATGACGAGGCGGCCTGATGCATAGCACGAGGCGGCGCCTGGATCGGCTTACCAGCCACTTGCACGCCGTGGGCTGCGCGATGTGCCGTGAGTGGGACACCACGCGGGTGCAGATCGTGCCGCCCGGTGTCGCACCGCTCCTGTTCTATCGACCGGACAGGTGCCCCTCCTGTGGCAAGCGGGCACACGATCGAACGGCCGTGCTGATCATCATGCCCGACGACGGGGATGCCGAGGTGCTTGCCTAATGGTTGCTCGATGCACGGCGCAGACGAAAGACGGTCGCCCATGCAGCGCCCAAGCATGGCGCAACGGGCTGTGTCGCTGGCACGCGCCGGAACTTGCCGAAGAACGCCGAGCATGGCGGGCCAAGGGTGGGGCGCGACGATCCAACAAAGCCCGCGCTCGAAAGGGTCTCGCCGGCGAAGCCCTGATGATGCCGGAGGTGTCTGGCCTGCTCTCGCGTGCCATGCGGAAAGTGGAAGCGGGCACGATGGAGCCAGGCGTGGCGACGGCGATGGCCACGCTTGCTCGGGCGTTGGTGGCGACGGTGGAGGCCGGTGATGTTGAGGAGCGGTTGGCAGAACTCGAGGAACGACTCGGGATTCACCGGAAGGGGGCGGCATGAACGTCTACGAGCGACGGCTGGCGGCGCTGGAGCGGCAATGCGCGGCCGATCTGAAGGAGCGCATGCTGCAGATCGCGGCGTCAGAACTCGACGTCGATCCAGAAGAACTTCGGCGCGAAGCTGAACAACTCGCGATGGAGGCGAGGGCCTTTCCGAGTGCGGAGGCGCACATTGCCCACGTTGCGGCAGTGCTCAATATGACCGTTGACGATCTCGAGCAAACGGCTTGCCGGCTGGAGGCAGCGGCATTGAAGGGGGAAGCGGCATGAGCGGGCTCGACACACGACTCCGGCTGATCGAACGGCACGTGCCGCCGGTCCTGCCTCCCGAGCCAGCCGTCGACTACGACCGTCTTTCTGTGCCTGAGTTGGAGGAACTTGAAGCGCTGGTACTGAAGCTCGGCGAGGAGCCGAATGGGCGGGTGGACTTTCGCGAGCTGAGTGATGACGAGCTTGATCGGCTCGCCAAGGTCATCGCAAAGGCAACGGTGAACGATGCGGCCTGAGTGCCGCGGCACCGATAAGGAGAAACACGATGAACACGTCGGCGAACATCTACGACGTTCCGGTAAAGCAGGCAGAGCAAGAACTGGCCGACGCGAGAGCCAGACAAGATGCCGAGCCAAACAATTTTACCCATCAGCATCCGGTCGAGCGGGCCGAACAGCGGCTCCTCGCCGCCAAAGCCCAGCGGGACTTCAGCCTGAAGATTGACGCCGAGCATGAGGCGGCGCGGGAACAGCGCGAGCGGCGCGCCCGAGAGGAGCTCGAGCACCAGTTGATCAAGGAGTACATGGCCGCCGCGCCGGGCACGACCGAGGCGGACGCCAAGGCGGCGCTGCCCCAGCTGCTGCATCGCCACCGCCTTGATGAGATGGGCCGCGTCGACCGTGAGGTCGCCAAGGCTCGGGCCTCTGGCCGGTACACGCTGTGAGCGAGCGGGAGGACGTCATGGTGCGCGAGGTACACAGTGCGTGCGGCACGCTGATGATCGTGGCGGCGGTGCTGTTGACCACCTTCGCCGATGGCGGCTGGGGGCCAGCAAGTGGCGCCCTCATCCCGTTGGCACGTTTTCCCGCGTTTTACGGGCGCAGCTCACAGCAGCGGCGTGCAGGCCCCGGTATCCGCGTCACAGAACTCGGTTACCGGGTTGCAGGTGGAGAGACATCCGCCGGTCACCTCGCTGCAGGTCGAGCAGGCATCGCACTCATTGAGGCAGAAGCAGGTACCGTTTTCGTCCGTCGTGAGGTAGGTGCACGGTCCACATTCGGGGGCGTAAATGCATGCGCCGGTCGCCACATCGCAGCTTCCGCAGGGACCGCAGTCATCACGACAGACGCAGCCCCCGTTGCCGTCCGGCCGAAGGGTCTGACAACTGGCGCAGTCCATGATTGGAGGACCGCACGTCCGGGCTGCCTCATCGCAGGGCGTGCAGGCATCGCAGAAGTCGAGACAATAGCAGCTCCCGTCGCGTCGCTCCAGGAGCTCCTGGCACGGCCCGCATTCGATGACCCCGCGGCACTGACCGGTGGTCTCATCGCAGACCGCGCATTGACCACAGCGCTTCTCGACACAGACGCAGCTCCCGGTGGCGTCCAGCCGCACCTCTTGACACGGGGGACAGGCGATCGCCGGAACACAGGTGTTGATCGTCTCGTCACAGACCGAGCAGCCACCACATTCGTCGACGCAGATGCAGGTGCCGTTCTCGCCCTCCTCCGCGTGTTGGCACGGCCCGCAGGTGATGGTGGACTCGCAACCAGCAGCCGCGACACAGGCGCCGTTGACGCAGGTCTCGCCCTCCGCACAGACCCTCCCGCACTCTCCGCAGTTGGCCGGATCGGTCTGCGGGTCAACACAGGTCCCGCGGCAGCGGATCTGCCCCTCCGGGCAGCCGGCCTGGCGCGAGGCGGCCACACAGGTGCCGTTGGCGCAGACCTCGCCCCCGCAGCAGGCGTCATCGCTCAGGCACTCGCCCCCACGGGTGCAGCCTCCCCGCACAGTTGCACACAGGCCCTCGACGCAGGTCTCGCTTGCGCAGCAGTCGTCGTCGCTGCCACAGGGACTGAGGGGTGGACTCGCACAGGGACCGCGCGCCTGCTGACACGTGCCGGCCGCGCAGACGGTGCCCCCGCAGCACTCACCGCTGGTGAGGCACAGTTGGCCGACGCAGGGTGGGGCCGCGACGGCGGGGCGCCGCCTTCCCGGCAAGGCGGCCAGCGCGGTGCCAACGACGCCACCGAGGAGGGTCTTGATCACCCGGCGCCGCGACGTGCTGGACGCGAAGGCTCGGGTCAGGTCATCGAACCGCTGGCTATCCATCCTGCCCCCTGTCGGTGGTGGTGCGCGGCGTCGTGCCGGCATGGTCGCAGAGGGCAAGCGCCCCCGCAACCCCCGCGTGAGGGCGGAACAATCCACCAGCACGCTGAGCGGCAAACAGACCAAGGCGACAGCACGCCGCGTCCCAACGACAGCGGGCCGCTCGCAGCGTACCGACCGAGGCGCTCCGTGCCACGCTGAGCGCGGTCACCCGCCAATGTCGAGTGATGCCCGAACAGGGGCGAAAAGCGCACCACGGGCTGCGTAGCAACGCATAGGGGCATTCTCGCGAAAACGGCCGGATTGTGGGCCGGCTGAGCGCCAACGTTCTGCAGGATAATCATTGTTGTCCGCAAAACACTTATCTCGTCCTCCACTCCATAAATGCCGCCTCTGTGCGCTGGAGCACGGCATCCCAATCCTGCCTGTGCGGGCGAACGCCGAACTCGACGATGGCCAGGCGGATGACGGCCTCGAGTGAGACACGTCCAGTGGGGATGTGCGCCTTGTGGAGATTCTTTGGCCGGATCTGAGGTTTACTGCCGGTCAGAGCTGGCCCGAGGTGAAGATGGGGGAAGGTGACCACATTGGCGGTCTCGTCAGCACGGTCCTCTGGCGTCCATTGGAAGTTGGGAATCTCATCGTCGTCCGTCGTGGCTAGGAGATAGATATAGTCGATAGTTCTTATCTTGAAGGGTCCACGAACATCGCTGGGATCTTCCGTTCTGATGATGCGAATACGTTGGCCAACTGTAAGATGCAGCGGGGCCTCACCCTTGAGCAGAACGGGGTCCATTTTGCCTAGCGTCACTGAGAAGGGCGTATCGGTGACTAGGCGATTGCGTTCTCGGACAATGAGAGGCACTTCAGTGATGCAGTGAAGTGCCTCGGACATTGGGCTAATGAAGTTTTGGTAAGCCTCGTGAAGGTTGCGTCCGGCCACCGACTACCGCTCGGCAAGCGGAATGAGCATCGCCACGCGTCGGACATCGGTCCGAGTAGGATCGTCGATTTCTCCTGCCCGATACCTTTGAACGAACTCCTGGCCGCTCATACCAAGATATTTCCACGCCTGCTGATCGAGGATCTCCACTCCCTGCTGCTGGGACACATACTCAATCCCTGGTGTGGCCCGCCGCTGAGGGAGACGCTCCGGCTCTGCCAGCCTTGATTGAAGTCTCGTCGCCATGCGGCACCTCCCAGATCAACGCATGTACGCGGATCCGCGTACACCTCACATCCTAGACGGTTGCCACCTGTCACACTAGAGTACGAACAGATATTCGCCCAGCCGTAGGGGTTAGCCTGGTAGGGTTATGGAGACGATTAGATGTTAGCACTGCCCCCGGAGAACGAAACTCCTTCCCCGTTTTCATCGAAATACCAAGTGCTCCCAGCACTTGCCTCAGAGGACTACAGCCGCCTCGAAGCGAGCATCCGAGAGCGCGGTGTCCAAGTCGCCGTGATCGTGGATGAGGCCGGAGAAATCCTCGACGGCCATCACCGCGCCGCAATCGCCCGCTCGCTTGGAATCGACTATCCAACCGTCACGCAATCAGGCTTGTCGGAAGCTGAGAAGCGGATTCTTGCTGCCGAAATCAACGTTGCCCGCCGCCACATGACCGACGCCCAAAAGGTGCTCCTCGGTCGCCAGATCGAGCCGGACATTGCGGCGCGGGCAGCCGAACGAGAGCGTGCTGGCAAGAGCCTCGACCCTATGGACAACTGTCCACAGGGTACGACGCGGGATGAGGTTGCTCGCATCGTCGGGCTCGGCTCCGGTCGTACCTACGAAAGAGGCAAGCAAGTGATCGAGGCCGTCGAGCGCGTAGCCCCCGATCTTGTCAAGCCGCTACACGATGGCGACTGGAAGTTGCGAGACGCTACGAGCGAACTCCGACAGCGAGGATTCCGGCAGCAGCGTGAGCAGGCAAAGGCAGAGCAAGAACAGTCGGATCACCTCATCTCCATCGTTGGCGATCCCCACGGCAACATTGCCCGCGCCAAACTCAAGGCGTCGTTCTCGAAACAATGTCACACAACCCACCGCGACCTGCTCAATCTCAAACCGAGTGGTGTGGTTGCCGTTCTCGATAGCGGCGACCGTGATATGGCTCAGTCGTTCATCCACGATTGCCGGAGCTGGCTTGATGCCCTTGAGGCAGAGCTTGGCAAAGGATGGCATGTCGTTACCAAGGAGTAGGCGTAAATGTCACGCATCTCTGTGCTTGTTCCCGATGACCGGCAGATGATCGAATTGGCACGATACGAGGCACCCGTGATGTCCTGCTCACGCTGTCTCAGTCGGGATCCTGCTCGCCGAGCCAGTCCTGCAGGACGGCGTTGACCCGCAGGTGCTCGTCTCTCCCTGCCGTCGGCAGCAGGGCTTGGAGGACGGCGATGTCGCTTCGTCTGCGCCGCCGCACCAGTTTGACGCGAAGCCCGATGACCACAGTTTGGACGACGGCCAGCGCCAGGTAGATGGGCACAAAATGGCCCAGCCGCGTCTCTCCGTGCATGATGACATGCGAGGGACATCCAGTCTCCCTTGCGGTCTCTTGAGCGTCATGATCCGCCCTGCAGCGAGCGCCACCAGCGCCGCCACCACGGCGCCGAGGCAACCGGATCCGCCACGCCGACTAAGATCGGTCCATCTCCGCGTGATCATCGTCGTCCGAATCGATGCCAGTGGCACCAGGAACGCCATCGGTCGGCTCCACGGGGGGGCCGGCGTCCGTGGTCACCGTTTGGGAATCGTCGTGCCCGCTCCCTGGCTCGGGGGAGCCCGATGCCAGCGGCGCATCATGTGGTTGGTCCCCGTACCGAGGATCAAGGGTCGCATGATGGTCGTGGTGTTGCGGATCTTTGGCGTCACTCGGCGACGCCCCGTGCGCTTGGTCCCCGGTACGGGGATCGGCTGTCGCGTGATGGGCGCTCTGTTGAGGATCTGTGTGGTCACTCATGGGCGTCTCCTTGGGTGATGGCTACGATCGGTCGGGACGTCGTGACCGGCAAAGCACAGCGCATGCCACCTCGCCACGCGCTCACACGCTCGCCCGATGCCCTGGCTTCCCGGCGTCTCTGCGTGGCTAACGGATGAGCAGCTTTGGACCATCGTCTGCGCCGATCCCGCCGTCTCCCATCGCCAGCGCGTCGGCGAGCTGCGGGCTCCCGTGGTGACGGTTCATGCTGCACGCTGACGGCTGCGCTGGCACGGCGGTTCTGCTGGGTCTCGTGCGCGAATCAGCTCCTAGCGACGCGGCAGGGCGTCGGCTTCGTCCTGCGTCGTCACCACCGCCCCCTCCGGCACGATCGTCCCTTCGCGCAGCGTCAGCTCCCCGGCGATCGTCGCCCCGGAACGGACGGTGACGTTGTCCTCGACGGTGGCGCGGAAGACGACGCAGTCATCCTCGGAGACAAAGTTGTCACCGATCGCCACCGGACCATGGATGACGTTGCCGTCACCGATCTGGGCATTCTCGCCGACATCGATGCGCGTCCCGAGCAGGGCGTGGAACGTCACGCGGCTCTGAATGCGGGCGCGGCGACCGATCACGATGGGCGTCCCCTCGTCGGCACGGATGGCGCTGCGCTGGCCGACGGTGCTCTCCTCGCCCAGACGCACGTCACCGACGATGCGGACCAGCTCAGCCAGCACCGTCCCGTCCCCAATCTGCGGGTCGATCCGGTCCGGGTTCCAGGAGGTGGGCGGGTTAGAACCGACGCCCTCGACGCCACTGCGGCCGAGCTCCTCGTAGAGCGTCGAGTATTGCGCGGCGAACTCCAGGTTGACCTCCTGGACTTCGTGCTTGAACTCCTCGTTCACCTCCGTCAGCTTGGGGAGCGCGTCGGCGTCTTCCTGGGTCGTGATCCGGGCGCCCATCGGGGTGATGCGGTTCGGCGGGATCACCACGCCCTCGACGACGGTGTTGTGCATGATCATCGTGCCCTCGCCCACCTGGCAGTCCCGGGTCCGCGACCGGAAGCCGAAGAAGGTGAAGTCGCCGACGACTGAGCTCTCGATGACCGCTTGGTGGGCGATGGAGACCATGTTGGCGAAGCGGAGATCGTCCGCGCGGGCCAGCAGGTAGACGTTGTCCTGGACATTGTTCTCGTCGCCGAGGCTGACGATCTGGCCCTCGGCGGCATAGAGAATCGTGTTGCTGGCGATAAAGGAGTGGCGGCCAATCTCGACGTCACCGAAGCGCTCGACGAGCGGGCTGACGTAGGAGCCATTAATGAGGACCACACCACCCTCGAGCAGCACCCGACCCTCAGCCGCCGGCGTGGCGGCCGGGGTCGCCTGGCGGCCAGCCGCCTTATGCCCAGGGAGGGTGACCAGGCCGAGTGCCGCGCTGCCAGTCACCTGGAGCAAGCGACGGCGCGTCACCTGGTGGCGCCACATTCGTTCGTCACAAGAACAGCCGATCGTATCCATGCGTCGCTCCTGTCTCGCTCGGCCGAGGGCACGGCGGGCGAGGGTTAGCCGCGGGCCAAACGTGTCAGGCCACCGGCTCGTTGGGTTGGGGGTGGTCGCGGTCGCAGGGACTGGACCACCCGCATAGGAAGGGAGAGGCGGGCAGGGCGCAAGAAAATACGGACAGCGGCCGGGGCCTGGCCGTGAGATCGTCGAGCGCGTAGACCAGCCAGACCCGCGACGCGCCGTCCCGGCGGCCGCTGCACCCGTGCTTCATCCATCGCGCCGCGCCCGACCAACTCCTGTGCGGTCTGCCGCCTCAGGTGCGCCAGCGTCCGTAGACAAGCCGTGTTCACGTCGTCGGCGCCGCCGCGCGTCAGCGCCTCGGTCGCTGGTTCGGTTGGCTGAGGGAGAGAGGATCATTCCGCCATGCGCATGTCCGTCGCCGTGCGACGGGACTGGTGGGGCAGACCCGTCGCGCCTGCTGCCAAGGTACGCTCGGAGCGACTGCCCCTGGCACTCTGGCGCTCACAGCCGTAACTAGATCATATGTTCGTTTTTCGCATGCGTCAACGGGGTAGGTCTTCCTCCGTCTCGTGCGGGTTGGCGGCGAGGTCGGCGTCGCGGTCGGCTTGTTCGGCGCCGCAGCTGATTGCTTCGAGCTGCTGGAGCAGCGTGTTCCACATCCGGTTCGCCTGAGCACGCCGGGCTGCGGCCACCTCGGGATCGGTCGGCGGCGTGGGCGACGGCTCGGTGATGGCAGAAATGGGCTCGGGCGGCTGAGTACAGTGGGTCATCTGCAAACCTCCGACCGAAAGGTGCTCACCAAGATGCTCATTTCTGGGAGAGTGTAATTTGAGCGCCTTGGAAGATGCCCATTCTTCGTGCTTGAGCATATTGGAAGGCGCTCAACTTGTGGTCCAGTGAAATATGGGCGCCAAGGCGCGCATGCCTCAGAACCCCTTTTCTAATCAGGGTCGCTCTCACCGAGCCAGTCCTGGAGCACCGCATTCACCCGCAACTGCTCGTCGACGGTCAGCGCGAATGTCGCATTGTCGCCGAGCCGGCGCCCGTCCATCGCCCGCCCGATCGCAGCGGCGAGTCCGCTGTCGCCGTGTCTGGTAAGCAGAGACGCGATCTCGAGCCAGACGAACACCGGTCGGGTGATCGGTTCGCGTTCGGGGTCGAGGCTCATGGCTGGTCCGTTTGGTCAGCGGCCGCGAGGGCGGCGTCACGCTAGGCGGCTCTTCGACGGATAAACGGCGAGATCGGCGCAGTGGGGTCAGTTGGCGCGTCGCAGATACCTTCCGCCCACCAGCGTTCGAATCCGGCACGCGAGATCACGTAGGCGTAATGGTCGCCGGCACCCTTGATGGCGAGCGCGAAGGGAAAGAGCTTCTGCTGAATGCCGAGGCGGATCGTCTGGACGTCGCGGCCCATCCGCTTCGCGATCTCTTCGACCGTCATGTGCTCGGGCAGCGAGGGTGTGCGCGTCATGCGGGGGCCTTTCACTCGTTTGGATCCTGAATGGGCGATTGTCCTCGATGCTACGTAGAGTGGGAAGAGATCGGGCGCCCAATGAAACACGAACGCGACCCGAGAGCATCCCGGCACCGCGTTCGCGTGCTGCAGTTGTTGTGTGCTGTTCGGCGAGGTGCCCGACCCTAGCGACAAGTGTCACAAGGGTCGGGCGTTAGTCGCGCTGCTAGGCGCGGCGGTTGGCACGTCGTCCTCGTAGCGGATCTGGTCGACGGTCTCAGTAGCGAGCATGGGCCTAACGGTCATCTTCGGTTCCTCTCGACTCCATCTGTTTGCGAAGCTGCCTACCCATAGCGTCGGTCGGGTCGTTCATCAGTCGCTCGATCTGCTCCTCGAGCGACTGCGGCGGCCTGCCAGCGCCGATCGCGGCTATCTCATCGGCAGAAACCTGATCGCGCTCTTCTTGGGGGAGGAGTTGTAGCCAGCGCCGCCGGAGCGCGTTCTGCGCTTCCGCTAGCCAGGACTTCGCCTCGCCAAACGTGTCAGCCATGGCGGCCGCTGTTGCAGCATTTTCCGGCACGACAAGCGCCACCCCCTCTGCGCCAGGGCCTGCGATGTCAATCTCGGTAGCCGCTGCCTCAAGCCACTCTACGACGCGAGCAACCTCTCGAACTAAGTCCTGCAGCTCGTACTCGCGCGGGTTCTTGATACTCAACTCTTCCATGGTCGATTCCTCCACGGTGGCGCCAGGGGGAGCGGATAGAAATCTGCGCCCCCTGGCCATCATCCTAGCCGCTGGTCACGCTCGCCGCGATGGTGCCGTTGCCCTTGCTCCTCATACTGCTACTGTGTGGCGTTGCCTGTTATCGCTCCGATGAGGACACCAATGGCTTCTCCCGCATTGTCACCCCTCGCTTGCTTCAACTCATCGCCGTCTTGATAGGACATCGCCCAGCGTCCGTCCTCCCACTGACGAAACCGAGCCCGACCATAAAACAGCTTCGCCGGATCATCGCCGTTCTGCCACCATGCCCCTACGAACATGTCGAGGTCGGCGAGCAAACCCGGTGCGGTCGGCGCTGACTGGTTGCTCATTGTCGTCTTCTCCCAAGGCAGGGGCGACGTGTTTGCCGCCCCTGCCAAGTACGGACTACTGCTGAGCGTTCACCCTGCTCGCAACGAACTGGCCGAGCACGCGGTCGAACTCGCTGGCATCGCTGTCGTCTCGCCAATGTGCCATGAACGACAAGGCGAATACCTCGTTGTCTGCATTCGGTAGCGCCACTGCGGACCAGGACTTCCCAGCGACATCTATTCCAGCGAGCGCAAAGCAGCTCTCAGTCTGGTGGACGATGTTGTACTCGGGCTCATCGTGGCCACGACGTAGGACCGCGTCCATTTCATCCAGCAAGCGATCGCCGTACCACTCGACCATCGTCATTGCCGGCCCTTCCGGGCTTCCCACCATGCCGCGCGCCCATGCGGACGCGCCAGAGAGGAAGTCCGGCGAGAGCCGGTGCGGATCGGTTGCCGCTTGGGCGACCAACGCCGCCTGAGAACCTACCGCCACGCCAGCGAGTCCGAGTGCCGTTGTCTTGATAGCCTGCCGTCGGGTGTACATTGCGAGCCTCCTGTCAGGCGAGGGAAAGGGGAGCGGCCAGCCCGACCGGTCCCGATGCTGACGACTAGGCGACCGCGGTGACCGGCTCGACGCCGGTGCCGCCGCAGATCCAGCACGTCATCAACTCAATGCGGCCGATGCGATTCTCGGCGCGGACCAACCCGCCGCCGCCGCAACAGTTGCAGGGCTGCTCGGCGACGCGGGAAGACACTGGCGATGTCGACGCAGGCAGCCAGCCGAGGTGGGCCAGCAGGGCGCCGTGGTGGGTGCAGCGCTGGTGCCGAGCGAAGCCGCGGCAATCGCAGCTGTAGGCGGTGACGTAGTGGAGCTCGCCGGGGTTGCTGATCGACGTCGCGTAGTGGCGGCCGTCCGGGGTGCGATAGATCTGCACACCGCGCTGAACCGCCTGGTCGGCGAGCCGGTAGATCGCCTCATCGTGCGTCTCACGACGCGGCCTGGGGTGAACACTGGCCATGGTGGCCCTCCTCTGCGTGTGCGCCGGAGTTCCAAGGCACCGGCGCCGCTGCTACTACCGGGTTGGGGGCCTGCCAGGGTCTCCCAACTCAATTAGCAGTGTAACATATCTAAATACTTTGGTCCACAATGATACCTATATCTGTGCGATGGTGTACAATGATGGGAATGGAAACACAGTCTAGGGAGGTGCCGCCGTGAGCGACGACGACATGCTGACGCTAGGGGATGCTGCTGAGGAGTTCGGCATTCCCCGTATCAAGTTGTGGCGATGGATCAAGCGCGGCCAGCTGATCGCGCATCGGTCTGAGCGCGACCTTCGCGAGAAACTGGTCAGGCGAGGCGACGTCGCGGCGATCTTGGAACCGCGACCGATCCGAGAGGAGATAGAAGAGGGAAAAGCCGCCCCCGTGGCAGCGTAACCACGCACGGGTAACGGCTTTTCTGGCAGGCCCCCACCCTGATAACAGCAGGGAGGAGAACGATTCGATTATGTCAGAGACAACGCCGCAGGTCTACACTCGCCGGCCTCTCTCCACCACCATCCGCGCCACGGTGTGGGATCGGTCTGGCGGCGTCTGCCATCACTGCGGCAAAGAGCTTCACCCGATCCGGGACTTTCACGTCGACCACGTCACGCCGGTTGTCGCCGGCGGCACAGATGACCTCGGCAACCTTGTTGCAGCGTGTGTGCTCTGTAACCTCCGCAAAGGGGGTAAGCGACCGCCACGGGCACCCCTACGCGACCTTGGCACTGGTACGGTGAGCGCCGAACGCTCGGCGAGATTCCTCACTGTGGCGGAAGTCGCCGCCCGGATAGACCGGACACCGGCGACCGTAAAGCGATGGCTCCGTGACGGAAAGATGGCCGGCGTGATGCTCGGCGACCGGGCCGGCTGGCGCGTCGCCGAGGATGACCTGCACGCATACCTGCGCCAACAGGGGAACATTGCCTACATTGAGGAACGGAAGGACGAAGGGGGAAAAGAAGCCGCCTAGAGGATACCTAGGCGGCTCTGGACACCCCCTCACCGCTTGGACGGTGGAGGATGATTTGATTATGCCTGAACCATTAGGCGGGGTCTACACCATCCGTAACAGGATCACCGGCCGAGCCTACGTTGGGAGCACGGGCCACATAGCTAAGCGGTGGTGTGCTCATCGATCCCAACTAAGAAACGGGAAACATCATAATCCTGGTCTCCAGGCTGACTGGGACCGCTGCGGGGAAACGGCGTTCGTTTGGACACTTGAGTATTCGAGCGCTGACTTTCGGCAAACGTGGCATGTCGAGGTGGAGCTGATGGATCTTCTTCGCGCTACACCGGGCGGCCTATACAACATCAAGGGTTATGCAGCGACGGGCCTTCCCATCTATCGTCGCCAAGAAGCATGAAAGGGTCAATGGCATGGGTGAAAGGGAGCAAGCGCAAGCCGAACTGATCTCCCGGTTCCTTACGTTAGTAGGAAAACTCGTCGATCGAAAACTCGACGACGCGATCGGTGACCAGGTCAGCCGGTTAGACGAGATCGATAGACGCGTTGAGAGGTTGGAGGTCTGGCCCAGGGAGCGCGATGCGATGCGACCAGGATACGACGCGTAGCGCATCTTCTAGGTAGAAAGGCGTCGAATCGTGGAGGCTGAGCCAAAATGGATGATGAGAAGAAGCAACCGGCAGAGACACGCGCGCTAGCAGCCTACGAACAGATGAAGCAATCAATCGAGGAACAGATAGAACATGCACTTCGCCCATTAGCGGCCCGCATCGAAGAACTAGAGCGACGGGTTACCGACCTGGAGCGGAACTTGGAGCACGAAAGAGCCATGCGCCCAGGCCTGGATGCGTGAGACGGGTTTTGTTCGTTTTCTTCGTTTTATTCGTAGTTCGTAAAGGTTCAGCGCGCGGCGTTGGGTAGCCTCGCGACGACGACAGGAGTGAGTTTTGAATACAAATACTATTCAAAAATGACTTGACATATAACTGTATACAGATTCCTTGCTGTGGAGTAGAGCAGTGCCGAAGAGTGACGACCAACAATCGAAACGGCGTCGTGGTCACGGCGAGGGTGGGATCTACCAGCGCGCGAAGGATGGTTTATGGGTTGCTGCACTGGATCTCGGTTGGGAAGGCGGCAAGCGGCGCCGACGGTACTTCTATGCGAAGACGCGCCGCGAGGTGGCGCTCAAGCTGGCGCGCGCCCAGCATGACCACGATCGCGGACTACCCATCGCACCAGAGCGGCTAACCGTCGCTACGTTCCTGGATCGTTGGCTCGAAGAGGCAATCAAGCCGCGCCGCAAGCCGAGCACGTATCAGAGCTATGGACAGTATGTCCGACTCCACATCTCGCCGATGATCGGCGATCTTCGCCTCGGCAAGCTCAACGCGCGCGACATTCAGGCGCTGCTTGTGGATCGGCAGCGGTATGGCTTGGCGCCGCGCTCGGTGTCCTACATCCTCACGATTCTTCGCATGGCGCTCCGGCAAGCTGAAAAGTGGGACCTGGTGCCGCGGAACGTCGCCGAGTTGGTCGATCGGCCGGCGACAAGCACCTTCACCGCAACGGTGCTCACGCCCGAACATGCGCGCCGACTTGTAGATGCTGCCCATGAAGATCGGCTTGATGGTCTGATCACGGTCGGTGTGGCGCTTGGACTACGCAAGGGCGAGATGCTCGGCTTGCAATGGGGTGACGTCGACCTCGAGGCCGGAACGCTGCGTGTGAGGCAGCAGATCCAGCGCGTGGACAAGAAGCCGCAGTTCGTGCCGCCGAAGTCAGAGAGTGGCAAACGGACAATCGCGTTGCCGGCGACCTGTATAGCGGCATTGCGTAATCACCAACTACGACAGGTTGAGGATCGATTACTCGCTGGCAGTCGCTGGCGGGGTGACGAGTGGCAACTCGTCTTCCCGTCGACGATCGGGACTCCGATGGATGGGCGCAACCTCGACCGCTCGTTCCACCGCCTGCTCAACCGCGCCGGCCTGCCGCATATGCGGTTTCACGACCTGCGGCATAGCGCCGGCACGATCATGATGGCCATGGGAATCCCGCAGCGTGTCGTCATGGGGATTCTGGGCCATAGCAGTATGCAGATGACGACGCGCTACCTACATGCCCTGCCGGAGCTCATGCGCGACGCCGCCGACCAGATGGACGCGCTGTTCGTCCGCGATAACAAGTCAAGCTAAGGAGCTAGGCTGCAATGTTGGCTGTACCAAGCACCATCGTGGCCGAAAAATCATTGTTCCTTCGGGGTTATTGTCCTGAGTACCTCAGGACAAGTGTTTGCTTGGTCAGCCAGGGACGAATGCGGGGACATCGCTGTCCTGGTCGGTGTAGAGCGGTGCCTTCTCCGCGCCGACCAGCTCGGCCACGGCGTCGCCGAGCCCGTTGACCGGGTCTTTGAAGAAGCCCATCGTCTCGTAGGCGATGGTCCCGTCCACCTTGATCAAGTAGACGGTGGGTGTGGACATGATGTCGAACGCCTTCGACAGTGGGTAATCGTCGCCTTCGACGAGGATGGGGAACGTAATGCCGCCGCGCCGCGCGAACGAGCGTGTGATGTTGGGTGAATCCTGGGATACGCCAAGCACGGTCAATGGGGAGTCTGCATGCCGCTGGTGCAGTCGCTGGAGGAACGGGAACATCGTTTTGCTGGCCTGGCAGGAACTCTTGTAGAGGCTGACCAGCACCGGCCCGTTGGCGAGCGCATCGGCGATACTCGTCGTCGTGTCTGTCGTCGTCTCCAGCGACAAGTCGATTGCGTCGGGGACTCGTGACCCGGTTTCCAGCGCTGCCACTCTGTGTTCATCCTCCTCGCCACCGACTAGACGCTCACTGCTGCAACAAGCGTAGCATCCCAGCTTACTGTTCAGAAGATGCGGACGCGGTGACCTCCGCAGTCACCACCATACGTTCCGAACCATCGTCGAATGGCTCCAGGTCGTATCCGCCGTACGCTCGCCACTCGACGAACCCGGCCGCTTGAAGCATCAGTGCGAGTTCGGCGAAGTGGACATAACGTAAATCAAACGAGGAGCGATTCCGGTGCAGGCTGTGGTCCGGGAGCATGTGGTCGTACCAGATCGTCGTCTCCAAGCGCTGGTCACTGGCGATGAGTTCTCTGCTCGACCATTTGTCGACCGTTCCACCCTGCGGATGCGCCCAGGCACCTTCATGGGTGACGCCACGACTGAGTTCAGTCAGGAGAGGAGGAGTAGGGTTGAAGACGTCGATCACGAGTTGCCCGCGCGGGTCGAGTGCTCGTTGAGCGGCGGCCAGGAGTTCGATCTGATCGGCCTGCGAGGGGAGGTGGAGTAGTGTGTTCAAGCCGACGATGACGAGGCCGAACGGTCCACCGGTGGCCGAATCTGCCGAACGAACGTCGGCGTGCACCAGCGTCACCCGTTCGCTGAGACCGAGTTCATTGGCGCGCGATTCTGCCCGCGCCAGCATGGCGGGCGAACCATCCAGGCCAGTGACTCGGAAGCCATCTTCCGCGAGGGGCAGCAGGATGCGGCCACTGCCGCACCCGAGTTCGAGGATCGGGTCGCCGACGACATCGGCCAGGGAACGATACAGCGCGACATCGTCGTCGAACCCGGCGTGTTCGAGGTCGTAGACGTCGACGATCGGGTCATAGGCGGTGGCATCGCCGAAGGTGGAGGCACTCATCCGGCGAATTGTAGAGGAGGCAGCGTCCTGGGGCCGCACACTCGGCGTCAGTCGCTGTATAGTCGCCGTCATGGCGAAGCGAACCAATCCAAACCAGCAACAAGACAGCAATCGCGACCGTGTGGTGACGCAGAATCGACGGGCCTTTTTCGACTACTTCATCGATGAGACGGTCGAGGCGGGTGTCGTTCTCACCGGCTCGGAGATCAAGTCGATCCGTGAGGGCAAGGTGACGATCAGCGAGGCCTACGTGCGCGTCGACGGCGACGAGCTCTGGCTAATCGGCGCGAACATCACGCCCTACGTCCACGGTGCCTATGCGAACCACGACCCGAACCGGCCGCGCAAGTTGCTCGTCCACAAGAGCCAGATCGTCCAGCTGCGTGAGGCGGCCGAGCGCCACGGCATGACGCTCGTCCCGCTCCGCCTCCGGCTGCGGCGAGGGCTGGCGAAAGTCGATGTTGGTACCGCGCGCGGCAAGAAGCTCTATGACAAGCGTCAAGTGCAAGCCGAGCGCGATTCTCAGCGCCAGATCGACCAGGCACTGGCGTCCCGCGACTGACCGCAACGGGACATCAGCATGCTATAATCGACGGTGCGGTCGGAGCTTGTTCGGCCGATGGGGATGTCAGGTTTCGACAGGGTCGGAGGTCCGTTCATTGCACGCCGAGGCGCCCGGGCCCTCGTAAAAACGGGCACCCATGTAGCTGCGAAACCACAGCTCGCTTACGCTGCCTAAGTCACAGACCTCTAGGTAGCGCGTCCAACCGGACCTTCCTCCGCCGGGACCGGGTTTGGGCGTCACTAAGGTGGGGTGCGGCGATCTAGTCCGTCGGAGCGCGATCGTCTAAGGTAGTCTGACTTACCGCTTGTGGACCCTGTCGGTGGGGGCCACCGGTGGCACACAAAACGCCGACTAAGCGTGTAGGACATGACCGGCTAACGGTTCTGGACGGGGGTTCGATTCCCCCCATCTCCAC
>Ga0136617_10001115_pt1 | contig 23472 bp, 25 predicted proteins | sample AntDrymUQ3222106_2_FD_129672 | JGI IMG/M metagenome (GOLD analysis project Ga0136617, IMG submission 129672) | Polar desert sand microbial communities from Dry Valleys, Antarctica - metaG UQ322 (21.06) | ecosystem: Environmental > Terrestrial > Soil > Desert | place: Antarctica: Dry Valley...
GGCCAAGACGATCACGCCCATCGTCTTCTGCGCGTCCTGCAGGCCGTGCCCCAGTGCCATCGCCGCGGCGGACACGATCTGGGCGCGCCGGAAGCCGCGCATCGCCTTGTGCTGGTTGGCCCTGAGAAACGCCCAGAGCAGGCCGTACATGAGCAGGCCGGCCAAGGCGAAACCCACGATCGGCGATACGACCATCGGAATGATGACCTTGTCGAGGACTCCGTTCCATTGCACCGTCTCGGACGCGGCCAATGCCGCACCGACCAGCCCGCCGATCAGGGCGTGCGAGGAGGACGACGGCATACCGAAGTACCAGGTGACGAGGTTCCAGATGATCGCGCCGACGAGCGCGGCAAAGACGACCAGCAATCCCTGCGTGCCGGCCGGTGGATCGATGATGCCCGAACCGACGGTTGTGGCGACCTTCGTGCCGAGGAACGCGCCGACAAGATTGAACAGCGCCGCCATCACAAGCGCGGTCCGCGGCGTCAGCGCACGGGTTGAGACCGACGTCGCGATGGCGTTGGCGGCGTCGTGGAATCCGTTGGTGTAGTCGAAGGCGAGGGCGACGGCGACGATCGTGATGATCGCTGCCAGTTCCACGTCAGGGTCCCCGGGCAACGGTCTGTGCAAGCGGCACGGGAACATTGAACACTGGGGAACTCGGGGCGAGCGGTAGCCGTCCAGCAGGTTGAACATCTCGACGCGCGTGGACGGCAGCATCTACGGTGAATGCGCCGCTCCGGCAGTCACACTCTGGGAGGATCCATGACAGACGTGCAGCGTCGCACCGTTCTCAAGGGGGTAGCCGCCGCGACGGGCGTAGCCCTGGCCGCGGGGCCGTTCCAGGGCTTTTTCGCGTCCGCCTCGGCAGCGCCGGTCGCTGCCGATGGCCGGTTCCCCGGCTACGGGCCCCTCGTCGGCAAGCCCGACATGCGCGACGGCGTCGTCCGGTTGCGGCTGCCCCGCGGCTTTCGGTACCGCTCCTTCGACCCGACCGGGGCGCTGCTCACCGACGGGACTGTCATCCCCGGCCGGCATGACGGCATGGCGGCCTTCGCCGGGCCGGGCAGCCTTTACACGCTGGTCCGCAATCACGAGGTGAACGGCCCAGTCGGCGCTTTCGGTGATCCCAGCGAGGCCTACGACCCGTTGACCGGCGGCGGTACGACGACCGTCGAGGTGGACGGTTTCGGCAACGTCTCGCGCAGCTTCGTCAGCCTCAACGGCACGCAGAACAACTGCTCGGGCGGCCCGATGCCCTGGGGCAGCTGGGTCACCTGCGAGGAGACGATCAACGGCGACGACGTCGGCCCCGACTTCACCGGTCAATCGAACGAGGGTTTGCGGAAGCACGGCTACCTGTTCGAGGTTCCCGTGGGGGGAGTCGCCGCCCCCGGTACGCCGGTCCGTCGGGCCGGCCGGTTCTCGCACGAGTCGGTCGCCTGGGATGCGGGCACCCAGGCGCTGTACCAGAGCGAGGACAACTTCGCGTTCCCATCGGGCTTCTACCGCTACCTTCCGCCGTCCGATCCGATGCGGGTGGGACGGCTGCTCGACGGCGGGAAGCTGGAGATGCTCGCAGTGACCAACGAGACGAACGCCGACCTGGCCGGCGTGTACGAGCCGGCGCCTGCGGTCGGGTCCCGGTTCCCGGTGCGGTGGGTGAGGATCCCCAACCCGGATCCGACATTCCGTGGGACGCCGCCGAACGACACGGCACTGCAGGCGGTCGGGCTGCAGGGCTTCGCCCAGGGCGCCGCGAAGTTCTCCCGGTTGGAGGGGACCATCGCCGACCGCGGCCGGATCTACTTCACGTCCACTCAGGGCGGGACACCGCCGCCCGACGAGCCGCTGCCCTCCGGCGGATACGGCAAGGGCAGGGGCCAGATCTGGGCGTACGACACCCGCGGCAAGTTCCTGGAGCTGCTCTACGAGTCCCCCTCGAAGGAGGTGCTCGACTTCCCCGACAACGTCACGACGAGCCGTCGCGGCTCGCTCGTGATCTGCGAGGACGGCGGCGAGGGCAACTTCTTGCGCGGTCTCACGACCGGCGGCATCCTGTTCGACTTCGCTCAGAACGCCATCGCCGGGCAGGAGAACGACGAGTTCGCGGGCTCCACGTTCAGCCCGGACTTCCACACGCTGTTCGTCAACATCCAGTCCTCGAACGGCCTGAGTTTCGCGATCTGGGGACCATGGGAGATCGGCGGCTTCCGCTGACGGTTCAGTCCACTAGCAGCACGACGGAGACCGCCACCCCCACGACCACGATGACGGTGCGGTAGGCCGCCGGCGTCAGCCGGCGGCCGATCCGTGGGCCGAACTGACCCCCGATCGCTGATCCGACGGCGAGGGCCAGCGCCGCCAGCCACGCCACCTCGGTGACCGCCACGAACACGATCGCCGCTGCCAGGTTGGCCAGCCCCGCCAGCACGTTCTTGGCGGCGTTGAGCCGCGGCAGGTCGTCGGCGAGGAACATGCCCAGCACGGCGATCAGGATGACTCCTTGCGCTGCCCCGAAGTACCCGCCGTACACCCCGGTCAGTAGGACCGCTGTCCACAACAGGACGCCGCCGTGACCGATTGGACGTCCCCTGCGCCTGACTGCCGCCGTAACGCGAGGTTGTACGGCGACCAGCGCGCAGGCGAGCAGAATCAGTACCGGTACGACGCCGTCGAACACCGACTCCGGCAGCCACAAAAGCAGCAGCGCACCAGCAGTTGCTCCCAGGAGGGAGCCGGCCCCCAAGCGGATGAGTCTCGGCCGCTGTCCCCGCAATTCCCTCCTCGAGACCGCAACTCCGCTGACCGCCCCGGGCAGTACGCCGATGTTGTTCGTCACGTTCGCGAGCAGCGGCGGGTAGCCGAACGCCAGCAGGGTGGGAAACGTGATCAGCGATCCGGACCCGACGATCGTGTTGACGGTCCCGGCCGCGAGTCCGGCAGCGAACAGCGCCAGCACTTCGCCGATGGGCACGAGCGGTCACTCTAGGGGCCAACTTGAGGTAGAAAGTTCGCCATGGTCGATGAGCAGATGGAGGTCGAGCGGAAGTTCGAGGTCGACGACGCGTTCGTGCTGCCGGCACTGTCCATTGTGGACGGCGTGGCAAGGCAGGCTGGCGCACAGGAGTTCGAGCTGGAGGCGACGTACTTCGACACGGCCGATCTGCGGTTGGCCGCGGCCCACGTCACGTTGAGACGGCGTGCCGGCGGACCGGACGAGGGCTGGCATCTCAAACTTCCGGTGGCAGCTGAGGAGCGTCGCGAGATTCGGGTTCCGCTCGGTGCCGGGCGCCGGGTCCCTGTGGCGCTGGCGCGGCTGGTCCGCGTCCACGTCCGCGACCAGCGACTGGCTCCGGTTGCGACGATCCGGACCACGCGGGCGGTACGACGGCTGCTCGGCGGCAACGGCCGCGAGCTGGCGCAGGTCTGTGACGATCGGGTCAGCACCACCGCCTCCGACGGCGACGGCGGCTGGCGGGAGATCGAAGTCGAGCTTGTCGGCGGTGGACGCGGTCTCCTCGACGCGGTGGGCACCCGGCTGATCGAGGCCGGCGCGAGGCCGGCGACCAGTGGCTCGAAGTTGGCGCGGACGCTCGGGTCGCGGATCCCGCCCGAGTCCCCGCCGATCAAAGGGTCGTCGGCCGGCGCCGTGGTAAGTCGTTACCTGGCGGAGCAGATCGACCAGTTGAAGGCTTGCGACCCCGCCGTACGCGATGACGCCGAGGACGCCGTCCATCAGATGCGCGTCGCGACCCGGCGGATGCGCAGCACGCTGGCGTCGTACCGGCCGCTGTTCGACCGAGAAGTCACCGACCCGATCCGGGAGGAGTTGCGGTGGCTCGGCACGGTGCTCGGCCCGGCGCGGGATCTGGAGGTGATCCGGGAACGGCTGGGCGAACTGCTCGCCGACGACGACGTCGCGGATCGAGACCTGAGGACGCGTGTCGACCGTGTCCTCGCGGCCCGCCGGCGGGAGGCGCGGCAGCTGTTGCTGGCCGAACTCGACGGGTCTCGCTACTTCCGTCTGCTCGACGCTCTGGACGCCCTGGTCTGCTCGCCGCCCCTCACCGCGCTGGCCGGCCGCGGGGCCAGAAGAGTGCTGCCTGAGCTGGTTCGCCGCTCGTGGAAACAGCTGCGCCGAGCGCGCGACGCGGCAGCCGAGCCGGATCTCCCCGACGCGGAGCGCGCGCTTCGACTGCACGAGACCCGTAAAAAGGCCAAGCGGGCGCGGTACGCCGCCGAGGCGGTCGCCGCGCGGTTCGGCAAGCCGGCGACGAAGTTCAGCTCGCGGATGAAGCACGTGCAAAGCGTGCTCGGGCATGTGCAGGACAGCGTGGTCAGCGCGGCGGAACTGGGCCGGCTGACGGACGCCGCAGCAGACTCCTTCGCGCTCGGGCGTGCCCAGGTATTGGAGGAGGAACGCGGCCAGCAGTCGCTGGCGGAATTTGACCGAGTCTGGTCGAGGGCCTCCGCTCCGAAGCTCCGGCGCTGGCTTCGTTGACACCCGTGCCGCGGCCGGAGCTGATCATGTTGGAGCTGGGCCGTGGTGTCAGCCGACGGGCTTGAGGAGCAGGCCGGCGCAGCCGCGCAGCTGCTCGAAACCCGTTCGCTTCGCCGGCACAGCCGGGCCGAGCACCGGCTGTGGACGGCCCGCGTCGTCGATCACGGCGGGGGTGAATTCTGACTCGACCACAGACCCGTCGTTGACCGTCAGCGTGAGGACACCGGTGTCATCTGAAGTGGCACGGGTACGCCACCAGAGGAAGTTGCCCAGGCCGTAGGCGACGTAGGCGGTGCTGCCGGGCTGGTCAAGGTAGCCGGCTCCGAGCAGGAGATGGGCGTGCGTGCCGACGATCGCGTCTGCTCCGGCGGCGGCCAGGTCGGTGGCCAGCGTCGTCATCTCCTGCGTCGGGCATGGCTCGCCCTCGACTCCCCAGTGCACGTAGACGATGGCGACATCCCCGGCGGTGCTCGCAGCCCTGACGCCCTCGACGAGCCGAGCCCGGTCGCCGGTGGAGGCTATGCCCGGCGAGCTGTCCGTCGCGGTCCAGGCGGCGTACGTCCGGTCCTGAACCTGGCTGACGGCGAAGAAGGACAGGCCGGTACCTCGGACCTCGGTGCGATACGGGGCGTACGCCGACGCTGCGTCGCGACCGATACCGACCACGGGCAGGCCGCCTTGATCGATCGCCGCCAGTGTGTCGTCGAGGCCGACCGGGCCGTAGTCGGCGGCGTGGTTGTTGGCCAGGGAGGCGACATCGACACCTGCGGCGACCAACGCGTCCAAGGCGGTGGAGGGCGCCCTGAAGTGGAACTGTTTAGGCTCCTCCTGCCCGCGTTCGGTGATCGCCGTCTCCAGGTTGACCATCGCGATGTCGGCAGCAGACAGCGTCTGCGCGATCGGCCCGAACGCGGTTTCCGGGGCGTCGAGCAGCGGCCCGGTGCGCCCGGTGAAGTGCACGTCGCCAGCGAAGGCCAGCGTCACACCGGCGGGGGTGTCGGCGCCGCAGTCGTCGGGCTTGGAACTGCCGAGGGCGTCGCGGTGATCCCGAGGGACAGGCGGCTCGACGTCTCCGATGGCGGTAGCGATGCGCTGGTCAGGGCATGCTCGGTCGAGGCGGTCAGATCGGGCTTCACGAAAGCCATTACCAGCGTGATGACGGCGGCGACGACTGCCACGGCCACGACGGCCGGGCCGCCGAAGGTCTGCTTGCGCGCATGCCGCCCCACAGGGCTCAGCGTAAGGGTGTCCGTCGTCCTGGCGTAGCCAGTCGATGACCGTGAGTCGTCGTCATCGCCTCGGCCGGGATACGGTTCCGCTGCAGCAGCAGCGACCGCTTGAGAGGTGCCCCGTGGCCAGAAACCGCCGGCTGGGTTGCATCACTCCCCCGCATCTCCTGGCGAAACTTCTGGAGAGCAGCGACGAGGAGGTCCGCAGAGCGGCCATGAGCACCCTGCTCGACACCAGCCGGCTGCGGGGCGAACGGGCGGTGCGGGCGTCCGTCATGAGGACCGCCGCCCCGGCGCAGGGCAGGCGAACGATCTTCGACTGCCAGAACGGCACGATCCTCGCAGCGGCGGTTCTGGCCCGCTCTGAGGACGGCGACGCCTCGGCCGATCCCTCCGTCAACCAGGCGTTCGACGGCTTCGGGACCACCCGTCAGTTCTACCTGGATGTCCTGAACCGTAATTCGATCGACGACCAGGGAATGCGGCTGCAGGGCTACGTGCATCGGGGCGTCAGATACAACAACGCCTTCTGGGACGGCCTGGAAATGGTGTTCGGCGACGGCGACGGCATCGTCTTCACCGACTTCACCCGCTCGCTCGACGTGATCGCGCACGAGCTGACTCACGGGGTGACCGATTTCACTTCCGGATTCGGATACCACAACCAGTCCGGCGCCTTGAACGAGTCCCTGTCGGACGCCATGGGGTCGATCGTCAAGCAGTGGTCTTTGGGGCAAACCGCCGAGGACGCGGACTGGCTCATCGGTGCCGAAGTGTTCACCCCGGAGATCGGCGCAGATGCCCTGCGGAGCATGAAGGCCCCGGGCGGGGCCTACGACAACGAATTGCTGGGCAAGGATCCGCAACCGGCCCACATGGATCAGTTCGTCGTCTTGCCAGACACCGACGAGGGGGACAACGGCGGCGTACACATCAACTCCGGCATCCCCAACAAGGCGTTTTACCTGACTGCCATCGGAATCGGTGGGTACGCCTGGGAGGCACCCGGCCACATCTGGTACGAATCCCTCCGAGCCTCCAGCGCGACAACCGTATTCCAAGAGTTCGCCGACACCACCTACGCCAAGGCTGCCGAGCTGTACGGCGCCCACAGCGCGGAACAGCAGGCGGTCCAGGCGGCCTGGCGGGACGTGGGTATCACCCTCAGTCAGGTGCCCGCGGCCGACCAGTCCACCTGCGAGCCGAGCGCGCCGACAGACGGCAGCTCGATGGAGGCACTGACGCGTCAGATCGCAGTGCTGTCCACTCAGATCGAGACCCTGACCAGCGACATCCAGGCGCTGGCCGGACGCGCGGGCGGGTAACGATGAAAGTGAGCTTGGCGGTCCATGGCGGATTGGCGGCGGCAATCCATCTGCGCCGTCCGCCACTGGTCGTGGACACCGCGGCTCTGTCGGGGAACGAGACTCGAGAGCTTGCCGAGTTGGTGGCGGCGGCGAAGGACTCCCCACCTGGGGCCGAAGAGCGACGTCAAGGCGCCGCCCGGGACGCGATGAGCTACACGATCACTGTGGAGGACGGCGGTACGTCGGCCATCCTCCACCAGTCCGACACCAGGATGTCACCGGAGTTCACATCCCTGCTCGGCTGGCTCCAGCAGCACTCGCCAGACGCAGCGAACTGACGGCAATCACCTCAGAACGGTCGACTGACGCTCAGAACTCAATGACGCCCAGGAGCAGCAGGAGCAGCACAGTCAAGGCGGCAGAGAGCAGCAGCGAGCCCAAGCAGCCCAGGCGGTTGGAGAAGAACAGGAACACAGTGGGCGGCGATGCGGCGGACTAGCCGCTAGCCGGCGGCGGCTTGCGCCGGCTCCGGGCCTTGGCCACCACGGCCTTGATCCGCTGCTGATTTTCCGGTTTCCGAGCTGCGTCGATCGCCTTCTTGGCGACCCCGGCCTTGAGAGCCTTACCAAAGATTCCCATGAGCTGCCTGCCTTCCATAGGCGAGGGCGCCGCCCCCGACGTGGTGAGGACCCTACCCGCTCGCTGAGCGAGGACCAGAACCAGATCTGCGCCCGGCCGCCGGATTCACCGGTTTGGCGGACCGGACGTTGACGCAGGCGGTTGCGCCCGGTGACAACCTATGGTCTCCTCGATATCGCAGATCGCAGTCCCGCTGCCCCAGACCCGGCAGCGCATGGATCCGATGCCGCTCGGAAGTCGGGGTTTTCATGTTTCGCACGTCCGCGTGGCAACTGTTGGCAACCCATGACCACATCTCGCGGCCCGGGTGCTGACATCGAGCGTGCCCGATCCCTTGGTTGCGGGTCGGCAGTTGCCTGACATAGGGGCGGGATCCTGCGCGTGACAGCTTCGCTGATGAGCGGCGTGACGGTTGCCCCTCCGGTGTCTGGACGTGGCAGTGCCTACGCAGTCCTTGGCCGTCAGGTCCGAGCTGCCGGGCTGCTCGACCGCCGACTCGGCTCCTATGCGGTCCGTATCGGACTCACGCTGACCTTTTATGCCGCCACCTGGGCGGCCGTGGTGTGGATAGGTGATTCCTGGTTCCAGGCCCTCGCCGCCGTGAGCCTGGCCATCGCGTTCACCCAGGTGGGGTTCTTGGGCCATGACGGCGGGCATCAACAGATATTCACCGGTCGCCGCGCCAACGACCTGTTCGGTCAGCTGCTCGGCAACGTGCTGATCGGCCTGAGCTACGGCTGGTGGGTCGGTAAGCACAACCGGCACCACGCCAACCCCAATAAGGAGGATCACGACCCGGACATCGGTGACGGGGTCCTCGCGTTCACTACCGGGCAGGTCGCGGCCCGCACCGGCCGTCTCGGTCGGGCCATCACCCGGCGACAGGCCTGGCTGTTCCTCCCGCTATTGACTCTGGAGGGCATGAATCTGCACGTGGCTAGCGTGCTGTCGCTGCGGCGTGGCGCCGAGCGAAGCACCCGCGGGGGAAGCCGCGCCGTTGAGCTGCTGCTGCTCACCGCGCATCTCACCGCCTATCTGACCGGCCTTGCACTCGTCATGTCGCCGGTCAAGGCGTTGGTGTTCGTCGCCGTCCACCAGGGCGTTTGGGGCCTGTACATGGGCTGCTCGTTCGCGCCGAACCACAAGGGCATGCCCATCATCGCCGCCGACGAGAACGTCGACTACCTGCGACGTCAGGTGCTGACCTCCCGCAACGTGCGCGGCGGTGCGTTCACGGACCTGCTGCTGGGCGGACTCAACTACCAGATCGAGCACCATCTCTTCCCGAACATGCCCCGTGCCTCGCTGCCGGCCGCTCAGCGGCTGGTGCGTGCCCACTGCGACGACCTCGGCATCCCCTACTGCGAAACCTCACTCGTCGGCTCGTACACCGCCACCCTCCGCTACCTGAACACGATCGGTGCGCCGCTACGCACCTCAGCACCACCAATGCCGGCGGGTTCACCGCGCCGAGTCGACCCGACCTGAACGGTTCGCTATTCGGGGATTGCACCGCCCTGGTCGTTTCCGGAGCTGTTCACAACAATCCGCCAGTCGGTGGCGGGTGGATGTCAGAGACGGGCCGGTGGCCCCGACGTCTCTGGTGAGAGGCACGAGGACCTGCGGCGCAAGAGGCTCCTCGCGGCCGCCTTGCAGTGCCCAAGGATGGCATCCCCGACAATCCGCGAGGTTGGCTGATCACGGTCGCCCCGCGCAGGCTGACCGACCTGCTGCGCAGCGAGCAGGCTCGCCAACGCCGTGAAGACACCGTCGCCCGATGGATACTGCCCGACCACCGGATTGCGCCCTCTACCGACAGGCCGGCGTCGGAGCTGACGACACGCTCATCCTCCTGTTCATGTGTCGTCACTCCTCGCTGTCGCCGGTATCGCAGACTGCGCTTACCTTGCGGGCGGTCGGCGGCTGCAGCGCAGTGAACTGTCGGCCGAAGCGTTCCGGCTGGCCCGCGTGGTCCACCGCCTGCTGCCCGATGACGGCGAGGTGACGGGGCTGCTTGCGCTCATGTTGCTCACCGACGAAACCGGCGCGTACCGGGCCGGACGGCGGGCTGATCCCGATGGCCGAGCAGGATCGAAGCCGATGGAACGCCGACTTCATCGCTGAGGGCCCGGCACTCATCACCGACGCGCTTCCTCGGGGAGCAACCGGCCCGTACCAGCTCCACGCGGTGCGCGGGCACCCGCTGCAGATGGCCGGTGATCGCGTGGCGGCGCCCCTGCTGACGCTCAAGATCATCCTTGGGATCGACAACATCGTCTTCATCTCGATCCTGGCGGGCAAGCTACCAGAGCACCAGCGGGGCCCGGGCGCGGACCGTCGGGCTGTCACTCGCCCTGATCCTGCGGATTCTCATGTTGTCGCTGTCGTGGATCATCGAGCTGACGGCGCCCCTGTTCGAGGTGTTCGGGCAGGAGATTTCCGGTCGCGACCTCATCCTTATCCTGGGTGGCGCCTTCGTCATCGCGAAAGCGACGTATGAGATTCATGAGCGGCTCGAGGGTGAGGAGGCGCACGGCGCCGGCGCAGACCGCCTCGTTCGCCGGGGTGAGCGTCCAGATCCTGGCTCTGGACAAGGTGTTCTCCCTCGACTCGGTCATCACCGCGGTGGGCATGGTTGATGAGCTGTTCATCATGGTGGCGGCGGTCACGATCGCGATCGGCATCATGCTCGTTTCAGCTGGGGCGATCAGCGCCTTCGTCAACCAGCACCCGACCGTCAAGATGCTCGCCCTGGCATTCCTAGTCCTCATCGGCGCGAGCTTGCTCGGCGAGGGCCTCGACTTCCACACGCCGAAGGGATACATGTACGGCCCCATCGCCTTCGCGATTCTGGTGGAAGCAGTCAACCTCCGCTACAGACCGTTCAGGCTCGCAGGCGCCACGTGCACGTCGAGCCGGTGCACCTGCGCCAGGCGTACCTCAAAGAGGCGGGGGCCCCGGTCGTCGATCAGCGGCACGCTCAAAGCGGGCCAGATCGCAGTCCTGATCAGGCACGACCCGGGGAGTAAGTTGCCTCGACCCTGCCACACTGATGGTGTGGCGGGGTGGCTCATAGGCCCTCAGCAAGCACAAAGGAGATGAGGAAGCCGACGGCGGTGGCCAGGGCACTCGCTGGGCGGCCCCTTTCGAAGGCTTCGGGCATCAACGTGTCGGCAAGGCTTGCCAGCACCGCACCACCGGCGAAGGCCAACGCGAACCCCAGCGCGGTCTCATCCACTCCGCTCAGTAGGCCGTAGCCGACAATGACTGCCGCCGTCAGGAGCAACGCCGCCGCCGACCAGATGCCGATAGCAAAGCCTGGAGACCTGTCGGCGGCGCGCATGGCGACAGCGCCCACCAGCGCCTCCGGGAAGTTGCTGGCGAAGATCGCGAAGAGCAATGCGATGCTGCCCGCGGTTATGCCGGCTTCGGCGTTAGCGAGAAGCGACACCCCTAACGCCGTGTTTTCCGGCACTCCATCGAGGGTCACAGCGGCCAGCAGCGCAAAGCCGACCGCCGAGCCGGATGGCCCGCCAGGCCGAGTCCCATCGGCAGCGTGTTCCAACTTCTCTGTCTGCTTGGCCTCCGCGCCGGCCAGCGACTCGGCAGCCCGCTCGGGTGCCGCTACCTCGCCGGGGTCGCCCGCCCCCGCCGCGACACGGCTGTCCAACCAGGCATTGATCACCACGAATGTCGCCGCCCCAACGAATAGGCCACCAGCTGAGGGCGCCACGCCGGCAAGTTCCACCGCGTCAGGAAAAAGCTCGAACGCCAGCGCGCTGATCAGCGTCCCGCTGGCGAAGGCCAGAAGCACCCCGGTCACCCAACGCGGAGGATGCCAGTAGGACCCGAGAATCCCGCCTAGCACCAGCGCACTGGACCCGATGACCCCAAACAGGGCGGCGCTCAGCATCCGCGCAGTTTACGTACCTCCGTTGCCACATGCCGGTCGGTGCAGCCGCCATCCCTAGGTTTGTGCTCAGTAGGGCCGCGCCGCGCAGCCGACCATGGACCTCGCGGCTGTCCGGGCCGTTACCGCGTCCGCAGGACGCCCAAGCTCTTCAAGTGCCCGGGCCACCGGGGCAACAGCGGCCGCGACCCCTCCCGCTCATCGACGAGCACGCCCCGGTCCAGGTACCGGGCCGGCCATCCGTTATCAGAGGCTGCGGTACGCCCGGCGCGGTGAGCTATCCGCAACGCCAGCACAAGGAGTTCTGCGTCCCTGATCGTGTAGATCACGCCATAGTCGCCAACGCGGAAACGCCGGAGGTTGGAATATCCGACGAGCAGCCGAGCGCCGCTGGGGCGGGGATCGTCCCGCAACGCGTCAACTGCCCTGACGATCTTGCGAGCCACCGGCTTGTCCAGCTTGGCCAGTTCCTACAGTGCTCTGGGGTGGTACTGGACGCCGATTGCCCCAGATCCAGTCGTCACACCCCCAGGACCCGAGCCACCTCATCAGCCGGAACCGCGACGGCGCGCCCAGCGTCGAGGTCAGCCAAACGCTTCCGAGCGATTCGGCCGTCCTCCTGATCGATCATCGCCTTGTAGCGCTCGACAAGTTCTGCCGGCACGATGGCGGCGGCGCGCTGTTGTCCGCGGCCGCGGGTGACGTAGGTGATCTCACCGCCGAAAGCGGCGCGGGTCACGACCGAAGCCAATCCACTCACAGCACTCACCGACGCTGTGGCGTACCTCCTAGCACGATGGCCGGCGGGCGAGGCGGTCGAGACACGCGAGTGCTCGATGTCGTCATGGAGCTTCCGCCGACTTATCTTGACGGCTTGGCCCTGAATACGCTGGGCCTGGCATGCTTGAGGCCCCTGATAGAGCGGTCTGGTCTGCGAGTTCTGCCTTCTGGAGGTGGCCCGATAGCTGAGACGGCATCGAGCGATCCCGACGACGGCGGGCGCGCTCGAAACCACCGGCCGGTGCGGACCTACCGCAAGAGCAGTGGACGCCGGGCGGGCGATGCGATCATCAGCGTGCTCATCCGGGCAGGTCTCGTCCCGCACTCGTATCTGCTGACCACCCGCGGCCGCAAAACCGGCCGGCTCCGCACGAACCCTGTAACGGTCGTGGAGCGGGACGGCAGGCGGTGGCTGGTCGCTCCCTACGGGCCGGTCTCCTGGGTGCACAACGTGCGGGCTGCCGGCCGCGTGACGCTGCGCCGGCGACGCGGGACGCTTACCTACGCGGTCCGCGAAGTTCCGCCGGAGGAAGCCGGGCCGGTGCTCAAGCAGTACGTGCAGATCGCGAGGCCCACCCGACCGTTCTTCCGGGCGGACAAGGACGCCCCGGTGGAGGAGTTCATCGGCGAAGCCGACCGACACCCGGTCTTCGAGTTGACACTGCTCGCGTGAGTTGACACTGCTCGCGTAGAGATTGCCCTCGCGCCGAGCGGGGGGCGCGGGGAGAGAGGCGTTGCTGATGGGGTGGTACAGCGACCACGTCCTGCCCAAGCTCTTGGACCTTGCCATGGACACCCAGCACATCCGCCGGATCAGGGCGAGGGTGACTGCCGGCCTGGCCGGGGAGGTCGTCGAGGTTGGCTTCGGCACCGGACACAACCCGGCCTACCTACCGGCGATGGGGGGGTTCACCTCGCGGCTGGCCCCTCCCGCCCAGCCTTCGGTGATCAGCGCGTCGAGTCGTTTGGCCAGGTCGGTGGCACGGCCGGGTCGGACACCGGCGTAGAGGCTCGGCGTCGTGGTGATGTCAGTGTGCCCGAGATGCGCCTGGACGTCCTTGACGAGGGGCCTGCGTCCACCAACGGCGATGCGCAGGTGGTGGCTCGCAGGTCGTGCGGGGTGATGTTCAATCCAGCTCGGGCGACCGCCGGATCCCAGGCGTCACGACGGAAGTTCCCGTACCGTCGGTGAGCGCCGTTCTGGTCGGCAAAGATCAGGGCGTCTGCCGTCGCATCCACTAGCTGCGCCGCCAGCTCGCGAACAAGCGATCGTGGCAGCGTGATCGTTCTTGCGGCGTAGGTCTTGGTGGCGCCGACCTGCATCCGACCGGCGACGTCACCGACGCTGCTCTTAACCCGCAGGGTGCCAGCCGCTCCACCTTGGCCGGGGACAGCACGGGCCGAACTTTCGGCATGCTGCGCGGCAACGGAGTGCTGCGCAGCGCGCAGGGGTTGGACGTCCAGGCCCGGTCCCGCACTGCCCGGTCGATCACCCGCTTTAGCGAGCCGTACGCCTCGATCGCCTTGGACGCCGAGACAGCGGAGGCAACCATGTCGGCGAGCCAGTCCTCCACCTGGCTGACCCGGATCCGCCGAACAGGAGTGGAGCCGAACCGTGGTTCGATCCGTAGCCGCCACGCGGGATCAGCTGTCCAGAGCATGTGGTGCCAGGCGGGTGGTTGATCACGGCGTCACCGATAGACCTCACGTCGATGAGCGACGGCGATGACGAGAACCAACAGCTGCTGATCGTGATTCTCGTAGACGATCCGGTAATCGCCTACGCCGGCTACTCGGACGCGCCAGCGGTTCGGTTGCGCCACCATCGCCCGACATCCTGGTGGTCGCGGGTCGGCTTGCAGGTTGGCGAGTTCGACGAGGACCCGTCGAGCTGTCCGCTGTTCGAGCTTGCCTATTTGCCGTCGAGCGGCGGGGGTCAGGTCGACCCTGTAAGGACGCGGTGAGGTCACAGGCCAAGTTCGGCGCGGACTTCATCGAGTGGTACCGGCCGCTCTCCAGTACGAGCCATCTCAGCGAGGGCGTCGTCCGCAATGCGGCCGAGCTGCTCGTCCTCCCACCGCTCGGCGGCTTCGGCTGCCTCCACCGACACAATCGCGGCAAGCCTCCGTCCCCTACGGGTCAAGAAGGTGACCTGTCCTGTGTACGCGGCCTCGTTTACGACATCAGCGAGCCGATCCCGCGCGTCAGTAATCGGTAGTTCATGAGCGTTCCCAGACATGGGCGCAACAGTACGTCTCGTACGTTACGGACGCTACCAATCCGCCAACTACTATCTACGTATGCATGCAGATACGCATAGAGTCGAGGGGTTGGCTGACGAGCACGCCGCTTTCGCCGTCGAGGTCTTTCGGATGCTCGCCGATCTCACTCGAGTACGCCTGTTATGGGCGCTGCTCGATCAGGAACTCTCCGTTGGTGAACTCGCTGCTGTCGTCGGCAAGCCAGCCGCGGGCGTGTCTCAGCACTTGGCGAAGTTGCGGATGGCGAGGCTGGTGCGGACGCGGCGTGAAGGAACGACGGTCTACTACCGGATCGAGAACTCACATATCCGTCAGTTGATACAAGACGCCGTCTACCACGCCGACCATGCCAGCGGCGGCGTCCCCGAACACCACCGTGCCGACTCGGTCGTGGGCACCCCGGTCCAAGGCAACCGTGACTCCGAAACAGGCGGGACATGACCTCGCGCAGCCACCCGGCTCATGACGACGGAGACGCCGAGCACCACCATGCGGGTCAACGCCCGGTGTCAGCCGAAACCGACGATCACACGCACGGTGCGCCGCAACCGCACGAGCACCGCGGTGGGGTGATGGGATGGTTCACCTCGCTGTTCCGTCCGCACAGCCACGATGCAGCCGACTCGGTCGATGCCGCATTGGAGGCCAGCGCCGACGGCATTCGCGCCCTGAAAATCAGCCTCGTGGTGTTGCTCATCACTGCGGCGGCTCAGGCGGCCGTGGTGGCCTTCACCGGGTCCGTTGCTCTGCTCGCCGATACCATCCACAACTTCTCCGATGCACTGACTGCAGTCCCGCTCTGGATCGCTTTCGTGCTGGGCCGACGCCCGCCCTCCCGCCGCTACACCTACGGCTACGGCCGCGTCGAGGACCTCGCCGGAGTCTTCATCGTCGCGATGATCGCGCTGTCCGCCGCCGTCGCCGGCTACGAATCCATCCGCCGGCTCTTCGACCCTCAGCCGATCACCAACGTCGGCGTGGTGATCGCCGCCGGCCTGATCGGCGCCGCCGGCAACGAACTCGTCGCCCTGTACCGCATCCGCGTCGGCCGCAACATCGGATCCGCAGCGCTGGTCGCCGACGGGCTGCACGCCCGCACCGACGGGTTCACATCCCTCGCCGTCGTCCTCGGTGCCATCGGGGTGCTGGCCGGTTTCCCACTCGCCGACCCCATCGTCGGCATCGGCATCACCGTGGCGATCCTGTTCGTACTCAGGAGCGCAGCAAGGGACATCTACCGCCGGCTGATGGACGCCGTCGACCCGGACCTGGTCGACTCGGCCGAAGCGAGCATCCGGTCAACGCCAGGGGTACTGGACGTCGAGAACCTGCGGTTGCGCTGGATAGGTCACCGCATCCGCGCCGAGTCCGGCATTGTCGTCGACGCCGGACTTGGGATCATCGACGCGCATGCGATCGCCGTCCTCGCACACCACCGGCTCCTCCATGATGTCCCGAAGCTCGCCGACGCCACCGTGCACGTCAGCCCAAGCTCCGAGGACGGACTGGACCACCACGCCCCACTCGCCCACCACCAGCCGCACGCCTCGGGCTGCGACACGAAACGTTAGGCAAGAGTTGAGTTGCAGCGACTGCTGTGAAGTGCTGGCTGCACAACGTCTCCGGTGCAAATTCGATCGCATCTGGCTCGACGCCGGCCGGCTCAGCAAGCCCTGTCATGACCGCACGTCGTCTCGCAGAACCGCGACCCGACCACCGTTTGCGCGTTCATCGATCTCGCTAGCCGCGAAAGGCTGCCAAGCAACCGCACTCGGACCGCTGGTTAGACCGGAGCGGCCAGATGGGCGGCGGGCGAGGAGTCCATCGCCGGTTTCGTGACCCGGTGGCCCCTTCCACCCTCAGCGTCGTCACACGATTGCGCTGCGCACAGAGACCTTCCTCCCGTGCGCCGCGGCCAACCTCTACCCGCGGTGATACTGGTGGACAACCGCGTGCCCCAGCCCGCGGTTGATCATCACCCGGTTCATCGGTACGGTCAGCACAAAGGCGACCGCTAACGCGATGGCCAGGCTGACCCAGAACAGCCAGCCGGTGACACCGGCCTCCATCGCACCAGGGATCGCCACCATGATCGCGTTGTCCACGATCTCCATGACCGTGATCGACACGGTGTCGGCGATCAAGGCCACCTTGATCGCCGCACTCACTGCCAGGCCGGCGCCCAGCACCGAACGCACGGTCAGCAGATAGCCGAAGAAGAACGCCAGCCCCACCGCCAACACGATCGTCCAGGCATCGGACAGGCCGATCGACGTGCCGATCATCATCCCGAGCACCTCACCGATCGCACATCCGGTCAAGCAGTGCCGGGTCGCCTGAACTGCTGGCCCCCAACTCGATGTCGTTCCGCGCACACCGCACCTCCCTGTATCCCCGCGCTCCTGCACAGGTATACCCTTGGGGGGTATATTGCGCAACCCTCAACAACCGACTTTCGAGAGCAGCTAGGAATCGTCACCGCGACGTCGAGGCCACGACCACATCGAATCGCCGCTGCGGCTGGTACAGCTCGATGTGCCTTGGTGGTAGCCCGGCCCCTGCGGTGCGTGCGGGTCGACCCGACCGCTTCGTGGCCGTCGCTGCGCAACGCCGGCACGAAGCCATCGATGGTCCCGCAGCCCACCCCCAACACCGATACCCGTGGTGGGGGTGGGTGGGTGCGCACGAACTGCCACAGGGAGTCCAGCCACCGCTGGTCTGCGGTCATGCCTGGTGAGGCCAGCCCGGCCGAAGAGCCCGCTGATCGTGTCGAGGCTGAATCCGAGCCACAGGTCGGCCTGCTCTGTGCGCATCCATTCGTGGTCGTGCTCGACGCAGTCAGTGATGGCCACACTCCCCCCCGGGACGCACCACTCGGGCCGTCTCGGCGACCATCGCGGCCGGATCCGGGGCGTGGTGCAGGACCATGTTCGCCACCGCGGCGGCGACGGTGCCGTCGCCCAGCCGTTCGATCACCGGCATCCCGGAGAGGAACGGCGCACAGACCAGCGGCTTGTCGGCCACCCTTACGAGCGCCGAAGCGCCGTAGACGGTCAGTACGCCGCCCACTCCGAGGCCGAGCAGGAGCAGCGCGGCAAGGTATTCATCCATCGTGGACTCCTAACCGGTAGCGACGCTGCCGTGAATACCCGTGCGGCCGGGTTACAAGCCGATCAGGACCCGGCCTCGAGCAGCCCCTCCATCTCGGTGATCTCCTCGGCCTGGGCCGCCTCGATCTGCTCGGCGAGGTCGATGGCGTCGGCGTTCTGCCCGTCCTGCTGCTCTTGCTGGGCCTCGGCGATCGCGCCCTTGTGGTGCTCGATCATCTCCGTCAGGAACCGCTCGTTGAACTCGGTTCCTGACAGCGCCATCATCTCCTGCATCTCGATGTCGCTCATCATCCCCTGCATGTCGTCCATGGAGCCCATGTCCGATGCGTCGGGGACCGGCTGGTCCCAGTCCTCGAGGAAGCCGGTCATGGTGTCGATTTCGGGGCCTTGGGCCGCCTCGATGCGGTCGGCGAGATCCTGCACCTCGGGCGAGGCGCCGGCGCCATCGGCCATCTGGGCCATCTCCACGGCCTGTCGGTGGTGCGGGACCATGCCGGTGACGAAGGCCACGTCGGCGTCGTTGAAGTCGGAATCGCTGCCGCAGGCAGCGAGGGTCACGGCGGTCAGCGCCGCGAACAGCACAGCAAAAATACGGGTCATCGGTAAACCTCCGGTTGTGGGATCGAACGGGCGGACAGCAGCCGTTCGATCTACGTCCGAAGCACGCAAAGGGCGAACCGGGCAGGCCCGGGTCTTCGACTCAGCAGCATCGATCGCTGCCGGTCCCAGATCACCAGACCAGACCGCGCCGCCGCTCGACTGAGCGTCAAAGCGACGAGCGCCACGATGATCAGGATCAACCCACTGAGGACCGCAACGCACAGCTGCCACAGGCTGTGGCCCGAGTGCTGCGGCTGCGGCTGATCAGGATGGGTGGCGGTCTGCTCGCCCAACGCCATGTTCATTGCGGCCGGTGCAGACGACGGGACGGGAGGGCTGAGGACATGCATGCCCCAGATCCCAGCCATCAGGCCGAGAACGAGCAGCACAGTTCTCAGCCGCCGCCTCGGACGCCCGGTCACACCGCCACCCCCGTACGACTCACGACCAATCTCCTATCGTCGAGCATGGCGACCTACCGGGACCGACCGCCGGATGAGCGGTAACTACCCGGCGGGAGTCAGGGATCGGAAGCGGCGCAGCCGCAGGCTGTTGGTGACGACGAAGACACTAGACAGGGCCATCGCCGCCCCGGCAAGTACCGGGTTCAGCAAACCCAATGCAGCCAGCGGGAGAGCTGCCACGTTGTAGGCGAAGGCCCAGAACAGGTTGCCTTTGATGGTTCCCAAGGTTTTTCGTGACAGCCGGATCGCGTCCGCAGCCGCACGGAGGTCGCCGCGGACCAACGTCAGGTCCGAGGCCTCGATGGCGACATCCGTTCCGGTGCCCATCGCCAGGCCCAGATCGGCCTGCGCTAGCGCAGCCGCGTCGTTGACCCCGTCGCCCACCATGGCGACGACCTTTCCCTGACGCTGCAGATCCTTGACGACGGTCACCTTGTCCTGCGGGAGGACCTCGGCGATGACTTCGTCGATGCCGACCTCGGCGGCAACCGATCGGGCCACGGTGGTGTTGTCACCGGTGAGCAGCACCGGAGTCAACCCCAGAGCGCGTAGCTGGCGGATGGCCTCGGCGCTGGTGGGCTTGATCGCGTCGGCCACCACGAGCACGCCACGTGCCTTGCCGTCCCAGCCGGCGACGACCGCCGTACGACCCTGCGCCTCGGCTGCTGCCTTGGCGTGCTCCAGGTCGGCGGGCACGGACTGACTCCACTCCTGCTGCAGCCGGGTCCGGCCGACCAGCACCGCGTGCCCGTCCACCACCCCCTGCACGCCGAGGCCCTCAAGGTTGGTGAAACCCTCGACGGCAGGTAGCGTCCCGACCCGCTCGACCGCACCCTTGGCGATGGCCTGGGCGATGGGGTGTTCGGAGGCGTCCTCAAGGGCTCCGGCCAGTCGGGCCACTTCGTCGGCGTCCTCGCCGTCGGCGGGGATGACGTCAAGCAGCGTCATCCGGCCGGTGGTCACGGTGCCGGTCTTGTCCAACACGACGGTGTCGGCCCGACGGGTCGATTCCAGCACTTCCGGGCCCTTGATCAGGATGCCGAGCTGAGCCCCTCGGCCGGTGCCGACCATCAGAGCGGTCGGGGTGGCCAGGCCCAATGCGCACGGGCAGGCGATGATCAGCACCGCCACGGCCGCGGTGAACGCCGCGGACAGGCCACCGCCGATGGCGAGCCAGCCAGCCAGCGTTGCCATCGCAAGAACGATGACGATGGGGACGAAGACACCCGAGACGCGATCGGCCAGGCGCTGCACCTCGGCCTTGCCGTTCTGGGCGTCCTCGACCAGGCGGGCCATCTGGGCGAGTTGGGTGTCCGATCCGATCCGGGTTGCCCGCACGACGATCCGCCCGCCGGCGTTGACCGTCGCGCCGACGACCACATCGCCGGGTCCCACCTCGACCGGCACGGATTCCCCGGTCAGCATCGAGGCGTCCACCGCCGAGGAGCCGTCGGTGACGATCCCGTCTGTGGCGATCCGCTCGCCGGGTCGTACGACGAACTGGTCTCCGATCGCGAGCAGGTCGACGCTGATCCGCTCCTCGCGCCCGTCCCGCAGAACGGAGACCTCCTTCGCGCCGAGGGACAGCAGCGCGCGCAGAGCGGCTCCGGCGAGGCGCTTGGAGCGGGCCTCGAAGTAGCGCCCGGCCAGGATGAACGCGGTGACCCCGGCAGCGACCTCGAGATAGATGTTCGCCGTACCGTCCATCCGGGAGACCGTCAGCTCGAACTCGTGCTTCATGCCCGGCTCGCCAGCGGTGCCGAAGAACAACGCGTACAGCGACCACCCGAGCGCGGCCAGGGTGCCCATCGAGATGAGGGTGTCCATCGTCGATGTGCGGTGCCGCAGATTCGTCCAGGCGGCGCGGTGGAACGGCCAGCCTCCCCAGACGACCACCGGCGCGGCGAGGGTGAGGGACAGCCACTGCCAGTTGGTGAACTGCAGCGGGGGAATCATGGCCATCGCGACGACGGGGATGGTGAGCGCCAGGCAGACGAGCAGCCGCTGCCGCAACGGGCGGACGGCGCTGTCCTCCGGATCGCCGTCAGCACCCTCGGCCTGAGCGCTGCGCGGTGGCTCCGGTCGGCGGGCGCTGTACCCCGCCTTCTCCACCACCGCCACCAGGTCATCCGCGGAGATCCCGGCCGGAAAGTCGATGCGCGCCTTCTCCGTCGAATAGTTGACCGACGCGACCACCCCGTCCAGTTTGTTCAGCCGCTTCTCGATCCGAGCCGCGCAGGACGCGCAGGTCATGCCACCGATGGTCAGCTCGACCCGGTCCTGACCGATTCCGACTTCGCTGTCTGTCGAGGAAGTCACTGCCCGCCGCCGGACGGGACGACCAGCACGTAGCCGGCTTCCTCGACCGCCGCACGGATTGCGGCCTCGTCAAGAGGCTCAGCACTGCTGACGGTGAGGCCTCCGGTCGCCAGGTCGACGTCCACGACCTGTACGCCGGGGACCTGGGTGACTTCTTCCGTCACAGCGTTGACGCAGTGGTCACACGTCATGCCGGTGACGGTGTATGCGGAGGTGCTCATGGGATGAGATCCCTTCTCAGATCAGTCGAATCGACGGTCGTCGTCAGGAGCGCACCAGACGGGCGATGGCCTCGGACGCTTCCTTGACCTTGCGTTCGGCCTCCGAGCCCCCGGCCGCGGCGGCCTGAACCAAGCAGTGGCTCATGTGCTCCTCCAGCAGCCCCAAGGCCACCGACTGCAGCGCCTTGGTCATCGCAGAGACCTGGGTCAGGACGTCGATGCAGTACTGCTCCTCCTCGACCATCCGCTGAAGTCCGCGAGCCTGGCCCTCAATGCGGCGCAACCGCTTCAGGTAGTCGTCCTTGCGGTGGATGTAGCCAGCAGTAGCGCCGTCCATGCCGTTCCTCTCGCCCGCCTAATCTCTCTGCATTTGCCACTTAACATACCCTGGCAGGGTATGTGGTTGCAAGTCAGTCTCGTCAAACCCCCCAAAGGTATGCCTCAAGTCTTCGGCGTCATCCCTTGAGGTAGTTGGCTGTGGAGGCCACGCTCTTGACGTGGTACCCCTGTGGGGTATCGTGCCGCATCAGCATATACCCGATACAGGTAGGGAGTACAAGATGACTGACTCGCAAGCACTGCCTCGGTCCCGGCACGGGTGGGCTCTGGCCCTGATCGCCGCCGCCCAGTTCATGGTCATCATGGACACCTCGATCATCGGAGTGGCCCTGCCACGCATGCAGGAAGACCTCGGCTTCTCCCAGGAGAACCTGTCCTGGGTCTTCAACGCCTACGTCGTCGCCTTCGGCGGGCTCCTGCTGCTCGGCGGGCGGCTGTCGGACCTGTTCGGTGCCCGCAGGGTGTTCAGCACCGGTTGGCTGGTCCTGTTGATCGGCTCGGTGATCGCCGGAGTCGCCGGCACGCTCGGCGTCGAGCTGACCGGCCGCGCGTTGCAAGGCGTCGGTGCCGCGCTGATCGCCCCGTCGGCCCTGACCCTGCTGTTCATGCTGTTCGGCTCCGACCCGAAGCAGCTCACCAAGGCGCTGGCCCTCTACGGCGCCGCGGCACCAGCCGGGGGTACCGCCGGCGTGTTCCTGGGCGGGCTACTCACCGAGTACCTGTCCTGGCCGTGGGTCTTCTACGTCAACGTGCCGATCGCCTTGTTGGCGCTGATAGCGGCGCCGAAGCTGATGCCCGCCGATGGCGCCGGCGCCCGCGGCTCCATCGATGTCGTCGGAGCCGTCACCGTCACCGCCGGGCTCGGCGCCGCCGTGTACGCCATCGTGCGCGCCCCCGGGGTCGGCTGGGGATCGGCGCAGACCTGGGGGGTGCTTGCCGCCGCCGTCGCGCTGCTCGGTGTCTTCCTGGCCGTGCAGGGGTCGAGGCCCGAGCCGCTGATGCGGCTGTCGATCCTCCGCACTCCGAACCTCGGCGCGGCTAACCTGGCCCAGCTGCTGCTCGGTGCCTCGTGGATCCCGATGTGGTTCTTCCTGAACCTGTACCTGCAGCAGGTACTCGGCTATAGCGCCTTCCCCTCCGGTGCCGCGCTGCTACCGATGACCATCCTCATCATGATCGGGATGATCGCTCTAGCGCCCGCAGCCATCAACCGCTTCGGGCCGAAGGCGATGATCGTGGCCGGACTGACCGTCCTCGCCGGCGGCATGGGCTGGCTGTCGCTGATCCGCCCCGGCGGCACCTTCTGGGTCGACGTCCTACCCGCGTCGCTGGTGGCCGCACTGGGCATGTCGCTGGCGTTCATCCCCTCCCTGGGCACCGCGATCTCCTCCGCTCGCCCCGAGGAAGGCGGCCTGGCCGCGGGCATCGTCAACACCAGCTACCAGATCGGCTCGGCCCTCGGCCTGGCCGCCATGACCGCTGTCGCCGCCGCCCACGGCGCCGACCAGCTCGGCGACCTGCCGGCCCTCACCGATGGGTTCTCCGCAGCCTTCCTCGGCGCCGGTGTGATCGCACTGGCAGGCGCGGTGGTGGCCGCGCTCACCCTCCGCGGGCAGCAACCGGATCTCGAGGCTGAGCCGGCGGCCCTTCCAGGTGCGCCCAGCGAGGATATTGGCGACCGCCGGGTCAGTAGTTGAAGTAGGGGGGGACCTCCGGGCTGGGTGGAGATGGCTGTCTTCACCGCCCGGAGGTCCCCGTGCCCGGGCAGGGGCCGGATGGCATCTCA
>Ga0136617_10001116_pt1 | contig 23465 bp, 18 predicted proteins | sample AntDrymUQ3222106_2_FD_129672 | JGI IMG/M metagenome (GOLD analysis project Ga0136617, IMG submission 129672) | Polar desert sand microbial communities from Dry Valleys, Antarctica - metaG UQ322 (21.06) | ecosystem: Environmental > Terrestrial > Soil > Desert | place: Antarctica: Dry Valley...
AAGGGCTCGATCGTGACCGCCGCCGAGGGCGACCTCGACGCCGCCCGCCGGGCCCGGGCCATCGGGGAGCTGCTCCTCGAGCGCGAGCTGGCCCGCCCCGGGAACTGACCGCCCGCAGGGGCGGGCTCTATTCGACGACCGCCCGACAGGGGCGGGCTCTACCCGACTGACCGCCCGACAGGGGCGGGCTCTACCCGACGATGGTCACCACCCGGGCGATCAGGGCGCCCGGTGCCCCGGGCTCCCCGGTCACCGCCACCACCGACCCCTCGGAGACGTCCAGGAGCGTCGCGGGAGAACCGTCGGCCAGGCGGTACTCGGTCTCCGAGGTCAGCGCCGCCCGCGAGTAGCCGTCGACCGGCGGATCGAACACCAGCACCCGGGCGCTGGCGAACACCGCCGACACCGGCCCCCGGAGGGTGACCTCCCCCGGCACGCCGGTGGTCGGCGAGGCCGTCACGGTTGTCGCCCCCGACCCGACGGTGGTGGACGTGGTGGCCGTCGACCGGCCGGTGGTGACGGGCGTGGCGGCGGTCGTCGACGTGGTCTCCGGGGGCGGGTCACCGGCGTCGGAATCGCCGTCGGAGCACGCCCCGACAGCTACCAGGATTCCCGCCATCGCCAACGCCCGCAGCCGCCGCGATCGGCATCGGTGGGTCACCCGGCCAGTGTAGGGACCGGCCTACCGGCAGGCGTTGGCGAAGCCCGCCACCCGGCGCGCCACGCCGGGCGACGGATCCTCGGTGGCCAGCTCCTCGTCGGTGAGCCCGGTGACCAGGGCGGACGCGAAGCACCGGGCCTGGTCGGCGTCGGCCCCCTCGTCGAGCGAGCCGGCCGCCACGTAGCTGCGGGTGACCGCCAGCTCGACGGCCGCCATCGAACCTCCGGTGCCGCCGGCCGAGCCCGCCCCCGGATCGCACGACTCGAGGCCCACGACGTCACCGTCCTGCGACGTCGACGCGTTCGGCGTGGGGCCCGAGCTCCCCGGCGCGGCCGCCACCCAGGCGGTGAAGGCGTCGGCCAGCTCCGCCGTGTCCTCCGGGGTGTCGCCGGTGACGTTCATCCGGAAGCACGTGCGCCCGTCCCGGGGGAACACCGCGTAGGCGTCGCCGCCCCATCCGGTGGCGGCGGCCAGCGCCAGCCGGGGGTCGATGCGCTCGGCCAGGACCACCATCAGCGAGACGGCGCCGAAGTCGCCTTCGTCGTAGGCCTCCGCACCGTCGGTCTCGGGCCCGGCCACCGCCGCCGGGCCCTCGCCGTCGATGTACTCGAAGGGATCGAAGACCTGCTCCTCGGTGACGGGCGGGTCGGCGAACGCCCCGTCGACGGACTCGCCCTTGGCCGCCTCCATCACGGCCACGAAGGCGTCGCCCAGCCCGTACATCGACCCGAACAGGGCGGTCAGGGCGTCGGGGATCCCGGCCTCCTCGAACTCCTCGAGGCCGGCCTCGTTCTCGGCGTCGATGGTGTCCTGGACGGCCTGGTCGAGAGTGTCGACGTACCGCTGCTCGATGCGGTCGGCGTCTCCCTCCACCAGGGCGCCGAAGGCGTAGGTGCGGCCGCTGGAGACCTCGTCGTCCGACTCGTTGTAGCGGTCGAGGGAGAACACCTGGTCCTGGAGCACGTGGGTCAGCTCGTGCACGAGAGTCACGGCCAGGCCGGGCGTCACCTCCGTGCCCCGGACGACCACCCGCTCCTCGGCGCTGTTGTAATAGGCCAGGGTGCCGGAGTCGGTCAGGTCGTTGGTGGCCTCCAGCAGGTCGGTGTCGCCGGAGATGATGCCCAGGGCCCGCATCGCCCCTTCGAACTGCTCGAGCTCGGTGCGCTCCTCCTCGGTGAGCGCGCCCTCGTCGGTGCGGGTGCGGGCGGAATAGTCCTCAGCCGTGAGGAAGTCGACCGGGACGGGGTGGTCGAAGAGGGCCCCCCGCTCCCGCTCCACGAAATTGGCCAGGCCGAGCACCCGCGGATCCCACTCCGACGGGTACTTCTCCTCACCGGCCCGCACGAGGGCGGCGCCGATCCCGGCGGAGAGAACGACGAGCAGCAGCAAGCCGGTGACCCTCTCGAACCAGCGCGTACGACGTTCCACCGCAGACCTCCGTTGCTCCGATCCAGTATCGACGCCCGCCGGGGCCTCGGTGGACCGCCGAGGCGATGGAGCCCCGTTACCCTTCACCCGTGACCAAGATCGCCGACCTGCTGGCGGCCGGGCGGTGCTACTCGTTCGAGTTCTTCCCGCCCCGCAGCGCGGCCGCCGAGCTGAACCTGCGCAGCACCCTCGTCGAGCTCGAGGCGTTGGGGCCCTCGTTCGTCTCGTTCACCTACGGGGCGGGCGGCACGACGAGGGACAAGACCTACGAGGTCGTCGTCCACGTGCTGCGGAACACGACTATGACGCCCATGGCCCACCTGTGCTGCGCCGGCCACACCGTCGACGAGCTGCGTTCGCTCCTCGAGGCCTACCGCGACGACGGCGTGGAGAACATCCTCGCCCTGCGGGGCGACCCGCCGGCCGACCTAGGCCTTCCCCCCGGCGACCTCCTCCACGCCTCCGAGCTGGTCGAGCTAGTCCGGGAGATGGGTCCCTTCTCGGTGGGGGTGGCGTCACACCCGGAGGGCCACCCGGCCTGCCCCGAGCGCGACCTCGACCGCCGGCGGCAGGCGGAGAAGCTGGCCCGGGCCGACTTCGGCGTCACCCAGTTCTTCTTCGAGCTCGACGACTACGTATGGCTCGTCGACGACCTCGCCGCTCTGGGCGTCACCAAGCCGGTGGTCCCCGGCATCATGCCGGTCACCAACGTGGCCCAGATCGAGCGCTTCGCCCAGATGTCGGGCGCCGCCTTCCCCACCTGGCTGGCCGACCGCCTGCACGCGGTGGCCGACGACCCCGAGCAGGTGCGCAAGGTCGGGGTCGAGGTCGCCACCGAGCTGAGCCAGGGCCTCCTCGACGCCGGCGCGCCCGGACTGCACTTCTACACGCTCAACCGCGCCCAGGCGACGTCGGAGATCTGGGCCAACCTCGGCCTCCCGGTAACCGGACCCCGCCCGATCGAGGCGCCGCCGGCCTGACGAGGGGGCTCCCCGTCAGGCCTGCGGCCACCCCGTTCGCGGTCAGCCGACCGTGATCACGTCCGACAGGGCGAGCATGCCGAGCTGGTAGTGCGGGATGCCCTGCGGCGTCGGGATGAAGCACACGAACAGCGTGCGGCCCGCATCGAGGGTGAACGACACGCGATCGCGCCCGAGCGGCGGCGCGAAGGCAAAGCCCTCGAATGCGATGTCGGGGCACGCCAGCTCGATGGTGTCGGCGTCGAGGTGGGCGACCACCTGCTGGCGGGTGAGGCCGGCGCACGCCGGGCCGAGGTTCAGGGCGACGACCTCGTGCGGCTCCTTCCGGCTGCCGTTGACGAACCGGGTGTCGTAGTCCCCCGCCACCAGGCGGGACGAGATCCCCGAGAAGCTGTAGTCCCTGGCCACGATGCCCAACGACCGGGTGGCGGCCGTCGCCGCCTGCGGCATCCCCAACACGAGGGACATGGTGACGGCGGCCAGGCCGACCACTCCCCTACGGAACCGAGATCCTCTGCGCACGCTCTCGTACCTCCTCGCGGTCGACCCCGCGATCGGGGTCGCCCCGACCCTTCCACCACCGGGGTCGCCGCGCAAGGGGGCCGCCAGCCCTCACGGGGACACGTCGCCACCCAGATAGGCGTTGCGCACGGCCTCGTCGTCGAGCAGCTCGCCGGCCGACGCCGACTTCACGATCCGGCCGGTCTCCAGCACGTAGGCCCGATGGGCCCGCTGCAGGGCCTGGGCCGCGTTCTGCTCGACCAGCAGCACGGTCGTGCCCTGCTGGTTGATCTCGCTCACCAGGGCGAAGATCTGGGTCACCAGCTTGGGGGCCAGCCCCATCGACGGCTCGTCGAGCAGCAGCACCTTGGGCCGGGCCATCAGCGCCCGGCCGATGGCGAGCATCTGCTGCTCGCCGCCCGAGAGGGTGCCACCGGCCTGGGCCCGCCGCTCGGCCAGCCGGGGCAGCAGACCGAAGACCCGGTCGAGGTCGGCCCCCACCGTGGCCTTGCTCTTCGAACCCCGGGCGTAGGCCCCCATCTCCAGGTTCTCCAGCACCGACATGCCGGGAAAGATGCGCCGGCCCTCGGGGGACTGGGAGATCCCGAGCCCGACCCGCCGGTGGGCCGGCACCGCCGAGATGTCGCGGCCCTCGAACAGGATGCGGCCCGACGACACCGGCCGCACGCCCGAGATGGTCTTGAGGGTGGTGGTCTTGCCCGCCCCGTTGGCGCCGATCAGGGCCACCACCTCGCCCTCGGCCACGGTCAGCGAGACCCCCTTGAGGGCCTCGACCATGCCGTAGTGCACGTGGAGGTCGTCGAGCTCGAGGAGCATGTCAGCCGGCCGCCGGCTCGCCCAGGTAGGCCTCGATCACCCTCGGGTCGCGCTGCACCTCGGCCGGCCGACCCTCGGCGATCTTCTCGCCGAAGTCGAGCACGCACACCCGGTCCGAGGTCCCCATGACCAGGCCCATGTCGTGATCGATGATCACGATGGTGAGGCCCTCGTCCCGCAGCCGGCGGATCAGGGCCGTCACCGCCTGCTTCTCCGACGCCCCCATCCCCGCCGCCGGCTCGTCGAGGAGGAGCACCTGGGGCCGGGTGGCCACCGCCCGGGCGATCTCCAGCCGGCGCTGGTCGCCGTAGGGCAGGTTACGGGCCAGGTCGGCGGACCGGTGCTCGATGCCCACCAGCCGCAGCAGGCGGCGGGCCTCGTCGCGGCTCTCGCGCTCCTCCCGCCGGCGGCGGGCCCCGCCGAAGAGTGCGCCGGGCACGCTCGTGCGGTGCCGGGAATCGACCCCGATCATCACGTTCTCCAGGGCCGTCATGTTGGGGAACAGGCGGATGTTCTGGAAGGTGCGGGCCACGCCGGCCCGGGTGACCTGGTCGGGGCGGCGCCCGCAGATGCCGGAGCCGTCGAGGCGGATGTCGCCCCCGGCCGGCCGGAAGACGCCGGTGATGCAGTTGAACACCGTGGTCTTTCCCGCCCCGTTGGGCCCGATGAGCCCGAGGATCTCCCCCCGCCGGACCGAGATGTCGACCCCCCGCAGGGCGAGCACACCGCCGAACTCCATCCGCACCCCGTCCAGCACCAGGACGCTGGCCCCCTTGTCGCCCTCCGGCGGCCCGACGCGGGGAACCGGGGTCGCGCCGGTGGTTGCGGCCGCGGCTACCACCTCGGAGCAGGTACCCCTGCGACCCTGAGGTGACGACGAGTCGACGCCCTCGACGATCGCCTCCGGGCTCTCCGGCACCGGCCCGTCGACGGCGCCGCCCATGCCGGCCTCGGGCGTGGCCTCGGCCAGCTCCGCCGCCCGCTGGCGGCTGGGGATGAGGCCCTGGGGGCGGAAGATCATCATCACCACCAGGGCCAGGCCGAAGAGCAGGACCCGGTACTCGGTGACGTCGGTGGCGTTGCCACCGGTGAGGGTGTTGAGCCAGCCCACAAGGGTCTCGCCGGCGGCCGCGTCCCGCAGGTACTCGGGGAGGAAGGCCACCGCGAAGGCGCCGACGACCACTCCCGGGATCGACCCCATCCCCCCCAGCACCACCGCCGACAAGAGGATGACCGACAGGAAGAACGGGAAGTTGTCGGGGTTGATGAAGCTCACCCGGCTGGCGTAGATCCATCCCCCGAGACCCCCGGTGGACGCCCCGATGGCGAACGCCCACAGCTTCATCTTGAACGTGGGCACGCCCATGGCCTCGGCCGCGTCCTCGTCCTCCCGGATGGCGGCCCATGCCCGACCCACCCGCGACCGCTTGAGGCGCACGATCATCACCACCGCCAGAACGATGGCGACCAGGGTGAGGTAGTAGTACGGCAGCGGGTCGAGCCCGAACGCCGCCCCCGCCACCGGCGCCGGGTGGGGAATGCCGGAGATCCCCCGGGACGCGCCCAACGACTCCGAGTTCTGGGCCACGATGCGGGCGATCTCGCCGAAGCCGAGGGTGACGATGGCCAGGTAGTCGCCCCGCAGGCGCAGGGTGGGGGCGCCGAGCACGACCCCGGCCACCGACGCCAGCACCACGGCCACGATCAGGGCCTCCCACGCCGACCAGCCGGCCGTCGTGGTCAGCTTGGCCGTGGTGTAGGCCCCGACCGCGTAGAAGGCGACGTAGCCGAGGTCGAGGAGCCCGGCCTGGCCGACCACCACGTTGAGGCCCAGGGCGAGGAGGACGAAGACCGCCACCGGGTAGAACAGCACGCTCTGCCAGGCCGTCGACAGCCCGAGAGGCGCCAGCACCGCCCCGAGGAGCGCAGCGCCCACCACCGCCGCCCGAACCAGCGCCGGCTGGCGGTCCCACCAGCGAGCCACCGGGTGCACCACCGACGGCAGCCACCGCCGCCGGCCACCCGGCCCCTGTCCGCCGGGTCCGCGAATCTCCGGTCCCCGGCCCGGTCGCCACCGCCACGTCCCCACGGCCGGACTCACGCCCGCGCCCGCCCGAGGCTCTCGCCCAGCAGGCCGGTCGGCCGGAACAGCAGCACCAGCACGAGCACGGTGAAGGCGAAGACGTCCTTCCACTCCCCGCCCAGCACAGTCGCCCCCCAGTTCTCCATCAGCCCCAGCAGGAGTCCGCCGAGGAGGGCGCCCCGGATGTTGCCGATCCCGCCCAGCACGGCCGCGGTGAAGGCCTTGATCCCGGGGAGGAAGCCGATGTCGTAGCGGGCGGCCTCGAAGAAGATCCCGAACAGGGTCCCCGCGGCGCCGGCCAGGATGCCGCCCAGCAGGAACGTGAGGGCGACGACCCGGTTGATGTCGACACCCATCATGGCCGCCGTCTCCGCGTCCTGGGCGGTGGCCCGGATGCCACGGCCCAGCCGGGATTTGGCCACGAAGCGCTCGAGCGCCACCATCAGCACGACGGCCGCCACCACCACCAGCACCTTGTCGGTGCGGATGTCGGCCCCGCCGAACGACGCCAGCTGCCGCTTCTCCAGCACCCGGGGGAAGCCGAGGATCTCCCGGCCGTAGCGCACCGCGAACAGCTCCTGGAGGAACAGTGACATCCCGATGGCGGTGATGAGGGCGGCCAGCCGGGGGGCGTTGCGGCGGCGCAGGGGCCGGTAGGCGATCCGCTCCATGGCGACGGCCGTCAGCCCCGACACGGTCATGGCCACCAGCATCACCACCAACACCGTGACCACCAGGGCCACGCCCGACTTGGTCGGGTCGCCGGCGTCGATCCCCAGGCCGTGCATGGCGAACAGGCTGGCGAACACCCCGATCATGAAGACCTCGGAGTGGGCGAAGTTGATCAGCCGCAGGACCCCGTAGACCAGCGTGTAGCCGAGGGCGATCAGGGCGTAGATCGACCCGAGGGTCAGGCCGTCGACCGTCTGCGGCCAGAACTGGTCCTGCAGGCAGGAGAAGCAGTTGTCGATATCTATCCCTGGGGCCGGACCTGATCGGCCGGTGGTCCGCGGCGGCTCGGGCTCAGTTCAGCAGGCTGTCGGTGGTCCCCAGCTCGGTGGGCTTTCCACCCTTGAACTCGTAGACGAAGACGTCGCCGGCCTTGATGTTGCCGTTGGCTTCGAACTCGATCGGCTTGCCCGCACCCTCGTAGGTGCCCAGGTTCTCGACGTAGTCGAGCAGCGCCTGACGGGTGGTCTTGCCCTCGCGGATCCCCTTGATGAGGATGTTGGCCGAGTCGTACCCCTCGGTGGAGTAGGTGGCGGGGGCGAGGTTCCACCGGGCCTGGTAGGCCGTCGCGAACTCACCGAGCTTTCCCGGAGCGTCGGTCGTGGCCAGCTTGCAGGCGCACGTGACCTGGGTGCCCTCGGCCGCCGGCGCCCCCGCGGAGGCGACGAAGCCGATGTCGAGCGTCCCGTCGCCGCTCAGGAAGCGCACCGTGACCTGGCCGTCGGTGAGCTGCTTCTTGAGCCGTCCCGCCTCCGAGTAGTAACCGCCGTAGAAGATCATGTCCGGCGGCGGCGAGAGGGCCCGCACCGAGTTCACCACGGCCGAGAAGTCCTGCGACTTGGGATCGATGGCCTCGTTGAGGACGGTGGCGACGCCCGCCTTCTCCAGCTGCTCCCGGGTGCCGTCGGCCAGCGCCTTGCCGTAGTCGGCGTTGTCGTGGATGTAGGCCGCCCGGGTGACCGTCAGCTTCTTGGTCACGTAGTCGGTCACGCCCTTGCCCTGCACGTTGTCGTCGGGGACGAGGCGGTGGAACACGGTCTGGTTGGGCTCCACCGTGGGCAGCTCGGCGTTGGTGGCGGAGGCGCTCACCATGACCAGGCCGGCCGCCTGCAGGGAGGGCAGCACCGCCCGCGTCTCGCCCGAGAAGGTGGGACCGACGACGCCCCGGACGGCCGCGTCGTTGATGAACCGGTCCTTGGCCGTCGACGCCTGGGCCGGATCGCCCTGGGTGTCGAACTCGGCCAGCTCGAACTTGACGTCGCCACCGGCCGCGTTGGCCTGCTCGATGGCCACCGTGGCCCCGTTGCGGATGTTGATGCCGAGGTTGGCGTTGGGCCCGGTGAGCGGCCCCACGAACGCCAGCTTGTACGTCTGCCGGCCCGGCGCATCACCACCCGCCGTGTCGCCCTCACTGTCGCTGCACCCTGCCAGCATCAGCGCCGCCACCGACACCACCGCGACGATCTTCCAACCAGCCCGGGTCACAGGAGACATTTGCCACTCCTTTTGCAGCGCCTTAGGTGTCGGGACCTTACCCAGACATGAACCGGAACGCTCGGCCACGGCGGAGTTGGGTACATAGATCAACGCCGTGACCGCCAACGACCTGGACGACGTGACGGAGAACATCCGCATCCTCGTCCGCGAGGAACTCAAGACCCGCCACTGGCTGCAGGGGCACCCCGAGCCGATACCCGAGTGCCCGGTGTGCCAATCCCGCCGCTAGGACTACGGCTCGGCGCACTGCCCTGCCTCCTCCACGCGCTGCGTTCGAAGGCCCACCGGTAGGCTCCGGCCATGCCCGAGGCACCTGCGGTCGACCCCATGCTCCAGCTGTTCGTCCGGCTCATGAACAACCTCGACGTGCAGCTCGGGGTGACGGTGCTGGTCGGTGGCTCGTGGGTGTCGGGCGTCCTCATCCCGCCCCGCACCTTCACCGAGGAGGCGGGCGCGGAGCTGGTGGCGAAGGCCGGCGTCGAGGCCGAGGGTCTGCAGATGTTCTTCCAGGAGCTGGGCCGGCAGTGGTTCCCCAGCGAGACGGAGCAGGCACCCGAGGCTGCGACCGGCCCGGGCGCCCGGGGCGCCGACCGGCCGTTCCACCTCCACCTCCGCAACGCCCGGATGGTCACCACCACCGGCTCGATCCCGATCGACGGCGCCTACATGCGCATCCGCCTGGCCGAGGTGTCGGGGTGGGTCATCGGCGACTTCAGCGCCACCCACCCCTTCCGGCCGCCGGCCCCGCCCCAACACACCGACTCCTGACCCCCAAGGGGGGATCGGGGGCCTTCGTCGCCTCCCCTGCCGAGGACCGCTGCGGTTCTGTCGTCGCAGGTGGGTGGCCTACTCTGGGGGTGTGCCAGGTCCCTCGCAGGGCCGGATACTCGTCGTCGACGACGAAGACGACGTCCGGGCCCTCCTCACCACCTACCTCCAGATGGAGGGGTACGACGTCGACCAGGCGGCCGACGCCCACAGCGCCTACCAGGCCCTGGCCGACAACCCACCCGACCTGGTTCTCCTCGACGTGATGCTCTCGCCCGACGACGGGCTCGAGGTGCTGGCCCGGGTGCGCAAGGAGAGCGGGGTGGCGGTGATCCTGCTGACGGGCAAGGGGGCCGAGGCCGACCGGGTGGTCGGCCTCAAGCTGGGAGCCGACGACTACGTCGTGAAGCCCTTCTCGCCGGCCGAGGTGGAGGCCCGCATCTCGTCGGTGCTCCGCCGGGTCAAGCCCCCGGCCACTCCGACGCTCGCCTTCGACGGGCTCAGCATCGACCTGGCCACGCGCGAGGTCTGGGTGGCGGGCGAGCGGGTGACGCTGACGGCCAAGGAGTTCGACCTGCTCACCTTCATGGCCTCCTCGCTGCGCCAGGTGTTCTCCCGCGACCAGCTGCTCGACCAGGTGTGGAACTCGTCGTCGGAGTGGCAGAGCCCGGGCACGGTCACCGAGCACATCCGCCGCCTCCGGAACCGGATCGAGCTCGACCCTGACCATCCCCGGTGGATCACCACCGTGCGGGGCGTCGGCTACTGCTTCAACCCGTAGAGTCCGCGAACCCGTCTCCTGGCACCGGCAGGCGGCTCTTGGCCCGGCACATGGCCTCGTCGGCCCGGCGGACGATCGCCTGCGGGTCCTCCCCCGCGTCGCAGCCGACCGCCATCCCGATGCTGGTCGTCACCAGCTCGGTGCCCCCGCCCAGCAGCAACGAGTGACCGACCGCCTCGTCGATCCGGGCCCGCATCTGCTCCAGATCGTCCTCGTCCTGCACCCCGCCGCAGACGACCAGGAACTCGTCGCCGCCGATGCGACCCACCGTGTCGCGGGACCGCACCATCTGTGACAGCCGGCGGGCCACCCGCACCAGCACCTCGTCGCCGGCCTCGTGGCCCAACCGGTCGTTGAGGCCCTTGAACCCGTCGATGTCGAGGTAGAACACCGCCACCCCGGCGCTGGTGCGGCCGACGTGGTCGAGCTCGAGGCGGAGCCGGTCGAAGAGCAAGGTGCGGTTGGCCAAGCCGGTGAGCGGGTCGTGCAGGGCCTGGTCTGCGAAGCGTGCCTCCAGGGCCTTGCGTTCGATGGCGTGGCGCAGCGACTGCCCCAGGCGGGTGCCGTCGACGGTGCCCTTGACCAGGTAGTCCTGGGCTCCCTCGTGGACTGCCTTCAGCCCGAGCTGCTCGTCGGCCATGGAGGTGAGGATCACGATCGGCACCAACGGCGCCACCACAGTCAGCTCGTGCAGCGACGCCAGCCCCTGCCCGTCGGGAAGGAACAGGTCGAGCAGGATGCAGTCGGTGCGGTGGCGGTGCAGCTCGGTCCGGGCCCCGGCCAGATCGCGGGCCCGGCGCACCCGGTAGGCGCCGTCGAGGCCGGCGACCAGCGTCTCCTCCACCAGGCGGGCGTGGTCGTCGTCGTCCTCGACCAGCAGGACGTCGAGCCCCTCCTCACCGGCCCCGACCGCGGCCACCGCCCAGCCGGTCGTGACCCCGGTGGGCGGAGGAAGCCGGTCGGCCGCGGGCGGAGACCCGATCCCCAGCAGGTCGGGGGCCGCGCCCAGGTCGTCGGCCCCGCTGTCGGGCCGCACCGGCGACCGCTCGTCCGGCACCGTGAACCGGAACCGGCTCCCCCCGTCGGGGTTCTCCTCCACCCAGATGGACCCGCCCCGCTGCTCGACGATCCGCTTGCAGATGGCCAGACCGATGCCCGTCCCCTCGTAGGCGTCGCGGTGGATGCGCTGGAACATGCCCATGACGTGGGTGCGGTGCCGGGGTTCGATGCCGATCCCGTTGTCGACGACGTCGATGCACCAGGCGTTGACCATCCTCGACGCCGACACCCGGATCCGGGGCGAGGTGCCTTCGGCGACGAACTTCAGGGCGTTGGCCACCAGGTTCTGGAGGAGGTGCACGAACTGCACCGGGTCGCCGGTGACGACGGGAAGCGGGTCGCACTCGACCGACCCCCCCGACACCGCCATCTCGGCCTCGAGGCCGGCGGTGACCTCCTCGACCACCCGGGCGAGGGGGACGGCCACGTCGGGCCGGCGCTCGGCGCCGACCTTGGCGTAGGCCAGCAGGTCGTCGATGAGGAGGTTCATCCGCGTCGCGCTCTTGAGGATGTAGCCCAGGAACTCCTGGCCCCGCTCGTCGAGCACCGCTCCGTGGGTCTGTTCGAGCAGGGCGCCGAAGCCGGAGATCACCTGCAGGGGCGACTTCAGGTCGTGGGCGGCCACGGTCGCGAACAGCGCCAGGTCGGTGTTGGAGCGCGACATCTCCTTCTCGTAGCGCTGCCTGAGCTCCTCGGCCCGGACGGTGGTGATCTCGGCGTCCTTGCGCTCGGAGAGGTCGACGACCTGGTAGACGAACCCGGTCGGAGATCCGTCGTCGTCGCACAGCAGGGAGCACGTGGCCAGCGTCCAGGCGATGCGGCCGTCGGGGCGGATGAACCTCAGGGCGTCGTGGTAGCTGCGACCGGCTGGGTGGCCGGGGACGGATCGGAGCAGACCCTCCCGGAGCCCGGCGTGACGGGCGACGTCGCCCGGATGGCTGATGTCGTCGACGGCCAGTCCGCCCAGCTCGGCCGAGGGACGGGCGACGACCCGGCAGAGGGCCTCGTTGACCTTCCGGAACCGACTCTCGAGGTCGAGCAGGGCCATCCCGATGGGGGAATGATCGAACGCCGTCCGGAACCAATCGTGCGGGGGGTGGTCGGAGCGGTCGGCCGCGTCGGCCCGCTCGAGGCCGGGCAGACGGACGCCGCGGGGCATCCGGCAGGCCTCGACCAGGCGCTGGGCCAGCGAGTCCGACACCATCCGCTTCTCGATCCGTCGCAGCAGGGCCCGCATGGCCGATGCGTCATCGGCGATGACCACCCGCAGACGACCGCCGGGGAGGTCGTCGGTCTCGTCCGTGCCTCCCATCCTGATCCCCATTCTCGTCTGATCTCCGGCCTCCCTCCCGGCAGCGCCCGCGGGCGCCCCGCCGATGCGGAGCGCCCGCGTCATCCGGGAGGTCACCGAGACCTCTAGCCTTCGACGACCGGTGGGCAGCCAAGGCCGGTGCCGATGCCACCCAGCACACCCTGCTGCATCTGGATGACCAGGGCCTGGAGCGTTGCGTCCAGCACGGCCTTCACGTCGGTGGTCCACCGGGCCGCGGAATCGGCGTAGGCCGACGCCCGGGCGCTGACGACCGAGGCGGGGCCCCACAGGCCACCGCGATCCTCACCCGGGTCGAAACCATCAAAGTCCGCTCCTTGTTCGATCAAGCGGGGCCGGGACGCGTCCCTGCCTTCCGCTTGAACCAGACAATGAGGGAGCCATATCAACCCGCCGCCCACGGAAACCCAACATCCGCCCAACGCTGCACGCCGTTCGTGGGCGAACCCATTTGCTGATCGGTCCGCCCCTCGGACCGAACCCGGCCCGGACGCGGCGAGGGGCAGGCCCCCTCCCGAGCCACGATGGGCGCCCGACATCAACCAGCGCTCAACCGATTCTCAACTTCCCCACAACCGACACCGGGCGGCGAGGCGCAGCCAGGTTCGAATTGCCTCCGACCCGGGGTAGGATCCGGGGGTAATTCCCGCCGAAAACGGCGGGGCGGTGCTCGCCTTGGGAAGACAGGGAGGGTCCTCCATCGCACGAGGAGCGCCTCATGATGCCCGCCAGCCCCGGCTCCCAGCACCACCCCTCCGCCAGCCACCTCTCCCTCGTCTTCAGCCGTGCTCTGGGCAGGGTCGTCGTGCATGTCCACGGCCCGCTCGACGCCGACACCGCCCACCAGCTGCGCGACCGGCTGGTCGACGTGATCGACGGTCAGGGCAACCGTCAGGTCGTCCTCGACCTCCGAGAGATGACCCGTATCGACGCTGTCGGCTTCTCCGTGCTCGTCGGTGCCCAGGAGCGGATACAGAGCATTGCCGGCGAGCTCATCCTGAGCGGCCCGACTCGGGCGATGACGCGCGCGTTCGCTGCGGCCGGCCTCGACGAGGTCTTCGTCATCACTCCCGCCTGGACGCACCCCGCCCACGGCGACACCCGCACCGACAGCAACCGGGGACGGGACGTGCGGTGAGCCCGTCCGGTGGTGCCCGCCTCAGACGGTGACGGACCTCGTCCGGGGCTGACGGCCGGCCCGCCACACCCGCCGCAGCCGGCGCCGCTCGTCCTCGTCCTTGCCGCCCCAGACACCCGCCTCCTGATTGGTCTCGAAGGCGAACTGGAGGCAGGAGTCGCTCACCGGGCAGGAACGGCACACCGCCTTGGCGGACTCGATCTGGTCGACGGCCGGGCCGGTGGTGCCGACCGGAAAGAACACGGTCGCGTCGGTGTGTCGACACGCGGCCTGTTGCCGCCAACCTTGCTTGTCCCAGTCGAAGATGGGGTTCCATGTCACGGCCATCGGGCTCCCTAGCTCAGGCTGATGCGATCGTGGGACACGAGGCGGCCACCCGGCACGCGAGAGGGCAGTTCCAGGATGGGGTGCTCGACCCCGGACCCTAACCGATACCCGCGGTGAGGTCGAACCGTTTGCCGACGTGGAGCCGCTGCTTGACTGCCACCCCGACCTCCCTCGCAACATCGTCCACTTGGGACGCTGCCGGGGTCTGGGGCAACGGGGACTGCATGTCGAGCGCTACCCCGAAGGGCGGTCGCGCAACCCGTGCAGCTTAGGCGATCCGCACGACGTGTCGCGCAACACCTCCGATTCAGCGCTCCACCCCATCGTCGTCGTCCCAGGTCGACACCACCGACTGCTCGGGTCGGCGCTCGCCCTGCAGGGCAATGTGGTCGAAGGCCCGCTTGTCGGCGTCGGTGAGCGGCGGCTGCACGATGCTGCGGGGCCACAGCCGGCGGGCCCAGACCACGTTGGCCTCCGCCGCGTACAGGGTGAGCTGGGCGCCCAGGAACAGCCAGGAGACGAGCCCGAGGACCGAGGCGAAGTACCCGTAGACCTCTGAGGCGTGGCGCAGCTGGGTGCCGACCAGATAGGCGCCGAGCACCTGGAGCAGCGACCAGCAGACCCCTGCCAGGACCGCTCCCGGCAGGAGGGCCCGGGACGGCACCGTCCGCACGGTCAGGACCCGGAAGGCGAGCACGAACAGCCCGATGTTGAGCCCCACCGAGAGGGCGACGCCGGCCGCCTTCGCGGCCGCCCCGCCCTCCGAGGCCGTCAGCGACGTGATGGCGGTCGTCGCCACCAGGCCCAGGCCGAGCACGCCCAGCAGTCCGAAACCCCGGCCCAGGCGGGTGATGAACGGGGGCCGGTCGACACCGGGGACGTTCCACACCTCGGCCATGGCCAGCTGGCCGGCCTGGGTGACGCCCAGCGAGCCCCAGACGATGCCGATCACGCCCACGGTGAGGGCCAGGGCATTGCCCTGGAGGGGGTGAATGGCCTGCTCGAGCTGCTGGCCCACGATCGGGAAGTCGCGTAGCACCGAACGGAGCACCGCCCGCTGGAGCCCGCTGTTGCGGTCCATGGCGAAGCCCAGGATCGTGGTCATCAGGAGGAGCAGAGGGAAGATGGCGAGGAAGCTGTAATAGGCGATCAGTGCGGCGAGAGAGCCGGCGCGGTCGTCGCCGAACTTCTTGATCACGCCGAAGCCGATCGCCAGAGGCCGGTGGGTCTGCTGATAGCCGTCGACGCGGCGAACGACCCGCTCGATCCGGTTCACCCGCTGCGTCCCTCCTCTCGCTCCGCCTTCCTCGTACGGGTGGCGGACAACATTGTCCCGCATGCCGCCCCGGCCGGGAGCGGCGTCCGGTGCGAGGACCCGGGGAGGGCAGAGCGGCGGGCACCTTCCTATAATCGAGGGCAGCCAGGGTCCAGGACCGCGGGCCAGGGGAGAAGAAGGATTCGACATGCCGAGGGAAGCGCTGCTGGCCCGCACCTTCGTCGAGTTGGCTGACAGCCTCGTGGTCGACTTCGACGTGGTGGAACTACTCACCCTGCTGGCCGACAGGTGCGTCGAGGTCTTCGACGTCGCCGCCGCCGGCCTGATGGTCTCCGCCGACGGGGAGCTGCGGGTGCTGGCCTCGTCCAGCGAGACCATGCGGGTCCTCGAGCTGTTCGAGGTTCAGGCCGACGAGGGGCCCTGTGTCGACTGCTTCCGCACCGGTCAGCCCGTCGTCGTCGTCGACCTCGACGCCACCGACGGGCGCTGGCCCGGCTTCGGCCCCAAGGCGGTCGCCGGCGGGTTCCGGTCGGTGCACGCCCTGCCCCTTCGACTCCGGGGGCACACCATCGGCGCCCTCAACCTGTTCCGCGTCCAAGAGGGCCCGATGAGCGAAGGCGACGTGGTGGCGGCCCAGGCGCTGGCCGACGTGGCGACCATCGCCATCCTGCAGCACCGCTCCGCTGTCGACGCCCATACCTTGAACGCGCAGCTGACCCATGCCCTCCAGACGCGAATCGTCATCGAGCAGGCCAAGGGCGTGGTGTCCGAGCGGGCCGGCCTCGACATGGACAAGGCCTTCGAGCGGCTGCGCCGGCATGCCCGAAACCACAACATCCGGCTCAGCGATGTGGCCCATGCGGTCACCGGCCGGTCCCTGGCGGTCTCGTCCCTCGACCCCTGAGCAAGGGCCGGGGTCGGGGCCGGGGCCGGGGTCCCCGGGTTAGGGGTCGACGGCCCGGCGCACGGCGCGGGTGGCGACGGCCAGGGCGTCGAGGCGGGGCGTCGGCTCGGCCTCGATCCGGCGGAGCAGGGCCGTGATCTCGGCCGAAGGGGACGCCCGGGTGGCCAGGAAGGCGGCCACCGACGCGGCCTCGCCGACCTCGGGCGGCTGCTCCAATGCCCGACGGGCGCCTAGGCGGCGGAGGTCGTCTAGGTCGTCGAGCAGGCCCCGAACCGCCACCCGCGACCAGTCGTCGTCGACGACGGCGCGGCCGAGGAGCTCGGCCAGGCGGTAGATCCCCAGGCCCTCCTCCACCGCCACGAGGGCCCGGGCCACCCCGGCGACCGGGCGACCGGTGTGGCGCGCCACCTCGGCCACGTCGGCCACGATCTCCAGCTCGCCCAGGCGGGCCCACCTCACCGCGGCCGGGGGCTCGATCCCACCGTCGACCAGGGCCTCGGCCAGCCGGGACCGCTGCCGGCGGCGGGCGGTGGTGCCGATCTCGGTCAGGGCGACCTCGAGCGCGACGGCGGTCGGGCGGTCGCGTGCGACACCGGCGGCGATGTCGGCTCCGTCGCCCCGGCGGAGGTAGTCGCGGGTGAGGGCCTCCAGCACCGTGCGGACAGTTGTCACCTGATCGTGCACCACCCGCGCCGACTGCCCCTCGTCGCCGTCGAGCTCGCGCCACCACGCCGCCGCGCCGACCACGTCGCGGGCCACCCACCAGGCGGCCGCCACCTCCGACGGGTCGGAGCCGGTGTCGGCGGCCAGCCGGGACGGGAACGTCACGCCCATGTGGTCGACGACCTCGTTGGCCACCACCGAGGCGATCAGCTCCCGGCGCAGGCGGTGGCCGTCGAGCAGGTGGTCGAAGCGTCCGGCCAGGCCGGACGGGAAGTACGAGACCAGCGCCGCCCGCAACGCCGGCTGGTCGGGGACCGCGGATACCAGCAGGTGGGCGGTGAGGCCCCGCTTCGACCCGGCCAGGAGCACGGCCAGCTCGGGACGGGTCAGGCCCGCCCCGGCCCGGGCCCGGGCCGCCATTTCGGCGGTCGTCGGCAGGGCCTCCACCGCCCGGTCGAGCACGCCCGTCGCCTCCAACTCGACCATCAGCCGCTCGATGGCGCCGATCCGACCCGGGCTGGCGGCCTGGGCCCGGCTGAGGGCCAGACTCTGCCGGGCGCTGTCGTGCAGGACGGCCGCCACCACGTCGTCGCAGACCTCGACCAGCAGCCGGTCGCGCTCCTCGAGGGTGATCTCCCCCGACTCCACCGCCGGCCGGAGGAGGATCTTGAGGTTCACCTCCCGGTCGGAGATGTCGACACCGCCCGAGTTGTCGATGGCGTCGGTGTTGATGTGGCCGCCGCGGCGGGCGTACTCGATGCGGGCCCGCTGGGTGAAGGCCAGGTTGGCCCCCTCCCCCACCACCCGGGCCCGCACCTGGGATCCCGTGACCCTGACCTCGGCGTTGGCCCGGTCGTCGATGTCGCGGTCGGGCTCGTCGGCGGCCCGCACGAAGGTGCCGATGCCCCCGGCGAAGAGCAGGGTCACCGGCGCCTGCAGGATGGCCCGGATGAGCTCGGGCGGCGAGAGCCGGTCGACGCCGGCGTCGAGGCGCAGGGCGGCGCGGACCTCGGGGCCGACCCGGATGCGCTTGTCGAGCCGCGACCACACCCCGCCACCCGGGCTGATCAGGGCCCGGTCGTAGTCGTGCCACGACGAGCGGGGCAGGGCGAACAGCCGGGCCCGTTCCGCGTAGGACACGGCCGGGTCCGGGTCGGGGTCGAGGAAGATGTCGCGGTGGTCGAAGGCGGCCACCAGGCGGATGCGGTCGGAGCGGAGCATGGCGTTGCCGAAAACGTCACCCGACATGTCGCCGATGCCGGCGACCGTGACCACCTCGGCGCCCCCGCCGACGACTCCGCCGAGGTCCCCGTCCCCGTCCTCGTCAACTTCCCCGTTTGGATCCCCCCCGTTCAGATCCCCCCCATCGATGTGCCCCCCATCGAGGTCGATGTCGAGCTCGGCGAAGTGCTGGCGGACGGCCACCCACGCCCCCCGGGCGGTGATACCGAGCTCCTTGTGGTCGTAGCCCCGCGACCCTCCCGAGGCGAAGGCGTCGCCCAGCCAGAAGCCGTGGTCGTCGCTCAGCCGGTTGGCCAGGTCGGAGAAGGTGGCGGTGCCCCGGTCGGCGGCCACCACCAGGTAGGGGTCGTCGCCGTCACGGCGCCGGGGGACGCCCACCACCCGGCCGCCCACCACGTTGTCGGTGACCTCCAGCAGGCTGGTGACGAAGGTCTCGTAGGCCCCGCGGACGTCGATCTGTCCGGTGGCGTCCACCGCCTCGCCGTACCGGGCCCGCCGCACGACGAAGCCGCCCTTGGCCCCGGTGGGCACGATCAGGGCGTTCTTCAGCACCTGGGCCCGCATGAGCCCCAGGACCTCGCTGCGGTAGTCGTCGGGGCGCTCGCTCCACCGGATGCCGCCCCTCGCCACCGGTCCCCAGCGCAGGTGGATGCCCTCCACGGCCGGGCCGTACACGAAGATCTCCCGGTAGGGGACGGGCCGGGGGATGTCGGGCACGGCCCCGCTCTCGAACTTCAGGGCCAGGTGGGAGCCGGCGCTGGTGTAGCGGTTGGTGCGCAGGGTGGCGTCGACCAGGGCGAGGAAGCCCCGCAGGATGCGGTCGTGGTCGAGGCGGGGGACGGCGTCGCACCCGTCGACGATCCGGTTCCGCAGCTCCTCGGCGATGGAGGTCCCGGCCGAGCGGACCGGGTCGAAGCGGGCCGCGAACAGGTCGAGGATGCAGCGGGCGATGCCCGCGTTCTCGACCAGGACGTCGTCGGCGTACTCGGTGGTAAAGGTGGTGCCCACCTGGGTCCGGAAGCGGCGATAGGCCCTCAGCACGGCGACGTCGGCCCAGGGGACGCCGGCCCGCAGCACCAGCCGGTTGAGGGAATCGACCTCGGCCCGGCCGTCCCACATGGCCAGGGCGGCCTCGGCCAGGCGGGGACCGTCCCCCACCACGTCGAGGGGTCGGCCGGTGGGGTCGGTGACAGAAAAATCGTGGAGGTGGGCCCGGTCGGCGCCGTCGTCGTCGTGGGCCGCGGGGCCATACGGGACCGCTGGGCCCAGGGCGTAGGGCACCTCTTCGACCGCCCACAGCCCGAGGCTCTCGACGATCGGTAGGAACCGCGACAGCTCGACCGCCCGGCCCCTGCTGAAGACCTTCAGCCGGGCGTGGGTGCCGGCCTGCCCGGCGGCCTTCCGGTGGCGGTCGGGCGCGAGCACCACGGCGATGTCACGGCCGCCGCTGCGGAGGGCGTCGAGCTGCAGGACGTCGTCGACCGCCTCGGCGGCGGCCACCGCGCCCCGGTAGACGGAAGGGAACCAGTCGGCCCAGGCGTGGGCCAGGCGGGTGCCGCGGCCCTCGCCGACCCGTTCGACCAGGGCCTCGGCCAGCTCCTCGTCCCAGGTGCGGCACAGCAGGCGCACCTCCCGCTCGATGGAGTGCAGCGGTGGTTCGGGGAGCGGCCCCTCGACCTGGACGACCAGGCGCACGATCACCACCGCGCCCTCGCCCAGGGAGACGTTGGCGTCGACCCGCGACCCGTCGAGCTGGGCCAGCAGGAAGCGTTCGATGCGGCGACGCAGCGCCGTCGAGTACAGCTCCTGGGGCACCGAAAGGAGGGCGGACACCGTGTGGTCGGCCGGCTCCACCTGCAGGAGCACCTGCACGTCGGCGCTCTGCTCGGCCGCGGCCAGCCCCACGATCACGTGGCGCAGGCTGGCGACGTCGGCCTCGAACAGCTCCTCCTTGGGCAGCACCTGGAAGAGCGAGACGAGGGTTGTCTCGTCGTAGCTGCCCTCGACCACGTCCTCCAACTCGAGGATGCGACGGAGCTTGAACCGCAGCATCGGGATGGCGATGGCCGGCTCGGCGGCCGCCTTGCGGCTGAACACGCCCACCAGCCGGAAGGTGCCGACCACCTCCCCGTCGGGGCCGACGTCGACCACCTCGACGCGGTGCATGGGCACCTGGCGGTGCACCGTGCTCACCTGGGCGGTCCGAACGATGCGGACCGGAGGACCGGTCCACCCAGGATCGGGGCCGTCGGCGGGGGCGGGTGCGGGTGGGCCGGCGGGTGGGCCAGCGGGTGGGCCGGCGGGTGGGCCGAGGATTCCGAGGGCATCCACGACCCGGCCCTCAGGCGACCCGTCGTCGACCACGTGGCAGCAGCCCTCGAGCACGAAGTTGTCGTCGAGCAGCCACTCGAGGAGGTCGGCTCCCTCGGCCACCTCGTCGGCCGGGAAGCGGAGGGCGGCGTGGCCTCGCAGCCGGGCCGCGGCCCGGGCCACCTGCTCCCGCATGGCGAGGAAGTCACCGGTGGCCGAGAACACGTTGTCGAGTACGGCCCGGACGGCGGACACCAGGGCCCGGCGGGCCTCGGGCGCGACCCGGGAGCCCAGCTCGGCCTGGAGGAACGACTCCCGGTGGTCGGCGTCGCGGGCCGGCAGGATCGCAACCAGGCGCCCGTCGGCCGCCCGCTCGCTCCCGAACACGGGGTGCAGCATGCGCGTGACCTTGTGGCCCAGGCGGTGGAGCTCCTCCTTCACCGTCGTCACGATGAACTGGCGGTCCTCGCAGTTGACCTGCACGACCGTGCCGGTGGAGTGCCAGCCGTCGACCGTCACCCGGGGGTCGACCAGCCTGACCCGGATGTCGCCCGGCGCCCGTCCGTCGACGAAGTCGAAGGCGTCGACGAGGGCGACCGCCGTCGGCATCGGGTCGGCGTCGGCCAGCTCGGCGGCCGGCACCCGCCGGAGCACGGCCCGGGCGAAGGCCTCGACCAGGCGACCCCGATCCCCCGGCGGGCTCATCAGGGCGAGGATGGGTTCCAGCGCCTCGGCCAGCGTCTGGTCCGGCACCGTCTGGTCCGACACCGTCTGGTCCGGCACCGTCTGGTCCGGCACCGTCTGGTCCGGCACCGTCTGGTCCGGCTCGGGGCCGAGGTCGGGCATCAGGCGTCCCCTACCAGGTCGCGCACCGCGGCCAGCCGCTCGAACGAGGCCAGGACCTCGTCGTGGTCGTCGGCCAGATGACGGATGAGGACGTCGGTGTAGCCCAGCGCGCCCAGGCCGAGGAAGGCCTCGGCCACCTCCCCGGGCCCCCCCACCACGGGTGCGTCGGGGGGCAGGCCCCGGTAGCCGGCGGCGAGGACGGGGTCGGCCACCCGGTGGGCGTCGGCCGCGTCGGCGCCCACGTGGACGTCGCGGCGGATGGCCACCACTCCCGGTGGGTGACCGTGGGCCGCCCGCCGCTCGCGATAGAGCTCAGCCTGCTCCCGGGCCTGGTCGAGCGGCACCCAGGGCCCGGCGATCCAACCGTCGCCCAACCGGGCCGCCCGGTCGATGCCCTTGGCCGCGCCGGCCCCGATCCACACCTCGACCGGCTCCGGGGGGAGAGGACCGATGCGCGCCTGGCGGATGGGCACCGGCTCGTCGGCGGTCACCGTCTCCCCGGCCAGCAGCCGGCGGATCACGTCGAGGCCGGCCTCCAGAGACGGGGCCCGCCGGCCGAGCGACGCCCCCATGCCCGCGAACTGGGCCTCGCCGTCGCCCAGGCCGACCTGGAGCACGAACGGCCCGTGGGCGATGGCGGCCAGGGTCGCGACCTGCTCGGCCACCAGCACCGGGTGCCACAGGGGCAGGAGGAACAGCGCCCCCGCCGGCCGGTCACCCCACTCCGCCAGCAGCCGGCCGAGGATCGGGGTGTTCTGGAGGTAGGTGGAGCCGGTGAGGTGGTGGTCGCCGACGAACAGCGAGTCGAGGCCGGCATCCCATGCGGCGGCCGCCCGCTCGATCATCTGCCGGGCCGCCTCCCGGGGATCGAGCGACCCGTACCCGCTGCGCAGTGATACGCCGATCCGCATCGGGAGCATCATTGCCCGCCCGGCCCGGGCCCGCCGCCGGCCGCCCCATCCTTGGCCGCCCCGTCCTTGGCAGCGAGGTCGACGAAGAACCGGAGGGCCGCCGGGTTGGCCATGGCGTCGGGGCTGACGAGGTCCGCCCACGCCTCGCCCTGGAGGATGCGCTTCACCGGCACCTCCAGCTTCTTCCCGTTGAGGGTGCGGGGCACCTCGGCCACCTCCACGATCTCGTCGGGGACGTGGCGGGGCGACAGCTCGGCCCGCAGCCGCCGGACGATGACACCTCGCAGGTCGTCGTCGACCACGGCGCCGTCGGCCGGCACGACGAACAGCCAGCACCGGCCCTCGTGGCCCAGGCGTCCGGTGTCGACCACCAGGCTGTCGACGACCTGGTCGAGGCCCTCCACCACCCGGTACAGCTCGCTGGTGCCGATCCGCACCCCACCCCGGTTGAGGGTCGAGTCCGACCGCCCGTAGATCACGCAACTGCCCCGCCCGGAGATCCGGATCCAGTCGCCGTGGCGCCACACCCCCGGCCAGGCGTCGAAGTAAGCGGCCCGGTAGCGGGCGTGGCCCTCGTCGCCCCACAGGAAGACCGGCATCGACGGCATGGGCTCGGTGACCACCAGCTCGCCGACCTCGTCGGTGAGGGCCCGGCCGTCCTCGTCGAAGGCCTCGACGGCTGCGCCCAGGTACCGGCACTGGATCTCGCCGGCCCGCACCGGCAGCACCGGGCAGGAGCCCACGAAGGCGGTGCACACGTCGGTGCCGCCACTGACCGACCCGAGCACCAGGTCGGGGTGCACCGCCTCGTACACCCACCGGAACCCCTCGGGGGCGAGCGGCGCCCCGGTGGAGCCCAGCCCCCGCAGCCGGGAGACGTCGGCCGCCCGGCGGGGCACGACCCCGGCCTTCATGCACGACTGGATGAAGGCGGCGCTGGCTCCGAAGTAGGTCGTGCCCGTCTCCTCCGCCATCCGCCACAGGACGCCGAGGTCCGGTCCCAGAGGAGATGGGGTCGCCGGGCTGCCGTCGTAGAGCACGACGCAGCCGCCCACCAGGAGCCCACCGACCAGCAGGTTCCACATCATCCAGCCGGTGGACGTGAACCAGAAGAAGCGGTCGTCCCGCCCGAGGCCGTGGCGCAGGGACAGCGCCTTGAGGTGCGCGCGGCCGATCCCGCCGCGGCCGTGGCCC
>Ga0136617_10001117_pt1 | contig 23463 bp, 19 predicted proteins | sample AntDrymUQ3222106_2_FD_129672 | JGI IMG/M metagenome (GOLD analysis project Ga0136617, IMG submission 129672) | Polar desert sand microbial communities from Dry Valleys, Antarctica - metaG UQ322 (21.06) | ecosystem: Environmental > Terrestrial > Soil > Desert | place: Antarctica: Dry Valley...
ATAGCTTGCGGGCGACGGCGTTGGCCTCAGGAGACTGATGCCATTGCCGATTGCCGATTACCAATTTCTAATATTGGTGCAGTTTCAAAATCGGTCGATGAAGCTTGTTAGTGCCACGTCATTACGGAACCGCGAGCGGTAGCGACCGGATGCAGAATTCAACCCGCATCTTGGACTAGATTTGGCATCACGAAAACCGAGCAGAGTTGGGTGTAAGGCCCGGTCTCCAACGCTCGCCGGTTCCGTAATGGAGTAACATCGTCGACGAGGGCTAAACTGCACCAGTTCTAGAAATTGGCAATCGGCAATTTGAAATAACTTGATGGACTGGAATAATCCTCTTATCCATTCGGTGCTGGTGATTGTGGCAATCACCATCGCCTTTCTCTCGATCATGCTGCTCGTGGCTGCCACAGTGCTTGCAGAGCGGCGCGTGTTGGCTTTTATTCAGGGACGCGTAGGTCCAAATCGAGTGGGTTACGGCGGAGTCCTTCAGCCTTTCGCTGACTTCATCAAGACGATGATGAAAGAAGACCTGGTTCCCGACCATTCCACCAGATTTGTTTTCATGCTGGCGCCGATGATCGCCATAATCACAGCCATCATGGCGATCGTTGTCTACCCCTTCGGTCCAACGATAACTCTTCCGTTTACCAACTGGTCCTTTCCCCTGGTGATAGCGCGCTTCGACGTTGCTTTGCTTTACGTGCTGGGCGTGACCTCAGTGGGAGTCTATGGCATCGCCCTCGCCGGCTGGTCCTCGAACAACAAATACAGTCTGATGGGCGGACTGCGATCTGCTGCGCAGATGATTTCTTATGAGCTATCACTCGGCCTCTCACTAGTGGGTGTAATCCTTATCTCAGGCACTTTAGACATTTACACCATGGTCGAGCAGCAGTCTGGTTGGTACGGGATGAACTGGAACATCATCTATCAGCCGGTGGGATTCCTCGTATATCTCATCTCGGCTATCGCGGAAACGAATCGCGTCCCGTTTGACTTGCCGGAAGCGGAGACCGAACTAGTTGCGGGATTCCATACCGAGTACAGTTCCATAAAGTTTCTGCTCTTCTTCAACGCCGAATATATAAACATGATCACGGTGTCGATGCTGGCGACAACCTTGTTTCTCGGCGGCTGGAACGTCCCTTTTGCAGAATACCTGTTTGGCCGTGGCAACCTCCTCTTCGGGTTGGTCAGTGTGTTCGGTTTTGTCGCGAAGATAGTCTTTTTCCTTTTTCTCTACATTTGGATTCGCGGAACGTTGCCGCGCTTTCGCTTCGATCAACTGATGGATTTTGGTTGGAAGGTGCTGGTGCCGGTGGCCATTCTAAACATCTTGGTGACCGCCACTGTGATGTTCTTAGGCCAGTAAATGGTAAATGGTAAATAGTGAATAGATAGCAGCTGGCGCTCTTCATTTACTTCTCTAGAAGCCGGTAAGTAGTGAATGGTAAATACACAGCAGCAGACGGCTCTCTTTAACCATTTACCATTCACTCTTTACCATTTACCTCTTTAGATGATGCTAACAAGTCTTCTCTTCATGCTGTTTGCAGGACTGGCGATCGGCTGCGCCATTGGCATGGTAGCGCAGCGAAACCCTCTCTATAGTGCCATTTCGCTGATTGGTGTATTGCTCTCTCTCGCCTGTCTTTACGTGATGCTCGCAGCTCCTTTTATCGCAGCCGTACAGGTGATCGTTTACGCAGGCGCGATCATGGTGCTGGTAGTGTTTGTAGTCATGTTGCTTAACGTGGAGGATGAAGAACCTCGACGCAAACGCCTGACGTTCCTGGTGCCGACAGCCATCGGCCTGGCCGCAATCCTGATCGCAGAAACCGCATTCATTCTCTATGCCGTTCAGGATTCCCCTTACACGCCTCGCCACGGGATTTCCAACGTTGGGTTGACTGCTTCGGTCGGCACGGGACTGTTCACGAAATACCTTCTGCCCTTCGAAGTCACCTCAGTGTTGCTCTTGATGGCTATTGTGGGTTCGATGTCTCTCGCGCGTCGCCGAAACACACTGTCCCCAACCGCCCGCGTGGTTCCCGGAAGCCAAGTGCTGGCGATGAGTATCGTTAATCCGCGTTCACTTGACGACACGACGGCTGTCGAGACGAATTCGACTGCGGAAGCAGCCCAACTTATGGGCGTGGAACTGCCGTCAGACCCGGAGAAGCGAGACTGAACCATTTATGGGCCCACAGCTTTCATGGTATCTGGCGCTCTCTGCCATTCTTTTCACGATTGGCGTTGTAGGCGTGATTATTCGGCGAAACGTAATCGCGATGTTCATGTGCATCGAGTTAATGCTCAATGCCGTGAACCTCACGTTCGTCGCTTTTTCGAGTTTCTTCCAAGACGTAACCGGGCAGCTCTTCGTTTTCATTGTCATGACGGTGGCGGCTGCCGAGGCGGCCGTCGGATTGGGCATCATTATCGCCAGTTTCCGCAACCGCGAATCGCTAGATGTGGACGACGCGAGTGTTATGAAGTTGTAGTTTCCGGGAGCGCAGGCGTCCCGCCGCAATGAGCGCGCAAGCGCGAACGGTTCATTTGTTTAGTGGAGCCGCGGCTCGTCAAGCCTGAGAGCTGATGCGACTAATGCAGGCGAGACGCCTGCGGTCCCGGCTATAGCTTGATGCACGAGAACAATCTCCTCAGTTTGATCATCTTCGCGCCGCTCGCCGGCGCGGCCATCAACTGGTTTATCGGCCGGCGGCTTCGTAACGAGAAGGTCATCGGCATTATCGCCTGTTCATCTGTCGGCATCTCGACAATCATTGCTTTCTATCTGGCCTTCAATTCTAACGGCGCCCTTCGTTCCACCGAACCTATCCTTGATCATCTCTGGACCTGGATTCAGGTGGGTCGCTTCCGTGCTGACTTCGGCCTGGCACTGGATCGCCTGAGCGGCACATATGCTCTCTTTGTCACTTTCGTCGGATTTTTGATCCACGTTTTTGCTGTCGGCTACATGCATGGTGACAGCGGCTTCTATCGCTTCTTTGCCTATCTGAACCTTTTCATGTTCGCCATGCTGACGCTGATTCTGGCGGACAATTTCCTCCTCATGTTCGTGGGCTGGGAGGGAGTGGGACTCTGCTCCTATCTGCTAATTGGTTACTACACGGATCGCAAAGAGGCGGGAGACGCAGCGAAGAAGGCTTTTATTACAAACCGCGTGGGCGACTGGGGATTTGTGTTGGGCCTGATGCTCGTGTTTTTCCTCACAGGTTCGATCAGCTTCTTTGCCAAACCTGAGCACGGAGTCATAAGCGCGCTGCAAGCATTCGCCGGGATGAGCGCTGACCCGTTTACCTGGAAAGCGCTGTTTGCCGGCGGCGCTACGTCGGTTGCGATACTCCTTTTCATTGGAGCGGCAGGCAAGAGCGCGCAGATTCCTCTTTACGTTTGGCTGCCTGACGCGATGGCTGGTCCCACTCCGGTTTCCGCCTTGATTCACGCGGCCACAATGGTCACCGCCGGCGTCTACATGATCGTCCGCTGTTCGGCCATTTACACACATGCGCCGACGGCGATGTTCATTGTGGCAATCATCGGCGCTGCTACCGCTATTTTTGCCGCTACCATCGGTCTCGCCCAAAACGATATTAAAAAGGTGCTCGCGTATTCGACCGTCTCTCAGCTCGGCTATATGTTTCTTGCCTGTGGAGTAGGAGCCTTCGTCGCCGCTATTTTCCACGTGATTACCCACGCCTTCTTCAAAGCACTTCTCTTCCTCGGTTCGGGTTCAGTGATTCATGGCATGCATCATGAGCAGGACATGCGACGCATGGGTGGGCTCAGAAAATACATGCCCATCACTTTTGCCACCATGTTGACGGGCTGGTTGGCAATCTCTGGAATCCCGATCTTTGCCGGCTTCTTTTCGAAAGACGAGATTCTTTGGAAGACCTGGAGTGCCGGGGAATTCAGTCTGCCCAGTCTCATCTGGAGTAAAGCGCTTTGGTTTGTCGGTGCGATTACTGCCCTGCTAACCGCGGTATACATGACGCGCATGATGGTTATGACGTTCTGGGGGTCGGAGCGCTTTCGCGAGAAAGACATCGATCACCATGAGGAAGGCGACGCAGCTCAAGCCCGCCACAACGTCCATGAGCCGCACGAATCTCCGTGGGTTATGACCGTGCCGCTGATAGTTCTCGCGGTGCTTTCCACTGTCGGTGGATTTATCGGCGTGCCTTACGCGCTTGGCTCACTATTCAGCGACCATCCCGTCAATTATATCGAGCAAACTCTTGAGCCCGTGATCAGCCACGATCCGGTAAGTGTGCCCCCCGTGGAGGGCAGTCACGCCGTCGATGAAATGCAGTGGTTGTCACCGAAACCGCAGCAGCTGGACGGTCCGCCTGCGGTCCACGCGCTGGAAGGCCCGGCAGCTGCAAGCGCCGAACACGCCCATTCGCCGGAGGAGATTCGTCAGGAGCGTTTGCTGGCTCTTGTGTCGGTGCTCATTGCGGCTTTTGGCATTGGATTTGGGTGGTTAATTTTCCAGAAGCGCCCGTTGCTGCAGATGCCACGCATACTCGAGAACAAGTACTACGTCGATGAAATTTACGATGCCACGATTATCAACCCCATGGAAGGCCTTTCGCGTGAAGGTCTGTGGAAACTCTTCGACGTCGGTGTGATCGATGGTTTCCTGCACGCGCTCGGCGACGCAGTAACTGAAGGGGGACGGCTGGTTCGTCATATGCAGGGTGGATTTGTTCGCAGCTACGCCGCGATCATTTTGATCGGCGCCCTGGTTCTAATTGGCTTCTTCGCTTATTTTGGCGCTCACGCCCTGGGCCTGCCTCGCTAAAATTATGCGGCAACACTTGCTCACAATTCTGATCCTGCTTCCAGTTCTCGGCACGATGGTCGCCGTGGCTTACAGTTTTGCGCCTCGCAGGCAGGATGATCACTACAAGTGGATAGCGCTGGCTGTTACCATCCTTACCTTTGCCCTTTCGCTGCTGTTGGTGGGTGGAGTGGGCGCGGCCGAGTTCCGGTTCGAGGAGAATGTTAACTGGATTGGAGCTATCGGCGCGCGTTATCACCTGGGAGTCGACGGCATTAGTTTATGGCTGGTGCTGCTAACCACGCTGCTCATGCCGATCGCGATTTTATCGAGCTGGACGGCAATCGCCAAGCGCCAACTTTCATATTACGTATTTCTGCTCCTGCTGGAAGGCGCAATGATTGGCGTCTTCGTTTCCCTCGATCTTCTGCTCTTCTATCTTTTCTTCGAAGCTTCGCTAGTGCCGATGTTCTTCCTGATCGGAATTTGGGGAGGCGAACGAAGAATTTACGCGGCCGTCAAGTTTTTCATCTACACCTCAGTCGGCAGTCTGCTTATGCTGGTCGGTATTATCGCGCTTTACTTCATCTACGGCACGTTTGATTACGCGGCGATACTCGCGGCCATGAGCGCGCAACCGACGCTGCTGTCTCCGAACGCGGAGTTCTGGTTGTTTCTGGCTTTTGCGTTTGCCTTTTGCATCAAGATACCGCTCTTTCCTTTACACACCTGGCTCCCCGACGCACACACCGAAGCACCTACCGCCGGTTCCGTTATTCTCGCAGGCGTGTTGCTGAAGATGGGAACCTACGGCTTGCTGCGCTTCAACCTCGGTCTGTTTCCGAACATGTCGCGCCAGTTTGCCTGGATCATGATCACGCTGGCGGTTGTCGGGATTATTTACGGAGCGCTCGTTGCCATGGTTCAGCCGGATGTAAAACGGCTGGTGGCGTATTCATCAGTGAGCCACATGGGCTTTGTGGTCCTCGGCCTTTTCTCTTTCACTGAATTTGGTATGCAGGGCGCGCTCTATCAAATGCTTAACCATGGAGTGTCTACCGGAGCGTTGTTTCTGTTTGTTGGCTTCATCTACGAACGTAGACACACGCGCCTGATTAGCGACTTCGGCGGGCTCGCGAAGCCGATGCCCTGGTTTTCCAGTCTGTTTGTCTTTGCATCGTTGTCATCGATTGGACTGCCTTTTCTCAACGGCTTTGTGGGGGAATTTCTGATAATGCTCGGCGCTTGGACGTCAAACGCGATCCAGCACTCCTGGACTGCCACGATGCTCGCTGCCACCGGAGTGATCTGGGCCGCCGTCTACATGCTCTGGATGCTGCAGCGCGTGGTTTTTGGGAAAGTCACGAATCCCGCAAATGCTACGCTCCCGGATCTCAGTGCTCGCGAGATTGGGTTGCTGTTGCCTCTGCTTATCTTGATGCTGGTAATGGGCGTTTTTCCGCGGCCGTTTCTGGATCGCTCAAAGGCGAGCGTCGAAGCTGTTCGTGCTCGCGTGGCTGCGCCGCCGACCGGGGGATCTTTCGCGGGTAATAAGCCGGCAGGTGCTCAGGTTGAGCCCCCTGACCTCAGTTTCAACGCGTTGGAAGGTGGACGTTAGCCGCTAAGACACGGACCAATCTTAAGCAAATGAATTCTTTTCTGGCGTTACAATTCACGCCGCCGGACGTCAGCTTCGCGCTAATCGCGCCGGAGTTGATGATCTGTGTCGTCGGCGTGGTAGTCATGCTGGTCGATGCCTTTGCGCGACCGGATCAACGCTGGGTAACCGGCAGCATTTCACTCGCCGGTTTACTCGCCGCGGCTGCGGCGACGATCTGGCTCTGGTTGTCATGGGGAGGTGCCAGCGAGGCCTTCAACGGCATGATTGTGCTCGATGAGCTTCGCCTCGGTTTTACTCTAGTCTTTCTTATCGTCTCGGCTTTGACGGTGCTGATCTCGATGGTCTGGATCGAGAACGAGAAACTTCCTGCCGGTGAGTTTCATTCGCTTCTCATGTTCGCAACGGCAGGCATGATGCTGATGGCTTCGGGCGGAGATCTGGTGATCATTTTCCTGGGTCTGGAAATCCTTTCAATTGCGACCTACGTGATGGCCGGTTTTCGCCGCACAGACGTGCGCTCCAACGAATCGTCTCTGAAGTACTTCATCCTTGGCTCACTGTCATCCGCCTTTCTGCTTTATGGCATCGCGCTCACCTATGGCGCGACTGCCACGATCAGCGGACTGCCCGGAACGACAAATGTGGCGGAGATCGCTCGAAGGCTCAATGATGCGCAGTATCCGCCGTTGCTCTTCGCGGGCGCGGCCATGATGCTCGTCGGCTTTGGTTTCAAGGTAGCAACCGCACCTTTTCATATTTGGACGCCTGACGTTTACGAAGGAGCGCCTACTCCTGTCACGGCGTTCATGGCGGCTGGACCAAAGGCGGCTGGCTTTGCATCATTCATGAGGGTTTTCGTATTCGGATTTCCACTCGTAGTTGCGGCCGCCAACAGGACAGTCTCGGGCGAGCTTCACAGTGCGTGGGTTTCAGTACTAGTCGTTCTGGCCATCATGACGATGACAATTGGCAACGTCGCCGCGATTGTGCAGAACAACGTGAAACGCATGCTTGCTTATTCGTCCATCGCGCATGCAGGTTACGCGCTGGTGGGCTTCATAGCCGCGGGGGCAGCATCCGGCATTGAACAGCGCAACGCCGCGATCACTGCGGTGACCTTCTACCTGCTGACTTATGCGGTGATGAATGTCGGCGCTTTTGCCGTGGTGCAACTAATCGCCCGCGCCGGGGATCGCCGGACTGAAGTTGAGGACTATAACGGCATCGGCTTCCGGTCTCCCGTTCTCGCTTTCTCGTTATCGCTCTTCCTGCTCAGTTTGTTGGGTATGCCACTGACGGCCGGGTTCATAGGCAAGATCATGGTCTTTCGCGCCGCCCTCGATCAAGGGTATGTGATCCTCGTGGTCATCGGCGTGCTAAACACCGCAGTCTCCGCTTACTACTACTTGCGGCTGATTATTGTGATGTTCTTCCGCGAGCGCACGACTTCGTGGATGGCCCCCCCGATACCGGCTAGCATCGCGATCGCCCTGGTGATTGCAGTCGCTGGAGTCTTGTATTTGGGACTCTTCCCCGGGCAGCTAATCAATGCGCTGCAAGCCAAACCGATCGTGACCTTGTCGCTGCGTTAGCCTTGGAACACTAAAGAGCCCCGCGACAGATGGTTCACATCAGACGGACTCTTACCTCGTGACCGCTAAAGAATACGCTGAGCAAGTCAAAATCGAACTAGCGGACACCTGGCTGCCGCTGATTTACAGTGAGCGCATTCTAAAAATGAGAACGCGTTCGTACAATTTTGGGGCACTACACGGGAAACCTCGTGTAGAGATTCAGCACACTCTGCTCGGCGTGGAACTGAAAGTGGGTCACCGGCGTCTGCTCTGCCCAGACCTCGCAACCGCGTGTTACCTGGCGGTTTTTGCAAGAGTGGGTTGTCAGGATGTGGCGGTTCCCTACGACATTACTAAGGTTTCGCTGCTCGCGGATGAGCTCGAATCATCCTGGCATCGCATGCTGCTTTTGGCGGACTATAAGGCCGCCGAGCGAACTGAGGTATTTAGGGCTCGAATTCACGGCCTATTAATTGCTAAACTAAGAGGCGAGATTGCTGCTGCCGGCGCGGGGACTCCAGTTCCGGAGTTTAAGAAGAGCACGAAGCAACTGGCCCAGGGCACATAGTGGGAGAAACTGATTCTAGAGAGGACTGGACATTTTACTCATAAAGATGACTCAAGAGACCAGCGAGCTTTCACTTGAAGAGAATCGACCTCCGGACGCGGGCGACCCGCTTCCTTTTCCATTCAACCAACAGACATTCTGCCGCTATGAACCCATCGAGAAGCGCATCGAAGCGGTGCGAGTGCTTGTAGTAGACAATCTTCTTCGCGATCAGGAAGACCTGTCAGAAGTTGGGCACAAGGAGTGGGGTGAAGCGGCTGCCGCACAAATCAAGCACGAGCGAACGATCGCCCAACTTGCCATTGAGAATATTCTCAACAACATCTCTCGCCTCATAAAAAGCCCTACTACCCACGTCACGCATTTGGCAAACTTAAGGGTAGCCGTAAAGGAATTTGAGCCGGACGCCATAGTTCTTGGCGGCACGCTGCGCGATTTCGATTTCTATAGGCCGGCAATAATCGAAGACTTTGGCCATTTTATTCGCTCGACAAAGATCCCGGTGCTGGCGATCTGCGGCGGACATCAGTTAGTTGGCTTGAGCTTCGGCGCGCACGTTCTCACGCTCGATAGGCTTGAGCAACACGAGCAGCGTGAAAACCGTCCCAATGAGTATCAGTACCGATTCGTGCGCATCAGCGATCCGCAGGACCCCATCTTCAGGGGAATCAACAATCCCGGCTCCGGCCTCTGGCAGGACTACACCAAGCAGGCGCGCATCCTTCGTGTCTGGCAGAACCATGGTTTGCAGCTCGATGCGGTTCCCGCAGGTTTCAAGCTTCTTGCCATCTCCTACCTCTGCCGCAACCAGATGATGGTAAAGCGCGAGAGCGGCCAACTCATCTACACCGTGCAGTTCCATCTGGAGAAGTCGTTTGAAGATTGGAACAAATTTCGCACGCGCTGGGAACATCAGAATGAGTCGCGCGACGGCAGATTACTTTTCGAGAATTTTATCGAGCTCGCCCTGGCGCACGCGAAGCCAGCCGTTTAGGGGCACCGATGCCTCCGGTGCAACTCACGAAAACCAGCCTCGCTGCCGCGGCTCAGCACCTGGCAAAGCGTGACAAAAATCTAGCTACTATCCTTAAGACCTACGGTCCACCGCCGTTGTGGGCCAGAGAGCCAGGTTTCCCAACCCTGGTTCAAATCATCCTCGAACAACAGGTGTCGCTGGCATCGGCGGCGTCGATGTACAAACGCCTCAGCCAAAACGTTACTCCCTTTGGACCGGATCGTCTTCTTGAACTGGGAGAACCGCACCTCAAGTCGTTGGGCCTCACCCGGCAGAAGACCGCTTACTGCATACATCTCGCTGGGTCGATACTCGCCAACAGCCTTAGTGTGTCTGGTTTGTCGAAGATGAGTGATGAGGATGCGAAGTCTGCGCTGATGCATGTGAAAGGCATCGGCTCCTGGAGCGCGGACATCTATCTCTTGATGGCTTTGCGCCGACCGGATATCTGGCCGGCAAGCGATCTTGCTCTTGCGACAGCTGCAACTAAACTCAAGAAGTTGAAGCAGCGCCCGACTACACAAAAGCTTTTCGGCATCGCCGACCGGTGGCGTCCATTTCGTTCAGTCGCGGCGCGGATGTTATGGCAGTATTATCTTGCCCGGCGTGGGGTGAAAAACTGAATCAACTGCACCACCAACTTCCTCACTCCGTTAGGAGTGAAATGTCTATAGACCCCGTACACAACCTGATTACCACTCCGTTCAGAGGAGCGGGACTTAACTAGACGTGTCCCGCTCAAGAAACGCCCCGCTCCTCCGAACGGAGCCGGGGGCCGGCATTCTACACTATAAATATCTCACCCCTAACGGGGTGAAAACCGCGGCTCTGTGCCCGCAAAAAACGTGTCGGCCCAGCCTGTTTTCCTAAAGACTCTGAAGCGCGCGGCAACGGCAACAAGAATGACATCGATTGATTAAACTTGATGCACGAACAAGATCATTGATCTGCTGTTGCCGGCTTCGCGGGCTTTCTGCTACTTCGCGATCGTTGACGTCGAGGTCCTCACTCCGGTGAGATCGATCTGCGCAGTTGTTGGAACGTTTTCGACCGTGCGCTCGATCAACCGATCGACAACGGCGTTTAGATCATTGTTGCTGCTATTGTAAACCTCAAGTTGTTCATCAGCCGAAGTCCCGCGCTCCATAATGGTATGGATGTGCTCAATCTCCTTACGCGAGCCAAGCGGGTCGACCACATCGTCCACGAAATCCAACAACTCATGAATCAAATCGCGGGTGGGGACTTCCTTCTGCTTACCGAAGTCGATCATCATTCCGTCCAGCCCGTAGCGCACCGCCCGCCATTTGTTTTCCTGGATCAGCAGCCGCCGGTAGAGTCGAAAGCCCAGATTCTTTTCGATCAGGGTATTGAGTTTGGCGACGATTGCCTGAAAGAGCGCGGCAATTGCAATTGTGTCGTCGACCCGATTGGGAATGTCGCAAACGCGAAACTCCAGGGTGGGAAAGAATGGATGCGGCCGGACATCCCACCAGATCTTCTTGCCATTGTCGATGCACCCCGTCTTGACCAACAGGTCGATATAGCGCTGAAAACTGGCGTAAGAATCGAAATGGTCCGGGATGTCCGTGCGGGGAAACTGCTTGAAAATTTCGCTGCGATAGGATTTCAATCCCGTGTTGTGAGCCATCCAGAAGGGGGATGACGTAGTAAGCGCAAGTACGTGTGGCAGGAAGTAGCGAGCTGCGTTCATGATATGGATCTGACGGTCTTTATCCGGAACACCCACGTGGACGTGCAAGCCGAAAATGAGCAAGGAACGGGCTACCGTCTGTAGTTCCTGCACCAATAATTCATAACGCTCATCCTCAAAGATCTTCTGATCTTGCCAACGCGAGATGGGATGTGTAGAAGCTGCGATGATTACCAGACCGTTCTTGCGCGCCAGACTCGAGATAACGCTGCGGAGATTTGTAATGTCTGCACGAGCTTCCTCGATGTTGCCACAGATCCCTGTGCCCACCTCAACCATTGACTGGATCATCTCAGGCTTGATCTGCTCGCCCAGCAGCATCGTGCCCTCTGCGAGAATCTCTACGACGTGCGAGCGCAACTCGCGAGTGCGCGGATCGACGATCTGAAACTCTTCTTCAATTCCCAGCGTGAATTGATCGAACATATTGCCGCTCCTTCTTTGGCACGTGCCGAAGCTCGGTCAACAACCCTAAATTCATTCACCGGACATGCATCCCGAAGCAATATTGACTTGCCGGGCTTAAGCTTTTAAGCACTGTTTGATCATCTTCCAGTCAGGACAACAATTGCCTAAGAACTCATGCCGAAGGTGCTTGCCGGCGCTGCCGAACGAATGCACCGGGCTATAGAGATCGAAATGGACATACCATTTACGCGGGCTACCCTCCTGAAAGAGGAAGTGAAGCACGGCCTCGGCCCGCCCCTTCTCGTAAAAGCCGCCGCTCGTATCTTTGTGGTTGGCAAATAGTCGCGTGAAATCTTTCCGGCGTGAAAGCGTCGACTGAATAAACGGCCAGGCGGCGAAAGCGATACCAACGCCACCTTCCCCGTACACGTTATCAATGCTTTTTACGAGATGCCAGAGATCCTTAGCCTGCATCCGGCTGAGAACCAGAAGAAGAGCCTCTTGTTTGTCTTCGGTCAGCGAGTCGAAACCCGCTTCATCGCTCACTGACCCCCAGAGCCCCACGAGTTTGCCGGTCAAAGCGCCGCGAGCCTTGACAGGAAGCTCGCGCCATCGGAGTTGATGGCTGAGGGAGGAGGACATTCACACCTTGCCGAGTTCTGGTTCCAGCATAGCGCGGTCGCCGTTGAAAGGCCATGAAAGCGAACGCAACGCCTACACCCCGCCCCGGATTCCCATAGATCACTTCACCGTTTACCACGACTTGCTGATCCTCGCCAAGGGGGGCGCATCAGTAACGCCGTCAGACCGGCGCATCGAACCACGCTATTTCCTTTCGCTGATAATGTAAGTAGGAACCATGCCCCCGCCTGAAGTGACATTCGCCAACTCGGTAAAAGACAACCGCGTGAACGCGGATCCGACTTTGCCGTTGAACAACAATGGATCGAGATCGACTAGCTGCTCGGCAAACTCAACGCTGCCGTCATCTTTCAGAGCCGGGAATATCTCGCGGGCCGTCGGGACCCGCTCCTGAACCACGTAGTCAGCATTCACCAGCGCACTGCGGATGGCTTCCTGCCAACGGATCTCATCCGTGTTCCAGCCAATGGTGATGCCATGGCCACCGTAGTCGTCATTCGGCTTTAGTACCAGCTTGTCCCGGTTCGAACTGACAAACTCCAGCAGGTCGATTTCTTCCTGCTTGTAATCGCTTGTCTCGGCGCGCACGAGACGCGTCCAGGGCACGTGGGCACTGATTGCTGCTTGTTCGTCTTCCGTAAACAAATAGGCCCGATTCGCGCTGGTCAACACAGCGAACAGCGCCTTCTTGTGAATGAGCTTTGAACGAAAACTGTTCACCATACAGATAGCGCCGGCGCGGTAAGCGTCAAGCAGCGCCGGACACTCCTGCATGATCGGTAAATACTCATTTACCAGCAAACGCTTATAGACGATGTCGATCTGAAAGCCGCCCATGTGCAGGCGGTTGTTGTCGAATTGCAGCTGGTCGGGTGAACAAATGATTGCAGGATAACCCTGGCCCTCAAAGAACTCTTTGAATAACTCAAACTCTTTCTGCGTGGGCACATCCTTGAGATCAACAATGGCAATCTGCGGAGGGCGATCCGGCTGGCGACCAAGAAATTCTGTGTAGGATTCCAACAGTACCGCCAGCATGAAGCGGCGGCCATAGAGTGGGCGAACGTTGTATCTCTCAGAAAAACGTTTCATCACTGGCAGGGCCGAGAAAATATCGTAAGCGGCATCGGCGTAGGCAATGCCTGCGGGACTCTCCCCATTCAGTTCTACGAAGCTGTAAGCCGCATCTGTGAGAAAGGAGTCCAGACGCGAGGTTGGCGAGACCGCCTTGTAGCCGGGGTCGATGCCAATCAGCTCCCGTTCGATAGCCGTCAAACCCAGGTCATCGACAATCGTCGGGTCCTCGATGGCGGCGTCCTTCACTTTTTCAATCGCCGACCAGACCGTCTCGCAAATTTTGCAGATACGCTCGAAGTCTTCTTCAGTTACGAAGTGTGGACGCAGGTAGGGTGAAAGCCGACGACCGCCGAAGATCAGTCTGGCACACTCCAGACCCTCGTCGAGCATCACGCGCGATTCTTCGGCAAGCTTACTTTCCTTGAGTAGGTCGTGATAGTGCGAAACAGCTTGTTTCAACATAGATCGAGACCGTGAATTCTTGCAGCGGATAAGACTAACTAGCGTTGGAAGCGCCTAGGGTAGCACAGTCCCGGGAAGTGGGCAGCCTCTGACGGCGACCTCTGACGGCGATCCTACTCGGGCTCATTCCGCATCACATCTCCGCGCCAATCTCTGGTGCCGATTTTGGAAGGTTTAATCGCAAGATCTATTCCAGGTCAAAAAAACTAATGAAGAACTTAGGACTCTTATCGCTCCTATTCATCTGGGTTCTCATGGTGGAAGTTGCGGCAGTTGCTGGCCAAACACCTGGCACTTCGCCCGTCCCTAAATCGCCGCCGGCGGCACCGGCTGGCGAGACGCAAGAGCCTCTTAAGGTCTTCACCGAGGAGGTGATTATCCCCATCTTTGTCCTCGACGGAAACCATCGCTTTGATCCCACACTTGAGGTCGAAGATCTGCTCGTATTCGAGGACGACATTCTGCAGGAAATCAGAAGTGTACGTCGCGAGCCCTCAAGTGTCCTGCTACTCCTGGATACTGCCGGAGAGAAAAACCCGGCCATGAAGACAAGCATTACCCGAGAGATCGCCAGCCTGCTGATTTCCAACTTGCGCTCGGGAGATCGTGTGGCAGCAATTCAGTTCGGCGATCATGTGGAGACAATTCATAGTTGGACCACGCAAACCGACAAGGTGGTCCAGGCACTGAAGGCTAAATTGTTTTCCGGAAAGCGATCTCGCCTGGTCGATGGTTTGATGGCCGGGGCCGCGCATCTGCGGGAGGTGCCGGCAGGTGGCAGACACGTCGTTCTAATCACGGATGGTGTAACATCATCGGCAGATAGAATAGGGCTGCCCGAGGCGATCCTGGAATTACTTAGCGTCCATGCCACCGTGCACGTCATTAGCTATACCAGCATCGGTCGCAAGATCATTCAGCGCCAGAACCCGCTGGTGGTGGTAACCAACGAGAAAAGGAAAAGTGCACAGGATATTGCCAATGAAATCATGTATCCAAGTGAGCCTTGGGAAGAAATACGGCGGCGAAAGATTTATGTAATCGTAGATACGGACATTGCCATGCGGCGCCAGCGGAAGAAGTACGAAGCTGAGACGAATCAAAGCGAAAAGTGGCTTGCCTCTCTAGCTGACACGACCGGAGGGATGATGGTGCTAGCTTCCTCGGAAGCCGAGATGATCGAGCAGGGGGCACGAGTCGCCCGTGAGATTGACGCCCAATATGTAGTTGCTTACAGGCCCAAGCGTCCGCTGGCGCTCTCCGCAAAGGGGGAATTTCGGAGTATCAAAGTGGCCATCCGCCGCGGCGGGTTGCAAATTCATGCTCGCAAAGGCTATGTGGCAAAATCAGAAAAGAGATAGGGGCCATGCGCAACTTATCAATCGCACGAATAATCCGCTCAGCAGGCGGACTAGCTCTTGGCCTAGTGCTCTTGGCACCTTACTCGATCGCACGCTCGCAAGATAGATCAAACAGAGCCCCGTCCCGGAACAGACCCGTCAACCAGATCTCCAGGCAGTTGCCGAAGGAAAGCTCAGCGCGACTCGCGAAAATGGTAATTATCTATCGCGATACGTACGGCGTCCCACACGTCTTCGGTCGCACCGACGCAAAGCACCGTCTTCGGCTTCGCCTATGCTCAGGCACAGGACAACTTCTGGCGCGTCGAGGAGAACTTCATTAGCGCTTTGGGACGATTATCTGAAGTCCACGGCGAGGAAACGCTCGATGAAGATCGACTGAACCACGCGCTCGAGATTCCTCGGCTCGCCAGAGAGGAGTATGCTCGGCTCGACCGGCATATGCGGGCGCTGTGCGATGCCTTCGCCGCGGGTTTTAACTACTTCCTCTCGCGGCACCCAGAGGTCCGTCCGCGGCTGCTCACGCGAATAGAACCGTGGCACGCGCTCGCATTCATCCGCTACAACTATTACCAGAACGGCTTTTCACGAGATAGAAACCTACGCCCAGGCGGTCTGCAAACGGCGCAAAGCGAGAGCGATCTGAGGCCTCATGTTGGATCCAACGGCTGGGTCATTGGCCCTTCCAAAAGCGCGAGCGGACACGCCATGCTTTTTATTAACCCGCATCTACCATTCTTCGGGCCGGGTCAGGTTTACGAGGGACATGTTCACAGCGATCAAGGCTGGAATTTCACCGGCTATACAAGGTTCGGGTTTCCCCTCCCCTATGTGGGCCACAACGAAAATGGCGGTTGGGTCAGCACCGACAACGCAGCCGATCTGCAAGATGTTTACTTTGAAACTTTCGACGATCCGGCACGCCCACTCGCCTACAAATACGGGAATGGATATCGCCTGGCGACGGAGCGCATTGATGAGATTCTCGTCAAGACGGCCACGGGTGTGGAAACGCGCAGCTTCACTATGCGCAAAACACATCACGGTCCCGTCCTCGGCGCGCGTGATGGCAAACTCCTGACCCTGCGCATGGCGAAGTTTGAGTCCGACGGTTGGCTCCGCGAGTGGTACGAGATGACTAACGCCAAGTCACTGGCCGCCCTTAAGCGAGCAATGACCCCGCTCAACATGCTTTTCGGCAACGTCATGTACGCCGACCGCCAGGGAAACACCTGGTATCTCTACAATGGCGCCGTGCCGCGCCGCAATCCGCGTTTCGATTGGACCAAGCCCGTAGACGGAAGCGATCCCGCGACGGAATGGCAGGGCTATCACACCATCGCGGAACTGCCCCAGCTCACAAATCCAAAGACCGGCTGGATGCAAAACTGCAATACGACACCGTTTCTGCTAACGAGCGAGGGGAATCTCGATCCGAAACGTTATCCGAAATACATGGTCCAGGAAGGAGATAATCCACGTGGGGCTATCTCCCGAGAGATTCTTGCTTCCACGCCCACCTTCACATTTGACCAATGGCGGCGCGCAGCGTTTGACACTCGTGTAAAGCGGGCGGACAGCCGCGTGCCTCAGTTAATGGTCGCGCTCAAAGAGCATTTGGGATCAGAGGCGAAAGGAACGGGTTCGAGTGCAGGCCACCGACTCCTTGAGGCAAATGAGGAGCTAGCTCGCTGGAATCATCGCAGCACGAACGATTCAGTTGCCATGACGCTTTTTAGTCTTTGGCATGACCGCATTTCAAGAGACCGAACAACGAATCGAGACACGACAGAAAAACAGGTAGCAGCGCTGAACGAGGTGCTCGATACACTGGTGCGCGACTTTGGCACCTGGCGCGTCGCGTGGGGCGAGATCAGCCGGCTGCAGCGGCTGGATGAGAGCAAGAACGAGAAATTTCAGGATGCGCGGCCCAGTTTGCCTGTTGCCGGTGTCAATGGAAACGACGGCGCAGTCTTTACGTTATATGCTGCACCAGAGCGGGGACAGAAACGTCGCTATGGGGTCGCCGGTGGAAGTTACATCAGCGTTGTGGAGTTTGGGCCAAGTGTGCGTGCTTTGTCAGTCCATACCTTTGGGGCAAGCGGCCACCCGGATAGTCGTCACTACACGGATCAAGCCGAGCTCTACGCACGGGGCGAATTCAAACCGGCCTGGCTGACTCTCAAGGATATCCGCGCCAATCTCGAAGCTGCATATCATCCCGGTGAGGAGCGGCGCTAAGCGATTGCGAGAAGAATTCGGAATTTTTTGTGTTCTCGGCGGTTGGGCATCCAATCGATTACCACCGGGTCGGCCGAGCTATTTCTTTGAGTTACACAACTTGAACTAACATGTCGCTCAAACGTTGAGACACTAGTGTGAACATATTAGTGATTCTCTAGCAGGGTTCGTCGAGGTAGAACGTCATGGACAAGCTAAATCTGCCCGTCCTTTTAGGCACTAATCGCAAGCAGCGGAATAGTGTTCACGCTGCAAAGTGGCTAGTTGGCGAGATGCAAAAACGAGCAGACATTGAAACCCGCTTGTTTGATGTCAGTGAATTTGCACTGCCCCAGGACGATTATGGCCAGGAGATAAAAGCTCTCTTCCCTGAATGGAGAGATGCGATCATTCAGGCGGATGGATTGGTAATTGTTTCACCGGAGTATAACCACGGCTACCCAGGAACGTTGAAAACCGCGCTGGATTTGCTCCTCAAGGAATACATTCACAAGGCCGTAGCGTTCGTCGGAGTCTCGGCAGGTCCCTGGGGAGGCGCACGCGTGATTGAGGCGATGGTACCCATGGTGCGCGAGTTAGGTCTCGTCGTGACCTTCACCGATCTGAACTTTCCCTCTATCCAAAAGACGTTTGATGCGCAGGGTAAACTTTTAGACCAGGCTTACCCGCGAAGGGTCACGGACTTTATTGATGAACTTGTCTGGATGAGTCAGGTCTTGAAATGGGGCCGGGAGCACCTGCCTTCGAAGCATCACAAGAGCCAGGGTGAACGGTAGTGGGTCATCAGTTTGGGATTCGGCACATCATCCCGGAGGGATTTTAGGTTAAATAGCCATGGGCGAGCGTTGCGCGACGCCCACGGATAGGCGAAACAAAAATGACTGACCCTGAAGGGGGCAGATTTTCGGGCTCTGTTTGACCCTTCAGGGTCGGGAATCTTTTTCTCCGAATCCTCCGTGGGCGTCGCAAACGCTCGCCCACGGCTATTGACTTAAATCCCTCCGGGATTCGAAAACACATTGAGTCTGACCTCAAGCTCTAACTGATGACCCACTAACCTACGGACAAAGAGATGAGCGTCAAACAAGCCGATTTGCCGTAGGCGAATACAGTGCTCCAGGGAGTCGTTTTCCACGAATCAGCGCTTCCCCGGGGTCTACCACGCTTTCGTGTTACTCGTTAGCTTCTTATTAACGAATCAGGGTTTACGGTTCAAGATCTCCCCGTGCGCACTATCATTCTCGGAGGCACAAGCTTTGTAGGACCGCACGTTGTACGACAACTAGCGGCGCACGGGCACGCCGTAACAATCTTTCATCGGGGCAACACGGAAACTAACCTTCCCGGGAATGTAAGGCATGTCCACGGTGACTTCGCGAATTTTTCCGGATCACTTGGATGAGTTGCGGCAGATTTCACCCGAAGTCGTGCTGGATATGGTGCCCTTCCGCGAAGAGGATGCGGAGCGCGTAAGGGCATTCAAGGGTGTAGCCCGACGCATCGTCATCGTCAGCAGTCAGGACGTCTACCGGGCTTTCGGGCCGGTTATGGCGAACGGAACCCGGGCCCGCAGACCCAACTCCGCTAACGGAAGATTCACCGTTGCGCGAGCAGTTGTCGACTGCCGGCCTCGATTACAACAAGACCGCAGTCGAGCGAGCGGTAATGGGCGATAACGAGCTGCCTGCCACAATCCTACGGCTGCCGGCTACGCACGGACCAGGCGATGACAAGCATCGTTTGTTCTCTTACATCAAACGCATGGATGAAGGACGCCCGGCAATTGTGCTTGACCAGGCTTACGCCGGTTGGCATTGGGCTCGCGGCTACGTCGAGGACGTAGCTTTCGCTATTGCTCTCGCAGTACGGGATGAACGCGCAAGTGGTCGCACCTACAATGTTTGCTATCCAGCGAGTCTTACAGAAGCCGAATGGGTGAAAGAGATTGCCCGCGTCATCGGCTGGAAGGGTGAAGTCGTGGCTCTAAGGAGCGAGCAGTTGCCTGCGTCTTTACGCCGCGACGTGTTCGATTTCAGCCAGCAAACTTCGGTTGATTCAAGCAGGATTCGTAAGGAACTTAATTACTCGGAAACCTTGCCGTTTGATGAAGCCTTGAAACGAACTATCGAATGGGAGCGAGCTAACTTCCCTGCGAAGGTCGATCCGGAAACGTTTAACTATGCTGATGAGGACGCTGCGGTGGCAGCATTAACTCGGTAGCGCCACTCAATGTCAGAACCGAGGAGCGGTAGCGACCGGGCCGCTTCGGGAGCACTCCCTCCTAGAGAGTTCATTCTTGCCGCTGACGAGAATGACTGTAGCGGAAAACGACCGCGTCGCGCTGTAGTTGAGTGGCGCCTCTTTTTTTTTGTGTGGTTCCCCAAGAACCCGGTCGCTACCGCTCCTCGGTTCTGACATTGACTAGTACGCAGCTGGTTGTGCAAGCTGCAGCAGTACCAATTCATAGTCGGACTTCTGCACCGGCGATCACTTTGCTAGAATCAACTTCCCCTTTTCTAAACAACTACAATTCTTTCTTTAGCGGAGGCAAATATGCGAAAGGCAGCACTCAGTAGGCCGCACTCAGTCACCACGCTCCTCGTCTTATTTGGCGTTCTCCTGCTACTTCCGGGCTACGCGTGGGCGCAACACATGGACCACCATCCGGCATCAGGCCCTTCGACGTGGCCGGCGGGCAAGTCTGAGGTGCAGGATTGGGCCAAGGCGCGTTTGGCGAAGTCGCCCAGGCATCAGGAGTGGGTCAAAGTTAAGAATGGCAATCGCGAGGTGAATAGCTTCATCGTCTACCCGGAGGTGAAGAAAAAGGCCACCGCCGTAGTCGTCATCCATGAAATCAATGGCATGACCGATTGGGTTCAGAGTCTGACGGACCAGTTGGCTGAAGCAGGCTACATCGCGATCGCGCCTGATCTGCTTTCGGGGATGGGCCCCGGCGGTGGCGGCACGAGCGCTTTCACTGAACGCAGCGCCGTGGGCCAGGCGATACGCGATTTGCCGCCAGATCAGATCACAGCCGATCTGAATGCGGTGGTTGATTACGTATCGAAACTCCCGGCGGCTAACGGCAAGGTTGCTGTTGGGGGATTTTGCTGGGGCGGCAGCCAGACGTTTCGTTATGCGACGAACAACCCGAAATTGAAAGCGGCCTTTGTCTTCTACGGTTCGGGCCCCGAGGGCAAAGACGAACTCGCAAGAATCAAAACGCCAGTTTACGGCTTTTACGCCGGCAACGATGCGCGCATCAACGCAACGCTACCGAAGACGATCGAGCTGATGAAGGAGTTGGGGAAGAAGTATGAACCGGTGACGTACGAAGGCGCGGGCCACGGCTTTATGAGGGCCGGTGACGCGCCCGAACCCACAGCTCCCCAACTCAAGGGCGACCAGACGGCCGACCAGAAAGCGACTGAGGATTATCAAAAGGCCCTGACTGCCTACAAGGCCAACAAGAAAGCGCGCGACGAAGCGTGGGTGAGATGGAAGTCGATTCTGGAAAAACTGTGAAGCGGGGCGAGCCCTGTCCATGACCTTGTCGCCGGGAAGAGCCTCAAGCTCGTCGTAGGAGATATTCATCCGCCCGATTATTACCGGAGAGTGGTTCCACGGCCACGCTCCAATTCTAGTCTTTAGCCTCTGTCGGTTTAGTGGTTAGGGTAGTGAAAGATGCTGCAGCTCAAGACGCGAACGGTTTATGACATGGTTAATCAGGGGACGAATCCCGTATCGCAAGGCAGGTGCTTGATGAGATCCTAAAAGGGATGAAGCCGAACAGCGGAGATTCATGATCGGTTCACGGCTCTGCCGCCTGATGTGAGGTGGCGGCTATGCCCCACCGTGAGAATGCCTTGATTATTCCGGGGCTGCGCCCCCAAATGGGGCGTAGCCCCGATGATAGTTGAGGCATACGGAAGGTCGGAGACCTTCCTCACATCGGGCGGCAAAGCCGAAGCGCTAAGCAACTCATTCCTTCGGGTGCCACGCTTCCGGCGCTGCTCGAGAGCGGGCAGGATGCCCGCGCCCCATGGACGAATATCTACTTCTGCGGGGCCACGGTGATGACTAGTTTCTCTTTGTTGCGCACGACGCTAAATGAGTAGCGTGCGACAGGATTTGTGAAAAGGCTGACCGGTTCTGAAGTAGCCGAGATTCGCTTGCCGTCGATTGCTTCGATGAGATCGCCCGAGCGGATTCCCGCTTTGAAAGCAGCAGTTGATGGCTGGACGTGAATAACGAGTAGGCCTCCGTTAGCTCCAAAACGGGCCGCGACTTGCGGCTTCAGGGCTATGGTCTCGATACCCTGAGCGATTAGTAATCGCGGCAATGATTTGAAGAAAGCGCGTGTCAAAGGGGGCGAAGCGCCTGGTTTGAGCAGGTTCGCCGCGGGACCTTCCAGCATTCTCCATTCAAAGAACGGATCCGGCGACTCGCTCAACGTAATCTCGACACCTTCAGGGGCAGTTTTCCCGGGTCGCGCGACAGTGAAATAAACGGAGCCCCCCGGTCCTGCCTCTTCCAATAACCACGAGAAGTCGTCAGCGCTTCGAACTTCTTCCTGATTGACTCGCAGTATCACGTCACCGGGACGAAGCTCCGCCACTGCAGCCGGACTTCCTGGCGCTACGGAGGTCAACATGATTCCCCGACGGGCCTCGGCCAAAGACATGGCCCCTTCCCGCTCCCAACCCATGGTCAGTAGCTGTTCGAGCTGAAGCGCGCCAACGGGATCACCGCGGACGCCTAACCATGGTCGCGGCACACTAGCCTGGCGATCCAGAACGCGTTTGGCGGCGATCCGAACCAGGGCACTCGGTACGACAGTCGCTTCGTTGCTTTCAACCGCATCTACAATTCCCACGGTCTCGCCGGCGTCGTTGACAGCGATACCGCCGATATTCGCCGCTGAGAGTTTTGCGGATTTTATTCTCACACGTCCGATAGCCCCTGTCGGCGCTCGTGCTAACTCCACTACTCTTCCCTCAATTTCACCCATGCGCGCATAGATGGTGCCCCCGGTGCGCGATTCGGAGGGGAGCACAGGCTCCGGACCGAAGAGCCGCAGGCGTTGTCCGATGCCCAGAGCTTCTTCTTTTGCATCCAGCGCTCGCAGCAAACTCTTGTCGGCGAGCTTGAGAATGGAAAGCCCGGTGACGGCGTCCAGCCCAACATAGCGCGCGTCCAGACGCTTACCGTCTCGTGCGATAACCGTTAAGTCAGGTCGTTCAAAAAGATTCATATCTCCAGCAACCAACGGCGTCCCTGGTGTGATCGTTCCCGCCCGCGGGGATTGACCGCTAACTCGAGGAGCGCCAAGCGGCGCCCTCGGTGGACTAGGCCCAAAAGGCATCGGTGGCGGCTGCGTCTCGGCTTCCGCGTCTGGCAACCAGGCTGCGATCGTTTGGCCGTCTTCAAGTGCTAACCCGGCAATCACATTCGTGTGAACTTCGTCTGTCATCCTAAAAGCGTCGTCGAGCCTCGCGATCGCACGTAGATCGTCGCTCGACCGAAGCAACAAACGGAACATTTTGAGCCCGTTCAAGCGGTGCAGAATTGTTACTACCTGGGGAGCCGTGAGACGGTTTTCTACGAGCACGGGACCGGTACGCGCGCCAGTGCCCGGGCGCGACCTGGGAGTGACCGGAGCAGCCGGCGGCGGAGCCGAAGGTGGAGCAACCTGCGCTGAACAAGTAACGAGCGAGCCGATGGCCGCGATTGTCAGAAAGACCAATGTGGACACTCTCCGGTGATTTCTTATTACCATTTTCGGATTCACCAACGATTTCGTTCCCCGTGCAGCAGTTCTTAACAGTCGGGCTACTGACCCTAGCCGCACGTCAACTACCAAGCACCTTTCGGTGAATTCTTAACCAATGATAAACCGCCTCCCGCCAGCACCCTCTCCGATCCAAAACTCAGTGCGGGCACCGAAATCGTGCGCGAAATTCC
>Ga0136617_10001118_pt1 | contig 23460 bp, 20 predicted proteins | sample AntDrymUQ3222106_2_FD_129672 | JGI IMG/M metagenome (GOLD analysis project Ga0136617, IMG submission 129672) | Polar desert sand microbial communities from Dry Valleys, Antarctica - metaG UQ322 (21.06) | ecosystem: Environmental > Terrestrial > Soil > Desert | place: Antarctica: Dry Valley...
TCGTGATTCGTGAATCGTGAATAGTAAATGGTGAATGGTGAATGGTGAATGGTTTTGTTCGGGGCCTGATGACTCGATTGGCGCTCACCACAACTTTTTTACCATTACCATTTACCATTCACTAACGTTCATCATTCTCGTCAGCAGCGGCGAACTCAGGGACAGAAGCTCCCCGTGGCGCACCACCTCGTGAACTGGGTCTCTTCGCGGCTTTGCGAGTGCGGCGGGCCTTAAACTTCTCAGCGCGGCGCCGATCTTCATCGACCCGCACTGTCAGATAGCGGATGATGCGATCATTGACGCGCATGCGCCGTTCAAGCTCGGCTATCTCGCTACCCGAGCCTTCGATCTCCATCAGCACAAAAGTGCCTTCCGTCTTATGAAGAATCTCGTAAGCCAGCTGCCGCTTGCCCCAGCTTTCTGCTTTGGTTATGACGCCGCCCTGGTCGGTGACAATCTGCTTGTGATTCTCAGTGAGGCGATTGACCTCATCGTCGTCAGCGCCGGGATCGACGATGAAGACTACTTCGTATTGCCTGGGTGTTTGCAAAATCATCCTCCTTATGGATGTCGAGCCTCATCTCGTTTGATGAAGCAAGAAGGGATTTAACATTTTCGATTGCCAATTGCCGATTGATTTGATGACTTCCATTAAACTAAATCGGAAATCGACAATTGGAAATCGGCAATCAGTTATACTGTGTCATTGCTTTCCGAACACCATCCTTGAGGATGACGCTCAGAGCCTCTACGCTGCGTTCCAGAACTCTTTCAACTTCCGCTCGCGCTCCCTTGGGTAACACATCCAAAACAAAGCGCTTCGAATCGCTAATCGGATGGTCCGGCTGTATTCCAATTCGTAGCCGCACAAACTCGTTAGTGCCGAGACAACCGATGATCGATTTCAAGCCGTTGTGGCCCCCAGCCGAACCACGTTCCCGAATACGAATCCTACCGAACAGCAAAGCCAGATCGTCGGACACGACGATTAAACCTTCGCCTGGCGCTTGGACCTTGTGCCTGGCAAACAAGCAAGAGACCGACTCGCCGCTCAGATTCATGAAAGTCTGCGGCTTGACGAGTTTGACTGCGCAACCTGCAATCTCGGCCCGCCCTACCAACGCCTGACACTCGCGCCGGTTCACTGCAATCCCGGCATCACGAGCCAACTTGTCAATTAGCATGAACCCCAGGTTATGACGCGACCAGTCATATTCGGCGCCCGGGTTTCCCAAACCTACGATAAGACGCATTACATTGCCAATTGTCGATTGCTCTTGGGTCGCCGGAAGATCGGAGTTTGCCCAGCCCAATTCGTCCAAGACCTAAGGCCAACGACCGAAGACCAATTGGAAACTCGGCAATTGGCAATCGGAAATGCTTTACTCCTTCTTGCCCTTCTCGCCCTTCTCGCCCTCGTCGCCGGCACCCTCCTCTTCCTTCTTACCCTTGCCGATTACTTCAGGCTCCGCCGGACCTTCGGCTTCAACCACCGGTGCCGCAACCGGCTCTTCCTTCACGATGCCAACTGTGGCAATTACGGTATCTGGTTCATTAAGAATCTCGATGTTCTCACCCACCTGGATATCGGAAACGTGCAGTACATCGTGAACCCCAAGATTTGAAACGTCGACATCAATCGCGTCCGGGATTTCGCGCGGCTCGCAGCGAATCTCAATTTCACGAAAGATCTGTTCCAGGATGCCCTGCTGCTCACGTACTCCGATCGGCTCGCCAACCAGGTGTAAGGGAACGGTCACTTCAATCTTTTGGCCTTTAACCAATCGCTGAAAATCCGCGTGCAACAATCGGCTGCGCACGGGATCGATCTGCCTATCGTGGAACATGACCTCGCTGGCGCCCAAGCCCTCGATGTCAATAGTGAAAATCGTGTTTCGACCGGCTTCAGATCTAAGAATCGCTGCCAGTTCACTGAGCGGCGCGGCCGCTGCCACCGTCTCGCCGCCACCGCCATAAACCGTAACTGGAACCAATCCCGCACGCCGCGCGCGCCGAGCGTCGTTTTTGCCGCGGCCCTCACGCACCTTAGCCTTCACCGTTACGTCTTTATGCTCAGCCATAATCACTCCTCTTACAGACGTTCAGCGACAAACGGGATTTTGATTTAGATTTTTGATTTGCGATTTACTTGTCCCGACCTTAGAGCGGCTGTAGTCAGGAATGTCAATCGCAAATCAAAAATCTAAAATCAAAAATCCTGTCGGTCGCTGATGGTCTTCTCTTAAGCCATCAGTGTTTGCCCTTCATACGAAGAGCGAGGAAACGCTGGTTTCCTCATGGATCGACTTGATCGCTTTCGCCAGAAGCGGCGCGATACTAAGTACCTTTATCTTCTCCAACTCGCACGCGTGATCGCGTAGCGGAATCGTATTCGTGACAATTATCTGTTCGATCTCTGACTGCTCTAGCAGTGTTGCAGCCCTGCCCGACAAAACCGGGTGCGTAAAGCAGGCGTGAATGCTTTCCGCTCCTGCATTCTTCAAAGCTCGAGCAACTTTCGTAAGCGACCCGCCTGTGTCACACATGTCGTCGACAACCAGGCAGCTTCGACCGCGCACATCACCCACGACGTTCATCACCTCTGCGACATTTGCCTTCTCGCGTCGCTTGTCGCAAAGTGCCAGCTCAGCATCCAGGCGTTTCGCGTAAGCGCGCGCTCTTTCTGCACCACCAGTGTCAGGAGCAACCACCGTCAGATTCGGCAAAGGATTGTCCTGATAGTAGCCAATCATTACTGGTGCCGAATACAAGTGGTCCACCGGAATATCAAAGAACCCTTGAATCTGCGCAGCATGCAGATCCATCGTCAGCAAACGATCAGCGCCGGCAACCGTAATCAGGTTTGCCACGAGTCTCGCCGAGATGGGCACGCGCGGCCGATCTTTCTTGTCAGAGCGCGCGTAGCCGTAATACGGAATAACGGCCGTGATGCGTTCTGCCGATGATCGACGGAAAGCGTCGAGCATCACCAGCAACTCCATCAAGTGCTCATCCGTCGGAGGGGACGTTGGCTGAATAATGAAGACATCCCCACCGCGAACATTCTCGTCGATCTGAAAGTTAAACTCGCCGTCCGAGAAGCGCTCCGCAAAGGCGCGCCCCATATCACAACCCAGATGGCGACAAATCTCTTCCGCCAGTCTCGGGTTCGCGTTTCCGGAAAAGATTTTTATACCGCCGGTCGTGCCCATAACACCAGTAGCAAGCTAACAGCTGCGAAGTCAGAAGGGTTTCCTCGTCACTTTTCACTAATCACTTATTACTTGAAAAGTGGCTGGGGCGGGAGGATTCGAACCTACGAATGCCGGTTCCAAAGACCGGTGCCTTACCACTTGGCTACGCCCCAGTATCGGATCGCAGATCAAAAGAGCGTAAGAGCGGGGTACCACAGGATCCCATTGCTCGAATGTATTCTTCGCGCGACAGAGTTGCACAGGGAAAGATGCGCCAGCAGCTTTCCGCCCGAATCTGCTCAAGGGCGCGCTGCTGCGCCTCCCGGTTGTCAAAGATACCAAAAACGCTCGAACCACTTCCAGCGAGCAAAGCGCTACGAGCACCAGCCTGAAGCAGGGCGTTCTTAACTCGCCCAATCTCAGGCTCAATATCAAAGATCACCTGTTCGAAATCATTCTCCAAATCGTCAGAGACAGGCCACTGATCCCAATCTGAGGAATTGGCCGACCTACGCGAAATAGCAAGGATAGAGTCGGAGTTCCGTGTTGTCAAGGCAGCTGAACTGAGTGCTTTATAGGCTTCCGCGGTGGCCACGGTAGCGTTGGGGGCTACGATCAGAAGATGCTGCGCCGCAAGATCCGGAAGGGAAGAGAGGCTTGTTCCGGTCCCCGTACCAAGTGCCCTACCTCCGCCTAGAAAAAATGGGACGTCGGAACCTAACCCGGCTCCCAACTCCGTTAACTCTGAGACGTTCGTCCTGACCGTCCACAGACGCGCGAGGCCTAACAAAGTTACCGCTCCATTTGATGAGCCCCCGCCGAGTCCTCCCTGAACCGGAATTCGTTTTTCGAGGTGGATACGCGCCCCGGCCCGAACCTTATAACGATCTCGCAGGGCAATTGCCGCCCGCACAATCAGATTGTTCTGATCGGTTGGAATCACCGGATCATCACAAGATAGCAATATCTCAGGCTGCGAAGCCGTTGCGAACCGAAGAGTGTCGTGAAGCGAAACGGTTTGCAGCACCGTCCTGATCTCGTGGTAGCCATCTGGACGTTTTCCCAGGATGAGCAAGCTGCAATTGATCTTTGCAAACGACGGAAGCGAAATGAGAGGCGTAGACATGTTAAAGGCGGCTGACGTTGGAGAAGCGCCAGCCGCCAATTCATAAAGACTTATTCGGCCTCCAACGCGCGATGGAACCATCAACTACAAACTAACAAATGATTGCAACTGAAACACATCTTACGAAAGGTCCCGAATTTGGGGCAAATCGGCAGGCCGTTCAAAGACTCGCACCTATTCCGCTTGTCCCGCTGCGGCTGGATCGGCGGGAACCTGCGCAAACTGCTGCAATGTTCGTCGCCACGAAGAACGAGTGGGAGAGCAATAGAGCAACACGAATACGGCAACCAGGGTTGCACCATAGGTATAGAAGGCGTTGCCTGTCAGGAGGGTGGCAATGAAGCCCATGGCCGAAATCGCGGCGCCAATTAGCGCCACTTGAATGGTCGTTTTCTCCAGCGTTCGCAGCAGCCCCGAGGCACCAGCGAGAGCTCCGATGTCCTGCAGTCGCATCGTTGCGAATCTTGTGCGACGCAGAGCGATTGAGCCCAGTCCAAAAATGAGAATGGTGATTCTTAACGCAATGTCCAGAGAGGGATTATGTTGCTGGCGCAGGAAACTCTTGCTGATATAGGCCGCGATGGCAAGAAGAATGGTCGCAACCATCAGGCCGGCAACCGTTGTAGCAGTCGCTTTGTGTCGCCGCAAGAGTTCGCTCTCGATCGCCTCGGTTAGTTGATTTGGCAATTCAGACTTTACTCCGCGATCTTAGGCCACAGATGAACACAGATAAGCACGGATTCAAACATGGAGAATAACCCAGAAGATCATTTGGTGCTTCTTCGAAGTCTACAACGAACTGGAGCCACGGTTTAAGAGACTCATCTTCGATAACCCCCGTAAATCAATCCGTGAGAATCCGTGTTTATCTGAGGCCGCTCTCTTGTCGTCGGACGAGGAATTCAACCTCAACGCGCTCAAGGCTTGATCGGGGCAGAGGCCGGCGCCGTAGTAGTGACAGGAGTCACATTCGGAGCTCCGGAACTAGGAGTCGAGTTCACCGGCGCAGGCTTGGGGTTGGTGCGTTGCGTGGGTGCTTGCGGCGTAATATTGGTAGGCAATTGACCGTTGTATTTCAGTGCTTCGTCAATCAGGTCAGTGCCCTCCTTCCCGTCCTTACTGATCAGAACGCCATTCTTGTCCACGGTAACGTCAGCTCTGCCGCTAACCTGCTGTAGCAGATTTCCTAGCATTCCCGGACGTACTGGTGGTGGCGCATTCTTTCGCGCCGGATCGGGTTCGGGAATGGGTGCGCCAATAATGCTCAGCTGCTCGCTAGCCTTTTCCGCAAACTCGCTGTTGGGGTGATTCCGAAGAATCTGCTGGTAGTATTTTGCCGCTTCGTCCGGCTCTTCTTCCTGCTGGTAGGTTGCGGCCAGGCGGAAAAGGACCTCATCCATGAACGAGAAGTCGGGATACTTTTCAACAATCTCCCGGTAACGGGACTGAGCACCCTTCAAGCCACCTTTCTGCTGCTCGTATTTGGCCTTGTAGTAAAAATTTCCGATCTGCAGGTTGTGCATTGCCAGATTTTCCTGAACCTCGCGCAAGCGCTGCTCAACATCCGGCCGGAGCTTGGTCTGCGGGAACTGCTGCATCAGGACTTTCAGTCTTTGCTCGGCTTTTCGCGCATGGGTGATATCGCGATCCGAGAGACCCATCTGTCTCATCTCGGATTCCGCAACCTTCAGCATGGCATCATCGGCCAGAGGATCGGTCGGGAAGAAGGTTAGCCAATCCTGATATGCCTGCGCAGCCTGGATCAAGTTGCTCGTGGTTCCTTCAAGGTAAAAGGAATCAGCGATTGCAAGTTTTGCTAAAGGTAGAAAAGGAGAATCGGGATAAGTATTAATAATTGTCGTAAAGAGGAGCCGGCCAGTTTCGTGGCTTCCTTTACGCACTTGCTTGACGGCCTCTTCGAACAGTACGCGATCGCGCCCTGGGGCGACCTCGCCAGTTAAATCAGCATATTTGTCTTCGCCTCCACCACCAAAGAGCCCAAAGAACTTTCCTTTTTTCTTCTTCTTGGCAGGTGCCCTTCCGGAAGCAGCACTGGCAGTTCTAGCGCTTGCAGTGGCCTGTAGTCCAGCCTGCACGCGGGTGTCGATGTCGACCACTGACGTTTCAAGTCGATCGAGCACCGTTGCATCGTATCGCTCTGAGCGCTCTTGTTTGCCGCGAACGTCATTAACTTCGGAAACAATCGAACCGACCTCTTTCTCCAGGCCTTGCAGTCTTTGTCGCGGATCGTCAACGGCTTCCTTCTTGTCTGAGCTCTTCGACGCCATTGCAGAGATGGCGTTGTTGAGCGAACGACGCAGAGAATCAAGCTTCGACCGCATAACGTCCAGGCGCTGCATGGACGAAAGATCACTCTGAGGTTTGCTCTGGGCCAGAGCAGTGGGAACTGCGCTCAGGAGTAGCGCGACGCAAAGTGTCGCCAGCGCCATAAAGCGATAGTGCATATGTAAATCCTCCAAAAATTGCCGATTTCCAATTTCCAATTGCCGATTTTTATTCTCTTTAACCGCTATTGTTCTGGTATTCACAATCCGACTGTAACTGCGTGCTTAGCCTGAACCTTTAACAAGTTAGCGCTTCCCCTGATTATTGTTTTGACCAGTAGGCGCAGGCTTGGGCGCGGGAGTCGGTCTGTTATCGTTGTGATTCACAGTGCGGCTTGGGCTCGCGTTGCTATTTGCTCCCGCTCCACCGGAATTGGCATTCGCAGTGTTAGTAACTGTGCGAGCTCTACTCGCATTCGCGTTCGAGTTTTCGTTACCGTTCTTTTTGGTGTTCTTATTTCGCCTCGGCTTACTCTGGTTGGCATTTTTGGCCGGTTCCGAGGTGTTCGTGTTCAGGTTCTCGAGAGCCTTCTCCTCGCTCGCCTTTTTGTCGTTAACGACGGCTTCCGAAGCCTCTCCCTCTTTCGCGGCGCGGCTTATATCCATCGCGACTGTCTGACCCGTCTTCACCACTTCTCCAGCGCGCGGCATTTGAAAGAGCACCGTGTCGGCTTTGACCTGATTGCTGGGTCTTGTTGCCCGCACGCGGAAATTCAAGTCGGCTTCCCCCAAAATCCGCTCGGCCTCGAATCGATCATTACCCACGACCTCAGGAACCGTAACTTCAGGACTGCGCAGCGACAAATAAACAGTGGTGGCCAGGCCGAACAGGAATGCGATCGCAATCAATATTACGAGGCCCATTCGCCTGAGTGCTGAAAGTGCTTGATTTGCGACACCCAATAAGCTGATTCCTCGCTCCGCTCCAACTTGATAACCGTTAAAACCAAGCTGCGAAGTCTAACACCCGCTATCACCCGCGGCAAGAAGCCTATTTCCGATAACTATCTATGCTTACGGTCAAACGGCGCAATCAAAACCGTTCTCAGTAACCATGCGCCAAGCCTTCTGAATAGTTGTTTTGCCGGATCGAACACCTCCACTGTCCTCGGCTGAGATGCTCCGCTGTATTTCGGGGTTGTGCCGTGGCCTATCAGTTTCAAGCGTGAAGCTTAGGAATCCCCAATCCTTCAGCCGCGATGCGTCCGAATTCTCGAAATTCCTAGGCAAGTGTATCGCCAAGCTTGAGATGTGTGCCGTTCATAAAGTCGCGCACACTCATGCGCCGCTTTGCCTCCGGTTGTACCTCAATGAGCCGAAGCATTGTCTCCCCGCCGCATATTACAATCAGGTCATCGCCTTGAGAGGCCACCACTTCACCCGGGACAGCGTTCGACAATTCTGCGCGGGTGGCTTTCGCCCGCCAGACGATCAGGCGGTGTGTTTGGTGATGCGTGTAAGCATTTGGCCATAACTGGAGGCCTCTAATGGTGCGTTCAACTGCAAAAGCGTTTTTAGACCAATCAATCAACCCGTTTTCTTTGCGAAGCATGGGAGCGAAAGTGGCATCCCGGTCGTGCTGAGGCCGAGGCGTGATTTCATCAAGCTGGGCCAGGGTTTCCCCTAGCAGCTCGGCTCCCATCTCCGCGAGTCGACCCATCAGTTCGGGCGCCGTTTCCATTTCGTCGATCTGCGTTTCTCGCTGGAGTAAGATGGGACCCGAGTCCAACTCTTCTTCAATGAACATCGTAGTGACACCTGTCTTCTCCTCTCCGTTAATGATGGCCCAGTTGACGGGCGCTGCGCCGCGGTAGAGTGGCAAGAGAGAGAAATGAACGTTGATGCAACCTCTCTTCGGCGCGCCTAGAAACTCGGCGGGAAGAATGCGGCCGTAAGCCACCACGACTGCCAGATCAGCATTGTGCGATGCAAACAGACTCTTCGCTTCTTCAGTTCTTATCTTTTCCGGTTGGAAGATTTTTTGACCGAGCAACTGCGCAAGCACTTTGACCGGAGGAGCTGAGAGTTTGTTACCTCTTCCCGCGGGTCTGTCTGGCTGCGTCCAGACGGCAACGATCTCATGACCGTCTTCCAGCAGACGCCGTAACGCCGGCACGGCTGCTTCGGGTGTGCCCATGAAAACAATACGCATAGTTCGGGCGTCTCTGCCGCGATCCGTGCGGTAAGGCTTTGCGCATTACCGTGGAATCTAAAATTAAAGCAGGCTACGCCTCCCACATCGAAGCGTAGCCTTCTTGAACAGAGTCTTAGTACTCGGAAACTGCACTCAAACTCTGGGGTGCGGTGGCAAGCGCAGCGCGCCACGCTATGGATTTGCCGAGCAACCTACGAAGCAAAGCGCCGTCGCCGCTTCGCCCTGGCGGCGCACTCCATAATCAAGCCTCTAATTTTCTTGAAGCGCTAGGTACCTCTTCACAAGTTGAGTGTCGTCATCCGGTCGCTACCCTCTCGGTTCTGTATTGAGTGGCAGTGAAACCGTTAAGCCGAATCCCGCTCCCAAAACTCAAATTGCCGCACTCTTCTCGGCAGAGGCGTTTGTAGTGGCTCCAACTTTGGTAGCAATAGTCTTAGCCTGCAAAAACAGCGCAAGATAGTCGTGCCCGCCGGCTTTTGAATCGGTGCCCGACATATTGAAGCCCCCAAACGGGTGAACTCCTACCAAAGCTCCCGTGCACTTGCGATTGAGATATAAATTGCCGACATGAAACTCACGTCGCGCTCGCTCGAGTCTGCCCTCATCGGCGCTATAGACCGCACCGGTCAAGCCAAACTGCGTATCATTGGCGATCTTCAGCGCATTATCGAAGTCATTGGCTTTGATCACGGCCAGTACCGGCCCAAATATTTCTTCCTGCTCGATGGTCGCCAATGGCTTTACATCAGCGATGACCGTCGGCTCAATAAAAAATCCCTGCTCGCCATCAGAACCGCCTCCCGCCACCAGGCGACCACCCTCCGCCTGACCCTTCTCGATGTAAGCGTTGATGGTCTTGAAGGCCTTTTCGTTGATGACGGCGCTCATACTAGTTTTAGGGTCGCGCGGATCACCTACCTTGATCTGCTGTGTTCGTTCGGCAATCTTTTCCAGCATTGGTTCGTAAACTTTCGCATCAATGATCGCGCGTGAACACGCCGAGCATTTTTGTCCTTGAAAGCCGAATGCGGCTTGAACAACTCCCGTTGCCGCGTCGTCAAGATTGGCATCGTCGGCGACGATGATCGCGTCCTTCCCGCCCATCTCGGCCACCACGCGCTTGATCCAGATTTGTCCTTCGTTGACCCTGGCCGCGCGTTCGTTTATACGCAGACCAACCTCCTTCGAACCGGTGAAGGCCACGTAGCGTGTCTTCGGATGGTCCACCACGACATCGCCCACTTCCGCTCCGGATCCAGTCATGAAGTTTACAACTCCCGCAGGCAGCCCTGCCTCTTCAAGCAGCTCGAAGAATTTGTAAGCGATGGTGGGCGCATCCGAAGAAGGCTTGAGCACGACTGTATTTCCCGTGACTACCGAAGCCACAGTCATTCCCGCCATAATTGCCAGCGGGAAGTTCCAGGGTGGGATAACGGCCCCCACGCCGAGCGGAGTGTATTCGAGACGATTTTCTTCGCCTGGAATCTTCGTGAGCGGTGGCGGGCTGGCATAGCGCAGTATCTCGCGACCGTAGAACTCGCAAAAATCTATCGCCTCAGCGGTGTCACCGTCAGCTTCGGCCCAACTTTTACTAACTTCGTGGATCATCCACGCCGACATTTCATTTTTCCGTTCACGCAAGAGACCGGCGAGACGAAACAGCAGATCTGCGCGGTCTGAAGCGCTCGTATTCTTCCAGGTTTGGAACGTTTCGTGCGCCGTCTCGACGGCCCGATTCGCAAGCTCTTTAGTTGCCTTCTGGAAGCGACCCACTACCTGAGTGTGGTTGGCCGGGTTGATACTCTCCAGCTTGCCCTCGGTCTTGATCCGCTCGTCACCAATCACCAGAGGATACTCGCGGCCCAGCTCACTTTGCACCTTTGCTATTGCATCCCGCATCGCCTGGCCATTTTCTTCGTTGCTGAAATCAGTAAACGGCTCGTTACGGAATTCTGTCGGCATATGAAGCTCCAATGCTGTTTTCGAGAATATTATCACAGTTGGGACGATGCCCACCCCAGTCGAACCCGCTCAGATGCATACCGTTGTCAGGCCTCGCTCGCCAGCCATGAGATACGCCCCTATGCCTCTCTGATTGCCCTATCGAGAGAATCAATAATAGCGATCGAATATTTACGACCGGGAACCATTGCTTCTACTCTTCCCCGAACTTCAGCTCTTCGAATCCGAATGAACTGGCGGCGCGCTGGAAGAATTCCACCTTCCGCGTACCATCCGAGTTTATGAATGTCTTTTTAACAGCTCGTATGAGTAGCACGAAGAGGTCTAACGCTAGGCTACTGCCGACGCTTTAGCTGCAGAGGAGCCGAATGTTTATAGACTGCAACCGATCTTAGTACGGCAGCTCCGGAGGAGCGAAATGTTTATAGCTACGGCAACCAATCTAATAACGAAGCCCCGTAGGATCGAAACTTTCCTCCGGATGAGCTATTGGCGCGACTACGTCCCACTCCTAACGGAGCTCGGGGAAAGTATTTCAGAGTCCACAGTGCTATAAACATTCCGTCCCCTACCGGATTGGTTTTGTCGTCACAACGCCTGCTTACAAAAGAACAAGCTGAGACCTTCTATTAGAGGATGAACGCTAAGATCTAGAGCAAAACAACGCGGCCAACGCCTAAGCGCGGCCGCGTGATTATCGAGTGGTTAGGGTCTCTCCCTAAAGTCTACCGCCGAGTAGCTCTTCCTCGTGACCTTCACTCCCACTTCCCTGCTTTTTGCAGCTTCCGGATCTTGCGTCTCACAAGTTCGCGTTTGAGTGGGCTCATCTTGTCGATGAAAACAATACCGTCGCAGTGGTCAGTTTCGTGCAGCATGCAGCGGGCAGTAAGTTCCGTGTCATCAAGTTCAAACTCGTTGCCATTAATATCATGGGCGCGTACGACCGCTCGCAGACTTCTCTCGACAGGGGTAAAGATCCCCGGAAAAGACAAACAGCCCTCTTCCCCACTTTGATTACCGTCAACGTGCAGAACCTCTGGATTGACCATTACGACACGCTGGTCAGGATCTTTGCCACCCGAGCAATCCATGACAAACAGTCTCTTGCGTACACCCACCTGGACCGCGGCCAGACCAACTCCAGGCGCCGCATACATGGTCTCCAACATGTTGCTAATCAGCTTTTTGAGATCGTCTCCGAACTCAGTTACTGGCTCCGCTGGCGTATCAAGTATTGGATTTGGCCACGTAACTATTTGCAATAATGCCATTCTTAATTCCCTGTTTATCTATGCGCGCAGTCACGGCTTCAGACTGCCTTCGATGTTGATATTACGCCGAACGATGCTTGCTTTGCTACCCAGGGCGCAGGAAGGCCTTCCTATAAACGGTTTCTTAATAGCCGCGCAACTGCTCCCTATAACCTTCAAAGTTGCGCTTCATCTCACCCATACTGTCGCCGCCGAACTTATCCCGCATCGCTGCCCCCAGCACCAGCGCCACCATCGATTCAGCGACCACCCCGGCAGCAGGTACAGCTGTGATATCAGACCGTTCGAATCCAGCCGGCTCGTCTTGCTTGGTATCAATGTCTACTGAGCGCAGTGGACGGCGAAGCGTAGAAAGCGGCTTCATGTGACCTCGTATGCGCACTTCTTCACCGTTTGTTACGCCGCCCTCCAACCCGCCGGCCCGATTGGTCTCGCGAATGAACTTCTTCGTTTCGCTGTTGTAGGCGATCTCGTCATGAATCTCTGAACCAGGAAGACTACTGGCCTCAGTGCCGGCTCCGATAGCCACCGCCTTAATCGCCGGAATGGACATCACCGCCTGGGCCAAACGACCGTCCAGCTTTAGGTCCCAGGCTGTGTGTGATCCTAGGCCGGGAAGAAGCCCACGAGCGACGACTTCTAAAACCCCACCCAGCGTGTCGCCCGCTTCGCGCCTTTGATCTATCGACTCAATCATCCGCTGCTGGATTTTTAGATCCGCACAACGCAACGGCGCGTCTTCGGGAATAGCGTCTATCTGATCCCACGAAAGTTCCAACGGCATGTCCGGAATACCACCAAGCTGAATCACATGACTGCGAATCTCCGCGCCGAACGCAACCAGCAACTGCTTTGCGAGCGCTCCGCAAGCGACCCGTGCTGCTGTCTCGCGGGCCGAGGCGCGTTCAAGTATATTTCGCAGATCGCGCGCGCCAAACTTCTGTCCACCTGCCAGATCGGCGTGGCCTGGACGTGGCCATTTCAAGCGCCGAGATTTCTCGGGGTCCATGTCCGTCGGCTTGACGGCCATTACTTCGGTCCAGTTTTGCCAGTCCTTGTTTTCGATCATTAGAGCGAGAGGTGAGCCCAACGTCAGGCCATGACGCACTCCACTTAGGATTTCCACCTGGTCGTGCTCGATCTTCATGCGCCCGCCACGACCGTAGCCCCACTGCCTACGCTTCAGCTCATGGTTGATTTGGCTAAGATCGACTGGCATGCCCGCAGGTAAACCTTCGACAATCGCGACCAACGCGCGACCGTGGGATTCTCCGGCTGTTGTGAAACGAAGCATAAGCTCGCAAATCGTAATGAATCGTAGATGGTAGAGCGTCTGTGCTGCCACGTACTGGTGCAGGTTGACACAACCAGCCGCGTGCTAGTCAACTACAGAACCGAGGAGCGGTATGACTTCATCCTAACCAAGCTTCACCAGTACCCGCTGCCACCGTTTTACCTGACAGTCTTTAAGACAATAGATCCTTGGAAAAAATATTGCCTCTACCCAGGATGCCGGCCGGATCAAAAGCCCGTTTCAGCGCCGCCATCTCTCTCAAGTCTCCTTCGCCGTACATTTCTCGCAAGTATTCACGCTTGAGCTTTCCAATTCCGTGCTCCGCAGAGATCGTTCCGCCAACCTTAACCGCTCGACGCACAAACTGCATATAGATTTCCCATGCTTTTGCCGCTTCGGCATCATCGCGCGGCAGGATGTTTACATGAACGTGGTTGTCACCTATGTGTCCAAAGATCGTGTACTTAAGATCACTTGCTCGGAGCGTGTCGTCATAAAAACTCAGCATGCCGGCAAACTCTTCGTCCGGAACGGCCATATCGGTTGACACCTTACGTTGTTTGTAACGGGCAAACCACTCGTTCATCAGCACCGGGAGTTGATGCCGAAAGTCGCGTAGCTTTTCCTGGTCCTGCTCGGTGGTGGCAAACCATGACTCATCAGCCAATGCCTGATGCCGTTCCAATAGCGCCAGCCATTCAGTCATTAAGAGGTCTTCGGTCCCTGACGTAGTCTCCTGTTCAAAGAAGACTGCTCCGGCAGACCCGGCCGGCACTGCCTCATATTTCTGCCTCAGAAAAGAGAGCGACTCACTGTCAAAGTACTCAAGGGCGCGCGCGTCAATTGAAGGTGACTGACGAAGATTCCATTCCTCTACCACCCCCGATTGCTGGTACTGCCGCGTCTTCAACGAGGCCGAGCGAGCATCCGCGATGAACCCAAGCAGCGACTCGTTTGACGCGAAAAACACCACTCCACTCAAGAGTCCGTGCGGCTTCGGCAGCAATCTCAGTTCAGCTTCCACGACGACGCCGAGCGTGCCTTCACTGCCGATGAACAGATCCAGCACGTCCATACTCGGCGCAACGTAGTAGCCAGAGGCATGCTTGCGAACCTGAGGCATGCGATATGAAGGTAATCGAGCCTCAATCGTGCGCCCGGACTGAAGCGGAATCTCGATCCGGCCACGCGCATCCGCGCGAAGTTCTCCACGTCGTAGGTCGATTAAGTCACCCGTTGCCAGCGCAATCCTTAGTCGCTCTACGTAGTTTCGTGTTGGCCCATACTTGAAGGTGCGAGCACCAGATGCATTAGTCGCAATATTGCCGCCGAGGAAACAACTCCGTTCCGTTGGGTCGGGCGGATACAGCAGAGCTTCAGGTTCAAGAAGGCGCTGAAAATCAGCTAGCACCACGCCAGCTTCGACAACCGCCCGACCACCAGCCTCATCCTTGACGATGTTTTTGATTTTGTTCAACCTGTCGGTCGCGAGCACGTAACCACCAAAAGGGACCCGACCGGCAACAGTGCCAGTTCCCGCGCCCGAAACAGTAACTGGTGTTCCCTCGCGCGTGGCGCTTGCCAGAACTTCTGCTACCTGAGCCGCGCTCTCGGGAAAGATGACCCTTGACGCGAACCCGCCTGGCAGATAACTCGCATCGGACACAAACGACTGGATCTCATCAGGGTTGGATTTACTTAGCATCATTCGAGGCTGCCTGCGTTCGGGGCCGTTCCTTCGTGTTCTTGGGCTAAGCCAATTGCAGTTCGCGCTCGCGCAAATACTTAATGCGGTCGCGCAGCTCCGCCGCCCTTTCAAATTCAAAACGCTTCGCGGCTGCGCGCATTTGGGCTTCTAGTTGCGTGATGGTGGCTTCGATGTTTTCCGCCGTGTATTCCTCAATCTCCTCGAGTTCCAGTGGAACTTTGAAGTAGTCTGCTTCGGAAGCCGTGATCAGGGTTGATTCAATGGGTTTGACGATCGTCATAGGCGTGATGCCCTGCTCCCGGTTGTAAACTTCTTGGATTTCGCGACGGCGACGAGTTTCACCCAAAGCGCGCTTCATGGAATCCGTCAGGCGGTCGGCATAAAGAATCGCTTTGCCTTCCGAGTTTCGCGCTGCACGTCCGATCGTCTGAATTAACGACTGCTCAGAACGCAAGAACCCTTCCTTGTCTGCGTCGAGGATTGCCACCAGGGAAACTTCCGGCAGGTCCAATCCCTCACGCAGCAGGTTGATTCCGACCAGTACATCGAACTCGCCGCGGCGCAGATCGCGCAGAATTTTGATACGCTCCAGAGTTTCTATATCCGAGTGCAGGTAACGAACTCTAACGTCAACCTCTGTGAAGTATTCGGTGAGATCCTCCGCCATTCTTTTCGTCAGGGTCGTTACCAGCACCCGCTCATTTCGCTTGGCCCGGCGGCGGCATTCCTCCAACAGGTGATCGATTTGCCCTTTGACTGGATGTATCTCAACCAGTGGATCCATCAAACCTGTGGGCCGAATGATCTGCTCGACAACTTCACCACCCGACTTGGTCAATTCATAAGGACCCGGAGTGGCAGAAACGTAAATTGTCTGTCCGATGCGCCCTTCAAATTCCTCGAAATTCAACGGACGATTGTCCATCGCCGAGGGTAAACGGAATCCATATTCAACCAACGTTCGCTTTCGCGACTGGTCGCCTTCAAACATGCCTCTCACTTGCGGGACCGATTGGTGCGACTCATCAATTACCATCATCGTGTCACGCGGGAGATAATCGAGCAGCGTAGGAGGGGGCTCGCCAGGCTTCTTGCCGGTGAGGTGACGTGAATAATTCTCAATACCGCGACAAAATCCCATCTCCTTGATCAATTCGAGATCGAACATCGTGCGCTGATGAAGCCTCTGCGCCTCGACTAGTTTGCCTTCGGCGATAAGCTTCGGCTCCCACCACTCCAGCTCGTCGCGGATCGATTTGATCGCACGCTTAATGGTGCTCTTCGGCATGACATAGTGGCTCTTGGGGTAGATTGGGACGCGAGAAGTATGCCGCTGAACAACCTCGCCGAGCAGAGGATCAATCGTGGAAATGGAATCGATCTCATCGCCCCACAACTCGATCCTAAACGCCTGGTCCTGATAGCTTGGAAAAACCTCGACCACATCACCGCGCACCCGAAACGTGCCGCGCTCAAAGTTTATGTCGGAGCGTTCATACTGCAACTCTACCAACCTCTGCAACAGGGTCTCGCGCGCAATCCGGGCGCCCGGCTCCAGAAAGAGCAACATGCCGTAGTAAGCATCCGGATCGCCCAGACCGTAAATGCACGACACACTGGCGACCACAATCACATCGCGCCGCTCGAAAAGCGCGCGGGTAGCCGACATCCGCAGACGGTCTATTTCTTCATTGATAGTTGCCTCTTTTTCGATATAGACGTCGGACGCCGGAACGTACGCCTCCGGCTGGTAGTAGTCGTAGTAGGAGACAAAATACTCGACAGCGTTCTCCGGGAAGAGAGACTTGAACTCCTGGTAGAGCTGCGCGGCCAAGGTCTTGTTGTGAGCTAGAACCAGCGCCGGGCGTTGCGTCTGCTGAATCACACTGGCTACGGTGAAAGTCTTGCCGCTGCCGGTTATCCCCAACAGCACCTGGTCCTTGGCGCCATCTTCGAGGCCCCGTATGAGGGCTTCGATAGCTTGCGGCTGATCGCCCTTCGGCCGATATTCCGATTGCAGTTTGAAAGGCATGCGATTGAATAGTAAATCGTAATGGTGAATTGTGAAAAGCCTGGCGCGATCCAGATCCCTTTACGTACCGGGGTAGGATGCGTAGCCGCCGGCCCAAAGGCCCCCATCGGTTAGAGAGTCAATCTTGAATTCTGCTGATGGCGGGATGGCACGCCGACTAACGAAGCTACTGTTCGTCAGTGAACTTATAGCCAATTCCCCACACGGTTAGAACCATCTGGGGATTCTCCGGATTATCCTCAATCTTTGCCCGCAACCGATTGATGTGGGAATCGATAGTGCGGTCATAGCCTTCATAGGAATAATCCCAGATTTTTTCAAGCAGGTACTTACGAGGAAACACCCTCCCAGGGTTGGATGCGAAAAGGCGCAGGAGATCAAACTCTTTGGGAGTCAGTTCAACCTGGCGCTCTCCAATTGTCACTTCTCGACGCGCCGGATCGATTCGAAGCTTGCCGCGAACGATGGGCGCCTCATCTCTGGCGTCAGAATTCGATGCTCTTCTGGTTCGTCGTAAGACGGTTTTGATCCGGGCTTCAAGCTCACGGAGACTAAAAGGCTTGGTGATGTAATCATCCGCGCCCATTTCCAGACCGAGAACTTTGTCGACTATGTCATCCTTCGCAGTGAGCATTAGTATCGGCACGTAACCGACCTTCTCCCTTAGCTCTTTGCAAACAGCTAGGCCGTCCATTTTTGGCAGCATCAAATCAAGTACTACGGCATCCGGAGGATCTTCCAATGCCCTCTTAACCCCAGTAATGCCATCTTCAGCCGACTTTACCTGATAACCTGCGCGAGAGAAATACTCGCTGATCGCCGTAGAAATGTTTTCGTCATCTTCCACAACGAGCAATGAAATTTTGCGCTCGCCGGGCTCGACTTCAGGATGGGTGTCTTTAGCGGTTTTCTGTCTGTCAGTGGCTGTTCCCATAGAGTGATCCAGTCTGAAACTGACAAGCAGGAGGCTCAGGTGGTTTGACTAAAGGATTGGTGCAAGTCGAACGGGAAGAATAGTACAAGACAAAAGAGCTAAACTCAAGCTCTAAGTTTCGCGGGCTCAAGCCAAAAGGCCTTAAAATAGGCCTTAAAGTGGGGGGGCGGATCAGCCGAGTTGTCCACTCGCGTGACGATTGGTCGCTGTCTGGTTTTATCGTAGCGGCTTAAGCTGGATTCAAGGAGCGGTTTCCGTTTCCCCATTTCCGTTCATAAATTTAGTGGGGAAGCTCAGGCTTGAGCCTTGATCAAACCGCGGTTCGCGCACCATTTGCGCCAGATTCCGGCCCGGCACTAGAACCTCAGGCTCCAAATCGCGATTCGTGCACCGATATGGATTAGAATGGCCCAAAAAAGAAAGGAGTTGAAATATGAACCCAGAAGAGCGAAGCAAACTGATGGCGAAATATGATGCCGGATACAATGAAGTGTCGGACGCTCTAAAGGATTTTCCCACCGAGCTGCTAACGGCTCGGCCCCTACCAGGAAAATGGACCGCCTGCGAGATAATCCATCACCTCGCAGACAGCGAAAGCACTTCTGCGCATAGGCTCCGACAATTACTGGTCGAAGACCGGCCGGTAATTCAAGGTTACGATCAAGATCAGTTCGCCATCCATCTCAAGTACAACGAGCGGGACCCCAGCCCGGCGCTCGACGCATTTCGTGCGGCGCGTGCAACGACCGCTCAAGTGCTCGCGCTCATGTCTGAGGAAGATTGGCGACGCGAAGGTAAACACACAGAGAGTGGACGCTACACCGCGGAAGCCTGGTTAACGATCTATGCTGAGCACGCTCACAATCATGCTGCCCAGATCAGACGACTCCGATCAGCACTCAACATTTAGATAGTTCAACATAAATCTCTGGTTAGCTTGACAAAGGTTTTGTGCGCGAGCAAAATCCGGCTCGCTCCTAATCAAACTTGATTGACTCGAGCCAGCCACAAATGATGGGTGCCGCCACTCTACTGCAAACATCTCTTTCCGATCTTAAGTTAGAACGAAGGGGGAAAGTCCGGGATGTATACGCAGTTGACGACGAACATTTGTTGATCGTAGCCACCGATCGGATTTCCGCATTCGATAGCGTTCTGCCCACACCGATTCGGCGCAAAGGCGAAGTGCTGATCGCGCTCTCACGATTTTGGTTTGAAAGGCTTAGTCACGTCGTGCCTAACCACATGGCAACTACTGACGTGGAACGCATGCCGGATGTCGTTCGCCGACACTTCGACGAGCTTAATGGCCGTTCAATGTTAGTCAGGCGAGCTGAGGTTTTTCCTGTGGAATGCGTGGTGCGGGGATATCTATCCGGATCTGGGTGGAAGGATTATGTACGAACGGGAGAAGTCTGTGGACATAAACTTCCCCCAGACTTGCAGGAGTCGGCAGAACTGCCCGAGCCCATTTTCACACCTGCAACTAAGGCCGAAGAAGGTCACGATGAAAACATCAGCGAGGCGCAGGTCCGCGAGTTGCTCGGCGAGCAGACCACTGTAATCCTCCGTGAAACTTCACTCAGGCTCTACAATGAAGCGCGCCACTATGCGCGTGGTCGCGGAATAATAATCGCGGACACCAAGTTTGAGTTTGGGCGCGGCAGGGACGGTCATACAATTCTTATCGACGAAGCGCTTACTCCCGATTCTTCTCGTTTCTGGCCACTGAAATCCTACATGCCAGGAAAATCTCAGCAATCATTCGACAAGCAATTCGTGCGAGATTATCTAGAGACTCTCAGTTGGGATAAGAAGCCACCCGCTCCACCCATACCTTCAGACATAGCCGAGGCAACCACCGGTCGCTACCTCGAAGCCTACAAGCTCATTACCGGAGGAGATCTTTAATACCTGGGTTGATCTTCGGATTTTAGTTAATAGACGGTGCTAACCAGTCCGGTGCAGATACACGCCAAACTTGAAGTTCTAATAGAGGAAATGCTGGACGGCCAGATCTTGCTGGACGAAGCCGTTGCTGAATTCGAGAGACTCTACATCGAGAAAGCGCTCGCACGGCATAAGAAACATCTCTCCAATACCGCAAAAGTACTTGGTATTCACCGTAACACCCTCTCCAAGCGTGTCACGGCTTACCACAAGAACGCGCGTTCTCAGGCCCGTTCCGCCAAGCGCTCATCCCGCTGACCACTTCCTGGGCTCAACCCTGCAAACCCAGGCCCAGGTTGACAATCGGTTCAAAGAGGCATTATTCTTGGCACTCATCCACGGTGAGTGCTAACACATAGAGTGGACGCTCTTAAACGAAGTTATACAGCGAAATCTAAAGGAGAAAAAAGATTATGGCAACGAATATCAAACCTCTTCATGACCGCGTGATTGTGCGCCGAATTGAAGAGGGTGAACAGGTTCGCGGCGGCATCATCATTCCTGACACTGCGAAGGAAAAACCCCAGGAAGGTGAAGTCGTGGCAGCCGGCGACGGCAAATACAAGGACGATGGCGTCAGACAGACGCTGGACGTCAAAAAGGGAGACCGGGTGCTGTTCGGTAAGTACAGCGGTTCAGAGATCAAGATTGACGGCGAAGAGCTCATGATCATGCGCGAGGACGAGATTCTCGGAATCATCGAGCGCGCCGGAGCGGCAAGCGGCACGGGCAAAAAAGGCGGCAAATAGTCGAAAAGTAGTCTGAGTCGCTTTTTTATTTGACCAGAACTCAAACATTTAGCAGGAGAAAAGATAGAAATGGCAAAGCAAGTAATTCATGGCGAAGAGTCTCGCGCAGCGATTTTGCGAGGAATCAACCAGCTCGCCGATGCTGTGAAAATCACGCTCGGCCCCAAGGGGCGTAACGTCGTAATCGACAAAAAGTTTGGCTCGCCAACCATCACCAAAGATGGAGTTACCGTCGCGAAGGAGATCGAACTTAAGGACGCGCTTGAGAATATGGGCGCCCAGATGGTTCGCGAAGTTGCTTCGAAGACTTCAGACGTAGCCGGGGATGGAACGACAACCGCTACGGTGCTGGCGCAGGCAATTTTCCGTGAAGGTGTCAAAACAGTTGCCGCTGGCGCGAATCCGATGGCGCTGAAACGTGGCATCGACAAAGCAGTTGAGCGGGCGGTTAAAGAGATTAATCGTCTATCACGAGATGTAAAAGGGGATGCAATCGCTCAAGTGGGAACAGTATCTGCGAATGGTGATGAAACCATCGGCAACATCATCGCCGAGGCAATGAGCAAGGTTGGCAAGGACGGCGTCATCACCGTTGAAGAGTCAAAGACGATGGAGACGTCACTCGAGCTCGTTGAAGGAATGCAGTTTGACCGCGGTTACCTCAGCCCCTACTTCGTTACGGATCCAGAGCGCATGGAAGCAGTGCTCGAAAATCCGCTGATTCTGATTCACGAGAAGAAGATCAGCTCGATGAAAGACCTGCTGCCGCTACTGGAGCAGGTTGCCAAACTCGGCAAGCCCATGCTGATCATCGCGGAGGATGTGGAAGGTGAAGCGCTTGCGACTCTCGTTGTTAACAAGCTCCGGGGAACGCTGAACATTGCGGCAGTCAAAGCTCCGGGCTTTGGGGATCGTCGCAAGGCCATGCTCGAAGACATTGCCATCCTGACTGCCGGCAAGGTCATCAGCGAAGACCTCGGCATCAAGCTCGAGAACGTCAAGCTTGAAGACCTGGGCCGCGCCAAGAAGATCACAATTGACAAGGACAACACAACCATTGTCGAAGGCGCTGGCAAGCAGACCGACATCGAGGGCCGCGTCAAGACACTGCGCGTACAGATTGAAGATACTACCTCGGACTATGATCGCGAGAAGCTCCAGGAGCGCCTCGCGAAGCTCGTGGGCGGTGTCGCAGTGGTCAAGGTCGGTGCAGCCACTGAGACGGAGATGAAGGAGAAGAAGGCGCGCGTTGAAGATGCCATGCACGCGACGCGCGCAGCTGCCAAAGAAGGTATCGTTCCGGGCGGCGGCGTAACTCTTGTTCGCGCGGCCAAGGCTCTGGAGAAGTTCCTGATCAGCAAAGATGGTGAAGGCGATCCCGATGAGCAGATCGGCGTCAACATCGTCCGCCGTGCTCTCGAGGAGCCTCTTCGCCAGATCGTACAGAACGCCGGCAAGGAAGGCGCTGTTATCGTCGAGCGTGTTCGTTCTGAGAAGAACGAGAGCTTCGGCTTTAACGCTCAAACAGAGCAGTTTGAAGACCTCGTCAAAGCAGGAGTCGTTGATCCGACAATGGTGACGCGCATTGCACTGCAGAATGCAGCCTCAATTGCGGGCTTAATGCTTACGACGGAAGCGATGGTTTCCGAGCTTCCAGAAGACGATAAGAGCAGCCCCGCGATGCCGGGCGGTATGGGCGGCATGAGCGGTATGGGAATGTAGTCTTTACTGGACCAGACAAGCAGAGTGGCCTCGCTGCCTGTGAGCGGGGCCGCTTTTTTGCTCGGTGCGGAGGAGTCGGCCCGGCCGAGCAATCCCCGATCCTGACCCAGGTCACAGCGTTATCAGCCAGGCCTTTTCCATTGACACACCCATCCACTTCTGGCATATAACGCGGCGTCAACAACTTTTACAAACTTCAAGACTGTTCCTTGCAAGGTGATTACCAAGACCACCTTCATAAGTGAGACCCATTCGAAAATCTAGCAGACACCATACCTGCGATTCAGCACGTAAGCGGGAGAGACCAGCGCGCCTCACTGCGAAGATAGCGTTGGCTAGCGGCGGCGAGCGCGTTTGAACCGGGCTTCAATAATCCCGCGGGCCTTCTTTCCATTTTCGAGCGTGAGTTGAGGATAGGTTAAGTTTTCGGCTTTTAAATTTTTCACTGCCAGTTTGGTTTCAACAGTGCGTATGTCGCGCTCCTTCCCTTCTATCTCCATGAACAGTCCAAACGGAAGTTCATCGATAACGATTTCGGCCTTCCCCAACACCCACGTCTCCCGCCGCTTTTCGTAAACCAGTGCGGGTAGGAAGCCGAGCGCTGCCAGAATGGTGTTGAGAGCTTCAGGCTCGTCAACCTGGGTCTCATCTTCGCGTTGATGTTTGATTGAAGAAGATGTGGGAAGGCGTTTCTTGTAGGTTAGGATGGCGCTATCACCTACGCGTCGCAGGCGCAATACGCTTCGACCCACTGCCAGACCCTTGCCCCGGTACAAAGTGTTCTCCTCGAATTCCTGGCCCTGCAATTTGGCGCCAATTCCAGGCAGGCGTCGCACAGATTCACGCTGCTTGTTTGTGAGGCGATACTTTTTTTCGATCTCGATGGCCATGGACCTTTCAAATTGCCAATTGCCCGATTTCCGATTTCCGGGCGGTTGACGCTTAACTACAGGGTGCTTTGAATGGGAAATTGAAATTGGCAATCGGCACTCTCTTACGCTTGTCTCACCCAGCGCCA
>Ga0136617_10001119_pt1 | contig 23456 bp, 21 predicted proteins | sample AntDrymUQ3222106_2_FD_129672 | JGI IMG/M metagenome (GOLD analysis project Ga0136617, IMG submission 129672) | Polar desert sand microbial communities from Dry Valleys, Antarctica - metaG UQ322 (21.06) | ecosystem: Environmental > Terrestrial > Soil > Desert | place: Antarctica: Dry Valley...
ATCCGCCACGCGGACCTCGACGACGACGCCGTGATCAAGCTCGTCGTGATGACCAGGGCCCGCGCGCTGCGGATCGAGGTCTGCGATCCCGGACAGGGCTTCGAGGTGACCGAGCCCGTGCCCGACCCGGCCCGCCCCTCGGGCTGGGGGCTCTACCTCGTGCGCGAGCTGTCGGACCGCTGGGGCGTCGACCGCCACACCGGGACGCGCGTGTGGTTCGAGCTCGACCGCGAGGCCGCGTAGCGCTGCACGAACCGTGCTCGACGGCGTCGACCTGCGCGTCGACGCGGGCAGCCGCGTGGGCGTGATCGACCCGAACGGAGCCGGCAAGTCGACGCTGCTGCGCATCCTGGCCGGGCTGGAGGCACCCGACGCGGGCACCGTCGACCGCCGCGGGAGCGTCGGCTACCTGCCTCAGCTCGCCGACCGCGCCGCGGGCCGCCCACCGTACGCGCGACGATCCTCGAGCGGATCGGCGTCCGCGGCGCCGGCCGCGAGGTCGACCGGCTGGCCGCGGCGCTGGCGGCCGGGTCGCTCGACGCGATCGAGCCGCACGCGGCGGCGCTGGACCGCTGGCTCGAGCTTGGAGGCGCCGACGCCGAGGCGCGGCTGGGCGCAGCCGCCGCCGAGCTCGACCTGGATCCGGCGCTGTTCGATCGCCCGCTGCACCCTCTCCGGCGGCCAGGCGGCGCGGGCCGGCCTCGCCGCCCTGCGCGTCGCGCGCTTCGACGTCGTCCTGCTCGACGAGCCCACCAACCACCTCGACGCCGACGGCCTGGAGCGGCTGCGCGGGCTCGTCGCCGCGGCGCGCGGCGGCGTCGTGCTCGTCTCGCACGACCGCGCGCTGCTGGCCGAGGTCGCCGGCACGGTGGTCGAGCTGGACGCCCGCACCGGTCGTGCAGCCCATCACGCCGGCGGCTGGGACGCCTACGAGCGCGAGCGCGACGCGGCGCGACGGCGGGAGCGCACGGAATACGAGCAGGCAATGGCGCGGCGCACGCAGCTCGCCGCCGCCGAACGCGAGACACGCCGGCGGGCGGCCGCCAGCGCCGGCCGCGCTCGCAGCGGCGCGCACGACAACGACAAGCACTCCAAGGAGTGGGTGACGATGCGCGCCGAGGAGATGATGGGCCGCGCGCGCAAGATGGGAACGCGGGCCGAGCGGATCGAGCTGCCCGACGCCCCGTGGGAGCACCGGGCGCTGCGGCTCCGGCTCACCGCGGACGAGCGCCGCGGCGCCTGGGTGGTGACGCTCAAGGGTACGGTCGCGCGGCGCGGCGGGTTCACGCTCGGGCCGCTCGACCTCGCGATCGCCCACGGTGAGCGCGTGCTGGTGAGCGGCGCCAACGGGACGGGCAAGTCGACGCTGCTCGGCCTCCTCGGCGGGCGCATCGAGCCGGTGGCCGGCCGGCGGAGCGCCGCGCCGGGCGCGGTCGTCGCGCAGCTCGGACAGGACCGCGACGCACTGGCGGGGCAGCGCGCACTGGCGGCGGAGGTCCGCGAACTCACCGGCCTCGGGGACGCGGCGGCGCGCACCGCGCTCGCCGCGTTCGGGCTCGAGGCCGACGCAGCCGAGCGGTCGTCCGCGACGCTCACGCCCGGAGAGCGCACACGCGCCGAGCTGGCCGTGCTCGCCCACCGGCGCGCGACGTGCCTGCTGCTCGACGAGCCGTCCAACCATCTCGACATCGAGTCGGTCGAGGTGCTCGAGGCGGCGCTGGAGGCGTGGCCGGGAGCGCTCGTCGTCGCCACCCACGACCGCCGGCTGCGCGCGGCGCTGCGGCTCGACCGCGAGGTGGCGCTGTGACGCGGCGGCCCCGGGCTACTTCTTCGCCGCGGCCTGCTTGCGCGGCGCGGACTTCTTCTTCGGCTCCGTCTTGCCGTTGCTGTCGCCGTCGCCCTTGACCGCGGCGAGGCTCGCCTCCAGGGCGGCCATCAAGTCGGGCACCTTCTTGGGCTGCGGCGCCTCGGGCTGCACCGCGATCTCCTCGCCCGACGCCTTGCGCTCGACCAGCTCGAGCACCTTCTCGCGGTACTCGTCGCGGTACTTCTCGGGCGCGAAGTCCGAGGAGAGCGAGTCGATCAGCTGCTGGGCCATCTTCAGCTCGCGGTCGGAGATCTTGAGCTCCTTCTCGGCGGGCAGGTCGTCGATCGCGTCGGGCGAGACCACCTCGTCGGCGAACACCATCGTCTCCATCATCAGGGCGCGCCCGAACGCGGGGCGGATCGCCACCAGCTGCTCCTTGGAGCGCAGGACGACGCGCGCGATCGCGACCTTGTCGGCCTCCTCCATGGCGTGCAGCAGCAGGCCGTAGGCCTTCGTCGCGCCCTTGTCCGGGACCAGGTAGTACGGGTGGTCGTAGTAGACCGGGTCGATCTCGGCGAGGTCGACGAAGTCCTCGATGTCGATCGTGCGGCTCTTCTCCGGGTCGAGCGCCTCCAGCTCCTCGGGGGTGATGACGACGTAGTGCTCCTTGGTGAGCTCGTAGCCCTTGACGATGTCCTCGTAGGCCACCTCGTCGCCGGTGCTGGAGTCGACCCGCTTCTGGGCGATCCGGGTCCCCGTCTTGCCGTTGAGCTGGTGGAAGCGCACGGTCTTGCGGCTCACCGACGAGTACAGCTTCACGGGCACGTTGACGAGCCCGAAGGAGATGGCACCGCTCCAGATCGACCGAGGCATGAGCACATTGTCCTACCCCGAACCGGAATCCGGCAACACCCGCACGGCCGCTTGCGCGAGATGGACGACCACTACCTCCCAATGGCGCTCGCCGCCGGTCACCGTGCGGCGGTGCAGCGCCCGCTCGCGGGCAAGTAACGTCGCCGAAGGCGAGCGGCGAGGAACGAGCGCGCTCGCCTGGCAGGCGAAACCTGACACCGAAGGCGAGCGGCGAGGAACGAGCCCGCTCGCCTGCCAGGCGAACCAGGATTCCGACGCGAAACCGAACAGCGTGCCCATGGGGTCCTCCGGCAGCGCCACGTCGTACGCGTAGGCCACGAGCGCGTCGGGGGCGAGGAGCTCGAGCGCTGCGGCGACCGCCGCCGGGGGCAGGTGATCGCCACCGACCGACCCGACGCACGCAAGCGCATTGGGGCGCGCGTCGCGGACGATGCGCTCCTCCTCGGCGCTCAACGCGCACAGGTCGGCGGCCAGATAGCCGCCGTAGACGCCCGGGCGGTCGCGCAGGGCGGCGTCACGTGCCGCCGGAAGGATGTCGAGCCCGACCACGGGCCGCATGCCGAGCGCGGCGAACGCCTCGCCGGACACGCCGTTGCCGGCCCCGACGTCGAGGATCCGCACGTCGCCCGGCGCCCACCCGATCCGCGCCGCAGCGCCCGCGAGCAGCTGCGCCATGCGCCCGGGCGTCCGGCAGCCGAGCCGGTGGTGCACGATCTCCTCGTAGAGCCCGGGCACGGCGTAGACGCGTTCGTAGTCGTGGATCCGCAGCTCGTCGACGCGACCGTCGCCGAACTCCACCGCGACCAGCTCGCCGTCCGCCTCGCGGGCGGGCTGGGGCGGGAAGCGGACGGTGAACACGCGGCGGATCGTGTCAGGCGACGCCGGCGCCCGCCGAGATCTCGCGCACCTCGTCGTCCGTGAGCAACAGCTCGACGGCGCGGGCAGAGTCCGCGATCGTCTCCGGGCGCGAGGAGCCGGGGATCGGGATCACGGTCGGGCTGAGCGCGAGCAGCCAGGCCAGGACGACCTGCTGGGGCGAGGTGTCGTGACGCTCGGCGGTCTGCTTGACCGGGGAGACGTCCCCGTTGGCGCCCGCCTTGCCGATCCCACCCAGCGGCGACCAGGGCAGGAACGCGAGCCCGCGCTCGGTCGCCGCGGCCAGCTCGCCCTGCTCGACCGGCACCGTGAAGTCCAGCGCGAGCTGGTTCTGCACGCTGACCAGATCGACGATGCCGAGCGCCTCGTCGAGCTGCTCCACGCTCGCGTTGGAGACGCCGAGCCAGCGGACCTTGCCCTCGTCCTGCAGCTCCTTGAACGCGCCGATCGACTCGGCGTAGGGCACCTTGGGATCGGGACGGTGGAACTGGTAGAGGTCGATCACGTCGGTCTCGAGCGCCGCCAATGACGCCTCGCAGGCGGCGCGGATGTGCTCGGGGCGGCCGTCGAGCCCCCACGCCCGACCGTTGCGGACGTGCCCGCCCTTCGTCGCGACGATCACGCCGTCGCGGCGGCCGCGCAGCGACTTGGCGATCAGGCGCTCGTTGTGGCCGACCTCGGACTGGTTGGAGGCGTACGCGTCGGCGGTGTCGATCAACTCGACGCCGGCGTCGAGCGCGGCGTGGATGGTGCGGATCGCCTGGCCCTCGTCGGGCCGGCCCTCCACGGAGAGTGGCATGGCGCCCAGGCCGATCGCGAAGACCTGGGCGTCGCCCAGCGTGCGTGTCGTGGTCATGGGTCCCGGTTACCCGAAACGCACGTCTTCGGGCGCCACGTCGTCGCGCAGCCCCCGGTAAGACGGCTGGCGCAGCGTCCCGGCCTGGGTGCGCTCCGTGTAGTCGACGCGGGCCACCAGCCGGGGCTCGACGAAGCGCGTGAGCTTCGGCGGCTGGCGGCCGGCGAACGGGCTGCCCGCGCGCGCGAGCGGCTCGAGCAGGCCGCCGAGGCGCACCAGCTCGGCCTGGGTGAACCCGGTGCCGACGCGGCCGGCGTAGCGGAGCACGCCGTCGCCGTCGGGGATCCCGATCACGAGCGCGCCGAGCCGGCCCGCGCGGCCGCCCTCGCCGGGCAGCCAGCCGCCCACGACCACGTCGGAGGAGCAGATGTTCTTCACCTTCACCCAGCCCGACGTGCGCCGGCCGGGCGTGTACGGGCAATCCAGGCGCTTGGCGATCACGCCCTCGAGCTGCTGGGCGCGCGTCAGCTCCACCAGCGCGGCGCCGTCGCCGACGTGGTGCGCGGGCGCCTGCCAGGTCGGGCCGGCCAGCGCGAGCTCGGCCAGCGCCGCGCGGCGCTCGTCGTAGCGCAACCCCATCAGCGAGCGCCCGTCGAGGTAGAGCAGGTCGAACGCGATGTAGTGCACGGGGTCCTCCCGTGCCAGGCGCCGCACCGCATGGTCGGAGCCGAGGTGCATCCGCCCCTGGAGCTTCTGGAAGCTCGGGCGCGTGCCGTCGAACGCGACCACCTCGCCGTCGAGCACCACCTCGCGGCCGGCCAGCGCCTCGGCGATCGGGCGCAACTCTGGGTAGCGCGCGGTGACGTCGCGGCCGCTGCGGGCCTGCAGGACGAGCCGGCCGCCCTGGACGAACGCGATCGCGCGCACGCCGTCCCACTTGATCTCGAACGCCCAGCGGCCGTCGTCGGGCGGCAGCGGCCCGGTCTTGGCGAGCATCGGCTGGAGCTCCTCGGGCATCGGCTCGCGCTCCGGGTCCTCCGCCGGGTCCATGCGGTGGATCATCCAGTCCGCTTCTGAGGTCCGGAACAACACGTAGCGGCCGCGCACCCGCTCGCCGTGGAACGTGACCATGACCTCGTCGTCGCGGAACTTGTGCTCCTCGTAGGTGCCGTGGTCCCAGATCTTCATGGTGCCGGCGCCGTACTGCCCGGCCGGGATCTCACCGTGGAAGTCGAGGTACTCGAGCGGGTGGTCCTCGGTGCGGACCGCGAGGTGGTTGCGCTCGGGCCCGGGCGGGATCCCGCGCGGCACCGCCCAGGACGCGAGCACGCCGTCGTGCTCGAGCCGCAGGTCCCAGTGCAGGCGACGGGCGTGGTGCTCCTGGACGACGAAGCGGGGCGCGTCGGCGGGGCGGCCGGGCGCCCCGGCGTCCGCGGCCGGCTCGGGTGTAGCACCGGGGTCGCGCTTCTCCCGGTAGCGCTCCAGCCGATCGACCATCGACGACTCCTACCCCGACTTCGCGTGCAGCGATCATGAGGGTTAGAGCGGCCGCGCGGACGGGTATCGTTGCGCCCCACATGGACGCGAATCCGATCGTGCTCGACGACGCCGCCGGGGACGTGGTGGTGGTCGTGGTCGAAGGTGAGCACGACATCTACACCGCCCCCACGCTGCGCGAGCGCCTCGACGAGGCGATCGGCCGTGGCGGCGGCATCGTGGTCGACCTCACCGGCGCCACGTTCGTCGACTCCTCGGTCCTGGGCGCCCTGCTGGACGCCCGCCGCCGCGCCCTGGAGGCCCGCCAGGGATTCGTCGTCTGCGTCGGCGAAGCGGTCGAGCCGGGCGTGCAGCGCATCCTCGACATCACCGGCCTCGTGCCGGTGCTGCCCGTGATCAACGGGCGCGAGGCAGCCATCGAGGCGGCCCGCACGAACGGGAACGGCGCGCGCGGATGACGGCTGCCCCCGACGTGCGCCTCACGATGCCCGCGCGCGCCGAGGGGGTCGCGGTCGTACGTCAGGCGCTCGCCGGGATGGCGGACGCGCTCGCCTTCGACGCGACGGTCCTCGCGGACATGAAGATGGCCGTGTCGGAGGCGTGCACGAACGTCGTCGTCCACGCCTACGAGGAAGCCGACGGCGTGCTCGAGGTCGACATGCTGGCCGACGAGGTCGCGCTCACGATCCAGGTCCGCGACCACGGCTCGGGCGTCCGGCCCCACGCCACCCGCTCGTACGAGGGCGCCGCGCTCGGGCTCGGGCTGCCCTTGATCGCCGCGCTCACCGACGCGTTCGAGCTGCGCGGCGCCAGCGGACGGGGCACCGAGGTGCAGATGACGTTCAACTACGCCCGCGACGGCGATCCCGCGGAGGAGAACCCGGTGGAGGGAAGCATCGGCGACGACGGCCGCTGGGACCCCGGCGCGACGCGCGAGACGCCCGCCGGCTAAGACCGCGACGCCCCGCGCGCGGTCGTGGATGCACATAAGCGCCGCATGCACGCTTATGTGCATACACGGCGCCCGCTCGACATCGGCGCCGGCTCCCGAACCGTGCCGATGCGCGGGATGCTGCACAGCTACGCTGATGGAGACCTTCGTTGTCCTCGTTCTCATCTGACGGCACCCTCGCCGTCCTCGGCTGGACCCCGCGCCTCGACGCCGCGTTCGCGGCGCTCGGGCGCTTCGACCTGATCCCCGCCCGCGTGGCCGCCGTGCACCGCGGGCGGCTCGACATGATGTCCGCCGACGGCCCGCTGACCGGCGTCCCCGCGGGCCGCCTGAGCCATGCGGCGGCCAGCGCCGCCGACCTGCCCGCCGTGGGCGACTGGGTGGCGGCCGATCCCGGTACCGGTCTCGCGCAGGAGCTGCTCCCGCGCAAGGGCGGGATCGCCCGGGCGGCCGGCGACGGCCGTGCGGAGCCCCAGGTGCTCGCCGCCAACGTGGACCTGGCGCTGGTCGTCGGCTCGCTCAACCGCGACTTCAACCTGCGCCGGCTCGAGCGCTTCCTCACGCTGGCCGCCGACGCGGAGGCCGAGGCGCTGGTCGTGCTCTCCAAGTCCGACCTGAGCGCCGACCCGGCCGGGGAGACACTCGACGTCCGCGCCGCGCTGGGCGGCGCCGTGCCGGTGCTGGCGATCAGCGTCGTCGACGGCACCGGGATGAACGCGCTCGACGCGTGGCTGCAGCCGGGCCGTACCGCCGTGCTGCTCGGCTCCTCCGGCGTCGGCAAGACGACGCTGCTCAACCACCTGACGGGCGAGGCGCGGCCGACGCTTCCGGTGCGCGAGGGCGACGACCGCGGCCGCCACGCCACCAGCCACCGCGAGCTGGTGCCGCTGGCCGGCGGCGGCCTCATCATCGACACCCCGGGCCTACGGCTGCCGCGGGTGTGGGCGCAGGCCGCCGGCCTGCGCAGCGTGTTCGCCGACGTGGAGGCGCTGGCGGCCGGCTGCCGCTTCCGCGACTGCTCCCACCACGGCGAGCCGGGCTGCGCGGTCGCCGACGCGATCGCGGACGGCCGGCTCCCCGCCGACCGGCTCACCGGCATGGAGAAGCTGGCGCGCGAGGAGGCGGCGCTGGCCGCCCGCCGCGACGCCCGCCTGCGCTCCGAGCCCAAGCAGGCCACCAAGCGCGTGTCCCGCGAGCAGCGGCGGCACTACCGCGAACACCGACCACGGTGACGCCGACGAAGGCGACGGCAGAGCGCCCGACGCGGCGTGTCGCCCATGCCCGCGTTGCGCCGCCGCAGCCGGTTCGCTAGGCGGCTTCGCGCAGCGCGGCGAGCTCGCGCATCCGGCCCAGGCGGCTGAGCGCGCGGGACTCGATCTGGCGCACGCGCTCGGGCGTGATGCCGAGCTCGCGGCCGATCTCGCGCAGCGGGGTCGGCTCGCGGCCGGCGATCCCGTAGCGCATCTCGACGACCTTGCGCTCGCGCTCGGGCAGCTCGTGCAGCGCGGATTGCAGCGCCTCGGTGCGCAGCGAGACGTGGACCTCGTCCTCCGGCGTGGGCGCGTCGGACGGGAGCAGGTCGCCGAACGCGGCGTCCTCCTCCTCCCCCAGCGGCCGGTCCAGCGAGGTCACCGCGCGCGCGGCGTCGCGAAGCGCACGGAGCTCGTCGAGCGACAAGTCGGCCGCGGCGGCCAGCTCGGCGTCGGTCGGCGCGCGGTCGAGCTTGAGTGAGAGCGCGTTCTCCGCGCGCGCGAGCTTGCGCTGGTTGCGCACGAGGTTGATCGGCAACTTGATCGTGCGCGCCTTGGCGTCCATCCCGCGCTCGACGGCCTGGCGGATCCACCAGGTGGCATAGGTCGAGAAGCGGTAGCCCTTGCGCCAGTCGAACTTCTCCACCGCGCGGATGAGGCCGAGGATGCCCTCTTGGATCAGGTCGAGCAGCGTCAGCTCGGACCCCTGGTACTTCTTGGCGATCGAGACGACCAGGCGCAGGTTCGCGTTGATCATGCGGTCCTTGGCGGCGAGGTCGCCGCGCTCGATGCGCTTGGCGAGGTCGATCTCCTCGGACGACGTGAGCAGCCGGTGACGGCCGATCTCGTTGAGGAACAGCTGCAGCGCATCGGTGGTGACCGTCGCGAGCTGGGCGTCGTCGAACGGCGCCGGCTCGTTCTCGCGCCCGCAGTCGTCGCGCAGCTCGATCCCGCGCGAATCGATCTGCTGATAGAGCTGCTCGAGGTCCGCCTCGGGGAGGTCCAAGGCCTGCACGAGCTCGTCGATCTCTGACAGGGTGACGCAGCCGTGCTGCTCCCCCCGGTCGATCAGCGCGGCGAGCGGTCCCCCTGACGCGTCGCTGCTGGTGGCCATACCGTGATTGTTTTCACCGCTTCGACACACGGCTAAACGCCCAGTCGGAGGCGGCGGCGTTTGCCCCGCATCGGCTCGTGGAACGCTAGGGGAGGACCGACTGGAGGGGAAATGCTCGAACGCTTCAAGCGCAACAGCGCAGACGAGGCTCCCGCGCGCAGGACCGGCGCCGTGGGAACGGCCGAACGCCCGGCCGGCGACCCGGCGCTCGAGCACGACCGCGCGCCGCGGCGCGACACCGGCGAGGACCGGGCGGTCCGGCGCGAGCGCACCACCGGCGACGGCCGCGCGACGGGCCCGGGCGACGGCGGCGCGACCGCCTCTGCGCTCGCAACCGCGCGGGCGCGCCAGCGCGACGAGTTCGGCGGCATCAACTGGGGCGCGAGCTTCTTCGGCTGGCTCGTCGCCGTCGGCGTCGCCGCGCTGCTGACTTCGCTGCTGACCGCCGCGGGCGCTGCGATCGGGCTGACCAGAGCTGATGCCACCTCCAACGCCGACGAGATCGGCCTAGGTGGCGGCATTGCGCTGCTCGTGGTGCTGATGCTCGCCTACTACGCCGGCGGCTATGTGGCCGGTCGCATGTCGCGCTTCGACGGCGGCCGCCAGGGCCTCGGCACATGGGCGATCGCCCTGATCGTCACCGGCGCGCTGGCCGTGGCCGCCGTGATCTTCGGCGATCAGTACAACGTCCTGGAGCAGCTCAACCTGCCGTCGGTGCCGGTGGGCGACCAGACGCTCGCCACCGGCGGCCTCGTCGCGCTGGCGGCGATCGTCCTCGGCACCGCGCTGGCCGCGATGCTCGGCGGCAAGGTCGGCGAGCGCTACCACAAGCGCGTCGACCGCGCGGGCTTCGTCGACTGATCGCGGTGCCTTCACCGGTCGGCTGCGCATCACATCGCGCCCGGCGGGGTACAGGCCCCAGAGAGCCGAGGCAAGCCGTTTGACGGCGCCGACGCAACCGAAACAGTCCGGCTGGGGACCATCCGGGGCCACGCACCGGCCCCGTGACGTGAACCCCGCCCGTTCCCAGGCCGCAGACCCCGCATCCCCGGGGGGGAGGATCGATCACCTTGCCGCATCCGCCGTACCTGCCTCGCGACCCCCGCACCGCTGCCGTATGAGGACTGAACAGATTCATCTGCTCAAGGCGGACCCCGACCTGGCGTCCCTGCTCGCCGAGCCCCGCCGCTCCGACGCCGAGCGCCGCCTGCTCGTGAGCACCCATCGCCTCGGGGTCGGGCCGTGGGACGTCTCGCGGCTATCGAGCGCGAGCGCCGACCACATCGGCCTGCTCGTGCTCGACGGCGTGATCGCGCGCGAGCTGATCGTCGCCGACCACGTGAGCGCCGAGCTGCTCGGCCCCGGCGACCTGATCCGGCCCTGGCAGGCGGCGTCCAAGAGCGAGCTGCTGCCCGTCGACGCCGAGTGGAGCGTGCTCTCGCCGTCCACGCTGGCGGTGCTCGACCGCCGCTTCGCCGCGGAGGTGTCGCAGTACCCGGAGGTCACCGCCGCGTTGTTCGATCGGCTCTCGGAGCGGTCGCTGCGCTTGGCCACCACGCAAGCGATCTCGCAGCTCACACGCGTCGACCGGCGCCTGAAGGCGCTGTTCTGGCACCTGGCCGAGCGCTGGGGACGGGTCGGCGGCGAGGGCGTCGTGATCCCCCTGGCGCTCACCCACCGGATCCTCGGCCAGCTCGTGGGCGCCCGGCGCCCAACCGTTTCGACGGCGCTGTCGGAGCTCGCCGAGCGCGACGAGCTCGTGCGGCGCGCCGACGGTTCCTGGCTGCTGCGCGGCGATCCGCCGGATGCCTCCACGCTGGAGCGCAACGCCACCCGACACGCGCGGGTGGGCGACCTGCTCCGCCCCGCGCGCCGCTTCAGCCGCGGCAACGGGACGGCAGTGCGCGCGGGGTAAGGGGGCCGCTCGCCTTCGGGAGAAGGGTTTCGCCTGCCAGGCGAGAGGGCTCGTTCCTCGCCGCTCGCCTTCGGCGACGTTAGGTGCGCCTGACGCCCGCGAGGAACTCGCGCACGCGCAGCGGGCCGCCCGCGCGCGGCTCGAGCGGCGGCGTGGGCGCCCCGGCGCAGTCGCGCAAGCCGGCCATCAACTCCAGGAGCGCGTCGTCGGCGGCGTGGCGCGGCGCCCAGCCGAGCTCGCGCCGGATGCGGCCGGCGTCCATGAGCGGCACGGCCATCCCCATGTCGAGCCACCCTGGCGGCGTCGGCTGGAGCCGCAGCCGCCAGGTGAGGTCGGCCGCGGCGCGCACGGCGCCGACCGGCACGCGCACCGGGCGCGCCCCCAGCGCCCGGCCCAGGGTCGCGGCGTCGAGCACCGGGTCCGCGGCCACGTTGTAGGCACCGCGGGCGCGCTCCTCGGTGGCGGCGAGCCGGTAGGCCTCGCCGACATCGGCGCCATGGACGGCCTGGACGCGCAGGCCGGCTGGCAGCGGCAGCACCGGCAGCAGCGCGGGCCGCACCAGCGGCGAGGGCAGCAGGGGGCCCGCGAACAACCGCCGGATGCCCGACGCCGCCTCGCGCTTGAAGATCAGCGCCGGGCGCAGCCGCACGACCCGCAGCCGCGGGTTGGCGGCCTCCACCGCGTCGAGCGCGCGCTCCGCCGCCGCCTTGTGGCGCGCGTAGAACGACGTCGGCGTGCCCTCCGTGGGCCACGACTCGTCGACGGCGCGATCGCCGGGACCCGGCGAATATGCCCCGATCGACGAGGCGTGCACCAGCGCGCTGACGCCGGCGGCCGCGGCGGCCTCGAACACGCGCCGGCTCCCCGTGACGTTGACGGTCTCCAGCGCGCGCTCGTCGCGCGACGGCTGGATCAGCCAGGCCAGGTGGATGACGGCGTCGGCGCCCCGGAACAGCTCCGTCAGCGGCGCGGTCACGACATCGGCCTGCAGCCATGTCGTGCGCGGGGCGCTCAGCCGCGGCAGGCGGCGGGCGATCCCCACGATCTCGGACACGTGCGGGTCGCCGGCGAGCGCGTTCAGGACGCTCGTGCCCGCGTTGCCCGTCGCGCCGGTGACGACGATGCGCATGCGCCTGCCGTCCCCATGCGTCGCCCCGCCCAAACCGGGTAGGTCTGCCACAGCACCCCGACACGACAAAGGAGTTCCATGGCTGTCCGCAGCGCCTCAGAAGGCATCCTCTCCGACGACAACGCCGCCAAGCGCGGAGAGCTGATCGAACTGCTCAAGACGGCGTACTGGATGGAGATCGAGACGGTGATGAGCTACATCGCCAACTCGATCAACCCCGACGGCGTGCGCGCCCAGGAGATCATCGAGTCCCTCCAGAAGGACATCCAGGAGGAGCTTGGCCACGCACAGCAGTTCGCCAACCGCATCAAGGAGCTCTACGGCGTCGTGCCCGGCTCGCTCGACTTCAGCGCCGAGCAGTCCTACCTGCAGCCGCCCGAGCACCAGACCGACATCGTGCACGTCATCAAGGGCGTGATCGAGGCCGAGACCGGCGCGATCGAGCACTACAACCGCGTCATCGAGTTCACCGACGGGCTCGACTTCGTGACGCAGGACATGGTGATCGGGATCCTCCACGACGAGGAGGGCCACCGTCGGCTGTTCGAGGGCTATCTGCGGGAGTACGAGGTCGAGGGACTCGCCTGACCCGCAGTAACGTCGCCGAAGGCGAGCGGCGAGGAACGAGCGCGCTCGCCTGGCAGGCGAAACCGGATACGAGCGGCGAGGAACGAGCGCGCTCGCCTGGCAGGCGAAATACACTCACCGAATCGACCTGCGGAGGGAGTCTGCGGTTCCGGCACCGACAGCGGGGGATCCCGGCTGGTACGAGCCGCTGCTCGACCTGCTGCCCTCGCCGCTGCTCCTGATCGCGCCGGGCAGCGCGCGCGTCTTCTTCGCCAACCGGGCGGCCCACCGGATGGCCGGCGGCACGTTCCCGCTGGACCGCGACGCCCCGGAGTACCGGCGCGTCGCCGCGGGCGAGCGGCTCACGAACCTCCAGGTCGAGTGGGGGGCGCGGACGCTGATCGCCTCCGGCGACACGATCTTGCCGCCCGGCGGCCCGCGCGTGGCGGTGCTGACGTTCGAGGACGTCAGCGAGCTCGAGGCGGCGCGCCGGCGCGCGGACGCGCTGGCGGACGCCGGCGCCGTGCTCGCCGGCTCACTCGACTTCGACGCGACGCTGGCCGTGCTCGCCCGGCTCGCGGTCCCGCGGCTGGCCGACTGGTGCTTCGTCGAGCTGCTGCGGGACGACGGGTCGATCGACCGTGTGGCGATCGAGGCGGCAGACCCGGACGTGCTCGCCCACGCGCGCGAGTACGATCGCCGCTATCCGCTCGACCCGGAGTCGCCGATCGGCTCGCCACAGGTCATCCGGTCGGGCGAGCCGGACCTGCAGCCCGAGATCTCGGACGCGATGCTCGAGCTCGTCGCGCAGGACGATCGGCACCTCGAGATCCTGCGGGCGCTCGGGTTCCGATCGTCGATGATCGTGCCGCTGCGCGCGGGCGGGCGCGTGGTCGGCGACATCGCGCTGGTGAGCGCGGCGTCGGGCCGCACGTTCGGCGAGGCCGACCTCGCAGCCGCGCAGGAGCTCGCCGACCGCTGCGGGCTGTACCTCGACAACGCCCGCCTCTACCGCGAGCTCGGCTGTGCGCGCGACGATCTGGAGGCGATCCTCGCCGGCGTCGCGGACGCCGTCATCGTCCAGAGCGCCGACGGCGCGTTGACGTACGTCAACGACGCCGCCGTGCGCCTAGTGGGTGTGCCGCTCGGCTATCCCGACCGGCCAGCGCTGCTGGCGGCGGCGCCGCTGGAGCTGGCCGCGCGCTTCGAGCTCCTCGGCGAGGACGGGCGTCCCTTCTCGTTCGAGCGGTTGCCGTGGCGACGGGCGCTGGAGGGCGAGGAGCCCGAGCCCGCGATCGTCCGCTACAGGATCCGCGCCACCGGCGAGTCGCGCTGGTCGCGCGTCAAGGCGCGGCCACTGCGCGCGGCCGATGGGAGCGTGACGCAGGCGATCAACGTGATCGAGGACATCACCGACCTCAAGCAGGCCGAGGAGACCCAGCGGCTGCTCGCCGAGGCGGGCCGCGTGCTCGCGGGCTCGCTCGACTACGAGGCCACGCTGCGCCGGGTGGCCTGGCTCGCGGTGCCCGACCTGGCGGACTGGTGCATGGTCGACGTGGTCGGGAAGCAGGGCCTCGAACGCGTCGCCGTCGCCCACGCCGACCGCGCGGACGCGGAGCTCGCCGCGGCGCTGCGGGGCATCGTCATCGATCCGGGCGGCACGGTGGGGCCCGCCGCGGTCGCGCGGACCGGCCGCGCGGAGCTGCATCCGGCGCTCGACGCCGACCACGTGAGCAATGCCGCGCACGACCCGGCCCACCACACCCTGCTGACGCAGCTCGGCGTCCGCTCGGCCGCGAGCGTGCCCATGACCGTGCGCGGAGAGCGGCTGGGGGTGATGACGCTCTCGACCACCGGCTCGGGCCGGACGATCGGCCCGGAGCAGTTCGCCGTGCTGGAGGAGCTCGGGCGCCGGGCCGCCGTCGCCGTCGACAGCGCGCGCCTGTACCAGCAGCGCTCCGCGATCGCCAGGACGCTGCAGAACTCCCTGCTGCCCCCCGCGCTGCCCGAGATCGCCGGCGTGGAGAGCGTCGCCCTGTATCGCGCAGCCGGCGAGGGCACCGACGTCGGCGGCGACTTCTACGACCTGTTCTCCGTCGCCGACGACGAGTGGATCGCAGTGATCGGCGACGTCTGCGGCAAGGGAGCCGAGGCGGCGGCCGTCACCGCGCTCGCCCGCTACACCATCCGCGCCGCAGCGGTGCGGCGGCGCTCGCCGGCGGCGATCCTGGCCTGGCTCAACGACGCGATGCGCCGGCACGACCTCGCGGGCCGCTTCTGCACCATCGCGTGCGTGCACCTGGACACCTCGCGGCAGATCATCCACGCCACCGTGTCCTGCGGCGGCCATCCGCCGGCGCTGCTGCGGCGGGCGGACGGCGCGATAGAGGAGGTCGGCCCGCCCGGGACGCTGCTCGGGCTGGTGAGCGACCCGAAGCTCGAGGACGAGCGGGCGGAGATGCGGCCCGGTGACGCGCTCGTGCTGTTCACGGACGGGATCACCGAGGCCCGTGCGCCGGAGCGGGTCCTCGGGCCCGAGGACCTCCACCGGGCGCTGCGACGCGTCCCGGCAGGCTCGGCCCAGCGGATCGTCGAGCAGCTCGCGGCCCTGGCGATGGGCAAGGAGGGGACGCCGCCGCGAGACGACATCGCCATGCTCGCGCTCCGCGCGCGCGGCTAACCGTTCGGGTTGGCCGGTGGCCTTGCCGTCGTCGTTGTCCGGCGTGCCGTCTTCCCCGGGCGAGACCGGATCAGGTCCGGCGTTCGAGGTCGTCGACCTCGTCGGCCTTGGCGTCCGCGTGCTCCTCGGCGCGGGCCCTGTCGTCCTTCGCCTCGCCCTTGCGCTCTTCCAGATGGCCTTCGCGACGCATCGAGGGGTCGTCGGCTAGGTCGCCGGCGGCCTTCTTGATCCGTCCACTGATCTTGTCGGTGAGTCCCATGTCACCTGCATTACCCGCACGGCAGGCGGGGAAACGGCGCGACGTCACGGCCAGGACGTCCGCCACGGTGATGGCGAGGAGCCCGGGATCGGGCGCGTCCGCGTGCGGGTCGCCGCGGCCGCCGCGATGCAGCACGACGTGGCGGGCGCGCTCGGGCGGCGGCCCCCACTCCTGCGGCGGCGTCGGGCCGAACAGCAGCACCGACGGGGTCGCGAACGCGGTCGCGAGGTGCGCGACGCCGGTGTCGCCGCACAGCACCCGTCCCGCGTGGGCGACGACCGCCGCGAGCCCGCGCAGGTCGGTGCGGCCGGCGAGCACGTCGCCCGCGCCGAGCCCGGCGGCCTGCGCGACGGCCTCGGCCAGGCCGCGCTCGGCGGCCGAGCCCGTCACGAGCACGCGCCGGCCGGCGCCCCGCTCGGCCCTCGCCACCGCGGCCCAGCGCTCGGAGGGCCAGCGCCGCGCGGCGCTCGCGGCGCCGGGATGCACGACGGTCGCGCCGCGCACCGCGAGCCCGCCGGACCGTCCCGGGTCGTCCGGGGCCGCGAGGTCGAGCCGCGTCGGGTCGGCGGGAACGGCCGACTGCGTCAGGAGCCGGCACCAGCGGTGCACCTCGTGCTCGCCCGCGCGCCATTCCGGCCCGCGCCAGGGGACGTCGGGAGCGGCGAACGCGATGAGGCGCCGGGGATGGGCGGCGAGGATCGCGCGGTGGCTCTGCGGCCCGCGGCCGTGCAGGTTGACGGCGATGTCCGCTCCCGCCACGGCCGGGACCGCCAGCGGCGCCGTGTCGACCAGCTCGTCGACCGCTCCCGACAGCTCGGCGAGCGGCGCGAGCACGGCGGGCGCGGCCAGCACGAGCCGGTGACGGGAGAACGCGTGGCGCAGCGCACGCAGGGCGGGCACGCCGGTCAGCAGGTCACCGAGCCCGAGCGGGCGATAGGCGAGCAGCAGCGGCCGGCTCACGGCCAGGACGGCTCGGTGGCGGGCGCCACCAGCAGCTCGCGCAGCTCGCAGCCGGCGGGCTGGCGCAGGGCGAAGAGGACGCTGCGGGCGACGTCGGCCGGGTCGTTGAGGTGCTGGTCGGCCGCGGGCTTGAAGTCGTCTGGGCGGTCGTCGAAGAAGTGCGTCCTCATCCCGCCCGGCACGAGCAGCGTGACGCCGACGCGGTCGCCGAGCTCGCTCGCCAGCGCGCGCGTGAAGCCGACGACGCCGAACTTCGAGGCGCAGTAGGCCGTCGCGGCGGGCAGCGCCCGCAATCCGAGCGTGGAGGCGACGGTGACCACGCGCCCGCGTGAGCGCTCGAGCGCCGGCAGTGCCGCGCGCACCACCGCCGCGGTGCCGAGCAGGTTGACGGCCACCACGCGGTCCCAGGCGTCCGGATCGACGTCCAGGATGTCGCCGCACGCATCGGTGCCCGCCGCGGTCACGACCGCGTCGAGGCCCCCGTGCTCCTCGACGACGGCGCGCACGGCGGCCTCCGCGTCGCGCGGCCTGGAGAGGTCGACCCGCCGGAACGCGAAGCCGCCGGGCGGCGGCTGCAGGTCGAGCACGACGGGCGTGCCGCCCTCGGCCTCGACGGCGGCGGCGATCGCGGCGCCGAGCCCCGACGACCCTCCCGTGACCAGCACGGTGCCCAGCGTCGTCTCATCCGGCACGGGTGAGCGTCCTCTCCGGCTGTGGCTCGCCATCGGCCGGGCTTCGCCTCGCCTCGTCGATCAGTCGGGTCGTCGAGCGGCCGGCCACGTAGGGCACGACGACGGCGCGCCCGTCCCATTCTGCCAGCGTCTCGGCCTCGGGAAGCTCGGCGACCGCGTAGTCGCCTCCCTTGGCCCACAGGTGCGGGCGCAGCTCGCGCAGCACGGCGCGCGGGTCGTCCTCCCCGAACACGATCACGGCGTCCACGCAGCGCAGCGCAGCGAGCACGGCGGCGCGGTCGTCCTCGGGCACCAGCGGGCGATCCGATCCCTTCAGGCGGCGGACCGAGGCATCCGAGTTCAGGCACACGACGAGGCAGTCCCCGAGCGCGCGGGCGGCCTCGAGCGTGCGTATGTGACCGGCGTGGAGCAGGTCGAAGCAGCCGCCGGTCGCGACGACCGTGCCGCCCTGTACGCGCACCCGGGCGGCGAGCGCGCGGGCGTCGCGCTCCGGCGCGGCGGCCGCCCGACCGGCGGACGACCAGCCCGCGGCGCCACCGGCGGCGACGAACGCAGAAGCGGCGGCCACGGCCGCGCGCACGGCTTCCGACGGCAGCGCCCCGGCCGCGAGCCGGCCGGCCGCGGTGGCGGCGAAGCAGTCGCCGGCGCCGCACGGATCGCCCGCGGGGACAGGCGGCGCGGGGACCGCCAGCGCCGGCCCGTACGCGCCGGCGAGCAGCGCGCCACGATCGCCGAGCGTGACGCACACGTTCACGGCGTCCCAGCGCTCGCGCAGCGCCCGCGCGCGGGCCTCGGCGAGCACGAGCAACCCGCCGCGGCCGGCGGCGGCGGCGGTGGCCGAGGTGGCGGCGCCGGGGGCGGCGGCGGCCGCGCCGCGTGCGAAGCGGGTGCCGGCGGGCGGCTCCGGGCACGCGCGCTCGGCTTCGGCGGCGTTCGGCGTGACGAGGACGCAGCCCGGCACCGGGCCCGGCCCCCGCGGGTGCGGGTCCCAGGCGATCGGGGTCCCGGCGATGCCGGCCAGCGCGGCGCGCACGCTCGGCTCGGCCGCCACGCCGCCGCCGTAGTCGGAGACGAGCACCGCGTCGGCGCGCTCGAGCGCCGCCCGGGCGGCATCGGTCACCGTCCCGCAGCCATCCGCCTCGCCGCCGGAGTCGAGCCGCACCAGCACGCGGCCACCAGCGCGCACGCGGACCTTCTCGGGCGTCGCGCCTGGCAGTCCGAGATCGCAGACCGCGACGCCGGCCGCCTCGAGCAGCTCGCGCACGCGCGCCCCGGCCACGTCGTCGCCGAGCGCGCAGACCAGCGTCACCGCGTGCCCGGCCGCCGCGCCGAGCGCCGCCGCGAGCCCGGCGCCGCCCGCGCGATCGTGGCGCTCCATCCCGTCCACCACCGGCACCGGCGCGTCGGGCGCCAGCCGCTCGGCGCGCCCGTCGAGGTCGCGGTCGAGCACCGCGTCGCCGACCACGACCAGCACACTCACGCGACGACCTCGCGGTGGAAGCGCGGCTGCGGGCATGGCTCGAGCGACTCGTCGACCGCGGCGCACAGGAGGTGGATCGCGATCAGATGGATCTCCTGCACCGTCGCCGTATGCGGCGAGTCGACCGCCAAGCAATCGTCGGCGCGCTCGGCGAGCGGGTTGCCGGGTCGCCCCGTCAGCGCCCAGGTGACCAACCCGGCGTCGGCGGCGGCGTCCGCGGCGGCGAGCACGTTCGGGGAGCGGCCCGAGGTCGATAGCGCCACGAAGATGTCTCCGGGTCGCCCGTGCGCGCGCACCTGGCGCGCGAAGAGCTCCTCGATCCCGTAGTCGTTGCCGATCGCGGTCACCGCCGAGCTCTCCGCGCATAGCGCGATCGCGCTGAACGGGGGACGGTCGTCGCGATAGCGGCCGACCAGCTCGGACGTCAGGTGCTGCGCCTGCGAAGCGGAGCCTCCGTTGCCGGCCGCGAGCAGCCGCCCGCCGCTGACGAGCACGTCGGCCAGTCGCCGCCCCCAGCGTTCCACGCGCGGCGCGTGCTCGCGCAGCTCGCGCAGCGGCCCCTCGAGCTCGGCGAGGTGGCGGCGCCCGGCGGGCAGCGGCACGCTCACGCGCCGACCTTCCGACGACGGCGGCCGATCGGCACCGGCGCGCTCGCGCCTTCCGTGCCGGTGCCGCGCGCGCCGACGGCGCGTGCGTGCGCGACCTCCACGTAGACCTCGCGCGTCGCGGCGGCGACCCGCTCGTGCGCGAAGCGCTCGCGCGCCCGGCGCACGCCGGCGGCGCCGAGCCGGGCGCGACGCTCCGGGTGGTCGAGCAGCTCGCCGAGGGCCGCGGCCAGCGCGTGCGGGTCGCGCGGCGGCACGTGGACGCCGGTGATGCCGTCGACGACGGAGTCGATCTGGCCGCCGACCGCCGTCGCCACCACCGGCACGCCGCAGGCCATCGCCTCCAGCGGGACGATCCCGAACGGCTCGTACCACGGCACGCACAGCGCGGCGTCGACGGAGCGCAGCAGCGCCGGCATCTCCTCCCGCCCCACGCGGCCGCGCAGCACGAGTCGGTCCGCGACGCCGAGCTCGGCGGCCAGCGCGCTCAGGCGCCGCGCCTCGGGGTCGCCGTCGAGCGCGCCGACCTCCGGCCCGCCCGCCACGTGCAGCTCGGCGTCGGGCAGCAGCGCGAGCGCCGCCACGGCATCGGCGATGCCCTTACGCTCCACCAGCCGGCAGGCGGCCACGAGCCGGTGGCGGCCGGGACGGCGCGGCTCGCGCGGCCCGGCCGGAGTGAAGCGCTCGACGTCGACGCCGCACGGCACGACCGAGATCCGCCGCCGGTCGGCGCCCAGGCGCACGAGCTCGAACACCTCGTCGGTGCAGGTGGCCACGACGCGGTCGCAGAGCCGCGCGATGCCGCGCTCGGTCTGCTGGCGGTGCGGCGGGCTCGTGTCCTTGGCGCCCTGGTGGCGGCGCTTGACCACGCCGAGCGCGTGGAACGTCTGCACCACCGGGATCCCGAGCGTGCGCGCCGCGCGCAGGGCGGCGAGGCCCGACATCCAGAAGTGGGCGTGGACGATGTCGGGCGGCTCTTGGCACCACTGCTCGTGCAGCTCGTCGGCGAAGTCGCCCATGTACGGCGCCAACGCGTCTTTGGGCAGCTCCCACGGCGGGCCGGCGTCGACGTGGTCGACCTCGACGTTCGGCGCGAGCTGCACCCGGCGCGGCAGGTCGGGAGCGTCGCGGCGGGTGTGGACGACGACCTCGTCCCCGCGCCGCCCGAGCATCGAGGCGAGCGCGGCCACGTGAACGTTCTGCCCTCCGGCGTCCACTCCGCCGAGCACGGCGAGCGGGCTCGCGTGCTCGGACACCATGGCGATCCTCATCGGTGACACACCTCCTCCAGGACGTCGTCCCAGTCGGCCAGGAACCGCTCCAGCCCGTAGCGCTCGAGCGCCGCGACGCGCGCGGCCCGACCGCGTTGCGCCGCCTCCTCGCGATCGGCGACCAGCCGGCGCATCGCGTCCGCCAGCACGTCGACCTTCGTGGAGACCACGCCGGCCTCGGCCGGGACCGCCTCGTGCACCTCCGTGGTCCCGAGCGCGACCACGGGCATGCCGAGGTGCATCGCCTCCAGCAGGGAGAGGCCGAGCGAGGTCCAGCGGATCGGGTGCAGGTAGACGCGCCGCCGGGCCATCTCGGCGTGCAGGCGCTCCTGCGGCAGGTCCTCGATCCCACCCATCGCGGCGGCGTCCATCCCGAACAAGTCGATCGGCGCCGCCTGCGCGAACCGGTCGAGCAGGTCGGTCCCCGTGACCCGCGCGCGGCGGCGCGCCTCGTTGATGACCACCGCGCCGCGCGGCAGCTCGCCGCTGTAGCGGTGGCCGGGATCCACGACGCCGTGCTCGATCACCCGTGTGGGCGTGGACCCGGCGTCCCAGAACAGCGCGTTGAAGTGGGTCACGTGCACCAGCAGCAGGTCATCGCGGTCGGCGGCCGGGTGGCGCATCTCGGCGATCCGGCCCTGCGGCGCGTTGTGCTCGACGTACACCGCCGGGACGTCGCGGCCGGGACGGCGGCCGAGCCAGTCCTCCGCGAGGTGCTCGAGCTCGAGCGGGCGCTGGAGCACGACGACGTCGAACTCCGCGTCGCGCAGCGCCTCCGGCGGCAGCTCGGTGACGCGATCCTTCGGCCACGCGTAAGTCCGCGCGATGCCGACGCCGTCGGGGCCGCGATCGGGCAGCACCGGCACGACGTAGTCGTGGTCGCCGTGGACGAAGGCGGTCGCCCACGCGCCATGCACGTGCCAGAGCAGGACCCTCACGCCGGCGCCTCCGCCGCGATGGGCGCCAGCCGCTCGACCGCGGCCACCACGTCGGCCACGGCCACGCCGCCGAGGCATGGGTGACCGGGCACCGGGCACGCCCGCGCGCGGCAGCCGGCGCACGGCACGTCGACGAACAGCAGCTCGTGCGGCACGCGCCACGGGCGCCAGCGCACGGCGGGCACGGTGGGCGCGAACAGCGACACGACCGGCGTGCCGACCGCGGCGGCCAGGTGGGCGGGGCCGGTGTTGCCCACCACCACGCAGCGCGCGCCCGCCAGCACCTCGGCCAGCTCGCCGAGGCTCGTGCGGCCGCCCAGGTCGGTCACGCCGGGGCGTGGCGGGCCCGCCACGCGCGCGGTCAGCTCCGTCTCGGCCGGGGCGCCGGTGACCACGACCTGGCGGCCTGCGCCGACGAGCGACTGCACGAGCTCGGCGTTGCGCGCGGGCGCCCACGCCCGAGCGGGCACCGAGGCGCCGGGATGCACGACCACGTACTCGCCGCGCGATGCGACCCCGGGACCGCGCAGCACGTGCAGCGCACCGTCGTCACCCGGCGCCGGCGGGAAGCCGGCGCTCGCGGCGAGGTCGAGCGCGCGCTGGACCTCGTGCACGTCGTCGCCGATTCGGTGCCGGACGTCGAGCAGCGCCCCCGGATAGTCCACGGACGTGGCGGCCACGTACGGAACGCCCGCCATCCGCAGCACGAGCGCGGTCGGCAGCGGGCTCTGGTGGAAGGAGCCGAAGATCACGGCCGCGTCGAGCTGCAGCGCGGCCAGCTCGTCGACGAGCGCGTCGATCGCCGCGCGGTCGACGGGCTCCGGCTCGGGATCGATCCAGGGCGCGCGCCACACGACGAGCCCGTCCACCCCGGGCAGCAGCTCAGCCGCGCGCCGGCCGCGCGGCCCGCACAGGAGCGTGACCCGGCCGGCGCCGTGGGCGAGCGCGCGGATCGCCGGGCCGGCGAGCAGGACGTCGCCGTCGTTGTCGAGGCGGACCGCCAGGACGTGGCTCACACCGGCGCCGCCAGTGCGCGCTCGACGGCGCTGCGCAGGTCTGGCGCCACCTCGTCGGCGGCGGCGATCTCCTCGGCGCGGGTCACGGCCGTCGGCACCAGGATCGCCCGGGCGCCGGCGGCGCGGGCCGCCTGCACGTCGGCGCCGATGTCGCCGATCATCACGCAGCGGGTGGGATCGACGCCGAGCCGCTCCGCCGCGCGCAGGATCAGGCCGGGCGCCGGCTTGCGGCAGCCACAGCCGTCGTCGGGCCCGTGCGGGCACCACGCCCACGGGCCGAGCGGGCCGAGCAGCTCCTCCACGCGCGCGTTGACCGCGCGCACCTGGGTCTCCGTCAGCAGCCCGCGCGCGATCCCGCTCTGGTTGGACACCACGGCGGTCGGCACGCCCGCCGCGCGCAGCCGCGCGAGCGCGGCCGCGGCGCCGGGCACCGGCTCGACCCGGTCGGGATCGCCGTTGTAGGGGACGTCGACGACCAGCGTGCCGTCCCGGTCGAAGAGGACCGCGTCGACCGCGGGACGGCGCAGCCGGCGGCGCAGCGTCGCGTGCCCGGCGAGCCACCAGCCGCCGGCGGCGAACGGCAGCAGCGCGCTCGTCCACAGCATCGTCGCCACCTCGCGCGCCGTGCGCGGGCCCGGGGCGATGCGGGCCCAGGCGAGCTCGGTCGTGCCCGCCAGCCAGGCGGCGCCGGCGAGCGCCGCCCCGCGCGGGCGCCCGACGGCCGCCGCGGCGGCGGCCGCGACGCCCGCGGCGGCGACCGCGAGGTGGCGCGGCCGGCG
>Ga0136617_10001120_pt1 | contig 23448 bp, 26 predicted proteins | sample AntDrymUQ3222106_2_FD_129672 | JGI IMG/M metagenome (GOLD analysis project Ga0136617, IMG submission 129672) | Polar desert sand microbial communities from Dry Valleys, Antarctica - metaG UQ322 (21.06) | ecosystem: Environmental > Terrestrial > Soil > Desert | place: Antarctica: Dry Valley...
GGCGCAGAGTCATGGAGGGTAGAGCATACATTAGAATTTGCACCTCCTAACTCCGAAACGGTTAGGGTTATAGGCCAACAATGGTTTTGGTCTTTTGAGCATGCTGATGGAACCAAGGAGGTAAATGAGCTTCACCTAAAAACCGACATACCATACAGATTTGAAATGGTTTCCAATGATGTTATTCATGATTTTGCAATTCCGGATTTTGCAATACTCATGGATGTAATTCCGGGAAGGGTAAATACGCTATGGAACGTATTTGATGTGCCTGGTGAATATCTCATACACTGTAGAGAATACTGTGGCCAATTGCATCAGGACATGAGGGCAAGATTGTTTGTTGAACCAAACGAGGGTTCTGGACCGGTAACGATGAACGGCACGGTACAGCAAGAAGCCCCAGAATCTCCTGTAAGCAGTGGTACTGGAACTGCTGGGATTACAGGCCCCGGGATAACTGGTGAAGTTAGTCAAGGAACCGGAACAGCTAGGTTGGTTGAGCCAGGTCCACTAGGTCAAAATGCTACTACTCCTCCGGCACCAGCTGCTGGTGCCAACGCCACCAATGCAACCGGCGCCACCAATGCAACTAGCTCTGCCGCACCGGGCGCAACATTGTCTATTCCAGCAGGTGCCGCAACCCCCGGAAATCCGGCATATGCCCCACCAGAGTTGTCGGTTAAGAAGGGTGATGTGGTAAATGTGGTAAACGATGATAATGCCCCCCACACCGCAACTAGCGGTAATGGTCCCGAGGATGCCGGCCAAGCATTTGATACCAGTCTCATAATGCCCGGTGCATCTGGGACGATAGATACTTCGGCCATAGAAGCCGGTGAGTATCCCTATTTCTGTACGGTCCATCCGTTCATGAAGGGAACACTCACTGTCACGGCTTGATCGCTGCCTTAATTTTTCTTTCTTTCTTTATATCTCCTTTTCCATATTCTAAAACCGGTTTTAATCTTGTTGTGAATATTGATACTTTGCTGATGTAGTTGTTGCAACATTTAAGGAACTATTATCCTAAACAATTTGGAAAAATGATATCTTGGGGTTTTTTTTGTTTAATCCAAATGCTTTTATAGACTTTATATGATTAATTGGGGTATAAGGGTGTTATACTAAAAAATTGGTACTAGAATTAAAAAAGCCTAGGCCGCTTTGGGAAATAATATTTTCCACTCACCATACTGACATAGGGTTATTGTACATTATTACATCAATTATAGCTCTATTTGCAGGTGGTGGACTCGCCATGGCAATAAGAGCAGAGTTGTTTTTCCCTGGTATTCAAGTGTTTACCGGGCAGGAGGATTTCTCAAGATTCTTTACTATGCATGGTACCACCATGTTGTTTTTGTGGGCAATACCGTTTGCAGCAGGGGTTGGTAATTATTTGATTCCGATCATGGTCAGATACAAGGATATGGCGTGGCCAAAGCTAAATGCTATTGCATTTTGGATGATTCCTCCAAGTATTTTTCTGCTTTGGGGAGGTTTTTCAGATACAGGTTGGACTGCCTATCCTCCATACTCAATATTAAAAGCGCCTGCTCCAGCTGCCGATATGTGGATATTTGCACTTACATTTCTTGGATTGTCTTCCCTACTGGGTGCGGTAAACTTTGTTGTAACTATATTGAAGATGAAGCATCCTGATTTGCCACTGATGAAGATGTCTCTCTTCTCATGGGCAATGTTGAGTACATCGCTTATGATTATCGTGGCTATACCGACTTTTGCGGCCGCTCTGGTAATGCTTACAACCGATAGGTTGGGTGTGACTGGGTTCTTCAACGCTGAGATGGGGGGTGATCCTGTCGCATATCAGCATCTGTTTTGGTTTACATTCCATCCGGAGGTTTACATATTCATTCTGCCTGCCATAGGGATGTTGTATGAGATAATCCCAACGTTCTCCAGGAAGCCTTTGTTTAGCTATTATTCGGGAGTAATAGCACTGGTGCTGATAGCGATAATTGGATTTGGATCTTGGGCCCATCACATGTTTGCCACGGGTATGAGTTTTACTGAAAAGACCGTATTTATGGTTGCAACATTGGCAGCTGTTCCATCGTCGGCTATGCACGTGTTTAACTTTTTGGGGACAATGTGGGGAGGTAGAATCAAATTTGCAGCGCCAATGCTTTTTGGTTCCGCAGCCATAATGCTGTTTTATGCCTCGGGAGCTGGTGGAGTCGTTAATACTGCGCTTCCACTTGACTTTTTAACCCATGATAGTTATTGGGTTGTTGGGCACTTCCATCTACTTTTGATGGGGACCATCTCAATGACGTTTACGGGGTTCATCTACTATCTGTTTCCTCTGATAACGGGTAGGATGTATAACGTAAAACAGGCAAAGATTCATTTCGTAATCGCATTTATTGGGGTAATATTGGTGTTTATTACCCAACACATATTGGGGCTGTATGGTATGCCAAGACGGGTTATTGATTACCTGCCAATAGATGAGTTGACTTTGATGAACCAAATAGCGTCAGTGGGTGCCTTTATGGTTGGGGCATCATACCTGCTGTTTATCTATAACATTGTAAAATCATCAATGTTTGGTAAACCTGCCGACACAAGGGATCCGTTTGAATTAGGAAAGGGAGTAGAGTATTACTATGACTACGCACGACGAGAACCACATCATTAGAACCTCTCCCGGGCGTTTCCTAAAGGGATTCGCTATTGTGTTTATCACTATGGGTGTCCTGGGCTATATTACAATTGCATATTGGGACTACTCTGCGAGCTATCCGCCGCCTGTATCCTCACCACCACCAGCACCTCCTGTGGAAGAGGCTACAGAGGGGGCAGCTAGCACTACGGCTCCTGCCACAACTGCAACTGGACCTACAATAACCATTCCAGCAGGTGCCGCAACCCCCGGAAATCCGGCATATGCCCCACCAGAGTTGTCGGTTAAGAAGGGTGAGGCAGTTACTGTCGTGAACAATGATAATGCCCCCCACACCGCAACTAGCGGTAATGGTCCTGAGGATGCCGGACAAGCATTTGATACCAGTCTCATAATGGCTGGGGCCTCTGCGACGATAGATACTTCGGCCATAGAAGCCGGTGAGTATCCCTATTTCTGTACGGTCCATCCGTTCATGAAGGGAACACTCACTGTCACGGCTTGATCTCTGACCCCAAACTTTATTTTGTTTTTAGTTAAAATTAAATTGCGCCTGATTGATAATAAGGATGGATTACGATAAGGATGGATTACGATAAGTTTGTTCTTTTGTTCTCTATTGTTACACTATGTGTTTTGTTTGGTTTGATGTTTATGGGTGGATACGTTAGCGCTAGTGGTGTTGGCTTGTCATGCCCTGACTGGCCGTTATGTCCGCAGGGATTGGTTCCATCGCCCGAATTTCTAATTGAGTATGCCCATAGGACCATCGCCGCATCCACAGGGCTTTTGGTTTTGATGACCATGATATTTGTGCTTAGAAGCAAAAACTCTGTGAAATCCACCAGGGTTTTCTCAATAGTGGCTTCAGCTGTGGTCTTTGGCCAAATAGCATTGGGCGCTACCGTAATTACCGAAAAACTACATGCCGTTTTAGTGACTGCTCATTTAGCATTAGGGTTGGCATTGTACAGTAGCCTTGTTTTTGTTGTTATAAACACCTATTATACCAACTTGAGGCTAAAATCATCTTCCGCATCTGTCTCCCCATCGACTGCTGCTGCTGCTGCGGATTCTCTCTTTAATGAGAAAAAACCTTCCGTGGAATATTCCCCAAACAAACCAAGCAAAAATTGATGAGTGTGTTAGTTGGGTATGATGATAATGATGATGAATTTCTCCTTATTTATCTTCTCTAACATCTCAAAAACAATGCTTGAAGAAAAAAACGATAAATCGGTTTTTGTATATTCTCTTATCCTGCTTTTTATCTTTATCCACTTCCTTTCAGTATATCAATCTCCTGTTCAATATGCCCAAGGTCATTTTGATCATCTGTCTCACTACAATGGCGGAGGATTTGGCATTAGTGACAAATATTATGTTAATCAACAATTAGAACCCACATATACAAAACCAAATGAATTGTCCCAAGTTATGTTCAGTATTCAGGATAATGCTGGACGTGATGTACATGACATAATCGTTATGGTTGAAATCTATTCAAACTCCGGTGAAAGGGTTTCTGTGTTTCCTTGGACCCATCTTGACATTGGTGACTTTAGTGTTCCTTTTGTATTTCCCAAGGCCGGCAGTTATCATATAGTTATCAGTGTATTGAATAGTGATGTTGGCTCCAGCCAAATAGTTAACACCGTTCCTCCTGCAAGGTCAATTTTAAATGATAACTCTGGTTGTGACTGTGAAAGAGGTGTGTTTAATGTATCGATAACAGAGAATTTTGGCTCAGTTTTTGTTACAGTTGTTTATATTTCCATTTTTCTTGCTATTTTTGTTTTAGGTGCTACTTTGCTTTGGATGTTTTGGAGCAGAAGAAACAACAAGGCGATTAACCCACTTTCAAACAACGATTTTATAAAATACTCTGTTCTGTTTTTGGCTTTTGGTGCGTCAATTGTCCATCTTGCAGTATCTCCAGGACACGCTGGCCTAAGGCTTGAGTACAGCATATTTTTAATTGCTGCTTCCGCTGTTCAACTTGCGTATGGAATTAGTTATGTGTTGCTGATTTTCTCGGAGGATACTGATGTTAAGATTAGAAAGTATGACAAAATGCTTGTAACCAAGCAATACTATAAAAAATCCCTAAAACTCAATTATATCGGACTAGTGGGATCTCTTTTTCTGATCTTTCTGTATTTGTATTCAGTAACTTTTCCGCCTCCTCTTTCCCCAAACCCCCACCCTGAAGATGTAGATATCGCCGGAATAGTGGACAAATCATTAGAGGTGATTTTGGTTATAGGGATATTGTTTTTGATGAGATATGAAAAAAGACGATACTTGTATAGCATTAAATCTTCCAGTTTTAAGAATGTCTAGTATTATAGGGGCCAACATTTAACCATCTACCATTTTTTAAAAAGATAAAAATTGTCAAGTACTGCTACAGATAATTAACCTATAATACATTTAAAAATTCCTTTAATATTGACGCTTTCAGCTTCTCTTGTCGTTATCCAAACCCGCAAAAAAGAAGCCAAAATATCTATTATTAAGAATATGAGATTTATATTTTCAGACACTTTGATTAGATAAAAAAAACACACTCTATTTATAGAACATATCTCGATTGTTCATATGGGTAATATATCTACAAACAACAATTTTACAAATCCCATAAGTGATTATTTCAAAATGATGGTGGATCAATGGTATAATTTTGTGATTAACTATAACCAATCCTATATTACGTTAACTGAATCAACATATGACTCCCTTTGTAAATTGTTTTGTGAAACAATGAAACCAATGGCACTCAATATGGCCCGAGAATATGCCTTGCGATTGCAGGAGCAAAAGGAGCGACAAAGCAGCCAATATAGCACAACCTATAGTTAATGTATAAGGGGTATATGTCATTTTGAAAAGGGATTTCTTTTTTTTCAGCCCCTATAAAGTTTCTCTAAACTGTACAACGGCCTGACTTTTCCGACCCCACGCCGGTGCTGTGTATATATATATGTGTATATATATATGTGTGTGTATAAAAAAACCTGCTGTACGGACACTATTGTATCTTTCTTGTGGATTTCACTGTTATGCAATGCAAAGACTGTGAAGCCGGTCAAAAGGACAAAATATGGATAATACATTCTAATAGAGATCTATTTATATTATTATTGTTAATAATTTTATATGAACAAATTAAAGAAGCTATCTTTAATTTTTATATCGATTACTTTTGTTATGTCGATTTTGTCACTTGTAACCTTAAACATTTTCTTTATCATTGGTGGATTAGCTAGCTTTGCACTATCGTTGTTTTATGTTTATTTAAACAAGGCCCGAAAAACCTTTAAAAAGGACCTGTTGGATAATCTCAAGTAGCATTCTAACTTATATTATCAGTTTGTTTTGGTTTTTCCCAAGGGAATACCACCCATCGTGAATCCTCAAGTGTTTTTCCAATGATGTGGTTGGCTGTTCTTGTCGTGCTGCTGTATCTCTCTACAAGAAAAACATTTAGGTGGTTAATATGCTCAAGGCAAACGGAAGTTTTTCTGAATGTTTTGCCTGTATCATAAATTTCGTCTACCAAAAGATACCTTTTATCGACATCAAACTTGGGTATTCTGCTGTGGATTATTTTTTTATCAATTATTGGAAATAAGTTTATGTTCTTTATGCCTAAATTGTATGATATCATGGTAGCGGGTATGATGCCTCCGTTTGTTATGGCTATTATTTCGTGATTCTCAAAAGCATTCTCTACTTTTGCTTTGATTTTAAGGCAGATGTTTTCTATCAGTCCATCAATATCGCTCCAACTCAATAGGATTTCTTTATCTGTAAATTCCAAGATATTAATAAAAGATATACCCTTTTAAATAGCAAAATAAGTTTTACTATGATATTTGATTTACACTGTTAGAGTAAAATTTGACCCCTCTGATAGAATTGTTTTGGATATGGTAAACAATGATATTGAGATCTCTGTTAGTTCTGCCCCTGTTAAAGGTAAAGCCAATAAGGAAATAATAAAAAAAATATCAAACTACTTCAAAGTAAAACAAGATGATGTCACCATAATCCGCGGGATGAACTCTAAAACAAAAACAATTGATGTATCGCTAAAATAATGCGGTAGGTTTGCTATTTGTTTTATTTTCGGTCATACGTACAAAACAACCTGATTGTATCCAAAAGCATTAGTTTGCTGTTTTATTCACAACGCCACCAATTGAGTTCTGTATTATTTTTTCTGCTATCACTAAAGAGGCTAATTCTTGGCCTTCTTTGGTTTGTGCCCCTATATGTGGCGTACATATTAAATTTGGAAGGGTTAGTAATTCTTCATTGGAGGGGGGCTCTGTTTCAAAAACGTCTAGTGCTGCACCGGCAATTCTGTTATTTTTTAGCGCTTCTATCAATGCTGCTTCTTCAATTATTTCTCCCCTTGATGTGTTGATTAAATAGGCACTGTTTTTCATATTTGAAATTGATTCTTTGTTTATTATGTATTTTGTTTGCTCTGTAAGTGGAACATGGCATGTTATGAAATCTGAACTTTGCATTAGGGTTTTTAAATCGGTTGTAATCAGTGACACCTCTTGGACAAAACTTTTTTCAATTGGAACCACATCATAACCTATTATATTCATTCTTAACCCCCTTGCTAATCTTGCAACATTTCTTCCTATTTTTCCTAATCCAATTATTCCTAAATATTTTCCTTTTAATTCGGTACCAATAAGGTTTTTCTTAACCCAATTGCCTTTTTTAGTTTCATGGTTAGCAAAGGGTATGTTTCTGCACAAAGAAAATAATAAACCCATGACCAATTCGGAAACAGCGGTGATTGAAGCCTCACCAGCATTAATTACCTCAATATTGTGTTTTTTTGCTTCTTCTGTGTCAATGTTGTCTAGCCCAACACCCACCCTAGCTATTATTTTTGCCTTGGTGGCGCTTTGAATGACTTCTTTGGTTATTTTGGTTCTGCTTCTCACAACAATAACATCATAATCGCCTACCTTTGATATCAATTGTTGGGCAGAAATCTCTGGTTGATAATCTACGACAAAACCCGCATTCTTTAAGCTGCTTATCCCTCTCTCATCTATTGAATCGCATATTATTACTTTACCATCAATATTCATATTTGCAATTTTTTCTCTAGGAATATATTGATTACCTTTTAAACAGTTTTCCTTAATTATTCTTTGGATTAGGATCACCTAATGACAAAAATAAAAATATTTATAATCTATAACAGCGTTATGAGAGTATGGCTACTAAAGAACTGGATATGGATTACAGTAAGTATGATTTCAAAGATTCTACTGAAGTTTATGCCTATTTGAGTAAAAAGGGGCTTTCAAGAGGTACAGTCGAAGAAATCAGCAAAATGAAAGGGGAGCCTGATTGGATGCTTGACTTTAGGTTAAGATCCTATGAAGTTTTCATGAGCAAGCCTATGCCAAACTGGGGTGGAGATCTTGACCATATTGATTTTCAAAATATATATTATTATGCCAAGGCCGCTGGCAAACAGAGTCAAAGTTGGGATGATGTTCCTGACTCTGTAAGGAATACATTTGAAAAATTGGGTATTCCTGAGGCCGAACGCAAATTCTTGGCTGGTGTTGGCGCACAGTATGAATCAGAAACTGTTTACCATCACTTAAATGAGGAGTTGGAAAAACAAGGTGTAATTTTTATTGACACTGATACTGCTGTCAAAAAATTTCCTGATCTCCTTAGGAAACACTTTGGAAAAATCATCCCTCCTGAGGATAATAAGTTTGCTGCCTTAAATAGTGCGGTTTGGTCTGGGGGTTCTTTTATCTATATCCCTCCAAACGTAAAAGTTGAACTACCTTTGCAGGCATACTTTAGAATAAATGCTGAAAATATTGGTCAGTTTGAAAGGACATTGATCATTGCAGATGAGGGCGCAGAAGTTCATTATATTGAGGGCTGCACCGCTCCAGTGTACTCGTCTGAATCATTGCATTCTGCCGTAGTTGAACTGGTGGCGAAAAAAGGCGCAAAAATCCGATACACCACAATCCAAAACTGGAGTAAGGATGTCTATAATCTGGTAACCAAAAGAGCATATGCATATGAAAACGCCACTGTTGAGTGGGTTGATGGCAATCTTGGAAGCAAACTGACAATGAAATACCCCGGTGTTTACATGTTGGGCAGAAATGCTCATGCTGAAATTATTTCCATTGCATTTGCTGGGAGAGATCAACACCAGGATGCTGGTGCCAAAGTTGTTCATTTAGCTCCCAATACCACCTCCAGGGTGGTCAGCAAATCTGTCAGCAAAGATTCTGGCAGAACTACATATAGGGGATTATTACATGTCGCAAAGGGTGCCAATGGTGTAAAGTCAAATGTTCGCTGCGACGCATTATTGCTTGATGAATTTTCCCGAACCGATACCTATCCATATGTGGAAGTTAATGAGGATGACGCTACCATTACCCATGAGGCAACTGTGGGGAAGATTGGTGACGAACAAATATTTTACCTAATGAGCAGGGGATATTCAGAATCAGATGCATTGAGCCTTATTGTGGGTGGGTTTATGGAGCCATTTACAAAAGAACTTCCAATGGAATATGCTGTAGAGTTGAACCGAATGGTAAAGATGGAAATGGACGGCTCAGTAGGTTGATCGTCCCTTTATCTTTTTATCTTTTTATCGATAGAACCTAAAAAAGGATTTTATTCTATGATTTCTTTATCTTTAATTTCAAAAGACAATTTTAGCGAAATATTGCCAGGAGGAAACGGTGAACCTGAATGGATATCAAACAACAGGAACAAAGCGATATCTCAGTTTTCCAAATTGCCGTTTGAGGTGTCTCCCCTGTATTCCAAATACACTGGATTGACAATGCTTGAGCCTGAAAAAATTTTCTTTTCAAATACCGAATCATCAACCTTGTCTAAAGATCTGAATATCCGACTTGAGGAGATAAAGTCTGCACCAAGCTTAATTATTGTGGGCTCAACTGTTGCACATGTTTATGTTCCAGAGCAGTTGTCAAAAAAGGGTTTAATTATTTCAGATATCCGAGAGGCTTTTGTTAAGCATCCTGAGTTACTAAAGAAACATTTCGATGACAATGCCAATAACTACGGTGAGGACCGTTTTCTGTCATTAGGCTTGTCATCATTTCAATCGGGATTTTTTATTTACATCCCAAAAAACTTGATTGTCCCAGATCCTATTAGAGTGGTTTATTCTTTAAGGGATGATGGAACTTCATCAATTTGCAGAAATGTGGTAATTTCTGACGTTGGGTCTAAAGCAACAATTGTTCAGGAACTGTATTCGTCCACTTCCTCCTCCTCCTCATCCCAAACCCTATCTGATGTCTCTGGTGATCATGAAGGAGCACCAGCCAAAAATAAAACACAACAGTGCTATTTTGAGGTTTTAGAATGTGGTGTTAAACCCACATCTGAGCTTGAATTCATAACTTTACAGGCCATGGATTTGTCCACAATTAATGTGTCCAACAGAAAGGCATTTGTTGAACAAGATGGAAAAATGTCCTGGTACTCTGGAATGTTCGGTACGAGCCTGTGCCGATATAAAACCGATAGTATAATGAAGGGTTCGGGTGCATCCTCTGAGGATGTTGAAATAGTGTTTGGGACTGAGAAACAGCTATTTGACATATCTTCTAATTTGGATCATGCCGGCTATGGTACACGTGGCAGGGTGATGGTTAAGTCAATAATGAAAGACGAGTCCAAATCGCTTTTTAAGGGTATGATTAAGATAAGAAAAGACGCGAAAATCTCTGAGGCTTATTTGGCCGGCCATGCGATATTGCTAAACAAGGGATCGCACTCTGATGCGATTCCTGGATTGGAAATAGAAACAAATGAGGTCAAAGCCACCCATTCGGCATCCGTTTCCCAAATCGATGAAGAGCAAATATTTTACTTGATGTGCAAAGGCCTTGATAGGGAAAGTGCTAAACGAGAAATAGTTCATGGTTTTGTAGAGCCTCTTTCAAGAAAAATGGGCCCATTTATCCGTGCGTGGATTAGTTACTTGTTTGAAAACAAGTGGACTGGCAAGCCTCTTTTGCTGAAGACTGATGAAGTTATGGCGCAGATCTTGGAGGTGGAAAAGTCTAGGTATAAAGAAACTGCAAACATATTTGAAAAGCACTATAAATATAGGTAGGAGGCGAATCTTTATCTTTTTTACCATTTACTTAAATTTGTATACAAAAAGGGGGATCTATAGCAATGCCGCCTGATAGTAGTAGTAGTAGTAGCTGGATTGACATTTCAAATTTTCTTAGCCTAAAAAAAGGCGAAATGGCTGAATTTGATTATGAGGACAAAAAGATAATGATCGCAAACATCAAGGGTGACTTTTTTGCCTCTGATAGGGTCTGCACCCATGCCCATGTTGACTTGACCGGCGGGTTTCTAAATGAACCTGAAAAAACTGTTACTTGTCCATTACACCTTTCTTCTTTTGATTTGAAGAGTGGCAATGCGCTTAACCTTCCTGCTGAAGAACCTTTAAAGGTATACAAAATAAAAAAGGAAAAAAACAAACTGTTCATCTCATTTTGATTGGTTTTGTAAATCTTTTTTTAAATAAAAGGGGAAAACGGGATTAAATGACTAACCAAGCAAAATGATCATCTTTTGCATAGTTGCCAATATTGATGTGGGTCATCATCATTAGTTTAAAGTTGCCAAACTGAACCCAAACGTACGCTGAATGGATGACCTCAATTTTTCTAAACAATAGAACGCTATTACAATACAAAACCACCGAAACTGTAGTTAATTGTGTCAAATATCGCTAATGTGGAAGTTTTGATATTGGTTCTCCCTTTAGTGTTCCTATTTGTCTTAAACATAGTAATAAAACCTGGAGCCTTGTTTTTGTATTTGGGCTTTTGAGAATGCGCCTTCTTTCCCTCAATGTGGTTTTTTTTATTGGCTACTTGTTTGCCCATTTATGGCGAGAGCAAGCCAAAAAAAAGCGTGTTTTTGCATTTGTTTTTTCCAAAGAAAGGTAAAAGGCTCTCATAGTCTTTCAAGCATATACTCTAATGCGCCTCTAACCGTGTGTTCTTTTGACTCTAAAAATACAATGTTTCGTTTTTTTAGCTCCTCTGATGTTTTGGGCCCTAGTGAGACTATTGACTTAATCCCTAACAAACCCATTAGTTTCTGTTCGTCTTTAACATCCGATGGCTGTGGTGTTGGTAACTGGTCATTAGGATGAATATTGGTAACGCTACTATCTGCCATTATTTTAAAAAATGCTCTTACTGATGACGGGCTGGTAAACAAAATGGAGTTTATCTCTTTACGGCAAACAAGGCTTTTAAATTTGGACCATTGGCCTGATTTCCCTATCTTGTTGAATTCCATGGTCCCATAAAAAAAAACCTGGTCCAGACATAAACTGTTGTATTTTTTTGTAATGATGTTGTTTGATTTTTGCGATTCCAAGCTTCTTGGCATTAGTATTTTGACTTTCTCCTTTCCGTTGCCTGTGTCTAGTTTGTCTAAAAACTCTATGATGCTATTTAGGGAAAATTCCCCTTTGTTGTGGGGAGTGGTGGCTAAACTTGCATTAAGGCCATGTTTTTCTATTGCTTTTTTGGTCTTTGGGCCTATTGCGATAAAGTTATTGCTCGTTTTGTTTTTTTTTCGGATATTCTCTAAAATGCTGTTGGCGTTTTTTTCCATATTTACTAAATCAAAAAAAAAGCCAACAGAGCGTGCACTTAGGAACACATAGTAATCATAAAACCCCGCCTCAATCTTTTTTATTGAGTTTGCTGTTTCTGTTGAATATAGGGGAATGGTAACGATAGTGGGCAACGTGATTACGTTGAGCCTTTTTTTCAAATGACCGCCACTACTGTTCTTGTTCTTGCTGTCTTGATGGGGAATGTCTTCCTTTTCTATTTCCTCCCTGGTGATTGCGATGTTTATTATGTTGTCCGTCAATTTTTAGCGTTTGTTTTGTGTTTATGGGGTCGGATCCCTACTGGAATACCAATTAATGGTATCGCTTAGAATTACAGTCTCCCCTATTATTATGATTGCGGGGGGTTTGATGCTTTCGTCTTTTGACTTTTGCACTATGTTGCCTATTTCCCAGTGACGATTCTCTGGTTGTGTAGGGTACCGTTTTCAATTATGGCAACCTTGGTTTTTTCATTGTTGTTTCCTTTTCTTATGTTGCCTATTATCGTCTCCAGTTTTTCAGTCCCCATGTATATCACCAATGTGTCAACTGCGCCAAGCAGTTTTTCCCATTTTACTATTGGGGTCTTTTTTTCTGGATCCTCATGGCCTGTCACAAATGCTACAGATGAGCTGTATTTCCTATGGGTTAAAGGAATGCCTGAATATATTGCGGCACCTATTCCTGAGGTAATGCCTGGTATTATTTCAAACTGGATGTTGTTTGACTTTAGAAATTCGGCCTCCTCTCCCCCCCTACCAAAAATAAATGGATCGCCCCCCTTTAGCCTCAATACCAGCTTGCCTTTTTTCGAATACTCCAACATTAGTTCATTTGTTTTGTTCTGATGTGTGGTTGGGTCTCCAATATTTCTTCCAACGTATACTTTTTCAGTTTCTTTTGGAAACAACTGGATTATGTCTTTTCCAATTAGCCTGTCATATAAAATCACGTCAGATTTGTTTATTAGTTCCAATGCCCTGATTGTCAGTAGTTTTGGGTCCCCAGGCCCGGCACCGCAAATAAATATTTTGCCCAAGTTGCCGTCTATTCCAGTTTTGTTAATCTCACTCATTGCGTAATTATTCCTTTTACAATATCATTATCTGTGTCGGTACCATTTTTAACCCATTCGTTTGTTATCTCCATAGCCCCTTTTGAGATAAGGACGTCGCCTGCCTTTTCTCCAAGTCTTTCGGGAAACTCTGTACTGCCTATTTCCTTGATTTTTAGGTATCTTTTCCCATCCAATGAATATACCGCGGTAACCAGTGACATTCTGTCCCCATCTCTATCGGTTGTTGCAAGGGCCCCCAATGGTACGGTACACCCTGCGCCTATTTTGCCAACTAAAGCTCTTTCTGCTTGAATCTCTTTTCTCGATGGTTTGTGTTCGATTTTTTTTAGAACCTTTGTAATGTTTGAGTCATCCTTTCTACAAACAATAGCTAGCGCCCCTTGGCCCGGTGCGGGTGTGAAGCTTTGAACATTTAGCCTTTGGGTTATATTTCTGTTTAGCCCGAGCCTTTTCATTCCCGCCTCTGCCAACACAATCCCAGTGTATCTGTTTTCTTTTGATTTTGCTATTCTTGTTTCAATGTTGCCCCTTATTGACCTGATGGTTATGTGTGGGTATTTTGTTTTTATTTGAATGGCCCTCCGAATACTGCTTGTTCCTATTATGGAGCCTGATTCTAGTTGGCTTATCCTGTTGTTGTTTATGTTGTTGATAAAGACATCATGTGGTTTTTCCCTTTTTGGCACACAGGCGATATCGAGTTTGTCTGAAAATCCGCCATGCAGATCCTTTAGGCTATGTACTGCAAAATCTGCCTTGTATCGCAACAACAGGTCATTTACTTCCTTTTCAAAAACTCCACCGCCATTCTGCTCAATTGCAAAAAATGGGCGTTTGTCTTTGTCCCCTTTCGTAGTCACCATTTCTATTCTGAATTCTATTTCCGGATTTTCTTTTTTCAATAGTTTTATGATCGAGTTGGTTTGATGAATGGCTAGTTTGCTTGCCCTTGTCGCAATTACCAGCTCTTTAAATTTTATCCACCTTTGTTAATGCATTTTCGTAGGATTCGATGGTTTTTTCTATATCTTCCTCATTATGGTTTGCTGATATGAAACATGTTTCAAACTGTGAAGGCGGAATAAATACTCCACTATCAAGCAGCCCTTTAAACAATTCACTAAATTTTGTGACGTTTGACGTTTTTACGTCATGATATCTATTGACCGATCTTTTTGTAAAGAATACTTGAAACATCGAGCCTATCGAGTTTATTGTCAACTCTATTTCTTTATCATGGGCAATATCCTTTATTCCGCTTACTAGTCTGTCACACGTTTTGCCTACCTGTGGGTAAATAATATCTTTGTTTTCGCGTAGGATCTCTAGTGTTTTCAATGAGGCTGTCACCGACACTGGGTTTCCCGCAAATGTGCTGGCTTGATATACTTTTCCGCTAGGTGCTAGTTGTGACATTATCTCTTTTTTTCCGGCAATTAGGGAGATTGGGTATCCGTTTCCCAAAGCTTTTGCAAATGTTGTTATGTCGGATGTTATTCCAAAAAATTCACTTGCCCCTCCAAGCGCAAGCCTAAACCCCGTAACTACCTCATCAAAAATCAAAACTATGTTGTTTTGTTTTGTGGTTTTTCTTACTTGATTTAAATAGTCTTTCTCTGGAAGCACTAGCCCTGAATTAGCTAATACTGGCTCTATTATTACACATGCGATGTCGTTATCGCTTTCTTGATCCTTCTTGATGACTGACTCTAGTGCCTCTATGTCATTATAGGGGATTGTTATGGTTTTTCTTGCGCTTTCATTTAGTATCCCGTCTGTATGCTCTAATTCTGATGCACCAGAACCTGCCTTGTTCAAAACGTAATCGAAAGCACCATGGTATCCACCATCGAATTTGATGATTTTTGCCTTCTTTGTGTATGCCCTTGCCAGCCTGATTGCATGCATGGTTGCCTCTGCTCCTGTATTTGTGATTCTTACCATTTCCGCACTGGGTATTATTTCATTGCATAGTTCTGCCAATTCAACTTCCTTTTCGGTGGGTATGCAGAACAAGCTTCCCTTGTCTATCTGGTTTTTCACTTCCAGTGCAATTTCCTGATTGCTATGGCCTAAAAAAACTGCCCCATAGCCCATACAATAGTCTATCAATGTGTTACCTTCTTTAGTATATATTTTGCTTCCGTTGCCTGAATCAACAAAAAATGGATATGGCTGAAAAAATCTGACTGGACTGTTAACTCCACCCGGAATTATTTTACATGCCCTTTCAAACAATGCCTTGGATTTGTCAAATATCAAATAGGTTGTGTACTATTCAAAAAAGTTATAATTGTATCGGATTTTTAATTTTTCTTGCATGCAAGAATTTCTGCCATTTTTTTTGCGTGATATGAGATTATGATGTCCGCTCCTGCTCTTTTAATGGATGTTAACAATTCCGTTACTGCTGCGACCTCATCTACCCAATTGTTTATTGATGCTGCCTTGATCATCGAATATTCCCCGGAAACACTGTATGCTGCAATGGGGTGGAGAGAGGTTTGTTTTGCCGTGTATATTAGGTCAAGGTTTGGGATGGCTGGTTTTACCATTAAAATATCAGCCCCCTCCTCCATGTCTGCCATTATTTCCCTGCGGGCTTCCCGCGAATTTGTAAAAGGCATCTGATATGACAATCTGTTCCCAAAGCTGGGTAGCGAATGGGCTGCGTCCCGAAATGGGGAAAAAAATGATGATGCCTGTTTTGCTGAATACCCCATGATCAGTGTATCTTGATAATCGTTTCTATCCAAGGTGTCCCTTAGTGTTTTTACCTGCCCGTCCATCATAGCTGATGGTGCCACAATATCTGCACCTGCAATTGCGTGACTTAGGGCAATTTTTGAAAGTGTGCTTAGGGTATGATCATTATCGACTTTGTTGTTTTTTATTATTCCGCAATGGCTGTGGGATGTATACTGGCAAAGGCAAACATCGGTAATTACAACCAATTTGTCACCAAAAGCGTCTTTAATCATTTTTGTTGCCTTTTGCACTATGCCATTGTTATCAAATGAGATATCGCCTGTATCGTTCTTTTTTGATGGGATTCCAAAAAGAACTATTGACCTGACCCCTAGCGATACAATCTCCTCTATTTCCTTTAGTGTTTCTCCAATGGGGAATCGGAAAATTCCTGGCATTGATTCTATCTCTATCCTTTCGTCAATCCCTTCTTGAACAAATAACGGAAACACCAAATCCTTGACTGAAAGGTGTGTTTCTTGCAAAAGATCCCTTATTGCCTCACTTTTCCTTAGTCTTCTTAATCTCATTTTTGGAAAAGCGTTATAGCTTCCAGTGAAGTTGTTAATTATGTTTTTGATGTCGTCATTTATGTTGTTGCCTTGACTTTCTTGTATGGTGCTGTCTTCTGCTGCTGCGCTATATTTTTTCATAGTTAAACAACCTCATTGCCAAATTTATCAATTCACTATTGTTCTCATTATCATGGGAAAATTCTTTTCTTAGGTTATTCATTGGCGTGGATAGGATTCCCTCTATCAATGCGTAGGAGAACTGCTCAAGAACTTTAATGTCTTTTTCATCCATTTTGTTTGCTATCCGTGACAATGCTTTTTTGAATTCCTTTTCCCTAATGGCGTCTGCATCCTTAAAAATTGTTATTATCACTGGTTCGGAGCTTTTTCTTTTTAGTGTTTCCTTAATCAGGAGGATTTCTTCCTCTATTATTTTTTCCGCATATTGTATTTCCTTTTTCCTTTTTCGTACGTTTTTTTCGACAATTTCTGAGATTTGGTCTATGTTTACCAGCTTGACATTGTTTAATATGGCAGTTTTATCCTCCACTGTTCTGGGATTTGATAAATCAAAAATCATTAAACCCTTTTCCCTTTTTTGCATTATGTTTGCCATTCTCTCATATGTTAGCAGATAGTATGGCGCAACAGTGGATATAAACACAATGTCTGTGCTTTCGTTTAATCTTTGTAATGCTTCATCAAATGGTATTGGTATGCCGGCAACTGTGTCAGAAAAGGACCTCGCCCTGTCAAATGTCCTGCTGGTGATAAAAAACCTTATGTTTCTTTGCTTTAGTGCTTTTGCTATTAGGCTTGCTCCCTCGCCTGAGCCTATCAGCAAAATTCCTTTCTCGTTTATGTCATCAAAATATTCGTATGCCAAATTAACCGCCATGGATCCCACAGAGACACTTCCCCTGTTTATCCCTGTAGATGCCCTTACCTTGCTTCCTATTTTTATGGTTCTGTCAAAAAGAATGTTTAGATTAGGACCTGAAAATCCATTTTTTCTGGAAAACTCCAATGATCTTTTAACTTGCCCTAGTATCTGATCCTCTCCAACTACTAGTGAATCAAGACCAGATGTTAATTTGGCAAGGTGTTTAATCGCTTCTTCGCCCTCGTCAATTATGACATTTGATTTTACCTCCTCAACAGATGATCCTATTAAAGATGACCATAATTCTATAATTTTACCTTGTTGCGGGTTGTTTCCAGCTCCATAAATTTCAACTCTGTTGCAAGTTTGCAGTAATAGGCATTCTTCCAACTCTGTGGAATTTATCAGAGTTTTGTATGCACCATAAATATCTTTAAACGTAAATTTTTCTAAAATGTGTATTGGTGAATTTTTAAAGGTAACCCTTAGATTAACAAATTGTGATGAGTGTAAACTTAAATATGCTGTCATCTGCCGTTGTTATCCTCCAATTTATCTAATGTGTTAATTATTCTTTCTTTGACCTTATCAATGTTGTTTTTACTGATTAGCTCCTTTATTTCAGGATTGTTTATTAAGCCGCGCAAAAAATCCTTTCTCTCTTTGGGATTTTGTATGTATTTTTTGGCTTGCTCTCTTGCAAATGCCTGAATTTTTATGTTGTCAATGTCTGACTTTACTATTGTGTTTTTTATGGCACCTTCTATCTTGCTCTTTATTATTTTGGCCATAATTGGGCTTTTCCCCAGAGTGGATATTGCTATTTGAATTGACTCCTCTATGTTGATTATTGACAGAAAACCAAAATCACTCTGTTGGGAGTCATCTATAGAGTAGGCAAGGATTTTTCTCTGCCTGGCCCATGTTGTTATCTTTTTGTTAAGGTGTTTATCATCTGTAACGGCAAAAATTATGAATGGGTTGCCAAATTCGTTTAAAAAGTCAACATCTGTAACCTTTCTTTTAATTATTTTTAGGTTGTTGATTTTTTTTTCATAATTGGTTATGTCGGGACTAATGCTCTCACTTATTACTGTGATATTGCATTTATAATCGCCAAGGACCCTGACCTTTTTGGCCCCCTCTATACCTGCACCAATCACCAAAATATTTTTGTTCTCTATGGCTAAATCGATAATCAATTAAATCCCATTAGATTGCAATTTACTAATGAACTGGGTTGATTTATCTTTAATCTTTAGGGTTTGTTTTGTTGGATAAACTTTTCAACACTTGCTGTTACATTTGGTTGGTGGTTTTCCGATTTGTTGTTTTTAGGTTGATTTTTTTATAATGGGGTAAAATGTTAACTCTATTTAGCATTATTGAAATATTGGATTTGTTAAGTTATCATATACTTTGACTTTTAGTTCTGACACTAATTATAATTCTGATAGCTCTTTTTCTATAGATGTTTTAAAAGGTGTTTCTTTGGATGTATTTGCTCTCCTAAAGAAGTCTGGTCTTTTGTCATTAAAGGACTTGGTAGTCCTTGGGCCCTATGATGTGTCTGCTCAATCTGGAATTGATATTGATGACTCCTTTTTTATTTACAATCAGGCAATAGCGGTTTTGGAAGATATTGGGATTATGGAAAAACGATTTATTACCGCAACTACCCTGTATCACAAACGCAAAAAAATCGGCAAAATCTCTACCGGCTCGAAAAATTTTGACTATCTTTTGGGGGGAGGCATAGAGACAAAATCTATTACAGAGGTATGCGGAGAGTACGGAACGGGTAAGACACAATTGTGTCATACTGCCTGTGTGACAGTGCAACAAGATTACTCAAGTGGTGGATTAAAGGGAAATGCGCTGTATGTGGATACCGAAAATACCTTTCGACCTGAAAGAATAGAAACGATTTCCCGATTGCGAAACATGAATCCACTCAAAGCATTGGATAGCATTGTTGTGGCCAAAGCCTACAGCAGTTCACATCATGAACTGATACTATCTGAAGCCAGTAAGGTTATTGACTCACATAAGATCAAACTAATGATTATTGACTCCATTATTTCCCTTTATAGGTCTGAATTCATAGGATTATCCGCACTTTCTGAAAGACAACAGAGATTAAACAAGTTAATTCACACTATTATGCGAATAGCGGAAACATTTGAAATTGCCGTTTTATTGACAAACCAGGCACAATCATCTCCTGACTCTCCATTTGTTGGAAATTCGTTCAAGGCCGCAGGTGGCAATATTGTTGCGCATTCTAGCACATACAGGGTTTTTTTGAGACGGTCTGGCAGAAACAGAATAGCCAGAATGGTGGATTCCCCAAACCATGCTGAAAGTGAGATTGTTTTTACTATTGGTGATTGTGGTATTTCTGATCCAATAAACCGTAATGACGTTTAAGCTGAAGGCTGTTTATTAATTTTGGTTTGCCAGCATGCATACTTGCAAACGGCATAAAAATTATTCTTATTCTTCATTGGCAGTAGTAGTTATAGCAGTTGTTTTGTGCTGTACTGCTTTGCTTTTATATGATGGTTGTTTCAAGTTGAAACCTCCAAGGCCCATGGGTCTTATTTTGTAAATAATTTTTATTAGGGTGGGTACAGAACTATTTCATGCCTTCATCCCATGGAACCAGAAGAAAATCCAGATCGGTGTTAACAAAATCAAATAAAATTACAGGTTTGTCATATTTGCTTATCGACTACAAGCAAGGGGATAAAGTTGTTGTAAATATCGATCCAAGTGAACATACAACTATGCCTCACAGACGATTTCAGGGCCGGATAGGCATAATTGAATCTATAGGAAGGCGTACCATGAAAGTGATGGTGATGTTTGGAAACAAACCTAAATACCTGCAAACGAAATTTAACCATGTACGTCTTTTACCAAAATCTTGATCAGATAAAGGTGTGCTATTAAAATTGACAGAAATTTTAAAACGGGAAATTATCACTTTATCTGAAGTAAAAAAAATTTTAGAAAGCATATCGCCTGATGAAATGGACCAAATCCAGCGATGGACATACGATTATTCTAAAAAGTTTTCAAAAACTGATTATGATGAGGCAAAGGTGAAGGTTGACAGTCTTATCGGCGAAGGTGACTTGACCGTGGAAGAGGCGGTAGAATTAGTAAATGTGATGCCTAAATCTCTGGAGGAGCTAAGGGCTTTTACCTTTGGGTGGAAAAAACTGATAGTGACTGAAAGATTGGAACGGATAAAGTCCATATTGTTGTCAAATAAAGATGATGACAACAAAAAAATTGAAAATGAAAAAGATGAATCTGTAATTGAGAGTTAATTAAAGATAAAACACATATTATTATTACTTATAAACAGAGAAATAATTTGTCGAAATTTTTATCAAATAGGGATAATTATAATAAAAATATGGAAACATATCCTCATAGAAAATTTGAGGAGTATGCCTATATACTCGACTATATCCAAAATAGCAAATCATCAATTGTTCGAATGAGGGAAGGAACTATAATTCATGCAATAGGTGAGGTGCACTTGACAATTCTGGAGTTGCTAGGAATAAACCGGGAAAAGTTTAGTATAGGTGAAAGAGTTTATATAGGAAAAGAAGGACGAGCAAAAATCTTGAGCGTATTGGGACGAATAGATTACAATCATCTTACCCAAAGTGCAAAAAATGAGTTACCAACTGTTATAGAGAAGATTGTGAGTGTAAACGAATCGCGATTTATAGATTATTTTAACTCGGCGCAACCAATGACGCCAAGGGTCCATTCCCTGGAACTTATCCCTGGAATAGGGAAGACCTATATGAAATCCATATTGGCAGAGAGGGATAAAAAAAAATTTGTCTCGTTTATGGATCTTCAAAACAGAACTGGATTGAGGGATGCACCAAAGCACATAGCCCAAAGGATATTTGACGAAATTGCCGGTGAAACCCGGATGAATGTTTTTGTTAGAAAATAACACACCTAGTTTTTAGTCTATTTAATCTCTATTTTGAAACATCTCCATAGAGGCATGTGAACTAATAGTGACGGAAAAGGGCCATGAAAAAAAACAAAAAAAATCACTGGGTCAGAACTTTCTTGTAGATGGCAACATAATAAAAAAAATCATTGAGTTGTCTAAAATTGGCAGCAATGATGTTGTTTATGAAGTTGGGAGTGGAAATGGATCTTTAACTGAGGAACTTTGCAAATCCTCAAAATTTGTATATTCTTTTGAAATTGATCCGTATTTTTATTTTTATTGCAAAAAAAAGCTGTTGTCTTTTGATAATCTGAATCTCTTAAACCTGGATGCTTTTGACAATGCCATCAACGTGGATTTTGATGTTTTTTTCTCAAGCTTGCCTTATTATGAAAGCCGAAATGCTTTTTCGTGGCTATGTCAAAAGAGTTTTAAGAAAGGCATAATTTTACTGCAGCGGGAATTTGTTGACAAACTTTTGGCGTCCCCAGGCAATAAAAACTATCGAGCTATATCGATATTCACACAATGTCGGTTTTCCATAACACCTCTGCTTGACGTCCCCCGTTATTGTTTTACCCCCAAACCCAAAATTGATTCAGTTCTAATAGAGATCGTCCCCAAAGCCCAGCCATTATCAAAAAAAATCATCAATGACATACAATTTTTGTTTTCTTTCAGAAAAAAAAACATTTCCTTCATAATGAAATGTTTTGATAAACATGAACAGAATTGTAGTGGATTTGTGGACTTTGATCTCATAAGGGACAGAAAGCTTGGGCAATTACCTGTGGAAGAGATCTATAAGTTATCTTTAATTCTAAACAATGGTGACAAAAAACACAGAATTATATAATGGATTGAATGCCATAAAAAAGTTAAAATAAATGGATTGTGACTTGAAAATCTAATTAAAGGTCAGTATTTGAGATTGATGGACTGTACCGAACCCGCGCTTACTTGGATGTTGTCTAAGACCCTGTTTGCCCCATCAGGAAATGCTACCATTAGAATATACTCTCCAGGAGGAAGATCGCTGAACAAATATTTTCCGTCAACTGAAACAAATGAACTTTTCGTTACAGCTGAACCTCCTTGCTCTGCTGCAATAACTGTTGAACCTACAGCTGGCAAACCTAACGGTCCAGCCACATACCCGTTGATGGATCCCAAGCCTGATTTGTAAGTGGGCATGGGTTGAAATATTGAGCCAATACCTTTGCTATTTGGCGTTGTCCCGCCACTAAGTAAATAACCAACAATTAGAATGACACCTACAACTGCAACCACCATAATTATTCCCCATTGGTGTCTTTTAACAAAGTTTCCTGATCTTTTATCTGTTGCTTTAGAATATGAAGTCATTACTCGATAATCACCAGTATATATAGGTTGCAAGCATTATTTATGTATTGTTATAAAAATATTATGTAATTATTTCACAAAAACGGATGTACAAATACAAAATATTGTTTATCTCATTAACAAATTTGAAATTTAGATTAATCATGTTTTATTGATGATTATATAATCTTTTTGTTGTAAATGTAATAAATTGGCGGCAAGTTTTGTTGGAAAGATAATAAAAAACTTGACAGAACATTGTTATTGTTACACAACAATCATGTATTGAAATGTGTTTGTTTGAACCCTAGTAAACAAAATAAAGATAATTTTGCCTATTGTGAATATATTTAGAAATTTATATTGGATATAAATTCATTACCACATTGACCTATGAGTTACAGGTTTTTATCAACATTATCCATTTGATGTTTTCTTTTCTCTGGTGGAGTGTTATGTTTGTGGTGGTTTTTATAATCAGGCCATCAAACAAAACCGGTAACCTGTCTATA
>Ga0136617_10001121_pt1 | contig 23446 bp, 18 predicted proteins | sample AntDrymUQ3222106_2_FD_129672 | JGI IMG/M metagenome (GOLD analysis project Ga0136617, IMG submission 129672) | Polar desert sand microbial communities from Dry Valleys, Antarctica - metaG UQ322 (21.06) | ecosystem: Environmental > Terrestrial > Soil > Desert | place: Antarctica: Dry Valley...
AGGTACGAAAGATGGATCTTTAAGATCGTGGGGCAGAAGACGCGAACGTCTTGCGCCGTTTCCTCCGTTGTGAACGCCCAAACTACGAGAACCAATACGCCCGTGCTGCGCTCCGCGCAGCTCGTCGCCGCGGCGCTTGCTCTCGCCCTCGTGCTCGCCCTCGGGCTTGCGGGGCGGACGACCGCTGCTCCACCGAACAGCGGTCCGGGTGGTCCGATCCTCGTGATCACGGACTCCTCCAACCCCTTCACCCTGTACTACGCCGAGATCCTGCGCGCGGAAGGGCTGAACGAGTTCGCGCTCGCGGACATCTCGACCGTGACCGCGTCGACGCTCGCCAGCCATGACGTCGCGATCCTCGGCGACCTGACGCCGACTGACGTCCAGGTCACGATGCTCACCAACTGGGTCAACGGCGGGGGCAACCTCATCGCGATGCGGCCCGACCAGAGGCTCGGGTCGCTCTTGGGCCTCAGCGGCGGCGGCACGTCCCTCTCCAACGGCTACCTGAAGGTCGACACCTCCAGCGCGCCGGGCGCGGGCATCGTCGGCGACACGATCCAGTACCACGGCGACGCCGACCGCTGGTCGCCGAGCGGCGGCACGCGGAGCGTCGCCACGCTCTTCTCGGGCGCCGACGCGTCGACGGAAACAACGAATCCCGCGGTCACGGTGCGCAACGTCGGCCCGAACGGCGGCCAGGCCGCGGCGTTCACGTTCGACCTCGCCCGCTCGATCGTGACGACGCGCCAGGGCAATCCCGACTGGGCCGGGAGGAACCAGGACGGCCTCGGTGCGATCCGCACCAACGACCTGTTCTTCGGCGGCTCGCAGCCCGACTGGATCAACCTCTCGAAGGTCGCGATCCCGCAGGGCGACGAGCAACAGCGGCTGCTGGCGAACCTCATCGGCGACGTCACCGCCGACCTCAAGCCGCTTCCGCGCTTCTGGTATCTGCCGCGCGACGAGAAGGCGGCCGTCGTCATGACCGGCGACGACCACGCCACCGGCGGGACGCTCGGGCGCTTCGACAACTTCATCGCGGCCAGCCCGGGGGGAGCCGGCTGCAACGGCGCAGCCGTCGCCGCGTGGGAGTGCATCCGCGGGACGTCCTACATCTATCCGAACACGCCGAACATCACGGACGCGCAGGCCAGCCAGTACGTCGCCCAAGGCTTCGAGATCGCCCTGCACGTCGACACGAGCTGCGGCGACTACACCCCTACGAGCATCGAAGCGATCTACATCGAGCAGCTCGGGAAGTTGCGAACCGCCTTCCCGAGCCTGCCTGCGCCGGTGTCCAACCGCACGCATTGCATCGTCTGGAGCGACTGGGCGTCGCAGGCCAGGACCGAGGCCGCACGCGGCATCCGGTTCGACACGAACTACTACTACTGGCCCGGCAGCTGGGTCGGCAACCGTCCGGGGTTCTTCACCGGCTCCGGCATGCCGATGCGGTTCGGTGACGAGAACGGTTCGATGATCGACGTCTATCAGGCGGCGACCCAGATGACCGACGAGTCCGAACAGACGTACCCGTTCACGGTCGATGCGCTGCTCGGCCGCGCGACCGGCCCGGACGGCTACTACGGCGTCTTCACCGCGAACATGCATACCGACCTGGCCGCCTCGGCCGGCGCGGACGCGATCGTCGCCTCCGCGAAGAGCCATGGCGTGCCCGTCGTCTCGTCGAAGCAGATGCTGACGTGGATCGACGGGCGCAACGACTCCTCGTTCGGTTCGATCGGCTGGTCGGGGAACGCGCTGAGCTTCACGGTCAGCGCGGCTGCGGGCGCCAACGGCCTGCGCGGCATGGTCCCGCTCACGGCGAACGGGAGCTCGGTCACGACGATCATGCGCGGCGGCAGCCCGGTGGCGTTCACGCCCCGACGGATCAAGGGCGTCGACTACGCGTTCTTCGACGCGGTCAACGGCAGCTACGTGGCAAGGTACGGCGCCGCGGCGCCGGGTTCGACCGCGCCCTCCGGCACGACGGGCACGGCAGGGTCTGGTGCGCCGGCCGCGGGCTCGGGCACGCCGGCCGCGGGCGCGCCGGCGCGCGCATCCAAGAAAGGGTCGGCCGCCGGCTGTCTGACGCTCACGTCGAATGTGAAGCGGGTGGCAAAGGGCAAGCAGACACGGCTGACGGCGACGGTACGCAAGGGTGGCCGCCCGGCCGCCCGCGTGCGCGTCGACATCAGCGGCGCGGGTGTCGCCCTGCGCAACAAGCGGACGGACAGCAAGGGACACGCTCGCTTCGTCGTGCGCCCGCGCCGGACCGGGTCGCTGCGCCTGCGCGCGGTCGGCCAGCGCCCGTCGTGCCGCGCGGCGAAGGCGAGCGTCCTGGTCACCAAGAAGGCATGACCGCCCGCCTTGTCACGGCGCTCGCCGTCGGGATCGGCCTGCTGGCCGGTCCCGGCGCCGGCGCCGCCGCCGCGGCGCCCTGCGACCCGCCGGTCAACGCGATCGTCTGCGAGAACTCCAAGCAGGGCACGTCCCCGGGCATTTGGGACATCCCGGGCGCGGGCGACGAGAGCATCCAGGGCTTCGCGACCGACATCAGCGTCAACCGCGGCTCGGCGGTGCAGTTCAAGATCAAGACGCCGGCGACCGCGTACCGGCTCGACATCTACCGCATCGGCTACTACAACGGCGACGGCGCGCGCCTGCAGGGGACCGTAAAGGTGACGCAGCCGAGCCCCCAGCCACCGTGCCTGAGCGACACGACGACCGGGCTCGTGGACTGCGGCAACTGGGCCGTCTCCGCGACGTGGCAGGTGCCCGCCGACGCGGTCTCGGGCGTCTACATCGCCCACCTCGTGCGCGAGGACGGCACGCCGGGGGAGAGCCACATCCCCTTCGTCGTCCGCAACGACGCGTCGACCTCCGCTGTCCTGTTTCAGACCTCGGACACCACGTGGCAGGCCTATAACCGATACGGCGGCAACAGCCTGTACACGGGCTCTCCCGTGGGTCGTGCCTACAAGGTGTCCTACAACCGCCCGTTCACGACTCGCGACGACGCCCAGGAGGACTCGTTCTTCAACGCGGAGTATCCGATGGTGCGCTGGCTCGAGCGCAACGGCTACGACGTCAGCTACATGAGCGGCCTGGACAGCGACCGCCACGGCGACCTCATCCCCAACCACAGGACCTTTCTCTCTGTCGGTCACGACGAGTACTGGTCCGGCAACCAGCGCGCCAAGGTCGAGGCCGCGCGCGATTCCGGCAGGACGAACCTCGCCTTCCTGAGCGGCAACGAGGTCTTCTGGAAGACCCGCTGGGAATCGGGTATGGACGGCACCCCCAACCGCACGCTCGTCTGTTACAAGGACACGCACGCGAGGATGAAGATCGACCCCATGCCGGGCGCCTGGACGGGCACGTGGCGCGACTCGCGCGGCGGTCCGTACGGCGGCGGACGACCCGAGAACGCGCTCACCGGCCAACTGTTCAGGGTCAACTCCGGGACGACGGCGATCAGCGTTCCCGCCGCGTACGGCAGGTGGCCGCTGTGGCGCGACACGGAGGTCGCGAGTATCCCCGCGGACGCGGTCAAGACGCTCGCCGACTCGACGCTCGGCTACGAGTGGGACGAGAACTTCAACGGCGCCCAGCCCAGCAACTCCATCGACTTGTCGTCGACGACGGCCGACGGCGTAGAGATCCTCATGGACGAGGGCTCGACGTACGGCCGGGGGAGCGCGACGCACCACCTCAACCTCTACCGCGCCGCCAGCGGGGCGCTCGTCTTCGGCGCCGGGACGGTGCAGTGGTCCTGGGGATTGGACTCGTCGCACGACCGCGGCTCCGGGCCCGCGGACCCGAACATGCAGCAGGCGACCGCGAACCTGCTCGCCGACATGGGCGCGGGGGCCGCGACGCTGCAGGGCGGTCTCGTTGCCCCGACGCCGATGAATCCGATGTTTCCCACCGGGACCGCGCCGCCGCCGCCACCACCTGGTCCCCCGCCGCCACCGTCACCAGTGACGCCCGGGCCGCCCGGGGAGCCGCCTGCGTCGACCGGAAGACCGTCCGCGGCGGCCGCTGGGGCGTCTGTGTCGACGACGGGCTCGGGCTCGGCGACACCGGCGACGAGTCAGGGCTCCTCCGTGCCGGCCGTCGGCTGCCTGACGCTCGCGTCGGCCGTGCAGCGGATCCGGACCGGCCGGCGCAAGCAGCTGACGGCGACGGTGCGCAGGAACGGCCGTCCCGCCGCCGGCGTGCGCGTGGTCCTCAGCGGCGGACCCGCGCCGGTGGTCCGGCGTTCGGACCGCAATGGCCGCGTGCACATCGTCGTGCGCCCGCGACATGGGGGGACGCTGCGCCTGCGTGTGCCCGGCCAGCGGTCGTCCTGCAGGCCGGCGGACGTGCGCATTCGCGTCGTCTGAGCGTGCCGCCGCCTCACCCGCTTCGCGGAGAACCCCGCCGGAGGCGTGACGCTGCGACGTTCGGGCCCTGAGCGCCCGGCGACGGCGACGCCACCGGCGCACTTGCCTCACGCCCGCCGCGCAGTACCGTCCCAACGGATGTCCGCTCTGCGCTTCCAGGTTCCACCGGACCAGGCACTGCTGACCCTCGCCGACGCCAGCGGCGGGCTCTCCGCGCTGTTCGCCTTCGACGGTGTGATGGCCCATCACAGCGACTGGCTGACGGAGGCGGCGCAGGCGCTCGGGCACGGGCCCGAGCGCGAGGACGACGACATGAAGGACGCGCGCGCGACCGCCAACGCGCAGACCGAGACGATCCGGGCGCTGCGCACGGAGCTCGCCGAGCTGGCGGCGGACGCCGAGGCGCAGCTGCCCGACGGCGTCAGCTACGACCTGCCGATCGTCACCGAGACCGCCCTGCCGTCCCTGCCCGACACGCTCGGCCCGCGCGAGCTGCTGCACGTCGAGAAGAGCTTCAAGCGCGGGATCGCCTCGCAGCTGCTCGCCGCGACCGAGTCGCTGGGCCCGCTTGCAGAGCGCCTCGCCGGCTTCGGCGACGAGGAGTGCCGGGCGCTCGCCGAGCGCGTCGCGGCCTTCGTCGTGGCGGTCCGCGGCGCCGGACCGGGCTGAGCCTCAGACGAGGTCGCCCTCGATCGCCGGGGCCCAGGTCACCACGAGCCGCGCTCCGCCTTCGAGGCGAAACGTGAGGCCGTTCGTGCGCTCGCTCACCGACTCGACCGGCGCGTCGCTGAGGTCGAAGCGGGCGTCGGCGATCGAGTAGTGCCCGCGCAGGTCGAAGTGGCTGGGAGCCGCCTCGACCGGCACGCCGGTCGTCTCCTGGCTCCAGTTCTCCAGCAACCCCGTCGCGATCAGCAGCGGCGTCTCGTGCACGACCTCGATCCAGGCCGTGATCTCCTGCCCGAGACGGTCGTTGAGGGTGAGCAGCGCTTCGTCGAGGGTCATCGTCATCGCGCCGGGACCGTACCGGGAAACGCGCGCGCCAGCATGCCGAAAACGATAGCCTCGCGTCGATGCGCGCCGCCGTGCTCGCCAGTCTCCTCGTTGCTGCGTTCGTGGCCGGCTGCGGCGGCGACTCCGCCAAAGCGCAGGACACCGTCAGCGCGGCGATCAGCGGCCTCTCCAAGGGCGACGCGAAGAAGGTCTGCGCACAGCTCACGTCCAGCGCGCAGAAGCGGCTCCTCGTGGTCCTCGCCGACAACCCGCTCGGCTATCCGGACATCAAGGCGGCGACCTGCCAGGAGGCGATCACGAAGCTGCACGCTGCGCTCGACAAGCCGACGCGTGCCGTGCTCGAGGACGGCGAGGTCGACGAGGCGAAGGTCAACGGCGACAAGGCCACCGTCCACGTGACCGGCGCCGGGATGACCCTCGACCTGCAGAAGATCTCCGACAAGTGGATGATCACCGGGGGCCTCTTCGACAAGTAGGGCCCCGCCGCGACGGGTAGCCTCACGCCGCGATGGCCACGCTGCCGCCCGTCATCTTCGAGGTGAACCTCGTCGTGCCCGCCGAGATGCGCTGGGCGATGCGCGCCAAGGGCGTCATCGACGACTGGCTGATGTCCGACGCCGCAGGCGAGCGCCCGCTCGACCAGCTGCCGTCCGCCGACCTGCAGATGGCGATCGACCACAGCGAGCTGAAGCTCAGCTGGCTGGAGCTCGAGGCGACGAACGCGTGGCAGGCGATCAAGCGCGCTGCGGACATCGCCGAGGAGATCCTGCCGGAGCTGCTGCGCACGCGCACGCTGCGCTTCGACGCGCAGCTGCAGGGACCCGATCCCGACCTGCGCCGTCCGCTCGGCGCATAGGTCACGTAGCTCAGTCGCAGCCCTTCAGCAGGTTCCACAGCTTCAGCAACGGCTTCGGCGCCGCTTCGCAGACGAAGCCGCCGGTGTCGCCGCGATCCTGCCATCGGCCGCCGTTGCGGCGGCGGAAGCGCTCGGGTTGGTCCTGGACGTGAAAGTCGACCTTCGGGGTCTTGTGGTTGAAGGTCGCAAGCGCGTAGAACGCCTTCGGGCAGCGCCCGTAGTACACGCGCCCGACCGGCCCCGACGTCTTCATCTCGCTGACGGTGATCGTCGCGCGGTGGACGCGTAGCAGCGTCGACTTCAGCGCCGGCGAGGCCGGCAGCGTGATGCAGCCCGAGGAGCCGCCGAAGCTGGCGCTCGCGCCCTGGCTTGCGATCGCCGCGGCGGCGGCGGCCAGCAGCGCGCCGGCGAGGATCGTCCACCGCACGCTGCGCGTCATCTCGACTCAGCCGTCGAGCTCGTCGACGAGCCGCAGCAGGTCCAGCGGGGCTGAACGGCTTCGTGAGAAAGCGGTCGGCGCCCGCCTCGGCGGCGCGCGTGCGGGCCGAGTCGTCGGCCGACGCCGTCAGCATGACGATCTTGGCGCCTGCCATCGTCGCCTCGCCGCGCATCTGGCGGCAGGCCTCGATGCCGTCCAGGCGCGGCATGTCGATGTCGAGGAACACGAGCCGCGGGCCCTCGCGGCGGGCGGTCTGGACCGCCTCCGCGCCGTCGCAGGCCTCGTGCAGGACGAAGGTCGAGACGCCTTGCAGCGTGGTCACGATGAGCTTGCGGATGAACGGGTCGTCGTCGACGATCAGCACCGCGCGCGGTCTCACTACCCGATCCTCAGCTTGATGCGCTCGATCTGCTCGTCGGACATCGACTTGAACGCCTCGATGACGGCCGGGTCGAAGTGCGTGCCGACCGCCTGCAGGATGATCGCTCGCGCCTGGGCGATCGACGACGCGCGCCGGTAGGGCCGGTTCGTCGTCAGCGCGTCGAGCGTGTCGGCGACCGCGAAGATCCGCGCCGAGAGCGGGATCGCCTCGCCCGCGAGCTTGTCGGGGTAGCCGGTGCCGTCCCAGCGCTCGTGGTGATGGCGGATGACGTCGCGCGCCGCGCCGAGGAAATCGATGTCGCGCACGATCTCCGAGCCCGTGACGGGGTGCTGCTCGATGATCAGCCGCTCGGCGCTCGTCAGCCGGCCGGGCTTGAAGAGGATCGCATCGGGCACGGCGACCTTGCCGGCGTCGTGCAGCAGGAAGCCGAACTCGATCTCCGGCTCGTCGCCGAGGCGCATGCCATAGGCGTCAGCGAGCTTCAGCCCGTAGGCGGCGACACGCTCGGCGTGGCGGCCGGTGTAGGCGTCGCGCGCCTCGACCGCGCCTGCGAGCGCGCGCACGGTGAGCATGTAGGACTGGCGCAGCTCCTTGGCGCGGGCGCGCTCCTGCTTGAACGTCTCGCGCAGGTCGGCCGCGTAGCGCTCGAGCTGGCGCTCCTTCTGGGCGGCTTCGCGGGCGCGCTCGGCGAGCTCGGACTCGAGCTGTGAGATGCGTTCCTGCAGCTGCTCCTCCGCGCTCACCGCCATCATCTTCCTCCAGCCGTGGGACCCTCGCCAAGCGCTGATCGCAAGGCGCTGACGGCCTGCGCCAGTCCGAAAACCGGCATCCCGACGCCGTCCCTTGTGAGCTGACCGTCGCCGTCTGTCGAGAAGAGGATGACCGAACGCCCGCGACGGCGTCCTCGCAGGGCGCTGCCGTCGATCACGGCGGGCATCGTTCCCATGCTCGTGTGCACGAGCGCGACCTCGAAGAGCTCCGCCGCGCCCGCCCGCGACGCGCCACCGGACGTCGTCTCCCAGTGGTGCTCGATGCCGAGCGCGGACAGCCATGGGGTGAGCTCGCCGCGCAGCGCCTCGGGTGCGATGACGAGCACGCGCGAGCGCTTGGCCTGGATCGCCGCGTCGAGTACGTCGGTCAGGCTCGCGCGGTCGATCGGCTTGGAGACCGTCCACTCGCCCTCGAGCTCCGGCGCGCGCGCCGAGACGGAGACGAAGATCACGGGGATGTCGCGCAGCTGCGGGTCGCCGCGGACCGCGGCGAGGACGTCGAAGCCGCTCATGCCCGGCATGAGGACGTCGAGCGTCATCGCGTCGAAGCGCTCGCTGCGCAGCCGGGCGAGCGCATCGGCGCCGGAGTTGACCTGCACGGTCTGCACGCCGAGCGGCTGCAGCTGCTGCGCGATCAGCGTCGCGAGCGCGGGCTCGTCGTCGACGATCAGCACGCGCCGCGCGGCGAGCCCGCCGGCGGAGGCGCCGTCCGCCGGTGCGGCGACGGCGCCGAGTCCCGGCGCCGCCGGCAGCCGGACCGTGAACGTCGTGCCCCGCCCGAGCTCGCTCGTGACGTCGATGCAGCCGCCGTGCAGGTCGACGAGCGACTTGACGATCGCCAGGCCGAGGCCGGTGCCGGGGCTCTTGCGCTCTTCCGACGAACCACGGTAGAAGCGGTCGAAGATGTGCCGTGCCTCCTCCGGGAGCATTCCGCGGCCCGTGTCGGCGACGGTGATCGTCGTTGCCCGTCCGTCGCCCTCGAGGCGCAGCGTGATCGCACCCTCCTCGTCGGTGTAGAGGTGCGCGTTCGTCACGAGGTTCGTGACGACCTGGCGTATCCGCGCGGGGTCGGCGAGCGCCGGCGGGCGCGGCTCGGAGACCTGGACGTCCAGGCGCTGGCGCTTGGAGTGCAGTCGCGGCGCCATCAGCGCGGCGACCTCCTCGATCGTCTCGCGCAGGTCGACGCTGCGCGGGTGGACCTCGAACTGACCGGACTCGATCCGCGCGATGTCGAGCAGGTCGTGGACGAGGTCGACGAGCCGGTCGGTCGACTTCAGCACGATCGCGATGAACTCGCGCTGGCGGTCGGTGAGGTTGTCGGCCTCCGTCGTCTCGAGCAGCTCGATGAAGCCCTTGATCGACGTCAGCGGGCTGCGCAGCTCGTGCGAAGCCGTCGCGACGAAGTCGCTCTTGGCCTGTTCGAGCCGCGCGCGCTCGGTCATGTCGCGCAGCGTCCAGACGGTGCCGCCCTCGGGTCCCGCGAGCCGCGCGGCCGTGACGGCGAGCGTGAGGTGGCCCTCGCGCTTGACCGTGACCTCCCCCGCGAGCGCGGCGGCGAGCGGCGGCAGCGGGCTCTGCGAGTCGTGCGCCTGGGAGCCGACTCGCAGTGCCGGCAGGAGCTCGGTCGCGCGCGGGTTCAGCGATGTGATGCGGTCGGCCTGATCGCACATGACGAGGCCGTCGCCGAGGCTCTGGATCGTCGTCGCCAGGCGCTGGCGCTGGGCCTCGACGCGCGCGCTCGCCGTCGCGAGGTCGCCGCCCATCGTGTTGAACGCGACGCCGAGCGCCTCGAGCTCCTTCGGCCCGCCCGCGTCGACGCGGGCGCCGAGGTCGCCCTACGACAGCCGTCGCGTCGCGACGACGAGGTCGTCGAGCGGCTGGCGCATCGTGCGGATCAGCAGCGTGAGGAACGCGAGCACGCCGAGCAGCGCGAGCCCCGCACCGAGCCCGATCGCGAGCAGCGCGGTGCGCGAGCGGCTCGCCGCGACATCACGCGCGTCCTCGCGGCGCGCCTGCTGGCGGGTCGCGATCCGCTGCACCGCGACACGCACGGCGGGCAGGTGGCGCGCGGCCGCGGATCGCGACGCGGCGGTCGTGGGGTGGATCGCGAGCCTGCGGGCATCGCGCTGAGCGGGCTCGATCGCTCGCGCCAGCGCACGGCTGACGTCGTCATCCGTCGATTGCCGCGCGACCTGTGCGGCGCCGCGATCGAAGCTGCGCGCGGCGCTGGCGACGAAGCGCGCGGCACGGCGCGAGCGCGGCCGCGCGAGGTTCGCCTCGAGCGCCACGGTCGACGCGAGCAGGTTGGCTGCCGCGACCTCGAGCGAGGACGCGGCGGCGCTGTCGTCCTCGTAGCGCTGGCGGGCGTCGTAGAGCGCTGCGATCCCGATCGCGCCGATGATCGCGAGCGCGATCGTCAGCCCGAGCAGGCTGAGCCGCAGCGTGCGGGCGATCGACCGTTTCTCTGTGGGCGACGTCGCGCCTATCATCGGCGAATGGATCTCGTCGGCGCATGGCTGCGCCAGCTGCTCAAGGCCGGGACGGCCGCCGCGCTCGTGCCAGCCGCGATGGTTGCAGCGCTCGTCGTCGTGCTCGTCGGAGCGGGCGGCTTCGGCGGACTGGACTCGATCCGCCAGCTCGTTTCGGGACCGCAGATCTCACCGGCCGAGCAGGCGGCGGCGAGCGACGCGACGAGCGGCCGCGGCGTCGCGCCGGTCGCGCCGGCGGTGGCAAGCGAGTCGGCGCGCCCGGCGGCGCCCGCAGCGAGCACGCGGCGTGCGCGCCCGCAGCCCGCGCCGCCCCTGCCGCCGCCTCCTCCGCCAGCGGCGCTCAGGCCCCAGCCGCCACCGCTGCCGCCACCACCACCGCTTCCGCCGCCACCGCCCGCCGCGCCCGCCGCGCCCGCCGCGACGATGCCGCCGCCCCCCGGCGCCGCCGCCGGTCTTGCGCCAGCCGACGTTGCAGGAGCGCACGAAGTCGCTCGGCGACAAGCTGAAGACCACGGTTGGCGAGGTGGGAACGGTGTTGCAGAACATCGTCAATGGGCTCAAGAAGGCCCTCGGGCGGATCGGCAAGCCGCCGCCAGCGCCGGCTTCCTGAGCCGGCGCGCTCCCACGACGCTACTGCCTACCGGCGCTCGCGACCGGTTATCGCGCCCCGGCGCCGGCGCGGCCGCCGCCAGGCCGGGGCCGTGGCCGGGGTGTCGAGCAGCACCCGCGCCGTCGTGTACAGCCGGTCCATAGGCGACGCGGGCGAGGCCGCCTACTGTCGTCGTGCGCCCGCGCTCACCACATCCCGCACCGCCACCCACTGCCCGTACTGCTCCCTGCAGTGCGGGATGCAGATCACGCAGCAGCCTGGAGTGCCGCTGGAGGTCGCACCAAGCGCATTTCCGACGAACCGCGGGACGATGTGCCAGAAGGGCTGGACCGCGGCGGCGCTGCTGAGCCACCCCGACCGGCTCACGACACCGCTCGTGCGCGACGGCCGCGACGCCGAGCTGCGACCCGCGAGCTGGGACGACGCGCTGGATCGCGTCGCCGCGGCACTGCGCCGCACGGCGCAGCGACACGGCCCCGACGGCGTCGGCGTGTTCGGCGGCGGCGGGCTGACGAACGAGAAGGCCTACCAGCTCGGCAAGTTCGCGCGCGTCGCGCTGCGCACGTCGGCGATCGACTACAACGGGCGCTTCTGCATGTCCTCCGCCGCGACCGCCTCACAGCGCGCATTCGGGCTCGACCGCGGGATGCCGTTCCCGCTCGAGGACATCGCCAAGACGGGTGCGATCCTGCTCGTGGGCTCCAACCTCGTCGAGACGATGCCGCCCGCGATGGCCTACCTCGACGACCAGCGCAACGGCGGCGGCAAGCTCGTCGTCGTCGACCCGCGCGCGACCCTCACCGCTCGCCATGCGCACCTGCACCTGCAGCCGATGCCGGGAACGGACCTGGCGCTGGCCAACGGGCTGGCGCACATCGCGATCAAGGACGGGTTCGTCGACGAGGAGTTCGTGCAGCGGCGCACGAGCGGCTTCTCGTTCGTCGAGCAGCGCGTCGGCGCCTACTGGCCCGACCGCGTCGAGCGGATCACCGGCGTCGGGGTCGACGACATGCGCCGCGCCGTGAAGCTGCTGGCGGAGGCGGAGACGGCGATGGTCCTCACGGGCCGCGGACCCGAGCAGCAGAGCAAGGGCACCGACACCGTGCAGGCGTTCATCAACCTCGCGCTCGCGCTCGGCCACGCCGGCCGGCCGCTGTGTGGCTACGGCTGCCTGACCGGACAGGGCAACGGGCAGGGTGGCCGCGAGCACGGCCAGAAGGCCGACCAGCTCCCCGGCTATCGGCGCATCGACGACCCGCAGGCGCGCCGCCATGTGGCCGGTGTCTGGGGTGTCGATCCAGACGACCTTCCGGGTCCCGGGCGCTCGGCCTGGGAGATGCTCGACGCGATCGGCGGCGAGGATGGGATCCACGCGCTGCTCGTCATGGGATCGAACCTCGTCGTCTCCGCGCCCGACAGCGCGCGCGTGCAGCGACGTCTGGCGGACCTCGACCTCCTCGTCGTCGCCGACCTGTTCGTGTCCGAGACGGCGCTGCGAGCCGACGTCGTCCTGCCGACGACGCAGTGGGCGGAGGAGGACGGGACGATGACGAACTTCGAGGGCCGCGTGGTGCTGCGCTGCGCGGCGCTCGAGCCGCCCCCGAACGTGCGCAGCGACCTCGAGATCCTCGAAGCGATCGCGCAGCGCCTCGGCTGCGGTGACCGCTTCCCGTCGCAGCCGCGGCAGGTCTTCGACGAGCTGCGCCGCGCGAGCGCCGGTGGCAAGGCCGACTACGCCGGCATCACCTACGAGCGCATCGCCGCCGAGGACGGCGTGTTCTGGCCCTGCCCCGACGAGCAGCACCCCGGCACGCCGCGCCTGTTCCTCGAGGCGTTCGCCACGCCGGACGGGCGCGCGCGCTTTCATGCCGTCAGCCATCGCGCGATCGCCGAGGTACCCGACGACGAGTTCCCGTTGTACCTCACCACGGGGCGTACGCTCGTCCACTACCAGTCCGGGACGCAGACGCGCCGCGTCGCGCAGCTGAACGAGGCCCAGCCCGAGGCCTTCGTAGAGCTGCACCCCGCGCTCGCGCGCAGCCTGGGGATCAAGGAGGGCGATGCGGTCAGCCTGCGCACGCGGCGCGGCTGCGCGACCGCGCGGGCGCGCCTGACGCCCGACATCCGCCCCGACACGCTCTTCATGGCCTTTCACTGGGGCGGTGCCGGGCGCGCCAACCTGTTGACCAACCCGGCGCTGGACCCCGACTCCAAGATGCCGGAGTTCAAGGTCTGCGCCGTCCGCATCGACACCGTCGAGCCCGAACCGAGAGGAGCAGCGTCATGAGCTCACCACGTTTCCTGCAGGGGATCTTCGCATTCGAGGGGCAGGGCCTCGACAGGGCCGCGCCGCTGGATCCGGCGCTCTCGTACACCGTGCCGGCAGGCAACGAGGCGCAGTTCGTCTACTTCCGCGGCGGCAATTCGAGCTCCGAGCTCGTCTGCGCGATCGTCACGCGCGACGGCGAGCCGATGCGCTACTTCGCGATCGGCGCGCAGGCGTCGACCCACGTCGCGCTGCGGGTCGTCGAGGACCTGCTGGCCGAGACCGAGGTCCAGATCCTGCTCGCCGCGCCCGCGGGCACGAGCGGGCACGTCGTCATCGACCTCGGGCTCGTCGAGATCTGAGCCCGCGGCACCACCTGTACCGCGTGTCCCACGCGACAGCGCAAACCTTGTACTCCCGTCGGGCGAGACCGCGCGCGGCGCGAGCGATCCTCCGTGGTTGCCTGAGCAGCTCGCCGAGAAAGGATCGCGCATGACTTCGACCGAGACCGCAGCCACAGTCGCTCCCGACGCCTCCGGCAGCGTCGCCGGGCAGCGGCTCGTCGTCATCGGCAACGGCATGGCGGGCGCGCGGGCGGTCGAGGAGATCATCGCCCGCGGCGGCTCGGACCTGTTCTCGATCACGATGTTCGGCGACGAGCCGCACGGCAACTACAACCGCATCTCGCTCTCCAACGTCCTAGCCGGCTCGGAGGATCCGGCGGGCATCTTCCTCAATCCGCTGGACTGGTACGAGCACAACGAGATCACGCTGCACGCCGGCGTTCGGATCGCCAAGCTCGACCGCTATGCCCGCACGGTCACCACCGACGACAGGGCCGTCCATCCGTACGACAAGCTGATCATCGCCACAGGCAGCCGCCCGTTCTTTCCGCCGATCGACGGGATCCGGGACCCCGGCCGGCTGTTGACCGGCATCTTCGGCTTCCGCACGATGGCCGACTGTGACCGGATGCTCGTGTGGGCACGCAGCGCGCGCCGCGTGGCCGTGATCGGCGGCGGCCTGCTCGGCCTGGAGGCCGCTCGCGGCCTGCAGGAGCGCGGGCTGGAGGTCCACGTCGTCCACCGCTCCGACCGCCTCATGAACGTCCAGCTCGACGGCCAGGCGGCCGCGATCCTGCGCCGCGGCGTCGAGGAGCTCGGCATCCACGTGCACCTCGAGACGAGCACGACGCGAATCCTCGGTGAGGACCGCCGCGTGACCGGCCTGCAGTTCGGCGACGGCGCGACGCTGGACTGCGACATGGTCGTCGTCACCGCGGGCATCCGGCCCAACGTCGAGCTCGCCTCGAGCGCCGGCCTCCACGTCGAGCGCGCGATCGTCGTCGACGACGCGATGCGGGCGCTCGACGAGCCCGACATCTACGTCGTCGGCGAATGCGCCCAGCATCGCGGCGAGGTCTACGGGCTCGTCGCGCCGCTGTGGGAGCAGGCGGTCGTGCTGGCCGAGCAGATCACCGGCTCGGACCCCAAGGCGGCCTACCACGGCTCGAAGCTCGCGACGAAGCTCAAGGTCTCCGGCATCGACCTCGCCACGATGGGCATCCGCGAGCCCGAGCGCGAGGACGACGAGCTCGTCACGTTCACCGAGCCCAAGCGCCGCGTCTACAAGACCGTCATCGTGCGCGACGGCAAGCTCGTCGGGGCGACGCTGCTCGGCGACGTCAGCAAGGTCTCGTTCCTCATGCAGGCCTTCGACCGCGGCATGGTGCTCCCCGACGAGCGTGTCTCGCTGCTGTTCGACCTCGGCGCGCCGGCTCCCGCGACGAGCATCGATGAGCTGCCCGACGACGTCCAGGTATGCAACTGCAACGGCGTCACGAAAGGGGCGATCAAAGGCTGCGTGCGCGACGGCGCGAGGACGATGAGCGCCGTCGCTGCCGCCACGCGCGCGGGCAGCGGCTGCGGCTCGTGCAAGGGCCAGGTGCTCGAGATCATCGAGTGGGCCGCGGGCGGGCAGCTCGACGACGACCCCACCGCCGAGTACTACGTCCCCAAGATCTCGCTGTCCAAGCCCGATCTCATCGAGGTCGTACGCAAGCGCGGCCTGCGCTCGGTCTCGTCGGTCTTCGAGGCGTTCGGAACCGAGCCCGACGACCCGAAGTCCAAGCCCGCGCTCGTGTCGCTGCTGAAGATGGTCTGGGGCGCCGAGTACGAGGACGAGCGCGACGCGCGCTTCATCAACGACCGCGTGCACGCGAACATCCAGAACGACGGCGCGTTCTCGGTCGTCCCGCGGATCGCCGGCGGCGTCGCGACGTCCGACCAGCTGCGCCGGCTCGCCGACGTCGCCGACCGCTTCGAGGTGCCGATGATCAAGATCACCGGCGGGCAGCGGATCGACCTGCTGGGCGTCCGCAAGGAGGACCTGCCGGCGGTCTGGCGCGAGCTCGACATGCCCTCGGGGCATGCCTACGGCAAGAGCTTTCGCACGGTGAAGACCTGCGTCGGCACGGACTTCTGCCGCTTCGGCCTGGGAGACTCGACGAAGCTCGGGATCCGCATCGAGGAGCGCTTCGCCGGCCTGGAGAGCCCCGCAAAGCTCAAGCTCGGCGTCGCCGGCTGCCCGCGCAACTGCTCCGAGGCGATGGTCAAGGACGTCGGCTGGGTCGCCGTCGAGGGCGGGCGCTGGGAGATGTACGTCGGCGGCGCCGCCGGCGCGCACGTGCGCAAGGGCGACCTGCTGTGCACGGTCGACGACCCGGACGCGGTGATGCTCATGACGGCGCGCTTCATCCAGTACTACCGCGAGAACGCGCGCTGGCTGGAGCGGACCTACGCGTTCATGGAGCGCATCGGCGTCGAGACCGTCCGCGCGGTCGTCGTCGACGACCGCGACGGCGACGGCGAGCGGCTGCTCGCGGAGCTCGAGCGGTCGCTGTCGGCCTACTCCGACCCGTGGCTGGAGGGGCGCGAGCCGGTCACGGCCAATCAGTTCCAGACAATGCTCGAGCCGTAGTCACGCGCCGCGCGCGATCCGCAGCGCGAGGCGACCGAGCCGTAGTCACGCGCCGCGCGCGATCCGCAGCGCGAGGCGACCGTGCAGCGCGGCGGTGTCGTCCGCGCTGCGCGGGCCCGCCGGGTCGAACCACTCGGCGACGAGCACGACCATGTTGAGGATCGCCATGCTCGCAGCCTGGACGGCGTCATCGCTGCCGAGCTCGCCGAAGGAGAAGTGGTCGCGGCGCTCGCCGTCGCGCAGCACGCCGGCGAAGAGCGCGCGGACGCGGCGGCGGCGGCGCACGACGCTCTCACGCTCGCCGGCGGGCAGGTAGATGTAGTCGCGGTTGGCGACGCGCGTCTCGCGCGGGTGGGCGATGTGGAAGGCGGTGAAAGCCGACGCGAGCGCGTCGAGCTGCGCGACCGGGTCGTTGCCGACGCCGCGCAGCGTCTCGCTGAGGACCGTGTCCGCCTCGTCGTGGACACGGTCGACAATCGCGAACAGCAGCGACTCCTTCGAGGGGTAGTGGTTGTAGATCGCGCCCGGCGTGAGGTCGACGGCGTCGGCCAGCTCGCGCACGGTCGTGCCGGTGTAGCCGCGCTCGTTGAAGAGCGTCAGGCCGGCGTCGTGGATGCGCTCGCGCGTATGGATGGGTGAGCGAGCGTTTACTGCCATCCTCGCCATCGTACGTCACAGTGCAAGGGAATGTTGCATGAAGATGAACAAACGTTCATACTCGGGGTCGCGATGAACTTCGATCTCTCCGACGACCACGAGCTGCTGCGCCGGACGGTCCGCGACTTCGCCGAGGCGGAGGTCGCGCCCGTCGCCGAGGAGCTCGACCGGACGAAGCGGATCCCCTACGAGATCATCGCCAAGCTCGGGGCGCTGAACCTCATGGGGATCCCGTTCCCCGAGGAGTACGGCGGCGGGGGCGGCGACACGCTCGCCTACGCGCTCGCCGTCGAGGAGCTCACGCGCGTGGATTCCTCGGTCGCGATCACGCTCTGCGCGCACACGTCGCTGGGCACCCAGCCGATCTATCTCTTCGGCAGCGAGCAGCACAAGCGCGACTGGATGCCGCGCCTGTGCAGCGGCGAGATCCTCGGTGCCTTCGGGCTGACCGAGGCCGAGGCCGGCTCGGACGCCGCGAACACGAAGACCCGCGCGCGCCTCGACGGCGGCGACTGGGTCATCGACGGCGCCAAGCAGTTCATCACGAACGCCGGGACCGACATCTCGGGCGTCGTGACGATCACCGCGCTGACGGGCGACAAGGAGATCTCGAACTTCCTCGTCCCGAACGGCACGCCCGGCTACGAGCAGGGCGAGCCGTATCGCAAGATGGGCTGGAACGCGTCCGACACGCGCCCGCTTCAGTTCGACGACTGCCGCGTGCCCGAGGACCACCTGCTCGGCCCGCGTGGCAACGGCTTCAAGCAGTTCCTGCACGTGCTCGCGATCGGCCGCATCGGCGTCGCTGCGATGGGCCTCGGCCTCGCGCAGGGCGCGCTGCACCAGGCGCTCGCCTACGCCAAGCAGCGGCGCGCGTTCGGGCGCGCGATCTCCACGTTTCAGGCGATCCAGATCAAGCTCGCCGACATGGCGACGGAGATCGAGGCCGCGCGGCTGCTCGTCTACCGCGCCGCGCTGCTGAAGGACGGCGGTCGCGACTTCAGCCTCGCCGCCGCGCAGGCGAAGCTCAAGACCGGCCGGCTGGCGGTGCGCTGCGCCGAGGAGGCGGTCCAGATCCACGGCGGCTACGGCTACATCGAGGAGTATCCCGTGTGCCGCATGTACCGCGACGCGAAGATCCTCACGATCGGCGAGGGCACCGACGAGATCCAGCAGATGGTGATCGCTCGGGCGCTCGGCGCGTGACGTCGTCCGGAGGTCAGCGGAACCGTGACCAGTCAGCGTGACGTAGCTCTCAGGCCGTTGCGATGACCGCAGGACGAAATCCCTCCCTTCCGAGCGCTGTGACGATCCGCGAGGTCGGCCCGCGCGACGGCTTTCAGAACGAGCCCGAGACGATCGCGACGGCCGACAAGATCGCGCTCGTCGAGCGCCTGGCGCGGACGGGCGTCGAGCGGATCGAGGTCACGAGCTTCGTGCGCCCGTCCGTCATCCCGCAGCTCGCCGACGCGCGCGCGGTCCTGACCGCGATCGACGTCCCGCAGGGTGTCACGCGCAGCGTGCTCGTTCCCAACGGCCACGGCCTGGACCGCGCGCTCGAGCTGCGCGAGCACTTCGAGGAGATCGGCGTGTTCCTGTCGGCGAGCGAGGAGCACAACTGGCGCAACGTCAACCGCACGGTCGACCAGTCGCTGGCCGAGCTCGCGGGCGTCATCGGCCGCGCACGCGACGCCGGGCTGCGCGTCGAGGCGATCATCGCGACGAGCTTCGGCTGTCCCTACGAGGGCGTCGTCGACCGTGCGCGGGTGCTCGCGATCGCCCGGCGGCTTGCCGACGCCGGCGCCGCCGAGATCGCCTTTGGCGACACGACCGGGATGGCGAACCCCGTCCAGGTGCGCGCCCATTTCGAGGCCGCGGCGGCCGCGCTCGGTGACGGCGTCCAGCTCACCGCGCACGTTCACAACACGCGCGGCCAGGGACTGGCGAACGTGCTCGCCGCGCTGCAGGCCGGCTGCGCCTCGTTCGAGTCGAGCTTCGGCGAGCTCGGCGGCTGCCCCGTGCCCGCGGGCGCGACCGGCAACATCGCCAGCGAGGACCTCGTCTCGATGCTGCACGAGATGGGGATCGAGACGGGGATCGACCTTGACGCGCTGCTCGCGGCGGCGCGGGCGGCGCGAACGGTGCTCGGCCGGCCGCTGGGATCGCACACGCTCGTCGCGGGCCGCGTCGACTGGAAGGGGCGGCAGGGACCATCCGGCGATCATCCGGCGCGGCCAGCCGCGCCACGATCCGACCCGCGCGGGTGACGTCCGGCCGGCGACAGCTGGAGTCCGTGCTCGTCGCCAACCGCGGCGAGATCGCCGTCCGCGTCATCGCGACGCTCAAGCGCCTCGGCATCCGCGCGATCGCCGTCTACTCCGACGCGGACGCGGCCGCGCCGCACGTGCATCTCGCCGACGAGGCCGTCGCGCTCGGCCCGGCGCCCGCGGCGCAGTCCTATCTCAGCATCGAGCGGATCCTCGCCGCCGTCGCGCACAGCCGCGCGCAGGCGGTCCATCCGGGCTACGGCTTTCTCTCCGAGCGCGCGGACTTCGCGCGCGCCTGCCCGGTGACCTGGATCGGGCCGCCGCCCGCGGCGCTCGAGCTGCTCGGCGACAAGGTCGCGGCGAAGCTGCTCGCGGCCGAGGCGGGCGTGCCGGTCGTCCCGGGCATCGAGCGGCCCGGCCTGACCGACGGGGAGATCATCGCCTGGGCGGGCGAGGACGAGGCGCGGCTGCCGCTGATGGTCAAGGCGGCCGCGGGCGGGGGCGGGCGCGGCGTGCGGATCGTGACGGCGCTCGACGAGCTGCCCGCGGCGCTGCAGGCAGCGCGCCGCGAGGCGCTCGCCGGCTTCGGCGACGGCGCGCTGCTCGCCGAGCGCTACGTCGTGCCGGCGCGCCACGTGGAGATCCAGTTTCTCGCCGACGCGCACGGCGGCGCCGTCCATCTCGGCGAGCGCGAATGCAGCCTCCAGCGCCGCCACCAGAAGCTCGTCGAGGAGTGCCCGTCGCCGGTCGTCTCCGCGGCGATGCGGGCGCGCATGGGGCAGGCGGCGGTCGCGCTCGCCCGCGCGGCCGGCTACGTCGGCGCGGGCACCTGCGAGTTCCTCGTCCCCGCTGGGCGGGAGGCTGGGGGCGAGGCGTTTTACTTCCTCGAGGTCAACGCGCGCCTGCAGGTCGAGCATCCGGTGACCGAGCTCGTCTACGGCCTGGACCTCGTCGAGGCGCAGCTGCGGATCGCGACGGGCGAGCCGCTGTGGCTACAGCAGGCCGACGTCTTCCCGCGCGGCCACGCGATCGAGGCCCGCATCTGCGCCGAGGAGCCCGCGCGCGCCTTCCTGCCACACACGGGCCGGATCGTCGCCTACCGCGAGCCCTGCGGACCCGGCATCCGCGTCGACAGCGGGGTCGCGACGGGCAGCGAGGTCACGACGCACTACGACTCGCTGCTGGCCAAGGTGATCGCCCACGCGCCGACCCGCGACGCGGCGCTGCAGCGGCTCGACGGCGCGCTCGCGTCGCTGTCGATCCTGGGCCCGCCGACGACGACGTCCTTCCTGCGGCGGCTGCTGAGCGATCCCGCCGTCCGCGCCGGCGACCTCGACACGGGGCTCGTCGCGCGGCTGCCCGCGCGCGAGGCCGAGGCGCACCCGCAGGACGCGGACGCCGCGATCGTCGCGGCGCTCGCGCGCACGCTCGAGCACGCGCCGGGCGACGACCCCTGGGAGCGGCTGCGCGGCTGGCGGATCGACGGCCGCGCGGCGCAGCGCTGGCGGATGGCGCCCGAGCGCACCGGCGCCGCGGTCGAGCTCGTCCTCGACGGCGACCTCGTGCGCGTCGCGGGCGGCTTGGACCGGCGCGCGAGCGCCGAGCCGCACCCCGATGGGCTCGCGGTCACGATCGACGGCCACCGCCGCGTCTGGGCGTGCGCCCGCGACGGCGAGGTCACGCGCGTCGGCATCGACGGCCGCGCCTGGGCGTTCCGCGAGCGGCCGCTCGGACCGCGCCGCGACCTGCGCGAGCGCGGTGCGGCGCTCGAGGCGCCGATGCCGGGCAGCGTCCTGGATGTGCGCGTGCAGGCGGGCGACGGCGTGCGCGCGGGCGACGTCCTCGTCGTGCTCGAGTCGATGAAGATGGAGCTCGAGGTCGTCGCGCCCGCGGCCGGCACCGTCGAGACGCTCTACGTCGCGCCCGGCGACCGCGTGAGCGCCGGCCAGCTGCTCGTCGCGATCGGGGCGCCGGCGCGATGACAGCGCGTCATTGCTCGACCGCGGCCGGCGTCGACCCGCACGGTAGGCGCTCGCGATGAGCGTCGTCCTGGAGAGCGCGGTGACGCCGCGGAGCGACGCCTTCGCCGCCAACGAGGCGGCGCACACGGCGCTCGTGGAGGACCTGCGCGCGCAGCTGCAGCGCGGCCGCGCGGGCGGCGGCGAGCGCGCCCACCAGCGCCACGTCGCGCGCGGCAAGCTGGCGCCGCGCGAGCGCGTCGAGCGCCTGCTCGACCGCGGCTCGCCGTTCCTCGAGCTCTCGCCGCTCGCCGCGCACGGGCTCTACGACGGCGCCGCGCCCGGCGCGGGGATCATCACCGGGATCGGGCGCGTGGCCGGCCGCGAGTGCGTCATCGCCGCCAACGACGCGACGGTCAAGGGCGGCGCGTACTTCCCGCTGACGGTCTCCAAGCACCTGCGCGCGCAGGAGATCGCGCTGCGCAACCGGCTGCCGTGCATCTACCTCGTCGACTCCGGCGGCGCGTTCCTGCCGCTGCAGGACGAGATCTTCCCCGACCGCGAGCACTTCGGCCGGATCTTCTTCAACCAGGCGACGCTGTCGGCGGCCGGGATCGCGCAGATCGCGGCGGTGATGGGCTCCTGCACGGCGGGCGGCGCGTACGTCCCGGCGATGAGCGACGAGACGGTCATCGTCCGCGAGCAGGGGACGATCTTCCTCGGCGGCCCGCCGCTCGTGAAGGCCGCGACCGGCGAGGAAATCAGCGCCGAGGAGCTCGGCGGCGGTGACCTGCACAGCCGCCGCTCGGGCGTGACCGACCACCTCGCGGGCGACGACCTCGAGGCGCTGGAGATCGTGCGCTCGATCGTCGCGACGCTCGGTCCGCGCGCGGCCGCGCCGTGGGAGCGCCGCGCGCCCGAGGAGCCCGCGGTCGATCCAGTCGGACTGTACGGCGCGGTGCCCGTCGACCCGCGCGCGGTCTACGACCCGCGCGAGATCATCGCCCGCGTCGTCGACGGCTCGCGCTTTCACGAGTTCAAGGCGCTCTACGCGACGACGCTCGTCTGCGGCTTCGCACACGTCCACGGCCATCCCGTCGGGATCCTCGCCAACCACGGCGTGCTGTTCTCCGAGAGCGCGCTGAAAGCCGCCCACTTCGTCGAGCTCTGCGACCAGCGCGGCGTGCCGCTGCTGTTCCTGCAGAACATCACCGGCTTCATGGTCGGCCGCGAGGCCGAGGCCGGCGGGATCGCGCGCGACGGCGCGAAGATGGTCGCGGCGGTGTCCTGCGCGCGGGTGCCGAAGCTCACCGTCATCGTCGGCGGCTCCTACGGCGCGGGCAACTACGGCATGTGCGGGCGCGCCTACGACCCGCGCTTTCTGTGGATGTGGCCCAACGCGCGGATCTCGGTCATGGGCGGCGAGCAGGCGGCGACGGTGCTGACCGCGGTCGCATCCGACCGAGACCCCGCGGAGATCGAGGCGCTGCGCGAGCGCACCCGCGCGCAGTACGAGACCCAGGGTCACCCGTACTACGCGACCGCGCGCCTGTGGGACGACGGCGTCATCGACCCGCGCACGACGCGCGACGTCGTCGGCCTCGCGCTGTCAGCCTGCGCGAACGCGCCGCTCGGTCCGGTCGCGCGGCCGGTCTTCAGGATGTAGCGCCGGCGAGGATGACCGTCAGCCAGGTGTGGACCTCGTCGGCCAGGCCGGCGAGGTCGGACTTCAGCCCGTGGTCGCCCTCGAGGACCACGACCGAGCGCGTGGCCGCCGGCTCGGGGATCCCGAAGCGGTCGCTCGCGCCCTGCACGACGAGCACCGGCACGCCCGCGCCGTCGAGCTCCTCCTGGCGGCTCGCGCCCGACGGCGCGACGAGCGGGAACGCGAGGCAGAGCACCGCGATCGCGCCCGTCGCCGCCGCGGTGCGGCAGGCGACGCGGGCACCGGACGAGCGCCCGCCGCTGATGAGCGGCAGGGCCCGCAGCGGGCCGGCGGCGAGCTGCTCGACGATCGCGATCCAGGCGTCGTCGAGCACCGGCGCGCGCGGCGGTGAGCGCCGTCCTGCGACGCGGTAGGGCTGCTCGACGAGCGCGACGCTGACGCCGGCGGCGTTCGCGGCCCGGGTCGCCGCGACGAGGTCGCGCGCCGCCACGCCGCCGGCCGCGCCGTGGCCGAGGACGAGCGCGGCGCGCGCGGCCTCGACCGGATGCAGGTGAACGCGCGCCGGGCCGCGCGGTGTCGAGCTCGACGACGGTCATCGCAGTGTGGACCGTACATTCGCGCAATCTTGGTCTCATTCCAACCGCGGCCTGACGAACGTCGGCCGCCGTTGTTGAGGAGCTTCTCGGCGAGTCAAAGCCCGGCCGG